>ERZ772854.79-NODE-79-length-113260-cov-5.625449_pt1 | contig 113260 bp, 89 predicted proteins | sample MGYA00580844_ERZ772854 | MGnify/ENA primary metagenome ERZ772854 (study PRJEB29015, sample SAMEA2737727) | human gut metagenome | biome: human gut; feature: human-associated habitat; material: faeces | place: China | collected 2012 ...
TTGATTCAAACCTCAGTAAACCCGACCGGAAAGAAATGGAGAGATAGCATGGCCCGATTATTGCCCGAACAGCTTGAATTTGATTTTTTCGCGCCTCCCACCGAACAAGTTAAGAAACCGGAGAAAATAGCTGCATCAGCTGCATTTAAGGATGCAGATATTTTGAAATTTCAATTTAACAAAGACGGCAGCCGAAAACTGGAAGACTTCGGAGAAGACCTCAACAACACGAGAAAAGGAAGATCGGTTCACAAAAAAGGCGACCCTTACCAATTTCTCACTGCATCTCAGGATGAGATTGAAGAACGGCTGGCTACAGAGTCGCTGGATAGAGTCTGGCCTAAAGAGGCCGTTTTCGATCTGCATAAGCAAAATCCGAAAGCAGCGGCTTGTCTTTGGATTGTCAGAGCTTCATTGAACGGACGGCGACCTCCGAAAAGCTCAAGCAAATACGGGCGTTACAAGTACATTGCTTCGACCGCTATTGCCCTGCATCGTCAGGTTGTAACCGGAGAGCTTGCCCCGGAAGCAGAAATCGCTGCGTTTGATCGTTTTTATGAAGCACGGGATAAATATGAAATCTTCTCCCACATTTCTCCGAAGTATTGGCCTTTTATCAGTGCAAACAGCGTCGGAAACGCAAAGGGCATTTGTATGTGGAATGCCTATAAACTGTCTGACGACTCCGACATCAATTCTTACCGGTTCCAATGCACTTTGCCGGGAAGATCCGACAACGAACACTTATGTCTAAAAGACTCTGAGGGGAGGCTTTTCCCCTACTATGCAGTAGCGGTCGGTCACACTGAGAAAGAATTTGAGGCAAATATTGAAAAGCAGCTTAATGCAACTTTCGGAAAACTGCTTAAAGCACCGGGCCAAGCCGAAAAAACTCTGGAATCCAAGCCCAAACCTGAATTACCCGTAAAGCTCTACGGACGCGGTATGCGCAAGACTCATACTTACGAGGTGTACGGAAAATCCGGTTCGATTGAGTTCCAGCTTACCGACAAGATTTCTTTTGAATCCGATGACGCCTTCTGGAAATATGTTAACGAACACAGAGCGGAGCTGGAAGGAAAATACCGGGCTTTCAGAGAAGAATTTTCCAGAAGCGAAAAGGATTGGAGAAGCGGAAACCCGATCAGAGATCGAGCGGGCCCGGATTACCGTCAAGGTAAAGACGCAACGCCGGAAATGTTCCAAGAGACATTCGGATTCCGAGGCGTTGAGTTCGGGAACTGGGTCAAACAAGGCAAAAACGGGCGCGAGCGGCAATGGATGCTTAACAATGCCTACGATTCCCTCATGGATCTCTCAAAGATATTGGACATTCCTCCGAAGGCCGTTGCTTTGGACGGTGGTTTAGGGCTTGCCTTCGGCTCTCGCGGTCACGGAGCAGCTTCGGCGCATTATGAAGTGGCGAACCGCGTTATCAATCTCACCAAAACCAAGGGCTACTCAAGCCTAGCGCACGAGTGGTTCCATGCCCTTGATCACTACCTGATGAGAACAAATTACAAGGAGATTCAAGACCCGGAAAGGCGCTACTTGAGTCAACAGGTAGACTCTTCGATCACCGTTCAGCTTACGGAAGACGCAAAAAGAGAAATCTTCAAGCGTGCCGAATCGGTATACCGTTCTGCAAAATGGATTCCGGCTCAAGTGGAGTATTTAATAAAAAACGATTCAAAAAACTTTGACGCCGCGATTAAATGCGCTCAAGGTGATACCGATTCCTTCAGCATTGAAGTGAATTATCAGGAGCGCTCGAACTCAGCCAACAAAAAGATGATGTTTGAGTTCACCCGAAAAGACATTAACGTTAAAGAAGTCGGCCAAAACAATGTTATCCGCTTCCCGCTGCATGATGCATGGGCCGAAACCATCAATGCCATCCGAGACAGCAATATGCACAAACGTATGACGCGCAAGAGCGACTATTGGCATTCCAAAGCTGAGGAAGCCGCCCGCAGCTTTGAGGGTTTTGTCGAGCTGCGCTGCAAGGAAATCGGCATAACAAACGACTTCCTTACAAACGGTGCCTACACTGAAAAAACTCTCGGCAAAGAAGGTTTTTATCCTTACTTAGACGGAAAAGACGTTGAGAAAGTAACGAACGGATTCAAGAGAATTTTCAAGGTCATTAAAACCAAAGAAACGGATAAGGGCGTTGCTCTCTTCTCCAAGGCCAATCAGGAAAGTCCGAAGACGCCCAAGGCCGAGATCCGAGAGGCCTTAATTAAAGCATTCGGGAAAGAAGGTCTCGTTAATCTCGTCAACAACAACCGCTTTTACTTGGCGCAAACGGAGTACGAAGCACTGACCGTTGCTTCGATAGAACAGGAGAAAAAACAGGGATTCTCGACTATTGCGCTACCGCAAGATCCGACACGGATTCTCGGATTCCACGATAAGGTAAATCACCGGACATTTCTCATTGCCGACAACCTCAAACCGGAGACCGCTTGCGCGGTTATGCTGCATGAGGTCGGCGTTCATATGGCTGCCGACTCCGACTTAAGAGCTAAGACCCGGAAACTGATTGACACGGCTGTCAACCTCTATGAAACCGGATTAAAAGCTGAAGATCCTTTGATGAAGACCGTTGAGAACCGTCTTCAGGAAAGCAGAATCTCCCGCAGTTCCTTTGATTACCGGGAAGAAGTCTGCGGATATCTTGTCGAAGAAGCGGCAAAAGCTCAGTCCCGAGCTCCGGCTGTCGTCCGATGGTTTAACGACGTTAAATCTACAGTCAATGTCTGGCTAGTCGAGCACGCCGTCAGAGATACCAGCAAGCTCTCAGCGCTTGATCTCGCGACGATAGCCAAAGCGAACGTCAAAGAAATCTCGAAGATGCCGCAGGAGCATGAATTAAGTCCGAAGGGCCGAGAGATTCTTGCCAAGCACGTTCAGGCTTTGTCGTCTAAGTATTCCAAGCTTTCGGACGCTGAAGCTGAAATCAAGGGGCTCTACAGACGGTTTACTGAACTGGAACAAGCCGGGAAGCCGCTACCGGAAGTGCCGAAGACAACCGCAAAGGAGAAAGAGGCAGAGAGATGAAAAATTTGGAAAATAAAAAAAACTCCCAAGCTTCTGGTTTAAAGAGTCCGTGTCCTTTCTTAAGGATGATCTTCAGAAAATAACCCGTTACCATTTAAAAAACGTATCAATGCCTTCAGAATTTGATAAAAATGAAAAACCTTGGTTTTTTGGACCGCAAAGGATAAGCCGTACTGAAACGGTAAAGGTTCTCTTCATCAACCCTGATAGTGACATCGAAAGCAAAAAAGATGTAATAGACAGGCTGAGTTCTAATTTAAAAAATGGTGTAATAAACCAAGACACTGGCTTTCTTCTGCAAGCGTCACGGAGTGACGCAAAAAAAACCGTGTTTAGGAAGGACCTCAACTCCCCAATTGTTAAAGCAATTTTTAAAAATGCAAAAGAGATTGCTTCCTCCTCCCTCCACATTGAGTCTCACTGTGATCTCTTGCATGAAAACGAGAAAGTGCAAGCAATTCACATTTTCGCGGTTCCTGCAATAATTGAAGGTGATTTATTTAGAGTTGAACTGACAGTCCGTGATTATGTAGAACGAGATCACGAACGAAAAATGGTCCATTCCATAGACGGAATAAGCATCCAGAGATATGAAAAAGCGTTCGTCTGGGAACCCCCGGCCCAAGAGGTGGCCTCTAAAGGCACTTTGCAAAAAACCGGTCAACCAACCAACGAACGCTACAGTTCTATTGTAAACGAAAATATTAAGTCTATCCCCTTATATAGGCTTCTTTCTGGGTACATAAGGGCCGATGGAAAAAAATATTTTGATAATGTCTCGTTAGAAGAATTCGGATTGGACGGAGTATATCAAAGCAGCGTAAGACAACTTTACGTCAACCAGTTTCTATTTCGAAAATTTGCGAATAACTTTAAAGAGGTTTTGGAGAAAAACAAGTTTCCTCTTTCTACAAGAAATAGACAGCTCTTATTTTTAAATTTTGAAATTGCAGCTGATGATTTTTGGCTTAATTCTCAAGGACTAACCACTAATTTACAAAGTTTGGAAAAGATTATTTCAAACCAAGCTGCCTACCAAAAATTATCTCCGAATGTTGTGGCGATATTTGAAGCAACAAGGAGGCAGATTGTTCAAAACTCCCTTCCTTTTCAATTAAGTGAACAAGGAAAGAAGATTTTAAAACTTCATGTAGAGGCATTGTCTACCAAGTACCCTTCGATAGAAGATGCTTCCGAAGAAGTTGTGCGTCTATATAAAAAATTTTCAGAACTAGAAAAAAGCGGAAAACCGCTGCCCGATGTACCGAAACCTAAAGATAAGGGTGCCGAAAGATAGCAAATCGGCACTTGTTCCACCGAGGAATAAAGAACTTTTTAATTTCAAGGAGTTATCTATGATTAATTTTTTAAGCTTGTCTAAATACCTTACTTTTTTTGTGCTTCCGGCTGTTTGCGGGAATGCTTTGGCTACCGAGCCAGACGGTTCGTTTGAAGCGGCTCTGTATGATGCCGTGATTTCAAATTTAGGAATTTACCTTTTCGTTATGGTTTGCTGCTTCACCGTTTACGGCATCTATAAAATTAAAAAATCAAAAGCCAAGAAAAACAAGAAAGAATAAATAAGACTGAGGCGTCCGTCCGGGAACACCCGGCCCAAGTGGTTGCTAGAGCTGAAAGCTCAGCACGTTGTCAAACCGGTCAACCGACCAACAGACGCCCGCCAGCTATTTTAAGCCGCCGTTTTCCCCGTAGCCACTTAATTTAGTGCTGTTTTGCTACAATAGAAAGTGAGTCTGCAAGTGTCCCGCCAAACCTCTTGTTCCACTCGCAGAAAAATATGTCAATCACGGCTTTGGCGGGAGAATGCCTTTTAACTTCTTCCTTTTATTCCGCTTTTCTCTTTCCTTTAAACAAAAGGATTGATCCCAATTCATTGTTATTGGCGGAAATTCAATTCTCATGCGGAGGTTCCGTATGAGTTCTCCCGTTGAAAAAGACCTGACGGTACGCGTCCAGCTTCAAAAAGGATTGCAAAAGTACCTTGACCGCGGCGATATAACGGAAATTGCCGTAAATCGTCCCGGCTTCGTCTGGGTGGAAGAGGCTTCCGGGTGGAGGCGTTATGAAGACATAAATTTCACCTACGATTATCTTGCCAAGCTCGGAAACGTCTGCGCTGTTTACGGAGGAGAAAACAAAACCCTCGACTCTGCTCATCCGGTGCTCTCCGTGGAATTACCGGACGGCGAACGAGCCCAGTTCGTGATGCCTCCAGCGTGCAAGAACGGCACCGTCAGCCTTACCGTCAGAAAAATCTCTAAGGACGTTATCGGACTGGATTCTTACATTCAGAACGGATATTTCTCTCACATCCGCCCCAAAGACTCTCTTGACCCGATAAATGAGGAATTATCTGCCCTTTACAAAGGAACCTTTGACACCGATAAAGCACCGGACACTCTTAACCTTCTCCGGGCAGAATTTTTAAAGCGCTGCGTGGAAACCGGCAAAACAATAGTTATTGCCGGAGAAACCGGTTCAGGTAAGACCACGTTTATGAAAACTCTGATGCAGCATATTCCGACGGATCAGAGAATCATTACGATTGAAGACGTGCCGGAACTTCTTTACGGGCTCCCAAAGCACGAAAACCAAGTCAACCTCTTCTACCCTTCGGAAGCTACGGATAAATCAACGGTTACCGCTGCAAGCCTAATGCGTTCGTGTCTCAGAATGAAGCCCGACCGCATTCTGCTTGCCGAGCTGCGCGGGGGAGAGACTTTCGACTTTCTGAATGTGTGCCTCTCCGGGCATTCCGGCTCTATTACCAGCTGCCATGCCGGAAGCTGCGGACAGGTGTTTGACTATTTAGCGCTTAAAGTTCTTCAGTCCTCAACGGGACGCGAGCTTCCTTATCCAGTCATTCAGCAGCTTTTGCATCAGGTTATCGACGTGATTGTTCACGTACATCGAAACAGAACTTTCGGACGTCATATCACTGAGCTTTTCTTCAACCCTCATACTGAGGAGAAAAAGAATGAAAACCTCTAAGACGCTTCTGAAAGTCCTCTTTGCAGTTTTTGCCGTCCTGCTGTGCGTACTCGTGATTCTTTTTGTCAGCAGCTTCGTATTCATGCGGATCTTTAATCTTCCGCTTGAAGCGTGCCGTCCGTGGACGATCATCCAATACTTTATGATGTACCGCCACGCTCCCGACAAAGCAGTGCGCCTAGCAGTCCATGCGTGCCTTTTCCTGCCGTGGATTGCGCTGGTCGGTGTCGGCATTGGAATCGTGATTAATCGAGACAAACGTGCTCTGCACGGGGCGGCAAGATTTGCCAATCTCGGCGAAGTAAAAAAATCCGGCCTGATTGATCCTCCGGGCGGTCTTGATAAAACCATTCTGGTCGGAATGTACAAAAACAACTATCTGACGTACGCCGGATACCAGTTTGTTCTGCTTGCTGCGCCTACCCGAAGCGGTAAGGGCGTCGGTATTGTTGTTCCGAATTGCCTCAACTATTCCGATTCTCTGGTCGTTCTCGATATTAAGGGTGAAAACTTTGACATCACCTCCGGCTTCAGGAAAGCGTGCGGACAGGACGTCTATTTGTTTTCTCCTTACGCGGACGACGAAAAAACACATCGCTACAACCCGCTGGATTACATCAGCAGCAGTCCTGCCGAACGGCTGGGTGACATTGACGCCATCGGTCAGGCGCTTTATTCGGGAGAAAACAACAACGACAAATTTTGGAGTGAAAATGCTAAAGACTTCTTTCGCGGCGTAACTCTGTTCGTTCTGGAAACACCGGGACTACCTCATACGCTGGGAGAAATTCTCAGACAGGCTTCCGGCAAAGGAAAACCGGTAAAAGAACATCTCTTAGGAAAATTAAAAGAAGCTCAGGATGCCGGGCATCCCTACTCAAACAACTGCGTTGATGCGCTCAACCGAGTATTGAGCAACTCGGACAATACGCTTGCAGGTATTATCGCGACATTCAATACCGCGCTTTTGTCCTTCCAAAATCCGAAGGTGGATTTGGCAACGAGCGCCTCGGACTTCGATTTAAGAGAAGTCCGGCGCAGACGAATGAGCATTTATTTCAAGATCGAGCCTACAAAACTCAAAGACGCCCGGGTGCTCATCAACCTCTTCTTCGATCAGCTCTTAAACCTTAATACCCGGAAACTGCCTTCTCAGGACAAAACGCTCAAGTATCAATGTCTTGTTCTTTTGGATGAGATGACGTCCATCGGCACGGTGAACATGATTAAACAGGCCGTTTCTTATATGGCCGGTTACAACATGAGACTCTTGACCATCATTCAAAACAAGTCGCAGCTGGAAGACGTGTACGGCAAAGCCGGTGCCGTAACGCTTTTGTCGAACCATGCTTTGATGATTATGTATGCCCCGAGCCCGGCCACCCAATCGGATGCGAATGAATATTCGGAAATGCTGGGATATGAGACCGTTAAATCGAAGTCCAAGTCCCACAGTAAGGGCGGCAACTCCACCAGTGAATCCGATCAGAAGCGTGCCCTGATGCTTCCGCAGGAAATCCGGGAGCTCGGCAAAGACAATGAAATAGTAACGCTCGAAAATACCAAGCCCATTTTCTGTCAGAAGATTAAGTATTACCTCGACCCCGCTTTTAGGCAAAGAGCGAATTGGGCGGTTCCAGAGATTCCGCAGCAGGACGTTGAACTTTTCGTTGCACAAATGGAGCAGCGGATAAAAACCGCCTCAGCATCAGACTTAAATGAAACGAATGCAGCAAGCCGTATTGTCACCGGTAATACCGAACTGCCGGACGATATGAAATCGGTACCTGACAACCAGTGGTCCGAAGATCAGGTTAATTGCTACATTGAAAATCTGATCTCCAACGAGATTGTCAAAAAATCGATTTCCAATTTTGATGCTCTTGATGGGATCAGCGCGGCTTCTGCATCGGCTCAAACCGACGTTCTGCGTCAAATGAATAGTACCGCTGCATCCGGCACCGAAAACGCCCGGCAGATTTTGTCCGACATAGCGGAAGAAGCAGACGTCAGCTCCACCTCGGAAAGCGGCACGGAAGACAAAACCTCAGAAAACTCGGAAGAATCCGATTCCGCACTTTTGGCTTCTCTTGAAGAATTTTCCGATGAGTCGGATTCGGGAAACAAGGTTGAATCCATTGCCATTCACGCGGACATAGAAGAAACGCATTTAAGTGAAATAACCGAGCCGGACACGGAGCCGGAAGAAACTCAGACGACAGCGCAAAACGTTACGGACATTACTGCCAACATCACAGCCGATGTGACTGCCGACTGGGACGAAAAACGCTGTGCGGACTTTGCGGCCTCTTTGATTTCACAAATCAAATTGCAGCTGAAGGAACAAAAAGTTTCCGAAGCGTCTGATCAGGAAGCTTTTCCGGTTGAACAAAAGACCGAACTTACCGGCAGCGAAACTCCGACGTCCAAGGACGAAGGAGACAAACAGAAAGAATATTTCAGACACGTTCAAAAAATCAGAAACGCATATCGGAAAGTCGCGAGGAATCCGCTTGCTTCGCGAAGAAAAATTTCCTAACGAAAGCGGGCAACAGCTCATAAAGGAGAAAAAATGACTGAATACAAAGCCTTCAGCAATACCGTCGTCGTTTTCAAAGAACCGACGATTTCGCAAATCGTTCCCAAATTCGGCCCGAATGCCGGTAAAGAAACTTCCGTATTGGAGTTCAAAGCCTATAAGCCTCACTTCGTGAAACAGCAAGACGGTTCCTTCCAGCAGGACAAAGACGGAACCGAGTTCTTCAGTGTCCGTTACTACGGCAAAGACAGCTCGGCAAAAAGAATGGCTGCGGGTATCAAAGAAGGAATGATGCTTGAAGTTCGCGGGGATGTCTCAACTCGTGAATTTACCGGGAAGAACGGTAAACAGATGCAGGAAAACGTCTTAACCGCTAAAGGAATTGCGGTATCGCTCAATCAGCCCGGTTTGAAGATTGATTACTCGCGTCCTAAAGCTAAAGAGCAGGAAGCCGAGCGTTAAAACGCTCCGAACATGACAGACCGTCCGCGCTTGCGGACGGCTCCGAGGATCAATCATGAAAACAACCAACCGAGAAACCATAAAACTAACCGTAAATATTCTCATCAGGAAATTTTGCGAAGACAAAGCCGCCAAAAATTTTTCCATGAGTAATAAGGAAGCCGAGGACTACGGCGCTTGTGAAGAAACTTCTTTGCGCGAAGAGGATAAGGACAAACTCTTTGAAGATTTCGCACTGGATTGTTTCACACGACCGAGCTTTTCCAATAACGGGGAGCGGCTATGAACGAAAAATACAATGCATACGTTCGATCCGTCGCCGATTACTTCATTGAAGAGATGAAAAAAGGAACGGCACTGTGGCAGCAAGACTGGGATAACGCAGCCAATGTCGTGCCTGTCAGTGCCGTTACCGATGCTCCTTACCGAGGCACCAATGCCCTTTTGCTGATGGCTGTCAGAATGAGCCAAGGGTACGGAGACAATCGTTGGCTCACGTTTCGTCAGGTACAGGAGCTCGGCGGGAAAGTAAAAAAGGGAGAACACGGCACCAAGTGCATCTTCTGGAAGCACTTAGTGGAAAAGGACGAAAAAGATGAGGATAAAACGGTAGAACGCCTCATTCCCTGTCCGTTTGTCGTTTTTAATTCCGAGCAATGTGAAAATCTGAATCTCAAGAAATTTGAGACACCGGTACACGAATGGACCCCGTTGGAAGCTGCCGAGCGTATTCTCGACAAGTCGGGCGCGAAGATCGAAGAAATCAAACAAAACCAGTCCTACTATGTTCCGGCCTTGGACAAAATCGTTCTTCCGCTGAGAACTCAATTCAAAGATGCTGAAGGTTTTTATGCAACGGCGCTGCACGAACTCGGTCATTGGACCGGTCACAGTTCGCGCCTTAACAGACCGATACTGAATAAGTTCGGTACTCCGGATTATGCAAGAGAAGAACTTAGGGCTGAAATATCTTCAATGATGGTGTGCGGGGGTTTAGGCATCAAACACAAGGCCCAGAACAGCGCTGCATACGTCAACAACTGGATCGATGTTCTTAAAAAAGACCCTAAAGAATTATTCCGGGCGTGCGCAGACGCAGAAAAAATAAAGGATTATTTATTCGGCATTGATAAATCTTTAGGACTGACAGCAGCTCCTCCGGTAAAGAAAGATAAAAGTCCGGACAACAAAGAAGCTAAGGCCGCCCTTCAGACAGCAGCTCTACAGACTTATAAGGATTTACCCAATTATCAACAGAAATATATTCAGAGTTCGATGCTGAATTATCTGACGCAGCCGTTATCCAATCCGTACCAATTTCAAAAACCATCACAAAAAATCAGAACCATTGATATTGAAAGGTAGTCGTCATGCAATTATGGATTGCGGAAAAACCCTCCGTTGCAAAAGCTATTTGTGCAGAGTTGGGAATTGTAAAGAAGGGAGCCGGCTTTAACGAATGCAAAGGAGGCAATACCGTCACTTGGTGCTTCGGTCACTTGTTGGAACAGGCGGGCCCGGATGCCTACACACCTGATGACGTTCCAGTCACCAAGAAAGGCGGAAAAATTTGGCGTATGCAGGATTTGCCGATCTTCCCTTCGGTATGGAAACTCAACGTAAAACCGGACAGAGGCGTCAAGGCTCAGCTCAAAACAATAAAATTACTTTTGGGTAAATGCGACAGCATTGTTAATTGCGGCGACCCGGACAGAGAAGGTCAGCTCCTTGTTGATGAGATCTTGGAGTTTTACAAATGCCGAAAACCCGTCAGTCGTTTTTGGGTTTCCGCACAAGATCCGGCGTCTATTAAAAAAGGGTTGAAATCCCTTAAACCGAACAGCCAATTTCAAGGAATGAAACTGGCAGCTCTCGGGCGATCCAGAGCTGATTGGCTGCTGGGAATGAATCTGACGCGGGCTCTAACACTTACTCATGGGGCTAAGGAAAGAAAACTCATTGCCGTGGGTCGCGTTCAAACCCCCACACTTGCCTTAGTTGCCGAAAGAGACAGAACGATCAAGAACTTTAAGGCTGTTCCTTATTTTGTTTTAAAAACGGAAGTTTCCGCAGGGCGCGGCAGTTTTACAGCCCTCTGGAAACCGTCCGACCGACAGGAAGGTTTGGACTCTGAAGGCCGTCTGGTAAAGCCGGAGGTCGCTAAAAGTTTGTCAGACAAGCTTAAACCGTCGAAAACAGCTACAGTTAGAAAGACAGAAACCGTGCCGAAAAGGCTGGCACAGCCCCGGGCCTTTTCACTGGCGGACATTCAGCTTGAAGCAAGTAACAAATACGGTTTTTCTGCTCAGGAAACTTTAGACACCTGCCAAAGCTTGTATGAAATCCATAAAGCCGCAAGCTATCCTAGAAGCGATTGTCAATACCTGCCGGAATCACAGTTTACCGATGCGCCTAAAGTCCTTGCTGCAATTGCGAAAACTTGCCCCAAACTGAAGGACTTGGTCTCAAAGGCCGATCCGGCTATTAAGTCTCAAACTTGGAACGATAAGAAGATAACTGCTCACCACGGAATTATCCCGACGCAACTGCCGGTTGACTGGACGGCATTAAGCGATAAGGAACAAAAGATTTATGAACTGATAGGACGCCGATATTTGGCTCAATTTTTCCCGGTTCATCAATTTAATTCTTGCTCCATCGACTTGGAACTAGGAGGTGAGACGTTCATCGGCAAAGGAAAAAACGTTACCGCGCTTGGCTGGAAATTCGTTTACCAAAATCAAACTGACCCGGACAACGATAAAACCGAATCCGATCAGATTCTTCCTTCTGTAAAAAACGGAGACATTCTGAAAGTCCTAAAGACTGAAACGAAAAACGAACTTACCAAGCCGCCAGCCTATTTCACCGAGGGTACTCTGATTGCAGCTATGGAAAAAATTCATACTGTAGTGGACAACCCGGAATATAAAAAATATCTGAAGGAAGGCGACGGGATCGGCACACCGGCAACCAGAGCAGCGATTATCAGCGAACTGAAAAGAAAAGGTTATTTGGAGACGAAAGGCAAAAAAATCTGCGCCTCTTCAGACGGAATTGAATTGCTGAAGCTCGTGCCCGAGCTCGTCCGCAACCCGATCCTTACGGCTGTCTTTGAAAGAAAACTTAGGGACGTGGAGTCCGGCAAAAGCACTTTGAGTTCCTTTATTGAAAGCCAGCAAAAATTCATTTTGCAGGAAATCAATAAGGCAAAGGCAATTAATAATGTCCTCCAATAAGAATCCGTTTCTTGACGATCTTTTTCCTGATCCGATGCGTGCCCGAAAAGCACGCATTTTCAAAGGATATGAGAACGTTTCAAACACTGCGGCCTTCAGATTTTCTGCTCTCAGCTCAAAAGTTAAAGCCGAAGGTGTTGCCGATAAGCGTGCCGAGGTTATGTTTCGGTTCGGACAAGCAAACATAAAAAGTTATCTTCACACAATCAAAGCAGCCGACTACATTGCGCGAAACGGAGACATTGAGCTGATCGACCAGAGCGGAAACAGTTTACAGGGTAAAGCGGAATATCGAAAAGTTCTATATGAGTGGAAGCTGCTTTCAGAAATGGGAGACGGAACCTCCAAAAGAGGCCACGCCAGAAGAGTCATACTTTCTATGCCCGCCGGAACAGACGAGGAAAAATTCAAAACAGCTTGCGGTCAATGGGCCAAGGATATGCTTGACGGATATGATTATCTGCTGGCTTTCCATTTACCCGGAAATGATACAAAAACAACTCAGCCTCACTGTCACGTTCTTCTTCGTACAAAAAACAGAGAGGGCAAAAGGATTCATCTTGCAAACGACGAGCTGGCGGCAATGCGTGAGCATTTCGCCGCTTGCCTCCTCAAGTGCGGCATCGAGGCCAATGCGACCCGAAGGTGGTCAAGAGGAAAGACGCAGCAGGGAATTTCTCAAGCAGAACACCATGTTTTAAATAATCGCCGGATGTCTGAACAAGATCGAGCCCGAGTCTATGCAATAGCCAAAAAACGTGAACTTTTAAAACGGCAGCAAGCTCAGGTTGAAAAGGTTCATTCTGCTTTTAGGGATGGAAAAGTAATACCGGATTCCCCGTCCATTCAAAAAACCAAAAAAACGCGAAAGACTGTAGTTTATTTGGCTGAACAAGCCTCGAGGAAACTTATTGATTCACCCTATGCCGAGGAGCAGCAGCTCGGTAGAAAAATGCAGAATTATTACTCTAAGCTCGAACCTGTTGAGAGCGCCGAGCAGAAAACACTGCGTCAGCTTAACGAGGCAAAGCAGCAGCAAATCAAGCGGATGCAAGCCATGCGTAAACGGCTGAAAAAAGGTTCACAAAAACCGGAACGATAGGCTTCAGCCGAACACTTCCAGATTCTTGCAAACTTTTTCCCGGCTGCTTTCCGCACGAAAATCATAGCGGGCTGTAGTAGCTACCGACGTATGACCCATCGCTCTTTGTAAAATAAACAGGTCACAACCCTGTTCCAACATTCGAGTTGCAAACGTTCTGCGTAAGTCGTGAGGCCGGACTTTACCGATCAGTGCAAGTTCAGCTCTCTTTTGAAGAATCCTATAGATTGATGACGGCTGCATTTCTCTAAAAATGAACTTGCTGTTATCTGCGCCCGGGCAGATCCGGGGAAAGAAGATTCCGTCTTCCAGTCCTCGAACCATGAGCCATTCGTCTATAATCCGGTTCAATTTTTTCGGCAAAAAGACGCGACGTTCTTTATTTCCCTTACCGATAAAGCAGAAGGATCTGCTGATACAGTCCCAATTTTTCATCTCCAACCGGACGCATTCTGCCCTTCTCAGACCGCAGCCAAGCATTAAAGCAAATAGAGCCATATCCCGTTTTCCTTGGTTTGTGCCGTCGTCGCAAGCCTTAAGGAGCCCTGCGGCTTCTTTGACTGTCAGGCTTCGGCCTTTGGGCAGACGTTCATATTTAACGCCTTTTATTGCTTGGATTTTCAAATAAGAAGACTGAGGCAGCTGATCCAATGTCCACGCCTCCTTTGCAACGGTTTTGAACGCCGTCAAATAAAGATTTTGAGTCGATCCGCAACACCCCCGAGCAGCCAGTTGTTTTTGGATCTCGGTCCAATGAATACGCTTCAATTTTGACCAATCGGCAGTCTCTATGTCTTTAGCCCCTAAAAAGTTAGCAATGTGCTTTAAACAGTTTGAAATCGTGATAACTGAGCGGGACGATCCGAGTCTTGCCAGATAAGCGAGGGCCGGATTCTTTTTCACGGATGATATTGTGGTATCGGCTGCAATCATTTTCTTCAAAAAGTCCAATGTTAGATAGCAAAGACACGAAAAAACTGTTCTTTGAATGCCTTTGTAGAGGCTCACTCTTTCTTAGAGGAGCTTTAAGAATTAATTATTGAAAAATTTTATTTTGCTTACTAAAAATTTCTAAGTGAGAAGAGCCCTAACCGTTCAATCAGAACGGAACGGTTTCTTCTAAGAGCGGTCCAATGCGTGGCAAATCTTTCCAGCAGGTTGTATATCCCGGGCTCAAACGCGCACGGGACATTTCCCAAGCGTCTTTGCCTAATTTAGAAGCAGCAAAGCAGAGCGTATTTTTACCGTAGCGGGTGTTGATGGAATCCATCAGTTCACAGATGATTTGCTGTTGTTCGGTTTCCGTCTCTTCAAAAAGATCCTTGGTGACAGCGTCTTTCGGAACGACTTCTCCGACATAGACACCGGCGCGTTTATAGAGGCAGTCTCTGCGGTAAGTTTGATTAAGCAATCGCCGAGCGTAATGAATAATCGTATTGGTATCCGAAATAGGATAAGGAAGGCCAATGCACGGATAAGCGTGCTGCTGGACATCCTGAAGGCGGAAAGGATTCGTGTTCAAGATAATACCGACGGTGTGCGCCACCGTACCTTCGCGACGCAAAGTTCTTCCGCATTCCTGGGCATGGAACGTGACTGCGCCCAGCAAATCGTCTTTGTCGCAGACCAAATGACTGAAGCTTCGGCTCCGCAGGATTTGCTGTCTTTTTGGTTTCACAAGCTCCAGCGGGATACAGGAAGTTCCCTGAAGTTCTCGAACCGTCATGGAAAGCGTAATGCCGAACCGATCACGGATAGCTTCCGCATCTGCACGGGCTAAATCAAGAGCGGTACGGATTCCCATCTTGCCGAGATGCTCGGTATAGCGTCTGCCGACGCCCCAAATTTCAGAAACTGGTTCGCAAGCAAGCGATTTTGCCTGCCGCTGAGGCGTTAAGTCGAGCCAATTGCAAACGCCTTTTAGGCCGCCATAGTGTTTCGCTAAATGGTTGCAGTATTTGGCTAAAGTTTTTGTCGGCGCGATACCGACACACGTTGGAATTCCTACATCCTTAAATACTTTGTCTTTAATCCGAAAACCTAACTGGGTTAGATCAGTACCCAGACCTTCGTAGCCGCTCATATTGGCGAAGCACTCATCAATACTGTACGGATCGATGCAGTCAACTTGGGAGGCGATGGTTGACATCATGCGCCCGGAGAGATTGGCGTAGAGTTCGTAGTTGCTTGAGAAAACGGCGACGTTTTCCCGTATACAGAATTCTTCGATCTGAAAGTACGGCTGGCACATTTTGATGCCGAGCTTTTTGGCTTCCTTCGATCGAGCAACGACACATCCGTCATTATTACTGAGCACGATTACGGGACGGTCAGTTAAGTCCGGACGAAAAACTTTTTCGCAGGAGGCGAAGAAGGAGTTTCCGTCCACCAGCGCGAACACCTGCATAGCTAGTTGCTTTTAATCGTGTACTTCACGACGCCGATAAAGCGCCATTCATCGTAGTCTTTCGGGAGGATGGGCTTGTAGATCGGATTTGAGCTTTCAGGGAGCAGACGCAGTCCTTTATCGTCTTTCATATAGCGTTTAACAGTGAATTCATTGTTAATGCTCATGATGACGATGTCTCCGTTCTTGGGTTCCGGCGAGCGGTCGACGACCAAGAGGTCGCCTTCGTCCATACCGGCCAAGTCCATGGAATCGCCTGTTACGTAGACGCAGAATGTGGAGGCGGGATTGGAAACCAAATATTCATTTAAGTCCAGCGTTTTGTCGATATAGCTTTCTGCCGGGGAAGGGAACCCGGCCTGAACGCCGCATTCGTAGACCGGAATGCTTAGATGCGTCGGATTCATGGCCGGAACCAGAATCTGGTCTGTGTCGAGGGTACGAACAGGTTCTGCGACACGTTCAAGTTCACAGCGAAGCCATTTTGCGCCGCCTAACTGCTTGAAAACAGGAACCAGTTCATCTGTAAGGCAAATGGAAACACGTTTTGTATTACCAAGACCTTTGCGGCCGGCACCTTCACGAGCGCCCCCGCGGTTTTCTTTTTTAGTTGTTTTATCCATGATGAAGTAAAAAGAGGAAAAATTTTGAAATAATCATACTATTTCAAAAATCTGTAGTCAATTATTCCCGTTGCTATGAATCAAGGATACCAACCGCTTTAAAAGCCTTAGAATAGTCCTTGACGAACTCCGACCGGTTTTAGTGTCTTCTAGGTCGGCAAAGGTTAGCCCTGCATCAGCAGGGCTTTTCCTTCTAACAATTTTACAATTTTAATTGGTCACCAAACTGGTCACTAAATTCTTCTTTAAGTTGCTATCTATTTGAATTTAAATTAGTTTAAATTCTCCCCCTCTCCGCCAACGTCTCTCTGCCGTTTTTTTATTCTCAAAATCCCTAGAAACAATCAAAGAATTACTTCCTGTTTACTTTAACAACTGCACTGGCAAGTTCATTCCTTATCGCTTTGTGCGAATTAATTCGGCATCGAACAGGCTCCTAGTCAGTCCTTAAATTACTACTTAATCTTCTATCGTTCGACTAAAGGGTTAGTTGTATGTTTCTGCCAAAAAGAATACCCTTTAAAGCTTCTCGTCCCGACCTCATTGTTTCTTCTTAACGTCCTCATAGCCGTTCAGGCAACCCCGTCAAAGCATTTTTCTTAAAGAACGAGTCTTGCCCTTAACTCTTATCGGTTATTCCTCTATCTTTTGTCAGGGTTATCTCCATATCGTGGATATCCTATTCCTCAACTTGAATTGTTCAGGTCTAATGACATATGTAACAATCCCGCAACCCAATAGGAGAAGCCATGAGAGTAAAAAATCTCCTGAAAGCCCTTCCGATCGGCATCATTCTTAGTTCATTCTGTTTCGCAGCTTATGCGTCCTCAGAGCTCGATGCCATTATGAAAGCAAGAGGCCTTTCAGAAAAAGACATTCTTGCAGCCGCAAAGACTTATCAACCATCGGGCCGTAAAGACGAGTACCTTGTCTTTTCTTCCGGCGGTCAGTCCGGTCAGGTCATCGTCTACGGTGTCCCATCAATGCGTATTTACAAGTACATCGCAGTATTTACACCTGAGCCATGGCAGGGCTATGGCTACGATGAAGAATCCAAAAAAGTTCTCGAGGGCGGTAAGATCAATGGCCGCGCAATGACTTGGGGCGACTCCCACCACCCAGCCTTTACTGAAAAGAACGGTGAATACACCGGCGACTACCTTTTCATCAATGACAAAGCCAATCCTCGCTTAGCTGTTATTGACCTAAAGACTTTTGAAACGGTTCAGATCGTCTCCAACCCCGTTATCAAGAGCGAACACGGCGGCGCGTTCGTCACACCAAACTCCGAATATGTCCTTGAAGCTTCGCAGTACGCCGCACCTTTGGATCGTAACTACCATCCCTTGGAAGCTTTCGAAAATGCCTATCGCGGCGCTGTCACGCTCTGGAAGTTTGACTTAGATAAAGGCAGGATTAATGAGACCGAGTCTTTGACATTGGAACTCCCGCCTTACAACCAAGACTTGTCTGATGCGGGTAAAGGAGTATCTGACGGATGGGCCTTTATCAATTCTTTCAATACAGAAATGTATACGGGCGGAATTGAAGCTGGCCTCCCGCCAAACGAAGCCGGCATGAGCCGAAACGACCATGACTACCTGCACGTCTTTAACTGGAAAAAGATTGCTGAACTCGGCAAAGATCCGAAAAATGTCAAGGTAATCAATGGACATCGTGTGGTCCCCATCGAAGTTGCAGTAGCAAATGACGCCCTATTTCTAATACCTGAGCCTAAATCTCCGCACGGTGTTGACGTTTCTCCTGACGGTAAATATCTTGTTATCGGCGGAAAACTTGATACTCACGCCTCTGTCTATGATTTCGAAAAGATAAAGAAATTAATCGACGCCAAAGATTACGCAGGTAAAGATACGTTCGGCATTCCTATTCTTGACATGAAGAAGAGTCTGCACGGACAGGTCGAGCTTGGTTTAGGGCCACTGCATACCGCCTTTGATTCGAAGGACGGCGTACTTTACACATCCCTGTATGTTGACAGCCAGGTAGTTCGTTGGGACTACAAGAAGCTTAAAGTCCTCGACAGAATCAATGTTCACTACAACATTGGTCACTTAGACTCGATGGAAGGCAAGTCAACTAAACCGAAAGGAGATTGGCTTCTCGCTCTGGACAAGCTCTCTATTGACAGATTCAATCCGGTTGGCCCTCTGCATCCTCAGAACCATCAGCTGATCGATATTTCCGGTCCTAAGATGGAGCTGACCTACGACCTGCCGATCCCATTAGGTGAGCCACATGATGTTGTTTCTATTGCCGCTGACAAACTCACTCCGAAAGTTACTTTCGACATCGGCACTGACAGTAGAACAGAAAAACCGAGCCCGTACGCAACATTAGCCGGTCAGGAAAGAGTCGAACGTGACGGTAATAACGTAACCGTTTACGCAACTATGGTCCGCAGCCATATCAATCCTGAAAGAATCACGGTTAACAAGGGAGATCATGTGAAGATCCATTTGTCCAGTCTCGAAAGAGCACAGGATGAAACTCACGGATTTGCAGTTGACAGCATGAACGTCCATGCATCTTTGGAACCTGGTAAGACTGTAACCGTGGAATTTGACGCAACGGAAGAAGGCGTCTTCCCGTATTACTGCACTGAGTTCTGCTCTGCACTGCACCTCGAGATGATGGGATACTTAATGGTTAAAGATCCCAACAAACAATATGCGGCTGTCGATGCCAAGGGAACGAAGCTGACGCCTGAACAACTCCAAGCCCAATATAAGAAGATTGTTGACACAAACAAGGCTACAGACGCTGTCATTCAGACCGTTGTTAAATATCTCAAAGAAAAAGGCTATGAAAAGTATCCGGCTGTAAACAGCATGGTTACGGATGCCTTAGACCAGTACGGCAAGATCCCGGAAGTCAAATCCAAGGCGGACGCTGCTGCTTCCAAGGGTGACCTTAATCAAGCTGTCCTTTGGGAAAACCAGGTTTGGCAGTACATGGTTAAAACTGCTGACGTCGGTCTCAGAGCCAAGGCTCGTCTTGCCAGAGAACTTGCTACTCCGATGTCTGAAGCTGCAGGGCGCGGTGAGAAGGCCTACTTGAGAGGCGGCTGCAACGGATGCCACGTCATCGGGCAAGTTTCTTCCGGTCCTGACCTCACTGGCTCCCTGAAGCGCAAAGGAGAACAATGGGTTTATGAATTCACTATGGATCCTGAAAGTAAATTCAATGAGCCGTATACCAAAGGCATGATTCACTACTTTAATCTGAGAATGCCGAATCAGCATATGACTTCCGAAGAAACTAAGGATATTGTTGAATACATGAAGTGGATTGATAACAACGCTGATTTGTTCTAATTATCTATAACAAGTATGCAGCGGGGCGACTCTCCGTCCCGCTGCTGCAAGACCTAATAGAAAAATAAGTCCCGTCCGGAGAGTCATGATGAAAATCTATAAATCTGACGTCTACACAACAATCGCTCTTATCCTTCTTGTTGTATGTTTCACGTTCCCGGCAATCGCGTTTTATAAAGTGCCTCAAAAAATTGCCGCCGGTCAGATCGACAGCATCCCCTCTTATGTCTATCCGCTGTGGAATCTTTATCAAAAGGGCCGCTACGTCAGTCCATATACACCCAAGGGGGCTGAGGGCGATCTTAAAAAGATGATTGAAAAGAAAGGGGAAGTCGGAATGATGTCTTTCCCCGTATGGTATGTTGCCTTGGAAGCGCCCAATTATCCAAAGGCTGCTTTCCCAGAAGGTATTCCTGTTTGGTTTCATGTTGACGGCTTTTCCGGGGACATTCACGAAATGAATACCATCAATCATTATGTCGGAATGTATCCGCTGGAGGACGGAGCAAAAATCGAACGCGCTTTAGGCCCGTTCCTTATGCTTGGCATCTCTCTGCTGATGATCCTTTTCATTTGCATAAGAAAAAAATGGTCTTGGATTTTTATGCTGCCAAGTGCCCTATTCCCGCTGGGCTTCTTCGCCTTTTATTCCGGATGGATGTACTGGTTCGGACACAATATGCAGGAATGGGGAGCCTTCAAAATCAAAGCCTTTATGCCGACGGCTTTAGGTGTCGGACATGTAGCCCATTTCACAACTAAGAGTTTTCCTTCTATTGGATTTTGGGTCCTTGTCATTATTGCAGTTTTGTCCGTTCTCGCCATTCTCGCGAGAAGGAACGAATTAAAGAAACAGTAACTTTAATTCTGCATTCTCCACTGGTTTCTCAAAGGACATTGTTATGGTTTCCTCCAACAGAATCTTCCGCCGCAGCCGCTTACCCCGGCTCCTCTCCGGAGGACTGTGGAGCTCGGCCGCACTTTTTGGTTTGAGTTTATTCGTTATCGCTCCCTCTGCTTCCTATGCTGCTGGAGAATTGCAGAAAGCTATTGATGATGCGTCTGAATTTGCCACTGTTAAGTTGGGACCAGGGCTTTACGAAGGAAACATCGTCATTCGCAAGCCTCTGACCCTGGTTGCCACTCAACCCTCGGCAGTAATTAAAGGGGACGGCAAGGGAAGCGTTGTGACGGTTGAGTCTTCATATGTAACAATCGAGGGCTTGGAAATTATAAACAGCGGAGGGGAGCACCAAACCATTGACTCAGGAATCGCGGTTAAGAACGGTTTTAACGTAAAAATTAAAAACAATAAGATTCATGAATGCCTGTTTGGTGTAAATCTTGAAAAATCCAATAATTGTGTCGTTGAAGACAATCAGATCTCTTCAAAAAACCTATCTTTAGGCTTAAGAGGGGACGGCATTCGCCTCTGGTACAGTCATTCCAACCTAATTATTAAAAACCACACTTTCCAAGTTCGCGATAACGTCTTTTGGTATTCAAGCGGAAATACGGTCGAAAAAAATATCGGCAGAAACTCCAGATACTCCCTGCATTTCATGTATGCCGATCGGAACAAAGTCTTGGATAACGATTTTCAAGATAACTCCGTCGGTATCTTCCTGATGTTCAGTCAGGGCTCAACTTTAAAGAATAATCTGCTAGCTAACGCAACCGGACCCTTTGGTATCGGAATCGGCATGAAGGAAGCCAGCGACATTTTGGTGGAAGACAACAATATTCTCTATAACGCAAGGGGCTTTTACATTGATGCTTCTCCCTACGTTCCAGGGACGGTAAATACTTTCAAAGACAATCGAATTGAATTTAATTCCGTAACCTTTCACCTTCACGGAACGCTTTACGGAAGCATCTTTGAAGACAACGTCATCAAAGGAAACATTGATGATGTTGTAAATGACACCCCTGAAAGCAAAATCGCACTTAATCGCTGGAATAGAAACTACTGGGACAACTATCAAGGTTTTGACCGTGATAAGGACGGCATCGGAGACATTCCTTTCGAGCAGAGAATGTTCGCCGACCGCCTTTGGCAGCACAAACCTCCCGTGAAAATTTTCTACGCCTCCCCCGTATTGGAACTTTTAAATATGCTGTGGAAGATTATGCCTTTCTCCGAGCCCGAGTTAGTCGCCAAAGACAATGAACCAAGAGTCCTTTTGCCGGGAGGACAGACACCATGAAGATCGACAGACGAACCGTAATTCAGGGCCTTTGTATCGCTGGAACTGCCGGAGCTTTTGGCGTCGGAATATCTTTCCTAGCCAGGAAAAGTGAAAGTAAGACATTACTTCGGCCGCCCGGCGCATTGGAAGAATCCGATTTCCTTGCCTCTTGCATTAAGTGCGGACAGTGCATTCAAGTCTGCCCCTTTAGCTCGATAAGCCTTCTCGATTTATCCGGAGGCATAAATACCGCTACGCCTTATATTGATCCGGTCAAAAGAGGTTGTTATTTATGCGATCTGTTTCCTTGCATCCTTTGCTGCCCGTCCGGCGCCTTAGATGACGAAGTTCAGAAAATTGATCAAGTTCACATGGGTGTCGCTTATATCACGGAACATAAAAACTGCCTAAATTACAAAAACACCAAAGTTAGTAAAGAAAACGTTGACCGTATCAAAGCCCATGGAGATAGGACTGAATTAGAAAAAGAGCTCAATGAAAAATTATCGGCCCAAGTCGGAAAAGACTGCGAGCTTTGCCTGGAAGTCTGCAGAGTTGAACCGCGAGACGGCGCCATTAAACTCATCGGAAAGGAACCGGTAATCGGCAAATCTTGCGTCGGCTGCGGGGCTTGTACGGAAGTCTGCCCTGCTTCCATTATCAAAATTGCTCCGGCCGTAACTTATGAAGATTATTACAACAAGAGGGGAGCAAAAAAATGAAAAAGATACTTTGTTTCATTGCCGCCGCCGTTCTGGTTTCATTAGTCGGATGCGAAGATAAAAGTCAGGATAAATCTCAAAAAGCTGAGACTTCGCTTCCTTCAAGACCGGGAAAAATTACGGTTACGGCCGGGACAAAAACAACAGATGTGTCTAAAGAGGATAAATTTAGAACCTTTGATGTCCGCGGAGAGTCGATTATCAAATATGCCCCGGAGGGAGCGGAAATAACACCCGAGGTTAAGAACGTTCAGGTGAATGTAGCCGTGAGAAACACTCCTTACGGGCACATCCAAGCCCGCCTGCTCTCTCAGCGCTTGAGTAAAGAGTTCATTGTTGCCTGTTCTGCCTGCCACGACGACTATGCGAACGGCGTCATCGGCCCTTCTCTTATCGATAAAAACGAGAAAGAGGTTTTGGACATGATGGTGAAATATAACCAGGACCCAAACGCCAACGTCCTCATGACCACACTTGTCGAACGAATGACAGATAAGGAAAAAGCTTTTATTGCGAAGGATATTGCCCGTTTTAACTACGAATATCACCACTCCGCTTCAGATCCGAAGAAATCGGATGATCAATTTAAATCCAACTATGTTCGAGAGTAAATCATGAAAAGTCGTACTTTAATAGCTACCATCGGTACCGTTGCAGCATTGTGCATCGTGGGTTGGATGATTTACGATGGAACACAAGTTGCTGAAGTCAAGACTGCACGAGTTAAGCTGCAGCCAGATCAGCCGGCAAGTACCGTTCAAAAAAATACTGCCGCTAAAGTTCAAGCGCAGCCGATAGTTTCCAATGCTGCCAAGTCCCAAGCTTTACTAAAAGATAAGGAGTTGCCAAAAACGGCTTCTGCCGATCCGGATAAATCAAAGAAATTAAACTTCGTTGTCCCTCAGGAGAATTTGTCCCATCTTTATATTGTTAAATGCTCCGCTTGCCACGGTAAAGACGGAAACGGTCCCGTCGGCCCCTCTATTGCCGGCAAATCCTACGAATACAATATAAAAAAGCTTCAAGAATATAAAGAAAATAAAGTTCAAAACACCATGATGGAGGATTTGCTCACCCGAACCCCCAACGAAGAACTAGAACAGCTTGCTAAAGAAATTTCTCAGTTCAAACCTAGGAGCTAATATGAAAACTCTCAGGGGTGATCACAACTTATTCATAAGAGTAAATAAGGATGGTTCTAAAGCATTAAAGATCCGTCCCTTCCGCTGGACATTCTGCATCCTTCTCGCTTTAGCCTTTATTTTGTCTTACAAGCAGGATGTTCAGGTTTTAGAAGGTTCTATGATTGCCAGCCGTCTGATGGGATTTCACATGGTTGATCTCTTCTCCGGACTGGAGGTCATTGCTGCGCACGGCAAGATAGCTACCAACCTTTTCATGGGATTTATCTTCGTTGCTGTAGTCTATTTCATTCTTGGAGGAAGATCTTTTTGCAGCTGGGCGTGTCCTTACGGTCTTCTTTCTGAATGGGGAGAAATTCTGCACAAGAAATTAGTCCATGCTGGTCTTATCAAAAAAAGAAAAAAGATCACAACAAGTTGGAAATTCTTTATTGCCTTGTGTTTTTTGGCTTCAAGTTATTTCTCCGGTTATCTTGTTTATCAATATATCAATCTTGTCGGCATAACCTCAAGAATTCTGATTTACGGCCTCTTGGAGACCGGGATCATCGTGCTTTTCATGCTGATCATCGAGGTCTTCTTTTACCAACGAGTTTGGTGCAGGTCCGTATGCCCTTCAGGAGCAACTTTCGGACTCCTTGGAAAAGTCTCTTTAATCCGAATCCAAGCCGACATCACAAAATGCGACAAATGCGGAGCATGCACCCCCGAATGCCATGTTCCTGAAGCTTTAAAAGTTGTTTTTGCAAAAGACGCTCAGCCAACAGTCTTTATTACATCCACCGACTGCACCATGTGCGGAAAATGTATGGATGTTTGCGACAGGCAAGTTTTTTCCTACAGCCATCGGCTAAAGAAATTAGTCTAGGAACGATATGCTGAATATAAAAAATGTTGAAAAACGATTCGGAGCACAAGTTGTCTTAGACAGTATTGACTGTCAGATCGCACCGAAAGAAAGAGTAATCATTCTCGGACAAAACGGCGCAGGCAAAACAACTCTTCTTCGCTGTATCCTTGGCCTTTATCGACCGGATAAAGGCGAAGTTCTTATTGGTAATCTATCTGCTATCAAGAATCGCAAAGAATTCCTCAGCCGGGTTGCCTTCATTCCTCAAATTCCGCCCCCTTTACCCTCGACTGTAGGTTCTCTTATCGAATTTGCGGCCTCCTGCTGTCAATGTGAGAAGAAAAAGATTTATGAATACGGAGATCTTTTTTCCCTGGATATTCAAAGTCAGGCAAGGAAACCTTTTTCTAAGTTGTCAGGCGGAATGAAGCAAAAAGTACTGGCCAGTATCGCTTTTGCAAGAAAAGCTCCAATAATGCTGTTTGATGAACCCACTGCCAATCTCGATCCGGAGGGACGAGAAGCCTTTTCCAATATTATTCGCAGTCCGGAATTTTCTGACACTACGATGGTTTTTATCTCTCATCGTATCGACGAACTTAACACCGTGCTTAACAGAGCTCTCTGGCTCGACTTAGGAAGGATTGTCAAAGATGAAAAAATCTCCCCTATTTCTTAGTTTATTTATCTCTTCTCTCCTTCTTTGCTCCTGCGGTAAAGAAATTACTCTCAGCGCAGAAGCACCTAAATGGGATGTTCAGACCTGCGATCGATGCAAAATGCTCGTGAGCGATAAAAAATTTTCCGCACAGGTCGTTAATCCGACTGACGGAAAACATTTTTTCTTCGACGACTTGGGCTGCGCATTAATGTGGCTGCAAGGGAAGGAAGCGAAAGAATGGAAAGACAAAGCTTTAATTTATGCGACGGATCCAAGGAACGGCACCTGGCTAAACATCAAGGATAACGAACTCGTATCCGGCTATGTTACGCCGATGGCCTACGGAATTGCTGTACTCCCCAAAGGGACAAAACCTGAGGCCGGTAAAAAGGTCCTGACTTTCCAAGAAGCTCTGTCAGAAATTGAGGATGTAAGCAAGCAAAAAGCTGCAATGAAAATGCATAAACATTGATTATTGATTCAAATTTTCAGGGTCTTCTATGAACAGTTTCGCAACCATTTTGAAGCTGGACTTTAATGCCACCTTTCGCTCCAGGTGGTTTTGGGTTTACGCAGTTTTAGTCATCGCCTCGATGGGAGGGATCTTTGCAACCGGCATTTCAGATAGCCGCGTGGCCGGTTTCACAGGACTTACTCGGCCGCTTTTAATTTTCATTCAAGGCTGCAACTTAGTCCTGCCGATTTTTGTTCTTGTCAGCACCGTTCGTACTTTGGTCAAGGAAAAGGAAAGCAACATCTTTGAATATGAACTTTCCTTTCCTATTTCTCTGGGCGAATATTATTTTTCGAAGTTCCTCTCCAGAATCGTCATTCTCTGTTCTCCATTGCTTACCGCAATGGTCCTCTCCGCTGTATTTTGTTCGGTTTTAGGAGGTTCTATCCCTATTAACATCATCTTGTTGTATTCCGGATTACTGCTTGCCTCAACCTTTTTCTATGTCTCTCTGAGTTTTTTTATCTCTTCACTTGTTAGAACTCAGGAAGTGGGTTTGGGAGTTTCTCTCTTCATCTGGCTTCTGCTTGTTGCACTGCTTGATGTTGCCCTTCTCGGGCTACTCATTAAGGCACTTGTGCCTGAGGAAACGATCTACACATTAGTGCTTTTAAATCCTGTTCAGTTGTTTAAGATTGCAGCGATCTGTCTTTTTGACCCCGTTTTGTCCGTCATAGGACCCGCCTCTTATTTCATCCTAGACTTGTTTGGAACTTCGACTTTTCTTTCGTATACTTTCCTTTACCTATTTGGGCTTGGAACTGTTTTCCTCCTGGTGGGGTTCGTTTTCTTTTCCAAGCGTGATCTGTTGTAGTTTATGAGAAGGCTCCTGCTGTTGCTTTCATTTCTTCTGATGTCCTTTAACAGGGCAGAAGCAACCCTTTGGATATCGGAGCCCCCCATAAAAATCGGCGTGCTCAAGACCGAACATTTAGATGAAACGACAGCTGCCCAAGCTATTCTTCTCGATAAACTCAGAAAAGAATTTCAGCCTCGGGTTGTCAGTCTCGCTTACTACGACTGGAATGGATTAGAAAAAGCCATAAAGGGCAAATCTGTTGATCTTATCCTTGTCAACTCACCTTTTTTCTCAACGATCGAACACGAAAAAAATATCAAGCCTTTAGTGGGCCTTATACGTAAAGATGCAATTGATGCTGACCATATGCTGGCGGGCACACTGGTAACGGGAAACCAAAATATACCCCCAAGGCTCTCTTCCTTAAGAGGAAAAGATCTTTATTTGGCTTCAGCGGCAAATGAAAGCAATATTGTTTTCAGAAATTACTTGCTTTCGAAAGAAGTTAATGAGAATAAATTTTTTTCCAAGGTTCATGAGATCAACGGAGGAACCAATGAGCTTCTTGATGCGATCGAGAAGCACCCTGATGCTGCGGCCCTCCTGCCCGCATGTGCACTCGAAGACGAAAAAGAATTCCGAAAAAATATCGTGTCCAAACTTAGAGTGATCGACGAAAAATTTGGTGACGGCTTAAATTGCAAAAGGACCACATCGCTATACCCCGGTTGGGTTTTGGCATCTGTAAGTCAGGATGACATGAATATGGTTCACAAAGCTACTGCAGCAGCCCTCACTACTGTAATGGCTGACTCGCTGCAGTGGGGATTCCCGCCTTCCAATTTTGATTCAATCAGAAACGTATTGATCGACTTAAGATACGGGCCCTATGAAAAGACGGATCCCTTGCGAATAAAAGAATTCATTTACGCAAACCGCTATTGGGCGTTAGGAATCTTGCTGACCGTCCTTCTGATCGCTGTCCATAGTGTCATTGTTAGTGTGCAAGTAAGAAGAAAAACGAGAAGTATAGAAACGCTGATGGAAGAGAAGATCCGTTTTTCTAAAGAAATCACGGCGGCAAAAGAAAGAATTCAGGCCATGGAAAAGTTCCAGAGCCTCAATCAGCTTTCTTCTTTACTTGCACATGAACTAAAACAGCCCCTCGGCGCCATCCGTAATTATTCCCGTGGGCTCATGAAGCGTGCGGATAAAAACACTGTAGACAACAAGGTTCTTTGCTCGACGTTAGCTGTCATTGTTTCGCAATCTGACCGAGCAGCAAGTATCGTGGAACATGTGCGTAAATATGCCAAAAACGTCTCTATCGAACGAGAAATCTTAGATGTGAATCGTGTAGTGGCAGATACGGTTAGAACGTTCCGCAATTCTTATGCTTATTCAGGAAAAGTACTCTTTAAGCCCATTCAGAAAGAACTTTCCGCCGAGATTAATGTTCTAGAGGTTGAATTAGCGCTCATTAACCTTCTTAAGAATTCTTCCGAGGCTTTAGCGGGACTGCCTAACCCTGAGATTATCGTTTCCACAAGCCAATCTGAAGGAAACGCCGTAATATCGGTAAAGGATAACGGACGCCTATATTCGCAGGAAGAAGTCCAAAACTTTTTTCAACCTCTATTTACGACTAAAGAAAACGGCATGGGCCTAGGCCTCACAATCGTGACACACATTGTTGAGGAACATGGCGGCAGACTTAATACATTTGCCAACCCCAATGGGGGAGTTACTTTCCAACTTATATTCCCTTTAATGAACAACCTATCATGACAATTTCTGAACTGCCCGTAGTCCGGATCATCGACGACAACGATGTTATGAGAGAGTCACTCGTTTTTCTATTGGAAGAAGAGGATGGCTGGATTGTCAAAGCATATCGTGATGCGGAAGAGTTTTTAGATAATGATGATTTTGAGCAAGCCGGATGCATCCTTCTTGATATCCGCATGCCAAAAATGTCGGGTCTGGAACTTCAACAGTATCTAATAAACATTTCTATCGATATCCCCATCGTCTTCCTTTCGGGACACGCGGATGTCGCCATGGCCATTCATGCTCTGAAGCGCGGGGCTTTAGACCTGTTGCAAAAACCTGTTGACGATGAAGTTTTAATTGCCGCCCTCCATTCTGCCGTCGAGAAGGATATCAAACGGAGAAATGAGGAAGCCAAGATAGAGTCTTTGGAACAGAAATACGCACTCCTTACGCAAAGAGAAAAAGAAGTAGTGATGTTGGCTGCCCAGGGCCTAATGAATAAAGTCATTGCTGACAAGCTTGGGATTAGTGAGCGCACTGCTCAAACACATAGAGGAGTTGCATGCCGCAAGCTAAATGCAAAAACTTCAGTAGATCTCTTGAGAGTCCTTCAAACGCTCGGATTAGAGAGCACCGGCTTGGATGATACGAAAACGATTTCTCAATGATCTGCAATTTTGCTGAATCCAACTTTAACTTATCGGAGAACAAACAGAAGTTATCCGAAGTGTAAAGCTGAAGCTAATTAGACTTTGTCGCAGCCACTTTGCGCTTAGCCTTTCATCAAGGAGTGGCATAATTAAGAATTACCGATTTGTATCTTTTAATGAACAAATCTAAAGGCGCTTCGCTAAAGAAGGCCTCGAATACGAATTTATAGAAAGATTGCCATGACTTATAAGAAGCACATTTCGCAAAGCAACGACTTGTTAGACCGGTTCTCGTCGGCTTTTGCGGGCATAAAAAGTCATTCCAATCTTCCAAGCGGAACCACTCCGTTCATCTGGGCGATCGCCGTCCTCATTGTCGTCATCTTCTCGGCTTTCTATTTCAACGTCCGCGCTAATAACGAAACTATTCTCAGAACCAATCTGATGAAAAGCACGGCAAAGGTCGCCGACAATATCGAAATGAGAATGCGCGGCATCTCCGCCAATATGGCCCGCATGATTGAAAAAATGGAACTAGACGGCATTAATTCTGCCGTTGTCAATAAATACGGAAGGGAAATTATCTCAGGTAGCCCGGAGGTGATTCTTCTCCGTGTGATTGAACCCAGTGGCAAAGGCCTCGAATCAGTTGTCAATCCCCGGCTGGGACGCAGTGACCTTCGTCAATACAATTATCTTGACTACCCTCAAGTAGTGCGCGATGCAATTGGCGACGCATTTCTATCCAATCGAGTCTCCTATTCTTCTTTCTGGTTCACGCCCGGCGACATCTCTTCGCCCTCGGTCGTCATCATTTATCCGTTTGCAATCGGTGAGAAAACATATGCCCTGCTCGCCAGACTGTCACTGAACAAACTTTTGGAGGTTTCCACTCCACAGTCGCTTCTTTCCGACTATGAGTTCTCCTTCCTCCACGGAACAAAGGAAATTGCCGGCCGAGCTGCCTACAACCCGCCGGATGACTACACCATCCCGAGTTACGTACGCGCAGCCGATCCGCTGCCGCCTTCCATTCAGTTATACGGCTGCAACGTACTCGAAAGCCCGATGATCTTTGCCAGCCCGCTGATCTACTGGCTGGGGGCTCTGATGCTGTTCCTGCTCCTCTCGCTCTTTTTCCTCAACCGCGAAATGCGCCGGAATCAATCCGATCTGGAACGCGCTCTAAAGGAACTGGAGCTCCGCCGCTCGATCGAAGATTCCATGAACCTGGCTTTGGTCATCACTGACTTGGACAACAAAATTGTCTACACCAACGGCCAAACCGAAGAAATTACGGGATACTCCGAAGAGGAACTCCTCGGCAAGACGCCGCCTTATCCTTTCTGGGGAGACGGCTCCGAACTTCCTTCTCAGCTGCTAAAAGATCGTCCCCACGAAGAGCCCGGTAAACCTTATCGCTTTGACCTGACAATCCGCTGTAGGAATGACGAAACACTAGAAGCACTGATGCTGGCGATGCCCTTCTACTCGGCATACAACGAGCACATCGGCTGGATTTATATGATCCAGGACAACACCGTCGAGGCTCAGTCCATGAACCTCACGAACGACTCCATCGCTTCGTACGAAAGACTTCTGAACTCTGTCTTGTCTTGTATTTCCGCTGTGATGCAGAAACCAACCGGAAGCATGCTGGGTATTCACAACAACCACTACACGGAACAGCTCGGAAACACCGCTGACGGCCACTTAGAGATTTCCAAGGCATTTAAAGAACCGTTCGATCCTCAAGGCAATCGTCAGGGAGAGGTTTGGGTCGACTCCCTTGGCCGCTGGTTCTCAGTAGCGGAAGCCAGAGTGACACTTCCGGGCGGCTCTCACGTCACGCTTCAGTCTGCTCTGGACATCACTAAGAGAAAAATCAATGAGCAGGAATTTGAAGAGCAGACCAGCAAGATGGAAAACTCTTCCCGCTTGATTACGCTCGGCGAGATGGCCTCTACGATCACGCACGAAATTAATCAGCCGCTCACCGCGATTACGGCTTACGCCAATACGGCCTTAGAAGTGATTGGCCGAGCACCTGAAGTGAACAAAACTCAGGTACTTGAAATCTACCGAAAAATTGCTAATCAGGCCGCACGTATCGACAAAATTATTAAGAACATCAGAGCATTTGCCAAACGTCGCCCGACTACATTGGAATGCGTGTCCCTGAACAGCGTCTTCTCTGACACGATGGAACTCGGACGTTTGATCGAGAAGAAATATGCCGGTGTCCACGTCGTCTACGAACTGCCGGCCGTGGTGCCTGATGTGATCTGCGACCCGGTTCAGATCATGCAGATCCTGATGAACCTGATTCGCAACGCAGCAGAAGCTATTCTTGAGCACGGCAGCGAAGACAAAACGATTATGGTCAGCGCGAAAGTCGGTGCAAAGGACGTCGAACTGTCTGTCGGCGACCACGGCCCCGGTATCAGCGATACCATGAAGGCTAGTCTGTTCACACCCTTCTTTTCTACCAAGAAGAACGGTCTCGGCCTGGGTCTGAGTACTTGTCAGACGATTGCAGAATCGCATAATTCCAGACTCCGCGTAAGGGATAATGAGGGCGGAGGCACCGTCTTCTTCTTCGACTTGAAGATTTGCTTCACCAAGGATTCCGAGAACAAGAAACAAAATTAATTGTGTATCTAATTAAGGAGATACAACTTCTGTACTACCCAGGGGTGTGATTAAGATATATAATATCTTCACGTGATACAAAGTATCTCAGTTAGCGATTCTTATCATCCTTTAGATTAAGATAACGGATTGCTTGTAAAAAGAAATTAATTAGAAAGGCACATGATGATTCAGATGACCTCGAAACCCTACACTCAAGAATCTCCGGATACCGCAGGTGTTGTGTATATCGTTGAAGACGACGAAGCCGTACGTGATTCTCTCAAGTGGCTTCTCGAAGCTTCCAGCTACCGTGTTGAACTTTTCGAAAGCGGTGAAATGTTCCTCGCCAAATTCGATCCGAACGCTATCGCCGTTCTCGTCCTTGACGTCAGAATGCCGGGCATGAGCGGTTTGGAAGTCCAGGAACACCTTATCGCCCGTAAGTGCGACATTCCTATTATCTTTATCTCCGGTCACGGCGACGTTTCGATGGCAGTCTCCACCTTGAAGAAAGGTGCGGTCGACTTCATCGAAAAACCCTTCGACCAAGCAGCTCTGCGCTCTTTAATCGAAAGAATGCTGCAGGAAGCCCGTCAGCGCAAGGCCAAGGCTGAACAGCGCTCCTTGAACGACGCTCTTCTGAGCAAACTGACTCCGAGAGAGCAGCACGTTCTCGAAAGAATTGTGAGCGGACGCCTGAATAAACAAATCGCGGCAGACTTGGGCATTTCCATTAAGACCGTTGAAGCTCATCGCGCTTCCATTATGGATAAGACCAATTCCGGCACCGTCGCAGACCTGATGCGCGTCGTAATGAATGCGAACAGACCTCCTGTCAAAGACTCCGGTTCTATGAGATAGTCTTTTAGACAGCGTCGCTAAGGAAGGCCCACTGCCTTCCTTTTCTTTTTTGTGCGCCTATTCTTTCGACGATCTTTGTTACTCGTTCTTGTGACTAAAAAGTTTAGCCAAGCTGAATATCCTTACAATGGTTCGGTCTTAGTTACTATCTTTTAACAACAATGAGCGCAAAAATAATTGATGGAAAAGCACTGGCGCAGTCTGTTCGAACCGGTTTGAAAGAAAAGGTAGAACAATTCAAATTAAGCTCGAGAGCACCCGGCCTGACCGTTATTCTCGTCGGTGACAACCCGGCGAGCCAGGTCTACGTCCGCAACAAGATCAAAGCATGCTCTGATGTCGGCATTACCTCTAAATTGGAAAAGCTGCCGGCTGAAACTTCAGAAGCGGAGTTATTAGCACTTTTGGAGAAACTCAATGCCGACGATTCTGTGGACGGAATCTTAGTCCAGCTGCCCTTGCCTCGTCATATCAACGAGCAAAAGGTCATTGAGACGATTCGTGCGGATAAAGACGTCGATGGTTTCCACGTTGCCAACGTCGGTTCAGTTGTTACCGGCATCGGCGGTTTCCGCAGCTGCACGCCCTACGGCGTCATCAAAATGCTGGAGTCTGTGGATTATCCCCTGACCGGCGCCCATGCTTTAGTCATCGGAAGAAGCAATATTGTCGGGAAACCGATGGCGATCATGTTGCTGGAGAAAAATGCCACTGTCACGGTCGCCCACAGCAAAACCAAGAATTTGAAAGAGCTCGCTCTTCAGGCCGATGTCATTGTCGCTGCGGTCGGTAAAGAAAAAGTCGTCACGGCCGATATGGTCAAGCCCGGCGCCGCAGTGATTGATGTGGGAATGAACCGCAATGCCGAGGGCAAACTCTGCGGAGACGTCGACACCGAGGAAGTTGCAAAAGTCGCCGGGTATATCTCACCGGTCCCCGGTGGTGTCGGCCCCATGACCATCGCAATGCTTCTTTCCAATACGGTAGAAGCCTATGAAAGGCGTCTGCAAAAAATATCTCAGTAGGAATCAATACATGTCTGATTTAATTAACATTCTGAGCATCATCGACGATAAATCTCAACTGATCAACTTTCCGAAACTTGATCCGAACAGCTTCAAGCCGGCTGTCCTTACATTGATTCAACGCTTGAAAGACACAGTAAAGGCGGTTAAATCTTCGAACAGAGAACCGACTTGGGACACTTTGGTAACACCGATAGAAGATGCTTCCGAAAACCTTTCCTATGTTTGGTCGGTTGTCGAGCATTTAAACAGTGTTGCCGACACGCCTGAGTTAAGAGTAACGATTAATGAACTTCTTCCTCCGATTTCCGAAGTATTCAGCGAACTCGGCATGGATGAGGAACTCTATGCGAAGTACAAAGCTTTGAAGGCCAAGAAAGCTTTCGAAAAATTCTCTGCAACTCGTCAGCGGATCATTAATAAAGAATTAGAAGGCTTTGTTCTCGCCGGCGCTGAGCTGGATGAACCGGGCAAGGAGAAGATGGCCGATATCAATCGAGAAGAGACCGAACTTTCTCAGAAGTTCTCGGAAAATCTTCTTGACTGCACCAATGAATTTGCGCTGTATCTTCCGGAAGACACCGATGAACTCAAGGGGGTGCCGGAAGCTGAACTACATCTTTTTGCTCAGCAGGCAGCTGCCGAAGGCGCCAAAGGCTACAAAATCACCCTGCATATGCCGAATTATCTGCCCATCATGCAGTACGCAGAAAACAGAGATCTTCGCGAGAAGATGTATCACGCATACGTTACCCGTGCATCTGATTTCTCTCCGGCAGGCAAGGACAATCTTCCGATCATCAACCGTCTGCTTGAACTTCGTGTTGAAGATGCTCACCTCTTGGGCTATAAAAACTTCGCTGAAGTTTCCTTGGTTCGGAAAATGGCCGAGTCTCCCGAACAGGTCGTTTCTTTCCTACGCGAGCTAGCTGCCAAAGCCAAACCGGCAGCAGAAAAAGAAATGGAAGAGCTCATTGATTACGGCAGGAACCAACTCGGCATCAAGGACGTCCAAACTTGGGATCTTTCCTTCATCAGTGAAAAACTCCGTGAAGCAAAGTTCTCTTACTCTGAAAATGAAGTAAAGCAATACTTCACGGAACCCGCTGTTCTTAAAGGAATGTTCGGACTCGTCGAGAAGATGTTCTCGATCAAAATCAAAGAAAAAAAAGCGCCCGTCTGGAACGATGACGTCAAATTCTTTGTCATTGAAGACAAGGAAGGCAAAGAAATCGCCGGATTCTACATGGATCTTTATGCCCGCAGCGGAAAGAGAGGCGGCGCATGGATGAACGATCAGATCTCCCGCCGAGAGGTCAACGGAAAAATTCAAAAACCGATTGCCTACCTCGTCTGCAACTTTGCCGCACCGGTCGGAGACAATCCTTCCCTTCTGACGTTAAGAGACGTCGAAACGATTTTCCACGAATTCGGCCACGGACTTCATCATATGCTGACTCGCCAGACAGAATTGGCCGTTTCCGGCATCAGCGGTGTGGAGTGGGATGCGGTTGAAATGCCGAGCCAATTCATGGAGAACTTCGTTTTGAATTGGGATGTGATGCAGACCATAACGCACCATGTCAAAACCGGCAAGACTATGCCGCGCGAACTCTTCGACAAACTGGTGGCTGCCAAGAACTACGGCGCCGGAATGGCAAACGTTCGTCAAATCGAATTTGCCCTCTTCGACATGCTCCTTCATATGGACACCCATCCGGAAAAGGACACGGTTAACAAGATCTTGAACGAAGTCAGAAAAGAAGTCGCTGTCGCATTCCCGCCTGAATACAACCGTTTTGCCAACTCCTTCTCGCACATCTTTGCAGGCGGCTATGCGGCAGGCTACTACAGCTACAAGTGGGCTGAAGTGCTGTCTGCAGACGCCTTCTCGCTGTTCCAGGAAAAAGGCATTTTCAATCCTGTGGTCGGAAACAAATGGCTGGACGAAGTTCTCTCCCGCGGCGGCAGCCGTCCTGCAATGGAAAGCTTCGTTGCATTCCGCGGCCGTAAACCTTCGGTCGACGCCCTCCTCCGCCAATACGGACTTGTGGAGTCCAAATGAGCATCCCGATTACTACTTGGAACGTCAATTCCCTGAAGGTTCGTCAGCCGCAAGTTTTAGACTTCCTGAAAGAGACTGAAAACAGCATTCTCTGTCTTCAGGAACTCAAGATGCAGGAGGCAGACATCGACGCTAGCGCCTTCAAAGAAATCGGATACACGCTGGATGCATTCGGCCAGAAAACCTACAACGGCGTAGCCACGATCCTTCGTGATCCGCTGACTTTTCTTCCGGACGAGGAAGTTCGCAACATCCCCGGTTTTGAAGATCCGCAGAGCCGTCTCTTAGGCACAACGGTGCGGGTCGGCAGCGAAAGGCTCCGCGTCATCAACGGATACTTCCCGAACGGGGAAACGGTTGAGAGCGAAAAGTTCCCTTATAAACTTTCTTGGCTGGAAGCCTTAGCCAAATGGCTCCCGAGCCAGTTAGAGCAATACCCCAACCTCGTTTTGCTCGGCGACTTTAATATCGCTCCGGAAGACAGAGATGTTTGGGATCCGGAATCCTGGGCCGAATCCGTGCTTTGCACACCAAAGGCCAGAGAAGCTTTTCAGCGTCTTATCGATCTCGGATTAACGGATTCCTTCCGCGCTTTTGAACAGCCGGAAAAATCCTATTCCTGGTGGGACTATCGAATGATGGCTTTCAGAAGGAATCGCGGCCTTCGCATCGATCACATTTTGATTTCCAAGGCTCTTGTCAGCAAGAACCTTGGCGTTGAAATCCACAAGAAAGTTAGAGGAAATGAGCGCCCGAGTGATCACGCACCCGTGACACTAACGCTCGATCTTTAATTCCTGAGCCGGCTGTATCGCCGGCTTTCTTTTTAGCGCTCTGGCGCGAAGCTGACCGCACCCTCCGTCAACATCTTGAGCTGCAGAATCACGGAATTTAAGCAGTATTCCGTTAGCCCGGCATGCTTCCTTAATTCTTTCGATCTGCTCTGCCGACGGGCGCTTATAGGGACTGCCTTCAACAGCGTTGACGGGAATCATGTTGAGGATGGCCTGCCGCGACCACAGCGGAGCGAGCGCTTCAATTTCATCAACTCCGTCGTTGACGCCGTTAATCAAAGTCCACTGATATTGGATCGGATATTTCCCAACCTCTGCGTACTTTGCGCCGAACTCTAATATTTCCTTGACAGTCAGCTCCGTAGCTCGGGGCAACAGACTTCTGCGCTTCTCATCCATTGCGCTGTGCAGAGAAATTGCCAGAGCCGGTTTGATTTGGGATTCCATTAAGGCTTTGAAGAGTCTTTTATCGCCGACGGTAGAGATAACAACTTCTTTATATCCGATGCCGGAATACCGAACGATATGTTCAACCGCAGAAAAAACGGAACGAAGATTATGAGAAGGCTCGCCCATACCCATCAAAACTACCTTCTTAACAGGCGCATTCCTCATGGCGTATTGAACTTGACCGGCAACCTCCAAGTCAGTTAACTGACGTATGAGACCGCTTTTGCCGGTCATACAAAAGACACACCCGACTGCGCATCCGACTTGCGTAGAAACACAAACGCCCTCTCGCGGAAGAAGAACACATTCGATCAGCTGACCGTCGTAAGCTTTAAGAACCCAGCGCGTTCCGGTCTCGGATTCTGCCTTTTCCTGAGCAGTTAATTGATTGGCTAAGTATTCCTCCATTTGAGGCAATATCGCCTCGGCAGCAGCAGGCAAGCGCACCTTACTGCGGTTCAGAGGTTTGCCGGAATACCAATTGCGCCAAAAGCGTTCGATGTGAACGCTTTTACAGCCGGCTTGGATAAGTTGTTGTTCAATATCAGCAATCTTCATAGAAGCAAATATTATCAAGCTCGTCAGTCTTCGCTTTCAAGTTTGAGCTCGGCGATTTTGCGTGTAATTGTATTTCGGCCGATGCCAAGTCTTGTTGCAGCGTCGACACGCCTTCCGTGCGTATATTCAAGTGCGGTTCCGATCACAATGCTTTCGAAGGTATCGGCAAGCTGCTTCATAAGATCTGGAGACTGATTTTTCAGCATCTCTTTGACCTCTCCTTTGAGCAGTTCCTCCCAGCTTCCGCCTGCAGGTGTGCTGCCCGAAACCTCGCCGTTTTTATGAACTTTTTCCGCTTCACCGTTGCGAACTTCCTCAGGAAGATCCGTCACTCGGATATGCTGGGAAGGTGCCATCACGACAAGCCAATTGCAGAGATTTTCTAATTGACGAACATTGCCGGGAAACGGGAAACGCTTCAAAAACTCCATCGCCTCTTCGGACATGAGCTTGGGTTCGACACCAAGATTCTCCGCTGACTTCTGAAGAAAATGATTAACCAAAAGCGGAATGTCTTCGGGTCTTTCCCTTAAGGGCGGCAAACGCAGACGAATGACATTGAGTCTGTGATACAAGTCCTCGCGGAACCGATTTTCCCGAACCATCGCCTCGAGATTTTGGTGCGTTGCCGCAATGATTCTGACGTTGGCTTTTAGAGACTGATGTCCGCCGACGCGATAGTAATAACCATCGGACAATACTCTCAGGAGCCTGGTCTGGAGTTCAGCAGGCATATCACCGATTTCGTCCAGAAACAGCGTGCCGCCTTCGGCTTGTTCGAAGCGTCCGTGACGAATCGCACTGGCGCCGGTAAACGCCCCCTTCTCATGACCGAAGAGTTCGGTTTCCATTAAGTCTTTCGGAATTGCCGCCATATTGATCGCGACAAACGGGGCATTGGAGCGCGGGCTGTGTTTATGAAGCGCTCGGGCTACAACTTCCTTGCCGGCGCCGGATTCTCCGGTCAAAAGGACGGTTGCCTTGCTTTGAGACAAACGTCCGATAGCGCGGAAGACTTCCTGCATGGCCGGCGCCTTACCGATGATTTCGGAAGCAGTCTCTTCAGCAGGAGTCTGTTCTTCTTCCTCACTCTCTTCCGTTGCACGCCGTACGAGTTCAATCGCTTTATCGATGTCGAAAGGTTTGGGAAGATATTCGAACGCACCGCCTTGGAAACTTGCCACGGCACTGTCCAGATCCGAATAGGCCGTCATGATGATGATCGGAAGTTTTGGGTAGGACTTCTTAATTTCGGCGAGCATTTCCAAGCCGCTTTTGCCCGGCATATGAATGTCACTCAAAATCAGGGCGGGCTGTTCTTTCTTGATCGCCTGCAGCACAGACTCGGCTTCACTAAAAGTTTTGCAGGGAATATCTGCCTTTTGAAGTGCTTTTTCTAATACCCATCTGATGGAACGATCATCGTCCACGATCCAAACATTTTTCATAACGATAAGGGAAACAAGATGCTGAAATCGGTACGGCCGGCTTCACTGCTGACCGAGATACTGCCGCCGTGCTGTTCAACGAAAGTCTGAACCAATGAGAGTCCGAGGCCGCTCCCCTGTTCTTTTCCGCTGACCAGCGGATAAAAAATACTGTCAGTCAGTTCTTTGGGTATGCCTTCTCCGTTGTCGATCACATGGATATTTAATGCCGTGCGGCAAAAACTTTGACCGACCTGAACATGATGGACAACACGGGTTTTAAGCGTGATACAGGCCGTACCCTGTGCTATTTGCTCGGATAAAGCTTCAGCGGCGTTGCGCATTAAGTTCAAGGAAATTTGTGTCAGCTGACCTCTGTCGGCCATCATTTCAGGTACACTGATGTCATAGTCGCGAACAACCTTTAACCCTTCCGGGAATTCCGACTGCACTAGAAGGCGAACACGTTCCAGGATTTCGTGAACATTGGTTGGCACAGGATGATAAAGCTGACGGTAAGGCGCGAGGATCTTATCGACAAGATGCTGGAGACGGTCGGCTTCACTAATGATCACTTCGGTAAATTCTTTATTTTCCGGATCGTGAAGCTCCCCTTCCAAGAGCTGTGCTGCGCCTCGAATCCCTCCGAGAGGATTCTTAATTTCATGAGCGAGATTTCTCAGCAGGCGCCGAGTATTTTCAGACAACTCATTCATATGACGTTCTCGCGTCATTTGAAGGGTCTTATCTGCCGGCACAATCTCGGCCAAGAGAATATTTTCGTCATCTGGGAAAGGATGAATGGTGACTAGAACCGGAATCGGTTCTGCCGGAGGACGCAGGAAATGGTCTAGTTCGTTCGGAACCAAAAATGAAGGCTCGGGATGCGCACGGTAATTTGCGAGCCATTCATCCGACGAATTCAGGTAATACTGAAGTTTTCTTTCTTTTAGAAGTTTGAGCGACTGCCCGGATAGAAATTGAGCCGCGGTATTGGCGTAAAGAATATCGCCTTCTTTATTACATGCAAAAAGACCGAGCCTGAGGAGATCGAAACTTTCTAAACGCTTAGCATCAAAACTCACGACATCCTCCGCTCGGTCATTTTGCTGTCTTTACTCAGACAGCCTCAAATTACTCTACTAGCTCGAATAGTACATGTCGTATTCTTCAGGTGTCACCGCCATCTGAGTACGTACGACTTCTTCATGCTTGAGTGCAATGTAAGAGGTGATCAGATCTTCGCTGAAGACTCCGCCGGCCGTCAGGAATTCATGGTCGGCAGCCAAAGCTTCCAAGGCCTGTTCCAAAGAAGAACATACGGTCGGGATCTTAGCGTTTTCTTCCGGAGGCAGATCATAGAGATTCTTGTCAGCAGCTTCGCCCGGATGAATCTTGTTCTGGATACCGTCCAAACCGGCCATCAGCAAAGCAGAGAAAGCCAAATAGGGATTGGCCATCGGATCGGGGAAGCGAACTTCAACGCGACGTGCCTTATCACTGGAAACGAATGGAATACGCAGAGAAGCAGAACGGTTACGGGCGGAATAAGCAAGTTTCACAGGAGCTTCAAAACCCGGGACTAAACGACGATAGCTGTTCGTTGTCGGATTCGTAATCGCGTTCAAAGCACGAGCGTGTTTGATGACGCCGCCGATGTAATAGAGAGCCGTATCAGAAAGCCCTGCGTAGCCGTTGCCGGCGAAGATATTCTTGCCGTCTTTCCAAATAGACTGATGAACGTGCATACCTGAGCCGTTGTCGCCGACAACAGGTTTCGGCATAAAGGTTGCAGTCATGCCGTAGGCTGCTGCCACATTCCAAACTGTGTATTTAAGAATCTGAGTCCAGTCAGCGCGTTTGGTCAGTGTGCTGAACAGCGTACCGATTTCGCACTGGCCGCAGCCGCCGACTTCATGATGATGAACTTCAACGGGAACGCCCTGTTCTTCAAGAAGTTCGCACATCTGAGAGCGGACATTGTAGAGAGAGTCAACCGGAGGAACTGGGAAATAACCGCCTTTGACAGTAGGACGATGGCCGCTGTTGGCGCCGTTCATATCCTTGCCGTTGCTCCAATAGCCTTCTTCACTTTCGATTTTGAAGAAGCTGTGATTCATTGTGGTGCCCCAGCTAACACCGTTAAAAATGAAGAATTCCGGTTCAGGTCCGAAGTAAGCATTGTCGCCGATACCGGTGCTCTTTAAGTAAGCTTCAGCACGATTGGCAACGCTGCGGGGGTCGCGATCGTATCCCTTGCCGGTAGAAGGCTCAACAACGTTGCAGGTCAGGATCATTGTCGGAATATCTTCGTCGGCGAACGGGTCCATACGGGCGCTGTCCGGATCCGGCATCAGCAGCATATCGCTGGCCTCAATGCCTTTCCATCCAGCGATGGAAGAACCGTCGAAAGCGTGACCTTCTTCAAACTTGTCTTCATCAAAAGCAGAAACCGGTACGGAAACGTGCTGTTCTTTGCCTTTGAAATCAGTGAAGCGCAAATCAACAAATTTGACGTTGTTGTCCACAAGCATCTGCATGATTTCAGCGCTGGTCTTAGCCATGGATATCTCCTTAGTAAATTTGGACGTAGCAATCAAAAAATATGTTCAACAAAGCTTATGCAAATTTCGTGCCAATTTTCGACATGCACGAAATCATGCATTCTCAAAGAGCCTCAGTAAGCAATCGCAAAAACTTTTGTAATGATGCACCTTTTTAGTGCAAAAAGGAACAATTTAGGGATTTTTTTATTGATTTTTGATCCGCAATAGAACATTGCGGCGAAATGGTGCATTTCTTCCGAGTGAAACAATTAGCGGCCGAAATCGGCCGCATAGTTTGATGTCGTACGCTGAGATCCTGTCAAAGAAAAGCTTCAAGCACCTCGTTCAAGAAAAGCCAGCCCTTCTCTGTCGTTTTGATTCTCTTGAGATGGTCGCAGACAAGACCTTTTTCTCGAAGTTCCGTCCAAATCGACTCAATAACATCGAAATCGAGGCCGGTCCTCTCGGTGTAAAAATCGAAGGGCACGCCCTCTCTCAGCCGAAGCGCATTAAGCATGAATTCAAATGGCAAATCTTCCGGATCAATGAGTTTCCGCTCGGCGATTTGAGTCTGATGTTCTTTAAACGATAAAAGCCATCGGGCCGGATCGCGATAGTTATAAAAACGCTCCGGACGTCCTTGAATGGTTATTTTTCCGTGGGCACCGGGACCGACGGCAAAATAATCTCCGAACTCCCAATAGTTAAGGTTATGCCTGCAGCGGTACCCTCCTTTGGCATAGGCAGACACTTCATAGTGATCAAAACCGCGGGCTGCGGTTTTATCCCTGACCAAATCGGACATATCTGAAAGCACATCGTCATCAGGAATCCCTTTGGGCGGAAATTTGGCAAAATAGGTGTTCGGCTCCAGGGTCAGCTGATAGCAGGACAAATGCGTCGATCCGAAAGAAAACGCGGTTTCCAGCTCTTCGTCCAGTTCCTGAATAGTCTGGCCGGGAAGCCCGAACATTAAATCCAGGTTGAAGTTCTCAAAGATCTTTCCGGCGCTTTCTGCAGCCCGCCTGGCTTCCTGCGAGTTGTGAACCCGGCCTAAAGCCCTCAATTTAGCGTCATCAAAACTTTGAATTCCGATCGAAAGCCGGTTGACACCGGCCTCCCTGAAGTCTTTAAATTTCTGTTCCTCAAAAGTGCCGGGGTTGGCTTCCAGCGTAATTTCGATGTTTTCGTGGAACGGAATATTGTTGTCGGCCGCTTCAATGATTCTGCCGATGGTTTCCGGCGCCATCAGAGAAGGAGTGCCGCCCCCGAAAAATATGCTCTTCAGCTTTCTTCTCTGGACACGGGCGCCCTGCTCTTTGAGCCCTTCAATGATGGCAGCCTCATAGAGTGCTTCCGGCGCCGGCCCTCTCAAGCCGTGAGAATTAAAGTCGCAGTAAGGACATTTTTTTAGGCACCACGGCCAGTGAATATATAAAGAAAGCGGAAGTTCTTTCAATTTACCAATTCCAACGTTCGGTTAATAAAGTGCGCATTTTTCTCATGGCTTTGCCGCGATGGCTGACGGCATTCTTTTCTTCGGCCGTCATCTGAGCAGCGGTCTTTCCGTCCGGCGTCACGATAAAGAAAGGATCGTATCCGAAGCCGCCCTCGCCTTTCGGTTCATAACCGATCGTGCCGTTCCAAAAATCAATCGCGATCAGCGGCTCGGGATCGTTTTCATCACGGACGGCGACAATAACGCAGGTGTAATGAGCGTTACGATTGTCTTTGTCTTCAAGTTCTTTAATCAGTTTTGCGTTATTTGCAGCATCTGAGCTCGGCTCGCCGGCAAAACGTGCACTCAGTACGCCGGGCGCGCCTTTTAAGGCATCCGAGCAAATTCCCGAGTCATCGGCAATGGCCGGAAGACCGGAATGTTTCGCCGCCCATCTGGCTTTTGCCAGCGCATTTTCCACAAAGGTACCGAAAGGCTCTTCTGCAGAAGGGATTCCCAAAGAACCTTGAGAAACCACTTCGGCACTCATCGGAGCAAGAAGCTCCTGCATTTCTTTCATTTTCTTTTTGTTATTGCTGGCGAGAACAATTTTCTTAGACATGTCTTTTTACTCCTCGGCAAGAGCTGCTCTCTGAGCTGCAAACAGCTGCTTCAGGCCGTCTTCAGCCAGCTTGAGCAAAGCATCGAGGTCTTCCCGACTAAAGGGTTCTCCTTCAGCGGTTCCCTGCAGTTCAACAAATTTTCCTGCGTCTGTCATCACGACATTCATATCCGTATCACTTAAATGATCTTCGTCGTAGTCGAAATCAGCAACTGGAACACCTTCATAAATACCAACTGAAAGTGCAGCGACTTGTCCTTTGAGCGGAGATTTTTCCAAGGAGCCGTTTTTAATGAGCCAATTGACGGCATCAGCGAGTGCCACATATGCACCGGTAATCGAAGCGCATCTTGTACCGCCGTCTGCCTGGGTCACATCGCAGTCAATTTTGATCATTCTCTCGCCGAGTGCTTCCATGTCCACCACTGCGCGCAGAGATCTTCCGATCAGACGCTGGATTTCCTGTGTGCGGCCGCTTTGCTTTCCTTTGGCGGCTTCTCGGTCCGTGCGAGTACCGGTAGCGCGCGGCAGCATTCCGTACTCCGCAGTCACCCAGCCTTTTCCCTGATCTTTGAGCCAGCCCGGGACCTTTTCTTCAACCGAAGCGGTGCAAATGACCTTGGTGCCTCCGACTTCAATTAAAACGGAGCCTTCGGCGTATTTTGTGTAGTGACGTGTGATCTTTATCGGGCGCAGTTCGTCTGCTTTGCGGCCGCTGGGACGGCTCCAAGTTTCTTCTGTCATTCATATCTCCTTCAACAATGTTCTGTCATTCTAATGAAGGCAGATTCGTAAACCATAATTTCCACCCGATCCGAACCTTGTGGAAGTTAGAGCCGGCTTCAAGGAAGGTAAAATACGGCGGCAGAAAGACCGTGCAATCCAGTTCAATCAAGCGCGGCAGAGAAGGAGTTTTGAATGAGTAATATTTCGAGTATGACGGGTTACGCGAATGCCAAAGTCCAAACCGACATGGGCTTGCTGAGCATCGACATGAGAAGCGTTAACTCTCGTTTTTTAGACTTAAGTTTCCGCGCTTCCGAAGAAATTCGTTTCCTCGAACCGAAATTCAGAGAGATCATCTCCGGCAAAATCGCCCGCGGCAAGATGGAATGCCGCTTGAATTTAGTGGATTCCGGCTTATCGGCGGATACGGCCTTAAATGAAGAAGCCCTCAACAAGCTTATGGCTCTTCAGACGCAGGTCTTAAAGACAGACCCTTCCGCCACAGCCCTGCGCGTCGCCGACATTCTGAATTATCCCGGCATCGTCGCCGCTCCGGTCCCCGATCCCGAAGTCTTCGCAAAGCAAGTGCTGACAGGCTTTGAACAGTGCCTCGCTGCATTTAACGAAAGCCGACAGCGTGAAGGCGCTGCTTTAGCTCAGGTTCTGCTCAAATACTGCACACAGATTGAAGACCTCGTCAATACGCTTCGTCCTAAGATTCCTGAAATTCTTCAGGCGCAAAAGGACAAACTCACCGAAAGACTTGAAGAAGCATTAGGTACCACGCTGGCAGACGGCGCTCAGATCACCAAAGAAGAAGTCAATGAACGCATCCGTCAGGAAATCACGCTTTACGGCATCAAGCTTGATGTCAACGAAGAGATGGAAAGACTGTGCACCCACGTCAAAGAAGTGAGAAGAACACTGGATCGCGGCGGCCCCGTCGGCCGGAAACTCGACTTCCTGATGCAGGAACTCAACCGTGAAGCCAATACGCTCGGCAGCAAAGCCGTTTCAATTTCGATGACGGACACGTCCGTCAATCTGAAGCTCGTGATTGAATCGATGCGCGAGCAAATTCAGAACCTCGAATAATTTTTCTTTTTCTGATAATCGAAGGGGCGCCCATCGGCGCCCCTTCTTGTTTCTTTAGCAGTTCAAATGATTAGTTCTTGCTGCGGTCGATATGACGGTGAGCAGAGATGAACGGCATCATGGAGCGCAGGCGAGCACCGACGACTTCAATCGGATGAGCGGCCGTCTGAGCACGGATGGAGCGAAGCATCGGAGCGCCGACTTGGTTTTCAAGGAGGAAGTTCTTAGCGTAAGAACCGTCCTGAATGTCGCTCAGAGCTTTTCTCATCGCTGCGCGAGCCTGGTCGGAAACAACCTTTGGACCGGTGACGTAGCCGCCGAACTCAGCGTTGTTAGAGATGGAGTAGTTCATATCTGCCAAGCCGCCTTCGTAGATCAGGTCAACGATCAGCTTCATTTCATGGCAGCATTCGAAGTAAGCCATTTCAGGAGCGTAGCCGGCTTCAACCAGGGTTTCGAAGCCCATCTTGATCAGTTCGGCAATGCCGCCGCACAGAACGCACTGTTCGCCGAACAAGTCGGTTTCGGTTTCTTCTTTGAAGGTGGTTTCAATGATGCCGGCCTTGCCTGCGCCGTTGGCAGCAGCGTAAGACATGGCGACTTCACGGGCTTTACCGGATTTGTCCTGGTAAACAGCGATCAGCTGAGGAACACCCGAACCTTCGGTATAGGTGCGGCGAACGGTATGGCCGGGAGCCTTCGGGGCAACCATCCAAACGTCAAGGTCGGCTCTCGGAGTGACCTGACCGTAGTGAATGTTGAAGCCGTGGGCAAAAGCCAAAGCAGCGCCTTCTTTCAGGTTCGGTTCGATTTGTTTTTTGTAGACCTCGGCGATCTTTTCGTCAGGAAGAAGGATCATCACAACATCTGCGTCTTTTGTCGCATCTTCGATTGTGGCTACCTTCAGACCGGCAGCTTCGACTTTCTTCCAGGAAGCGCCGTCTTTGCGGACACCGACAACGACGTCAACGCCGGAATCATGAAGATTCTGTGCGTGAGCGTGGCCCTGGGAGCCGTAACCGATGATAGCGACTTTCTTTCCTTTGATTAAAGAAAGGTCGCAGTCTTTGTCGTAATAAACTTTCATTTTAATTTTCCTCAAGTTATGAAGGTTGGAACAATAAATTAGAGGTGGAGCATTCGATCTCCGCGGCCGATGCCGCAGGAACCGGTGCGAACCATTTCAAGGATGCATTCCTTATCAACTGCTTTGAGAAAGGCATCCAGTTTGTCGGAATTACCGGTTAATTCAATGGTGTAGGTTTTATCCGTCACATCAATAATGCGTCCGCGGAAAATGTCGTTCAAACGTTTCATTTCCTCGCGATCCTTGCCGACAGCACGAACCTTGACAAGCATGAGTTCGCGTTCTGCGTACTCGCCTTCCGTCAAATCAACGACTTTAATAACTTCGATTAAGCGGTTGAGGTGCTTGGTAATTTGTTCGATGATTTCCGTGCTTCCCGGGCTGACAATGGTCATACGGGAAACCGTCGGATCTTCGGTCGGTGCAACGGTCAAAGATTCAATGTTGTAGCCTCGAGCGGAGAACAATCCGACCACGCGGGAAAGTGCTCCCGGCTCGTTTTCCAAAAGAATAGATAGAACGTGTCGATTCATCAGATTTTCTCCGAGCCTAAGATCATTTCCGTCAGTCCGCGTCCGGCTTTCACCATCGGCCAAACGTTTTCGGTCGGATCCACATGGAAATCAAGGAAGACGAGTTTGTCTTTGTATTTGCCGAAAGCATCCTTCAGAGCTTGTTCGACGTCTTCAGGACGATCGACCACAATACCGATGTGACCGTAAGCTTCCGCCAGGGCTTTAAAGTCCGGTGTCACTTCCATGTGAGAATGGGAGTAGCGGCGGTCATATTCAAGTTCCTGCCACTGACGAACCATACCGAGATAGTTATTGTTGAGCAGGATGATCTTGGGCGCTACGCCGAGCTGCTTAGCAGTGGCCAATTCCTGAATATTCATCTGAATGGAACCGTCGCCTGTGACGCAGACCACCGGTTTATCGGGATGAGCAACGCAGGCACCGATCGCATAAGGCAGGCCCACACCCATCGTGCCCAAGCCGCCGGAAGTCAGCCAATGGCGAGGCTTACGGAACTTAAGGAATTGGGCGCACCACATCTGATGCTGACCGACGTCGGTCGCCACGATCATATCGTCACCGCCGATTTCCTGCAGCTTCTGAAGAACGTACTGAGGCTTAATCACCGTATCGCTGTTTTCGTAGTGAAGGCAGTCTTTTTCACGCCAGCCGTTGATTCTGTTTTGCCACGCGGCAAGCTTTTCAGGATCGGGGCGCTTGTCGGTGGTTTCGAGCAGATTGAGCATGTCGGCGATGACTTCTTTCACGTCGCCGACAATCGGGATATCGACTTTCACGCGTTTGGAAATCGTGGACGGATCGATATCAATATGAATAATCTTGCGGCCGGGCTGTGCAAAGTTGGACGGCAAGCCGACAACGCGGTCGTCGAATCTGGAACCGATTGCGATCAGAACGTCGCAGTTCTGCATCGCCATGTTAGCTTCGTAGGTTCCGTGCATGCCCACCATGCCGAGGAACTTTTTATCGTCGGATGGCATGGCACCCAACCCCATCAATGTTGAATTGACGGGAATGCCGAGTTCAAAAGCTAAACGCTGGAGCAGTTCGCTCGCATTGGCAGAAACGATGCCTCCGCCGATATGGATCAAAGGACGTTCAGCCGAGAGAATTAATTGCAGTGCCTTTTTGATCTGGCCCAAATGGCCCTTCGTCAAAGGTTTGTAAGAACGAAGTTCCATGTTTTCCGGATATTGATATTCGCAGATCGCTGCGGAAACATCCTTCGGAATGTCGATCAAGACAGGACCGGGGCGGCCGGTTTTAGCAATATAAAAAGCTTTCTTAATCGTCTTGGCTAAGTCTTTTACATCTTTCACCAAGAAATTGTGTTTGACACAAGGACGAGAGATACCGACGATATCCACTTCTTGGAAAGCATCCTGACCGATCGCGAGGGTATTAACCTGACCGGTAAAAATAACCATCGGAATGCTGTCGGCATAGGCGGTCGCGATGCCGGTAACAGCGTTAGTAGCGCCGGGTCCGCTGGTGACCAAGGCTACGCCGACTTTATTAGATGCTCTGGAGTAGGCATCTGCAGCATGAGCTGCACCTTGTTCGTGTCGAACAAGAATGTGTTTGAATTTATCCTGCTTATAGATCGCGTCAAAAATATTCAGCACGCTGCCGCCGGGATAACCAAAAACGTATTCAACGCCTTCTTCGGCAAGCGCGCGTACAAGTATCTCTGACCCGTTCAGACGTTCTGCGGGTTTAGACCCTTCTTGAGATTTCATTAGGAAATATCCTTTCAAAGTCCACGGGAAATTGATTGGAGGCGAACACTCTGCTTGTGACGGAGGCCCGCATGTTCTAATACCGACGCCGGCTCATTCTTGCGGAATGGTTGGGTTCAGTTTTTTTATTCTTCTTGTAGAAGACTCTTCCAATATAGCGCAATAAACGCGGGAACTTTAAATCTCAGAAAGAAATTACTTCTTCTCGATTTCTCGATGAATAATCCGATTAATCTCTGTCGGCGTGACCGGCTTCTGTACGATAAGCGGGAGTTCCATCAGGTTAACCGCTGAATCCGCAAAGTCCAAACCCTCGGTCTCTTCTTCGTACTGAGCCATGATGGCATCACGAGAAGTGGCCGTGCTGATAATCGCCGGAATCTTGCGTCCCAGAACACTGCGGATGCGGAAGATCGATTGGAGACCGGTCAAACGGCTGGGACCTAAGTTAAAGTCAGAGAAAATAATGTCTACCGGCGCCTCCTCAATCAACTGAGCAGCGAGTTCAGCATCAAAGTATTCCGCCCTTCTCACTTTGGCACCCCAGCCTTCTAATAACGTTGCCAGGCTCTCACGAATCAAAGGATCGTCCTCAATTAACAGGACGTTGACATCCTCCAGAGAAAAAATCCGATTCGGCTGTACGGGCGGCTGTACTTCCGTCGTATCTACAGACGTTTCGATTGCCATTTCCAAGCGGAAGATAGAACCTTTTCCTACTTTAGAAATCAGTTTGAGTTCGATATTCAGAAGTTTGCAGATCTTATCGACAATCGAAAGACCTAAGCCGAAACCCTCTCGGGATTTGTGGCCGGCGCCGCCGCGGTAATAAGCCTGAAAAAGTTTAGCTTGATCTTCTTTCGTAATCCCGCAGCCCGAGTCGGAGACAGTAACAACAAGCGTGTTCTTCTTTGTTTTCTTTGCCCTCAGCAGGATACCGCCGTGCTCGGTATAACGTACGGCGTTTCCGATAAGGTTACGAAGCACCCGTTCAAAAAGCAGTCCGTCGGTGACGATCATCAGAGGCTCGGCCCTCACTTCAAAAGTCAACCCCTTGTGTTCGGCCATCGGCGTAAATTCATTCGCCAATTCAGAGAACATTGAACGAATGGAGACTTCGGTAGGCCGAATCTTCATCGTCTTGGAATCCAGCTTCGAAATAATCAGAATCTGATCCACCAGCGTCGCCACCGTATTGCAGGCCTTCGACAAATTATCAATTAAAGGTTTAGCCTGTTGATCGGCCTGCCCCTGAAGAATAGAGATAAAAATGCCCATAGCCTGGAGCGGCTGACGGAGGTCATGGTTAGCAGCCGCAAAGAATCGTGTTCTTGCAGAGATCGCCATTTCGGACGCTTCGCGGATATAGTCGGCCTTCTGCCGCTGGAAAATCAGCTGCTCCATCAAGAACTCTCGTTCAAACGAACGATAGATGCCTTGGAGATAAATCTTATTCAGACGGACGCCGAAGTAGAAAATAATGAGGAAAAGAATAAGCGTCCAGAATAAAGCGATAAACAAGGACGGCTGGTATATCAGGACGAGCTTCAGAATCGTCGGAAGCAGCGTTGCCGGAACGAATATCCAAAGGGCGGGAAGCCAGATGGCGTAAAGCGGAACACTGCCGAATGTCACGCCCACAATCATGGCCAAGAGAATCATCTCGACAATGACGTTGTCCGGAACCATGAAATAAAAGCCTGCAAAACCGATAGAGAGACCCGACACCAAAATCATCTGGAGCGTGCGGTTCTTCCAGTAATGAAAACGCTTGTCCATGGACGGCTCGTTGAAGAAGTCATCCGCAGATTTCATGCTAGCCAGCGTATGCATCACATTAAAAGCCAGCCAGAGCGCCATGACCCAGCCCCCGACATAGCTCCAGCAAGTCAAGGTAAAAATAAGGTACAGCAGCATGCGGATCGCAACGACCGCTGTCGTCCGGTGCTTTAAAACCGACAACTGACGAAGCTGCACCTTGGAAGCTAACCGAGCGCCTGAAAGATGAAGATGGTAATTAGTCGCCTCGGGAGGGTTCGGCTCAAAAATGGTTTTAAGGCGCTTAATAGCAGAAAAAATCATTTCGGCACTCCCGCAACTCTAAAGTTTGGACAGCCTTTCATCGTGAGTTCTGCCATGTTTGACTGAACATTGAGATGTGCCTCAGAGCCGACTACAAGTGTGGCGGTTTTCATTTCGTGCCCGAAAGGCAACCCTGAGATAAACGGGGTTTTAGTGCGCCCTGCGATGAAACTCAAAGCATCTTCCAGCCCGTATCCGAAATCATGTTCGGAGGACTTAATTTTCGAGAAATCCCCCAGGACCACGGCTTTTTGGTTATCGATCACTCCGGCCTGCAGAAGGTGATTCAAATCACGCTCTATTTTGTAAGCCGGTTCAGCGATATCCTCGACAAAAAGAATACCGCCTTCGATTTTCGGGAAGTACTTGGTTCCGAGCATCGAACACAAGACGGTCAAATTCCCGCCCCAAAGCAAACCCGTTGTTTGAAAGTCCGGAAACGGTGTCGGGAAAAAGAATTTGTATTCTTCTGCCGCCAATACTTCAAAGAAAGTTTGAATGGTATAAGGATCGCACTTGAGGTCGCCGAGCACAGAAGCCGTCGGCGCCTGCAGGCTCTTTCCGCCGGTCAGTGCTAAATAAGCCGTAGTGAAAAAAGTGATATCGGAAAAACCGGCAACCCAAGTTCCATTAGATTTGATTTTGTTGAAATCAAGGTTCGGTAGGAGTCGGGAAAAACCGTAACCGCCTCGAGCACACAAAACAAGTTCATTATCGCTGCAAGCCTGCTGAAAATCATTCAACCGAGCGGAGTCGCTGGAACCGCCGAAACGACCGAAGCTGGTGTAAACATCTTCTCCGATGGTTACGTCCCAACCTCTTTCTCTGAAAAGTTCGGCCGCCCTCTCGACGGATTTGAAATGAATGACATTACCGGAAGGGGCGTTAATACCGACTTTATCCATTTGTTTTACCACGGCTCTTTCTTAATTCGACAAAAAAACTTTGGAGTATCCGGAGACAATCTTCCTCCAGTACTCCTGCTGTCACATCAGTGTGATGATTGACTCTTTTCTCGTCAAATAGTTTAAACACACTTTCGGCGGCACCCGCTTTTTGGTCTTTGGCCCCGTAAACCAATCGGGCAAGTCTGGCCCCGATAATTGCTCCGGAGCACATCGGACAAGGCTCAAGCGTCACATAAATCGTGCAGTTATCCAGCCGATAATTTTTAAGATTCTGAGAAGCGTTTTTAAGAGCAATGATTTCAGCGTGTCCGCTCGGGTCATGACCGGCAACCACCAAGTTATGACCTCGGCCTATAATTTTGCCTTCTTTATCGACAACAACGGCGCCAACCGGTACTTCTCCGGCCTGATGAGCCTTTTCTGCCTCGACAAGGGCTTCGCGCATGAAGTATTCATCACGCGAGCGATCGATCCGAGAAAGCCGAACTTCTTCCTCACGGCTCAGGGCTTTATGTTTTCTTTTTTGCCGAATCTCTTCTCGAAAAGCTTCAACTGCAGAAGTTAACTCTGAGAGCGGAAATCGGACGATTTGTTCGATAGAAGAAGCCGATACTTCCAAAAGATTTTGTGCTGTATCGGTTATCCAGTTTCCGGCTTCGGCTAGAAATTTTTTTGCATCTTCTTCGTCCGGATCCAGCGGATCTCGAGCCGTTGCTCTAAACGTATCGACAACTATACGAAGATGGTCGGGAGATTTTGAAAGGGAAGCAAGAGAAGAGCCTCGCCGAATAGACAATTTCACAAATTTCGAAATTAGATCCGACTGCTGAGGCATCTTTCATTAGAAATTTAATTGAGACGGGGCTGTTGCCAATTAATATCGGTGCTTTGGTTTGCCACGCCTTCCTTGAGTTCGGACTCAAGGCCTTCTTCGTCGTTGGTTAATTGACCAAATTTCTTTAATCGGTCCAAAGCATTCAGCATTGTTCTTGCGCCGTGTTCTCCGACGTAAATGTCCATATCGTCGCAGCCGTATTGATTTTCTTCCATGGCTGCCAGCGCAGAAGAAGCTGCCTCATATCTCTTAGTTAACTGTCGGAAATCTTCTTCGAGAAAAACCATCAGTTCCAAGACGGCAATATAAGGCGTCCCGGAAAGCTCCGGATGTTTGACAAAAACCGTAAAGACTTCAGTCAGCATCTCATCAACTTCTTTTCTGGTGCTATAGAGCTCGTCGATATGATTTTCGGCGACTTCCATAAAATCGTCTAAGTTACTGTAGTCTTCCGGCTGAGGCGTATGTCGCTCATACGATTGTATTCTTCCGTTCGCCATCGCATGAACCTTATGGCCTTCTTCTATCATCTTTGCCAGGTCAGGCGTAGTTTTAAATTTCTTTATTTCGATCTTTTTCATGGCCAAAGTATACCCGAGTTGCCCTTACCTACTTGACATGTTAGCGCGCAGACCTCGGAAGTGAGGGTAAAACCGTGCGAATCGAGTAATTGCGATTTTTTTCCCGATATTGCTTCCGAACCATGAGAATTCTTAAAATGCGAAAGGGACCTCAAGTTAATATGCATGAACGACTTAAAAACTCAACACATTGAGAGGTTCTGCTGCAACGTAAAGAGCAATTACATTCAATGGTGTTGGTATGGGAGATTTTTTGAAATATAAAAATTTTCTCAGCTCTGTTGAATACAGTGTCGATGACAATTGCCTCTTCGGAAAAGTGATGTTTATCAAAAGTCTTCTGACATATGAGGGCGAGACCTTACAGGAGCTCGAAAAAATATTTCATCAAACTATCGACAATTATTTAGCAGATTGCCAGGCAGAAGGGATCAAGCCGAATGTTCCATGCTCCGGCGACTTTGCGGAGCGAAATCCGGAACGTTTTAAACCGTCCTCGCCTGGGGTAATACATGAGCCGCAGAGACCTCAATCCAATCAGGATTAAACAACTGCTCTTTTAAAAACGTACTGGAGTTCCTCCTCGTTCATTGCTCTATTTCAATCCACATTATGGCTGTCAAAAATCTCTTGAAATACCATCAAATTTCATCAAGAAAAAAATCTATACCATCAAAAATACTATTGAAATAGGCTTGCTTAGGTTTAAAGAATACTGAAAGAAAGTGAAAGCTTCTACAAGCGAAAAAACGCTTTTTTGTTGATTTTAGATATAAAAACGGGATGACTTCTGAGTCATCCCGAATGCTTAAGAAATAGCTAGAAATTCAATATTTTTATTCCCACTCGATCGTTGCGGGGGGTTTGCCAGATACATCATAAACGACGCGGTTAATACCCTTAACCTCGTTGATGATGCGGTTGGAAACCTTGCCAAGAAGATCGTATGGCAGATGAGCCCATTTAGCGGTCATAAAGTCGCTGGTCTGAACAGCTCTCAAGCTGACAACCCAGTCGTATGTTCTACCGTCGCCCATCACACCGACGCTCTTAACCGGCAGGAAGACAACGAAAGCCTGGCTGACTTTGTCATACCAACCTGCATTGCGAAGTTCTTCAATGAAGATCGCATCAGCTTCTCTCAGAAGATCGGCGTATTCGCGTTTAATAGCGCCGAGAATACGAACGCCGAGGCCGGGGCCAGGGAAAGGATGACGATAAACCATTTCGGCAGGCAGTCCCAGTGCGATACCGAGTTCACGAACTTCGTCTTTGAAGAGTTCGCGAAGCGGTTCGAGAAGCTTCAGATGAAGTGTATCGGGCAAACCGCCGACATTATGGTGGGACTTAATGGTTTGGGCTTTCTTGGTCTTGGCGCCGTTGGATTCAATGACGTCAGGATAAATGGTGCCCTGTGCGAGCCACTTAGCATTCTGCAGTTTTTCAGCTTCTTCCTGGAAGACTTCGACAAACAGACGACCGATAATCTTACGTTTGGCTTCAGGATCGGTAACACCGGATAACGCATCCATGAACCGGTCGGAAGCATCAACCACAATCAGCTTCATACCCATATTGTCACGGAAAGTCTGAGCGACCTGTTCTCTTTCGTGAAGACGAAGCAGTCCGTTGTCTACGAAAACGCAGGTCAGCTGATCGCCGATCGCGCGATGAATCAAAGCCGCCGTAACGGAAGAATCGACGCCGCCGGAAAGACCGAGAATAACTTCATCTTTTCCAACCTGATGACGAATTTTTTCAACGGCTTCCTGAGCGAAGTTGCCCATGACCCAGTCGGGATTGGCCTTGCAGATCTTAAGAACAAAGGTCTCAAGGATTTCACGGCCCTTCTCGGTATGCGTAACTTCGGGATGGAACTGGACAGCGTAAAAGCCTCTTTCCTCGTCAGCCATACCGGCGATGGGGCAAGTCGGAGTCGAGCACATCAGTTTGAAGCCGGGAGGCATTTCAGTGACTTTGTCGCCGTGGCTCATCCAAACCTTCAGATAGCTCTTGCCGTCTTTATCAGTAAAGTCGGAGATGTTCTTCAAAAGTTTTGTGTGGCCGTGCTCACGAACTTCTGCGTAGCCGAACTCACGCTGAGCGCCGCTTTCAACTTTGCCGCCGAGCTGCTCAGCCATTGTCTGCATGCCGTAGCAAATGCCTAAAACCGGAACGCCGATTTCAAAAACGGCCTTCGGAGCGCGGTCCGTGGATTCTTCATAAGCGCTCATGTGAGAGCCGGAAAGGACGATGCCGCTCGGCTTGAATTCTTTAATAAATCCATCCGATACGTCGCAGGAGTGGACTTCGCAGTAAACGTGAGCTTCACGAATACGGCGCGCAATCAATTGCGTGACTTGGCTTCCGAAGTCAAGAATTAAAATTCGATCGTGGTTCATCTTCGCTAAATATCAATTAAAAACAAAAGTCGGCCCGAGTCTATAAAACTCGAGTCGACCCTTGCCCGTCATATTAATCTGAAATTTCAGACATGTAGGAAAATTAATGTTCCAGTCTGTAGTTCGGAGCTTCCTTCGTGATCTTCACATCGTGAACATGAGATTCACGCCAGCCGGCAGATGTGATTTCAACAAAGCAGGCCTTGTTGCGCATCTCATCAATCGTACGGCAGCCGCAGTAGCCCATAGAAGAACGCAGACCGCCGCACATCTGATAGATGATGGCAAGAACGCTTCCTTTGTAGGGGACCATACCTTCGATGCCTTCCGGAACAAACTTATCAACGTTGCCGTTGTTGTTGTCCTGGAAGTAACGGTCGGCAGAACCTTTATTCATGGCGCCGAGAGAACCCATACCGCGGTAGCTCTTGTAAGAGCGGCCCTGGTAAAGAATGATTTCACCCGGAGCTTCGTCGGTACCTGCAAACATGCCGCCCATCATGACGGTATTGGCGCCGGCTGCGATGGCTTTTGCGACGTCGCCGGAAAAACGGATACCGCCGTCAGCGATCAGAGGAACACCGGAGCCCTGAAGAGCTTCGGCAACGTTGGAAACAGCTGTAATCTGCGGAACACCGACACCGGCAACAACGCGAGTCGTACAAATGGAACCCGGGCCGATCCCGACTTTAACAGCGTCTGCACCGTTTTCAACGAGGGCCAGGGCAGCAGCGGCAGTAGCAATGTTTCCGCCGATAACCTGAACCTGAGGATAGTGCTGCTTAACCCATTTGACGCGGTCAAGCACGCCCTGAGAATGGCCATGGGCTGTGTCAACAACCAAGACGTCGACACCGGCATCAACCAGCAGCTCGACACGTTCTTCCGTACCGGCTCCGACGCCGACAGCAGCACCGGCAAGCAGTTTGCCGTGTTTGTCTTTGGAAGCATACGGATGTTCGGTTGCTTTGATGATGTCTTTGACGGTCATCAAGCCGCGAAGGTGGAAGTTGTCGTCAACAACCAAAACTCTTTCAAGACGATGCTCGTGCATCAGTTTCTTAGCGTCGTCGAGTGTGGCGCCTTCTTTAATCGTGATCAGGCGTTCGGCCGGTGTCATGATTTCACTGATCTTGGCGTCCATGCGGTCTTCGAAGCGAAGGTCGCGGTGTGTAACCATACCAAGAACTTTTTCGCCCTGAACAACGGGAAGACCGGAAATGTTGTGTTCGCGGGTCAGACGAATCACGTCGGCAACAATCATGTCCGGACCGATGGTGATCGGGTCGGCAACCATGCCTGCTTCGTGGCGTTTAACTTTATTAACTTCGGCAGCCTGAGCCTGGGCTGTCATGTTTTTATGAATAATACCGATGCCGCCTTCCTGAGCTAAGGCAATGGCCAAATTAGCTTCAGTAACCGTATCCATAGCTGCAGAGCAGAACGGGATGTTTAAGCGGAGGTCTCTGGTGAATTGTGTGGAAAGGACGGTCTCGCGGGGAAGTACGTTCGAGTATGCAGGAACGAGGAGAACGTCGTCAAAGGTTAAAGCCTTTTGAAGGAGTCGCATTGTTGAACCTCTAAGCACAAAAAACAATTATACGTAAATTGAAGGAGCTGTATTTGTTGACAGCAATAGGTATTTATTCGAAGGGTGAAATTTTATTTCGCATGTTTTCGACCTCGAGTTGCCAAAAGCGGTTTATTTAAAGCGCGAAGCCGTCTGGCTTCTTTCGGATCGATTCGGAGCGGTTCGGTTAATTCAATTCGGTCCCCGTCCTTGAGGAGGTCTTCTTCTTTGCAGCGCCGGCCGTAAATGCTCAGACCGATTTCTTCGGTTTTTTGCCAGCCGAGTGCGCGCAGTGCGTCCCCGACCGTTGAACCTTCAGGAAGCTCAAGAACTTTTTTGAGCAGTCCGGAGGGTGTTTGTTTTACGGCTGATAACAGCAAATGAACCTCCCGTACCTCGAATAAAGTAAAATTGTGCAGATTTTACTCGGCTTTCAGCCTGTTTTCGGCCCTGCCGCATCAATTCGCTGTGAGCCATTATTACTTGGAGAGCAACCTTGGCAATTATTCAAAATAAAAAGGCCAGATTCGACTACGAAATTGAAGAAAATTTTGAAGCCGGTCTGGAACTAAGAGGATGGGAAGTGAAATCCATCCGTGCCGGCGGCGCTTCCATTAAAGAAGCTCACGTTTTCGTCAGAAACGGAGAACTGTTTTTATTGAATGCAAACATTACGCCTCTGAAAACCGCCAGTACCCATGAAAAAGCGGATCCCACGCGTAACCGTAAGCTCCTTCTTCATAAGCATGAAATCATGCGATTAATCGGCCGCGTCGAACAAGCCGGGTATTCGCTGATTCCTTTAGACATGCATTTCAAGGACGGACGTGTCAAACTCGAACTCGGCCTTGGTAAAGGGAAAAAGTTATTTGAAAAACGAGCCGATATCGGTAAGCGAGAGTGGAAACGCGAACAAGGCCGTCTGTTGAAAAACAGAACACTTAACCGAAAATAATCTTTTATCGAGCTGCCGAATGGCAGCTCTCTTTTTGTAACCCTATGAAATACTTCCTTTTATGCCTTGCACAAGCTGCTGCTATTTCTTTGGCAGCCCCTGCTTCTGCCTCTCCTTTCTATCCTACGGAGGCCGCAGTCTTCTTCTCTCCTAACGGAGGCGCTGAGAACGCCATCGTTCAATCTATTGACAGCGCGAAGGTCCGAATTCGTATGCAGGCCTTTCTTTTCTCTAACAAGGAAATTACGCAGGCGCTCATCCGAGCTCATCAGCGTGGCGTGAAAGTCGATGTCATCATTGATAAGAAGATGCCTAAGAAAAAACCGAATACAACGGAAGACCTCTTAAAAGCCGGTGTTCCGACTTTCTTTGACACGGCTCACCGAACCGCGCACGACAAAATCATCATCGTCGATGACAATATCGTCCTCACCGGAAGCTTCAATTTCGTCAAAGTCGCCGAAACCAAGAACGGGGAAAACCTCTTAATTTTGAAATCCAAGCCGCTCGCCGAAGAATATGTCAAAAACTGGGAGAAGCATTTCTCTCACTCCGTTCTGGCAGCGCCAGAAAAAGAGAAAGGCACCGAAGTGCCTCTCACAAAAAATCAAAATTAACGCATCAGTTTGTAAATCTTGACGATGTCCTTCTCATAAAGCGGGAGGAAATTTCCTAATTTTCCGGGAATTTCCACCGCTTTTTTCGCGAGCTCTTTGGGATCGGCCTTCTCAGCGCCGAGTTCCTTCAGATTCTTCGGGGCACCCATCTTCTTCAGGAATCGTCTAAAGGCTTTGATACCTTTACGAATAATCTCTTCGTCAGTACCTTCGCCTTTTACGCCCATAACGTTGCGGGCAAACTGAACAAAACGTTTCGGATTGGCATGCCAGACGTACTTCATCCAAGCCGGAACTACAACTGCCAGACCTTCGCCGTGCGTAATCGTCGTATCCCAGGCGCTCAGTTCATGTTCCATCCCGTGGGAGGCCCAGTCTTCGACCTGTCCCAATCCGTAATATCCGTTGTGTGCAAAAGATCCGGCCAAACCGATCTGGCACCAAGCGTCGTAATCCTTAGGATTCTTTTTGAGCTTCAGACCGTTCTTCATGATCGTCTTCATGGCGCTTTCAGCCTGACTGTCCACAAAGTCGGTATTTTTGGTCTGGGTAAAGTAGCGCTCCATGATGTGACTCATCATGTCGATCACACCTGCTCTAATTTGCTTTTCCGGAAGCGTAAAGAAAAGTTCGGGATCGATGACGCTTACAAACGGACGAACTAGAGGAGAGCCGGCGCCGAGCTTTCTGTCTCCGTTTGAAATCACAATACGGATACTCTGTTCGCTGCCTGCAGCAGGAAGCGTGAGCACAGCGGCAACCGGAAGCGCTTCTGTCGGCGTAATTTTCTTTGTGAAGAAATCCCAAACATCACCGACGTAAGGAACGCCGATCGCAATCGCCTTGGAAGCATCAATAACACTTCCGCCGCCGACGGCCAAAATAGCTTTGACTCTGTGCTCGCGGGCCAAAAGAATACCCTTCTGAACAAAAGAAAGCTGCGGGTTCGGTGTCACGCCGCCCAATTCAATCGGCACAAGGTCGGCAGCTTTTAACGACTCGGAGATGCGCTCCAAAAGGCCGCTCTCTTTGGCAGAACCGCCGCCGTAAACCACCAGCACGGGACTCATCGCCGGCACACGGGCACGCATTAGCTCTCCGATACGGCTTTCTTCTCCTTTGCCGAAAACTAAGCGTGTGGGATTAGAGTATTCAAAGTTATTCATTATTTTTTCCTATTTTCAGTTTTAGTTATTGCTGCCCATCGGAGCACCGACGAACAAAAGGGTCCAGGATTCGACAAAAGAAGCGACCGGCGCCGGTAACTCATCGGCATCCAGCAGCGGGAATCCGGCTTTCAAAGCATCATGGATCGCCTTATAGGCTTCCTCTACAAAAATCGCGCAGGCTTTGACGACGACCTCATCAGAACTCATCTCCTCGCCTTCCGGATTCTCCTCGATCTGAGGCAGCGCCTGTTTGATGTATTCTGCCAAACCTTCGGTGGTCCAGTCTTCAGGGCCCGGTTCAAAATGACTGTTGTTGCCGCAGAAAGTCTCTCCAAGCCACTCCATGAGCTTCATATCTTTCTCTGCAAGCTCATCTCTCGTCAGTTCGCCTTCCGCACAAGCAATAGCGCGCTTGCACATATTCACGACAGCCTGGGAGAGGATTTTTCGGACGACTTCAATGTCTACGATAGAAGGAGCCTGTTCTGCCTTGGAGCTGTGATCGTGACCGCAGCAGCCGCGGTTGCAGCTCGGTTTAATACATTTAGGCATCGCACTTCTCTTTGGTTAATTTTTTCACCCAAGACTCGAGCAGAGCGTCGAGAGCCTGCGAACCTTTTGCTTCGATCTCATCCGGATTTTTCTGCAGTTCATTAATGAGCTCGTGAACTTGGTTCGTGAATAAGAACATCACGAGCTGCATAAAGACGGCCGGATCAGCGGCCTCTTCCTCTTTGATCCCGAAGCCTTTCAAAGCCTCTGTGAATTCCGCACGAAGCAGCTTTTCAATTCTTTCGGGCGTATTTACTGCCGCCTTTGCATAAGCCGGATTTTGGCCTAAGAGCGTTGTAGCCAAGAATGCAGCGGCTCTCTGGTCGGCTTGAACGACTTCTTCTCGACGAACATTTTTATGAACGGCTTCCGCAAGGCGTTTAGAGACCGCCATTGCATGAGCTCTCAATAAATCTTTAATGACGAGAGGATCGTCAAGATTGGGGAGCCTGACGCCCTCCGGGATTTTTCCTTCTACGGAATCAGAACTAGCCGGTTCGAAAGCATTTTCCATATTTTGTATTTCCCTGCACGAAGATTACCGCCCGCATTAAAAGCAATCTCGGCTTCCCAAACTCGCCCGTTGTATTGGACGGTCGCGTACCGATTGTGCCTCCATTCGTGAACCGTCACGGTCTTACCAATGTGCCGGCGGAGAATTTCGGAATAAAAGTCGACTTCTCTCAAGTGACGCTGTAAAAGCATCAAATAGCTGATCACTAAAAGAGAAATGACGGTGAAGATGGCGACTTGTAAATAAACGGAACTGAGGAAGAAGGAAAAAAGGGCTGTCGTAAAGGCGGCAGCTGAAATCACCAATAGAAAAAAATTGCCGAAGTAAAGATCCATCGCGCCGATCACTGCAGCGGCAATAAACCAAAAATACGACAATCCCATAATGCGTTCCCTTCTTTGAGGTCTCTCTTTTGACCGTGAGTCAATTATAGGTTAAGAACGCGAAAACGGCCGCATCCGAAAGGAAAACGGCCGTTTGGTAAAGCTTAGAACCTAAGAATTATTTCTTAACGTCTTTAGCCAGTCTGCGCCAAGTATTGACGACAGTATCCGGGTTCAGAGAGATGGATTCGATACCTTCTTCCATCAGCCACTGAGCTAAGTCAGGATGGTCGGAAGGACCCTGACCGCAGATACCGACATAAGCTCCTTTCTCACGGCAGGCCTTGATAGCACGTGCCAGAAGGATCTTAACGGCTTCGTCGCGTTCATCGAAGAAGTTGGCAACCAGTCCGGAATCGCGGTCCAGACCGAGTGTCAGCTGGGTCAAGTCGTTGGAGCCAATAGAGAAACCGTCGAAGTGTTCAAGGAACTTCTCGGCAAGCAGTGCGTTGCTCGGGATTTCACACATCATATTGAGGCGAAGACCGTTCACGCCGCGCTTGAGACCTTGTTCGTTCAGACGTTCGTTAACTTCCTTGGCTTCCTTAACGGTTCTGACAAACGGGATCATGATTTCGACATTGGTCAGACCCATTTCGTCGCGGACTTTCTTCAGAGCTTCGCATTCCATAGCAAAGCATTCTTTGAAGTCTTCGGAAACGTAACGGCTTGCACCACGGAAACCGAGCATGGGGTTTTCTTCTTCCGGTTCGTAGAGCTTGCCGCCTAAGAGTTTGCGGTATTCATTGCTCTTGAAGTCGGACATACGAACGATCACTTTCTTCGGATAGAAAGCGGCAGCAATCGTGGCAACACCTTCGGCGATCTTTTCCTTGAAGAATTCACGCGGGTTTTCGTAACCGGCAGAAGCCTCTTCAACCGCTCTTCTCAGATCTTCGGGAAGATCCGGGTAAGCTAAGCAAGCCTTCGGATGGATGCCGATGTTGTTATTGATAATGAATTCAAGGCGGGCTAGACCGACACCATTGTTCGGGATGGACTGGAAGTCGAATGCGAGCTGAGGATTGCCCACGTTCATCATGATCTTAACGGGGATCTCAGGCAGTTCGCCCTGTTTCACTTCTTTGATTTCGAACGGGATCAGGCCGTTGTAAATATTGCCTGTATCGCCTTCGGCGCAGGAGACGGTAACTTCCTGGCCGTCTTTGAGGACTTCCGTTGCGTCGCCGCAGCCAACAACAGCAGCGATACCGAGCTCACGAGCAATAATAGCTGCGTGACAGGTACGGCCGCCGCGGTTAGTAACGATGGCACTGGCCTTCTTCATCACCGGCTCCCAGTTAGGATCGGTCATGTCCGTAACAAGGACGTCTCCTTCCTGAACCAGGTCCATCTGTTCCGGACCGGCAACAATACGAACCTTACCGGCGCCGATCTTCTGACCGATAGCGCGGCCGGTTACCAGGACTTCGCCTTTGCCGAGAAGAACGAATTTCTGCTGAACATCGGCCTTCTTCTGGCGGCTCTTCACGGTCTCGGGACGAGCCTGAAGAATATAGAGTTTTCCGTCGATACCGTCTTTGCCCCATTCAATGTCCATCGGACGGCCGTAGTGTTTTTCAATAATACGGGCGTACTTGGCAAGCTGAACGATTTCGTCGTCGTTCAAGGCAAACTTGCGGCGTTCGGATTCGGGAACATCGACCACCTTCACAGAGCGTCCGCTGGACTTGTCTGTGTCGAAGATCATCTTGATCTTCTTGCTGCCGAGAACTTTACGGATGATCGGGAATTTGCCCATTTCCATGATGGGTTTGTGGACAAAGTATTCGTCCGGGTTCACAGCGCCCTGAACAACGGTTTCACCGAGGCCATAGCTGGCTGTAATGAAAACGACCTGATCAAAGCCGCTTTCGGTATCCATCGTAAACATAACACCGGCAGCGCCCTTATCGGAGCGAACCATTCTCTGAACACCGGCGGACAAAGCCACATCAGCGTGGTCGAAGCCTTTGTGAACGCGGTAAGATATTGCGCGGTCGTTGTAGAGGGAAGCGAATACTTCCTTCATTCTTGCGAACACCTGTTCGAGACCGACGACGTTCAGGTAAGTTTCCTGCTGGCCGGCAAAGGAAGCGTCCGGAAGGTCTTCAGCAGTTGCAGAGGAACGAACAGCAACGGAAATTTCCTTCTGGTCGCCCTTGAGCCACTCATAGTGTTCTCTGATTTCTTTTTCGAGCTGAGCCGGGAAAGGAGCTTTTTCAATCCATTCACGAATTTCAGCGCCTGCCTTTGCCAGCTCTTTAACATCATCAACGTCTAACTTGCTCAGACGATCTTCAATTCTTTTATCAAGACCGCCTTCTTTTAAAAAGACTCTGAAAGCTTCAGCCGTCGTTGCAAAGCCGTCAGGTACTCTGATGCCGGCTTCTGTAAGCTGGCTAAGCAGTTCGCCAAGAGAAGCATTCTTGCCGCCTACGATGTCAACATCTGTCATACGAAGTTGGCTGAATGGAATGACGAAACGTCCTTGTGTCATGTTTACCTCGAAATTGAGTGAAAAAATTTGCTAAATTTTAGCCGTTCTTTTAGCGTTAAGTTCGTAACTTCATCTAACAGCGTTAAATTTTATGAATTCAAACGTAAACGAAACCCCTGAAAAACCGACTCAGCGTACCGTGTTTTTTGTATCCGACGCGACGGCTATTACTGCAGAAACTTTGGCAAATGCTGTTTTAGCGCAGTTTCACGGCCTTAAATACCTGCGCTACCGCATGCCTTTCGTCAACACGGAAGAAAAAGCCAAGGCCGCGGCCTTGAGAATCAATGAGGTCGGCAAAGAGAACGGCGTGCGCCCGATTGTTTTCTCTACACTCGTCGCCGGATCTCTGGCTTCGACATTTAACGAATACTGCAACGCCTTCGTCATCGAGCTTTTCCGCTCCTTCGTCGGACCGCTTGAGCGTGAACTCGGTGTTCCGAGTGACCACTCCGTCGGCAAGAGCCATGAAATCGGTGACCAGGAAAGATACAACCGTCGTATTGATGCGATTAACTACACGCTGGCACACGACGACGGACAAACCAACAAAGGCTTGGAAGATGCAGACGTGGTGCTGGTAGGTGTGTCCCGCAGCGGTAAGACTCCGACCAGCCTGTACTTGGCCATGCAGTACGGTATCAAAGCAGCTAACTATCCGCTTATTCCAGAAGATTTCGAGCGCGGCGAACTTCCGCCCGCACTGGAAAACTGCAAAGACAAGATATTCGGTCTTTCCATTTCTCCCAAGCGTCTCTCTGAAATTCGAGGCGAACGCCGCCCGAATTCTAAGTACGCTTCCATAGAGAACTGCGAATACGAAGTTGAAGAGGCTCAACGGATGATGGATCGTGAAGGCATTAAATATCTGTCTTCCACTTCTAAGTCCATTGAAGAAATTTCAGCGACGATCCTGCTTGAACTCAAAATCAATATTGATCCTCACATGAGTATGTGAGGCCGGACCGAATCGATATTTAGATATGCGGCCGAATCTTCGGCCGCTTTCTATTTGTGCGCAATGCCTGAAAGACGGCGTCTGCGCTGTTCAAAAAGGCAGACGGAAGCCGCTGTTGCAACGTTGAGGCTTTCAACTCTGGAATCCAAAGGAATCAACAGGGTTAAATCGGAAAGTTCCAGGGCTTTTTCAGAAACACCCAGACCTTCGCTTCCGAACACCCACAAAGTTTGGCCCTTTCCCCATTTTTCCTCGTAGAGATCTTTTCCGCCGCGCGCGTCAGCCACTAAACATACAGCTCCGGTTTTTTCTTTGATCTCTGCAAGCTCGACGGAAGAAATAATGTTGCAGAAGAAATGAGCTCCCATGGCTGCACGAAGCACTTTGGGAGACCAAACGTAGGCACATTGCGGTGACAACGCAATATTCGTCACACCGGAAGCCAGTGCGGAACGAAGGATGGTTCCGACATTGCCCGGATCTTGGACGCCGTCAAGATAAATCCAATCCTCGTCTTTTTTGATCCTTCCCTCTTCCGGGATGCGGATCTCACAAACTATCCCGGCACTGGTGTCCACCGGAGAAATCGAAGCATAAATTTGAGACGGCAACTGAACTACAGAAATCTTCAACGACAGGTACTTTTGCAGGATTTCCGATATTTCAAAATTCTTCTCGGCCCCTTCTCTTAAAAATACTTTGCGGACAAGCTCAGGATGCGAAAGAAGTTCTCGGGCCAAATGAATCCCTTCGGCGAGAGATAAACCTTCTTTTCTCGCCGCCCTCGAGTGCTGCGCCAAATTCTTCGCAAGCTTAATCGAAGGATTAGCTGCGCTTGTGATCCGCATGAATTCCATTTACTGTCCCTTTCGCTTTTTACGATCGGCTCGCCGTTCAAACTTCTTAGCAATCAAGGCCACAGGACCGAACGTCATTCGGTGCACTGGACACGGGCCCCATTTCTCCAGCATTTTAAGATGGTGTGCCGTACCGTATCCCGCATGTTGCTCAAAGCCGTATTTCGGATACATTCCTCCCAAGATTTTCATCAAGGCGTCCCGATAGGTCTTGGCCAAGATGGAGGCTGCGGAAATTTCCGGAATCAAGTCGTCGCCTTTGACAATCGGCTCTGCACGGAAAGGAAGCTCTGGCAGGCGGTTCCCATCAACCAAGACTAAGTCCGGTTTTGGATCAAGCTGAAGAACGGCTTTACGCATCGCTGCCATCGTCGCCTGAAGAATGTTCATTCGGTCAATGTCCGCAACCGAACTTTCGGCGATCGCCCAAGCGAGCGCATGCGTTTTAATCTGCTCTGCAAGAACTTCTCTTGCGTGAGCCGTCAGTTTTTTTGAGTCTCTGAGCCCTTCTATCGGATGATCGGGGTTCAAAATCACGGCTGCAGCAACAACCGGTCCGGCCAAAGGGCCGCGGCCCGCTTCGTCCACACCGCAAACAAGTGTGGCGATCGTTTCCTCACCGTCGAATAAATAGTCAGCCATCAGCGTTTTAAAACCTGATCGATTGCCTCTGTTGCCAGCTGAGCAGTCGGCCTCAGCAATGTTTCATGCATTTCTGAAAATACTTCTTTGAGATATTCCTGCCGCTTCGGCTCCAGGGCGTGAAGCAAATGGGACGAAAGGATCTCAGGCGAACAGAACATCTGAACGCACTCGGGAACCAAAGTCTTCTGCGTCAGGATATTGGGCAGGCTGATCCACTTTGTCTGTCCTTTGGAAAGAATCAGCATTGCCGAAAGCGCCGGCATAGCGTATCCGACGACCAAGGGCTTTTTATAAAGTGCCGCCTCAAGCGTTGCTGTGCCGCTCGCCACCAAAATAGCGTCAGCCGCTTCCATCGCCAAATGAGACTTCCCGTCCAAAAGAACGGTATTGTCTTCGACATCAGGAAAGCGATTGAGAACTTCTAAAATCTCTTTTTTCCTTTGCTCATCGGCGGCCGGAACTATGAATCGAGTTCTCGGTTCCTGCTTCAGCAGTAAGAACGCAGCGCCGAAAAATGCCGGCGCACACCAGCGAATCTCGTCTTTACGGCTGCCGGGAAGAATGGCAATGACCGGCCCCTGCGCAGCGATGTTCAGTTTGCGTCTTGCACCTTCCGTATCCGGCACCATCGGAATGATCTCGGCTAGAGGATGGCCGATGTACGTGCTCGGAATGCCGGCTTCTTTAAAAATTTTCTCTTCAAAAGGGAAAATCAAAAGCAGATGATCCACCGCACGTTTGATTTGGTGAATTCTCTGCGGACGCCAAGCCCAAACGGCCGGAGCCACCATGTGAACAACCGGGATCCCCGATGCTCTGACCTTCTCTTCAATCGACAGATTAAAGTCAGGAGCATCAACTCCGATGTAGGCAGCAGGACGAAGCTGGACAGTACGGCGCATCATTTCTCGGCGAATTTTTAAAATTCGAGGCAAATGACGGATCACTTCCAAATAGCCCCGGACGGAAAGTTCGCTGGCATGAAACCAAGGATCCAAGCCGTCTTGAATCATTCGGTCACCGCCGATACCTTCCATCTTAAGATTCGGACGAGACGCGGCAACAGCCGGCAGAACACGCGAAGCTAGATAATCTCCGCTGTTCTCTCCGGCTGCCCAGATAATGCTGTTGTTGGTCAATTGCTCCATTAGCGAGCCAATCCTCGAGTTGCCTGCTCTGTGAATTCGCACATCAGTTCACAGACTTTCTTAGCCTGTTCATCTTCTAATGCTGATGCGTAAGCCTTGATGGCTTCCACGGCCTCTGGAACGGTCTTGCCTTCACGGAAGATCAGTTTGTAGCTTTCGCGTGCCGCGTGCATGGCAGCCCTTGAATAGCCGTGACGCTTCATGCCTTCAAGATTGATGCCGAAAGGAGAGGCAGGATAACCTTGATACATGCCGTAGGGAATGCAGTCCTGACGAACCATGCTTCCGCCGCTCAGCATCGCGCCCTTTCCGATCTTGACAAACTGGTGGATGCCGGACTGGCCGCCGACGATCACGTCGTCGGCAACATGAACGTGCCCGGCAAAGCCGACATTGTTGGCAATGATGGTGTCGTTTCCGATGACGCAGTCATGTGCAACATGAACGTTGGCCATCAGTAGATTGCCGTTTCCAATAATGGTTATTCCTTTGTCCTGCACGGTCCCGACAGAGAGTGTGCAGTGTTCGCGAATAACGTTGTTGTCACCGATGATTAGCTGAGTTTCTTCACCGCGGTATTTTTTATCCTGAGGATCGATACCGATCGCTGCAAAGGCATAAATCTTGTTGTTCTTACCGATCTTCGTATGACCGGTAAGAACAATATGGCTCTGCAAAGTGGTTCCTTCACCGACTTCAACGTGGGGACCGATCGTGCAGAACGGACCGACGACAACGTTCTCCGCAAGTTTGGCTTGAGGATCTACTAAGGATGAGGGATGGATCTGAGCCATATTTTTTCCTTTATTTGGGTGAACGATAAGAGCACATCATGTCGGCACATGCAGCCAGCTGACCGTCAACCGTTGCATCGCAGTGCATCTTGATCATGCCGAGTTTTTCACGGAGGAATGTGCATTCAAAACGAAGCTGATCACCCGGGATCACGACACGTTTGAAGCGAGCGTTGTCAATAGAAGCAAAATAGAAAAGTTTCTCAGGATCTCTTTCGCCGCCCATTCTTGCAAAAGCAAGCATCGCACAGGCCTGAGCCATCGCTTCGATGATCAGAACGCCGGGCATGACGGGAACGCCGGGGAAGTGGCCGGTGAACTGAGGTTCGTTGACAGTGACGTTTTTGATCGCAATCAGCTTATCAACACCGTTCGTTTCCAAAACTCGGTCAACTAAAAGAAACGGATAGCGGTGAGGCAGGAGCCTCATGATGTCATTAATGTCTTGCATTTTTACTCTTTCTTAAGGGAATCAACTTTTTCAGCCAGATGCTTCAGCTGTCTGCGCATCTCAGGCAAACGTTTAATTACGGACAGAATGTTATAGAACTCTCTATGAGGCATTGCGGGCATGTAGCCGGCATAGTAGTCAGGTTTCTCGATCGAACTCGGAACGCCTGCCCCGCCGCCGATGATCGAACCTGCAGCGACCTTGAGGTGTCCGGCAAAACCGGAACCGCCGCCGGCCTGAACGTTGTCGCCGATAATCGTGCTGCCGGCCAAACCGGTTCTTCCGGATAGGACAACATTCTTACCAACTTGGCAGTTGTGACCGATCATAACTAAGTCATCAATCTTGGTGCCTTGTCCGATGGTGGTATTCTGCAACGCACCGCGGTCGATACATGTATTGGCGCCGATTTCGACATCGTCGCCAGTTTCAACCGCACCGATCTGCGGAATCTTCACGTATTGTCTGTCTAAAGGCGCAAATCCGAAACCGTCGGCGCCAATCACGGCACCGGAGTGAATGATATTGCGTCTGCCGATACGGCAGCCATAGTAGATGGTAACGTTCGGATAAATACGAGTGTGTTCGCCGAGAACAACGCCTTCGCCGATAACGCTGTTGGCTCCGACAAAGCAGTAAGGCCCGACCTGCGCACCTTTGCGAATTACAACGCCGGCTTCAACGGTTGCGGTCGAATCAATAACGGCACCGTCTTCGACTACGGCTCTGGTATCAACCCCCGGCTCCGGCTGCTCCTGCGGGAAGATGATTTGCAGGGCATATGCAAACCAAGCGTACGGATTGCAGGTAATGACGACGATACGTTCGGGCTCTTTTTCTCCCCAAATCGCCTGTTTGTCTTCTTCTGTCAAAACCAAAGCTGTCGCTTTGCAGGCGCCAGCCGCATCACGATATTTGCTGTTGGCTAAAAAAGCAACGTCGCCGTGCCCGGCGGTCTCCAGCGAAGCAATGGACTTAATTTCAGCCTTGCCTCCGTTGGCACTGATTGTGCTCAATAAAGTATCGTTGCTTTTTTCTTTAATTCGGTCTACTAACTCAAGAAGAGTCATCGGCGCTGTTTGTTGAATCATTTGAATCGCCCTAATTAAAAAATTTATGCGGCTGATCTGAGAGGGAGAGCAAGTTTGAAGTCGCCGAAACCCGAGTCAGGTCATGCCGCACGTATTGCACTAAATGGCAATTAAGCAACAAGCAGACATCTGTCTGCTTGTGCCCGATAAAAATTACTTGAGTTCCTTAAGAACCTGGTCAGTGATGTCAATCTTCGGGTTGACGTAGATGGCTTCCTGAAGAATGAGGTCATATTTTTCGCGCTGAGCGATGTTCTTGATGACCGTGTTTGCCTGACGGAGAAGCTTCTGAAGCTCCTCATTTCTGCGCTGATTGAAGTCTTCGCGGAGTTCGCGCTGACGGCGCTGGAAATCGCGGTCTCTTTCAGCCAAATCACGCTGCTTGCGAATTCTTTCCTGTTCCGTCATTGTGCCGGCGTTCTTTTCGAAGCGCTCGACGTCATTTTTCAAACGCTGACCGGCAGCATTGAGCTCTTTATCGCGCTTAGAGAATTCCTGTTCAAGTTTTTTACTTGCGGCCTGAGCAGCTGCAGAATCGCGAAGAATAACCTCGGTGCTGACAACACCGATCTTAACTTCTGCCTGCACTGCTGTCGCAGCAGAGCAAACCAAGGCGGAAACTAAAGCAACCGCTAACCATTTTTTTTGCATGAATGTATCTCCTACACAATTGTTTAATTGTGCCACAAATTTATTAGAAACCTGTACCAATTTGGAATTGGAATCTCTGAAGCTCGTCACTGTCCTTCTTATTGAGCGGGAATGCGAAGCTCAATTTAAGCGGGCCCATCGGAGAAATCCAGGCTAAACCGAAACCGACGGAGTAACGAAGGTCACCGAGGTCAAGCTTGTCTTTCTCATAGCGATCCACAACATAACTGCCGTTAGCTGCTTGTTTGTAAAAGGCTTTGCGGCCCCAAACCCAGCCGCCATCCAGGAAGGTGAACATACGAAGGGTTCTGTCTGCCCCGGGGATCGGCGTCAACAGTTCGAGAGAGAAATTGAGTTTGCGGTTACCGCCGGAGGCATCTCCGTCTGTATCACGGGGGCCCAAGGAGGAAGTATCGTAGCCGCGAACTGAACCGATACCGCCACCATAGAAATTCTTGAAGAACGGGTACTGTTTGCCTGCATAACCGTCACCATAACCGAGTTCGGTATTGAACGCAAAAGTAATGGATTTCGTAACCGGAACAAACTGCTGGAACTGGTAGGTTGCACGATAGTATTTCAGATCAAGAACAGGAAGAGAAATTTCACCGAACAATCTCTGATAGCGGCCGCGAGTCGGAGCCAGAATGTTGTCTCGGGTATCACGAGACCAGCCGATCGTCGCTGCAATGCTCTTCGGCTTCTTGCCGTAATCGTTGACATAGTCGACGTAGCGGCGCGGAGCACCGGAGCCGACGGTCACATCGGTCATTTCAAACTTGCCGCCGAGAAAGATCTGATCGTTTTCCGTAATCGGCACACCGTAAGTTACGCCGGCACCGTACGTTTCGTACTTAACGTCATCGGTAATTTCGAGTTCGTCCAAGTCGAGCTTACGATCGTAAATTTCGAAGGACTGGCTAATACCCGAAGTCGTGATGTAAGGCTGCGTGAAGCTGGCAGCATAAGTTCTAGAGCTCTTAGACGTATTGACTTCAAGAGATAGAGAATTACCGGTACCGAAAACGTTGTTCTGCGAGAAACCGCCGGAAAGAACAATACCTTCGGAGGTGGAGTAGCCGGCACCGATCGAGATGTTGCCGGTCGGACGTTCTTTCACGTTAACGGCCAAATCAACTTCGTCCGGAGAACCGGGTACGGGTTCGGGTTCCGCAGTAACAGTTTCAAAGAAACCGAGACGGTCGATACGGTCACGAGAAACGGCAACTTTATCGCTGTCAAACCAGCTCGCTTCATACTGACGAACTTCACGACGAATGACTTCGTCCTGAGTACGCGTGTTGCCGGTAATGTTCACTTTACGAACATAAACTCGGCGGCCGGGGTCAATCGTGTATACGACACTAACTTCATCCGGATTTTCCGGATCAACGACCGGATTCGGGATTGCTCTTGCAAACGCGTAGCCCAAAGCGGAAAGACGATCCGTAAATTTCTTTGCCAGACCATTTACTTCGGAAGCGTTGTAGACGGAACCCGGCTTGATATCCACAAGATCTTCAAACTCGGGCTCAAGGCCAAGCATGTCACCGGTTAAGCGGATATCTTTGATTGTGTACTTTTTGCCTTCATCAATATTGATGGTGACAAAAATCTCTGACTTATCGGGACTGACAGATACTTGTGTCGAGTCAATCTTGAAGTCGAGGTAACCGTTGTTGTTGTACAGAGCGCGAATTGCCTCTAAGTCGGCAGTGAGCTTCTCTCGAGAGTACTGGTCGCGTTTGGTATACCAAGAGAACCAGTTCGGGGTACCGAGCTGCATTTCGTCGCGAAGATCGCCTTCGTCATAAACTTTGTTGCCGACAAAACGGATTTGCTGAATCTTTGCAGCAGGACCTTCATCAACGTCGATGTTGATGCGGACGCGGTTGCGTTCGACCGGCGTCACAGTGACTTTGACATCTGCGGAGTAACGGCCACGCGAGAGATATTGGCGTCTTAATTCTTGAACGGCACGGTCTAACACCGCACGGTCAAAAATAAAGCCTTCGGCTAAGCCCAGATCACGGAGAGATTTTTCAACACCTTTGGCATCAAACTCGGAAATACCGGTAGTGTGAATGTTTGCGACCGTCGGACGTTCCTGAACTCGAACAACCAGGACGTTGCCGTCCATGTCGAGCTGAACGTCTTGGAACATTCCGGAGGCATACAAAGAACGCAGTGATTCAGCGCCCAGCTCCGGAGAATACGTGTCTCCCACTCGGATCGGCAGATGCGAAAATACAGTACCCGCTTCCGTACGGGAAATGCCCTCGAGTCGAATGTCTTTAATCACATGACCCTGTGCAAGCACGGTCGTCGCTGCCAAAGCTAAAGCGCAAGCTAGCGCTATCTTCTTAGGATGAGGCATATTCTATAAATTAAAAAATGACCCTGCGTGATTGAAATCACGGCAAAAGTCGCGTCAAATCATTAAATAGTGCAAGTATAGTCAAACCAAAGAGAGCTGCGATGCCAATCTTTTGTGCAGACGCTTGTACAGCCTCAGAAACCGGCTTACCAGTCACTACTTCGAGAGAATAATACAGGAGATGGCCGCCGTCCAACATGGGAATCGGTAACAAGTTCAAAATTCCCAAGCTGATGGAAACCAACGCTAAAAACGAAATAAAAGGAAGAATACCCAGCTGAGCAGTCTGGCCGGCATAGTCGGCAATCGTCACCGGACCAGAGATGTTGCTGATAGAGACATCACCGGTGAACATCTTTCCGATCATTCGAACAGACATCGCCGCGGTATCCCACGTCTTCTTCACACCCTCGGCCAGACTCTTTAGGAGGCCATAAGAAACCTGAGTGTGCGGAAAATCTACCCCGATCGCTGCGCCGATGCGGCCGATTTCATTACCCTGTTCGTCCATAGCGGCTGCCGGTGTAACTTCCAGAGTATGTGTCGGACCGTTTTCGTCTCCGACGAGTAATGTGACGGGTTTCCCGGGATATTTTTTGATTTCACTGACAAAATCTTTCGGCATCTTAACCGGAACATTACCGACGCGATAAATATGGTCGCCGATTTTGATTCCGTCGCGCTGCGCGGCAGAGTTCTCAACAAAAGATGAGATAAACGGATGGCCCATATTCAAATGAAGACCGACCTCATCAAAAGGATCGGCATCTTTTGCTTTCGGGTCCAGACTCATCTTCGTGAGGTCAATTTCTTTCGTTACTTCGCTGCCGTTGGGACTGTGAACCAAAATATCCGTCGTACTTCCGAACTTATTCAGCATCTCCATACGGAGATCCGTAAAAGTTTTAATTTCGGAATCGCCGACTTTCAGAATCTTGTCGCCGGCATGGAGTCCGGCCATGGCGGCCGGCGTACCGGCGGGAGGCTCGGCAACAACCGGCGTCGGCTGCGTGCTGCCTATCATGAAGATAGAAGCGTAAAGCAGGACGGCGAGCAGAAGATTGGCAAATGGACCTGCAGCAACGATGGCGAATCGCTGCCATACATTCTTGGCCCCGAATTCACGGTTTTTATCTTCCGGTTTGATAGGCAGACAGGCAGGGTCTCTCGCATCAAGCATCCTGACGTATCCGCCTAAAGGCAGTGCACTGACCGCCCACTCGGTTGCGTCAGGGTCGTTCTTGCGTTTATAGATAAAAATCGGTTTTCCGAAGCCGAGAGAAAATCTCAGAATTTTTACGCCGCAAAGTCTGGCGACTAAATAATGCCCGAGCTCATGAAAGGTAATCAAAATACCGATCGTTACCGCAAAGGCAGCAATGGTCGTCAACAATGTCAAGGTTAGTTCTCCAGTTTGTCGCAAAAACCTTCGAGCCAAGACTGAGCCAGTTTTCTGGCTTCTTTATCCGTTTCCAAAATCTCTTCCAAGTTGGTCGGAGTCGGGGGCTGGAAGCCGTACATCATTGCATGACACAGGCGTGCAATGTCGGTAAAGCCGATCTTGCCTTGAATAAACGCCTCGACGCCGATCTCGTTGGCCGCGTTCAAGACGATCGAAGCAGCTCCGCCCAGCTTCAATGCATCATAAGCGTAGCCGAGCTGGGGAAAACGTTTTAAGTCCGGTTCTTCGAAGGTTAACGTTTTGATTTTTGAGAAGTTTAATGGTTCTACTCCGGCGTCCAATCTTTCCGGGAAGCCTAAAGAGTAAGCAATCGTGTTTCTCATGTCTGGAGCGCCCATTTGGGCAATGACTACGCCGTCGGCGTATTGGACCATAGAGTGAATGACGCTCTGGGGATGAACGACAACCTGAATGCGTTCCGGTTCGAAATCAAAAAGCCAGCGGGCCTCGATAACTTCCAGGCCTTTATTCATCAGCGTCGCAGAGTCAACGGTAATTTTCTTGCCCATCGACCAGTTTGGGTGATGCGTGGCTTCTTCAACCGTGACATCAGAGAGGTCCTGTCTTTGACGGAAAGGGCCTCCCGAGCAAGTCAGAATGATATTGGCTTCACATCTGGCTTTTTGGGTCGCGCCGACAAGACACTGGAAAATGGCATTGTGTTCGCTGTCAACCGGCATGAGAACAGCACCTGAGGCCTTTATCGTATCCATCAGGATTCGGCCGCCGCAAACGACACTTTCCTTATTGGCGAGCAGAAGCTTTTTTCCGGCTTCCGCAGCTTTAAATGTAGAAGAAATTCCGGCAGCTCCGACGATGGCTCCGATAACGATATCGACTTCGGGGTTGGCAGCGATTTCGTCGATCGCCTTCGAACCGGCCAAGGCTTCGGCCGTACTTCCGGCAGCTCTAAGTTCTTCCTGTAAGGCTCCCAGAAGCTCTTTATCAGCAATAACCGCGACTTTAGCTCCGCTGTCCTTAGCCGCTTGAGCGAGTTTTTTAACGCTGGAATTCGCCGTTACCGCATACACGGTGAACCGGTCGGGATAACGAGAGATGACATCTAATGAACTTTTACCGATCGAGCCGGTCGCACCGAGTATCGCAATGCTTTCCATGACTGAAACTTAGTAACCTTGGAGGAAAAGAAGAATGAAGACGGTAAGCGGAAGAACGCTCATCTGAGCGTCGAGACGGTCGTAGAAACCACCGTGTCCCGGAAGAAGATTGCTCGAATCTTTGACACCGGCGGAGCGCTTGAGGGCACTTTCAAACAAGTCGCCGGCAATCGAAAACAGAACTACTACGATCAGGATCAAGGCAGAAGCCCAGCCTGTTAAATGAGAGATCAGAGCGTTGGTCCAGAGCGGGAAGGACGGCTGAGCCCAATAAAGAACGTACGACAAAGCCAGGACACTTACAAAAGCCGTCAGCGCGCCTGACCAAGTCTTTTTCGGACTGATGCCTTCGGCCATCTTCGGACCGCCTAGGCAGCGGCCGCCGAAATAGGCCACGATATCGGCAACCCAAACAATAGCTAAGACGGAAAGCATGTAGATGGTGCCCTTCTCACGGAAGAGATACATGAGGGAGAACCAAGCTGCCGGAACAAAGATCCAGGCAAGCAAAGCCCCGATGCCTTTCGGTACCATCCAGCCGGAAGCCCGGCGAGTGAAGATGACAGCGGTGATAACAGCCCAAAGCACGGTAGCCACAGCTGTAATAATCATGAGCCCGTTGCCGGACTGAATGGTTTGCAGCGCAGCCGGTGAAACATACTCTAGAAAGAAGAGGAAGGCCGCCAGCAAAACGCCGCAGACCATAGCGACTCCGTTATTCCATTTACAGATCCGGAGCCACTCCCAAAAGCAGCATCCGATGGCAATCGCGGCCACCGCCGTGAAAGCGAGAGGGGAAATTAAAAGCGCGCCGATGATGATAATTAACAACACAACGGCGGTGATGACTCTTTGCAGCAACATGAACTATTCCTTTTTCGCTTCCTGTTGAATTTGTTCGGAAGTCTTACCAAATCTACGTTCTCTATTAGAGTACCAATTTAGCGCATTTAAAAACTCGTTCTCGGTGAAATCGGGCCATAAAATTTTCGTGAAATAGAGCTCCCCGTAAGCGAGCTGCCACAGCATAAAGTTGCTGATGCGCTCCTCTCCGCTCGTGCGGATAAACAGGTCCACATCTCCGGAATCTGCTAACGGCAGCAGTGATGCAAATTTTTGTTCCGTCAGCTCCTCCGGAGGAACCTCACGAGATCTTTTGGCAGCTTCAAGAATCTCCCAGCGGCCTCCGTAATTCACGCAGACATTGAGCGTAAGACCCGTGTTGTTCTCTGTGATCTTCATTGAATCTGCGATTTGCTGCTGAAGTTCTTCAGAAAAAGCTGTCAAATCACCGACGAGACGAACACGAACATTCGCTTTATTGAGAGCGGCGATCTCTCTGCGCAGACTCACGAGAAAAAGCTTCATCAAGCCCTTCACTTCTTCGGCCGGCCGATTCCAGTTTTCGCTGGAAAAAGCAAAGAGCGTCAAATGCTGAACTCCGGCCTTAGCCGCAGTCTGGATTGCAGTTCGGACGGACTCTACCCCTTTTTGATGGCCCATGAGACGCGGAAGCTTGCGGGCCTTGGCCCATCTTCCGTTGCCATCCATAACAATAGCCACGTGACGGGGCACCCTTTCACGTGGCTTTGCAGTCAATTCCTGACTTGTCATAGGATTTAAAACCGATTAAACGGTCATGATTTCCTTTTCTTTTTCGGCAATCAGCTTGTCGACTTCACCGATGTACTTATCGGTGAGCTTCTGAATTTCAGTATTGGAACGGCGTTCGTCGTCTTCGGAAATTTCTTTTTCCTTAACGAGCGCGGCAACCTTGTTGTTGGCGTCACGGCGCAGATTGCGGATGGCAACCTTAGTTTCTTCGCCTTCGGAACGAACGACCTTCGTTAAGTCACGGCGGCGTTCTTCTGTCAGAGGAGGCATCGGGACGCGGATGACTTCGCCGGAAGTTGCCGGATTCAGCCCCAGATCGGAGTTGCGGATTGCTTTTTCAACCACGGCAACCATTTTCTTTTCCCAAGGCTGAACAGTGATTGTTCTGGCGTCGGCCAAACCGAGCTGAGCGACCTGAGAAATCGGGGTCGGGCAGCCGTAGTAATCGACGGTGATATGTTCGAGCAAACCGGTATGAGCACGACCCGTACGGATCTTCATCAGGTTTTCTTTGAGCGTTTCAATAGAACGCTTCATATGATGTTCGGACTGTGAATAGATGTCTTTAGTTGTCATGTCAATTTCCAATCTCTGCAGATTTCTCGGCTGCAAGTCGCAAAACTTAGTCGCACGCCGGTGAGCAGAAAATCACGGACGCGGTCAAATCCGCCGAAATAAAACAACGGCGGCAGTGACAGCCTTATTAATTCGTTGAGTTTACCACGGAGCGCAATAGCCTCAAACCGCTCGATTCGAGTTGGTTTAATAGGCTCCTCGGCTAAACGCGCTTAAGCTCAAAACATCTGATAAGGAGTTTGAACTATGGCAAAAATTGAAAAAATGTTCGGCGCAATCCTGAAAGATCAGGAACAAAAGAGTGATGAACTGCGCGACAAGATCCACGCAGAAAACAAACTCAAAAAGAAAGAAGCTGAAAAATCTTCCGAACGCGAAAAAGCCGAAAAGTAATTCGCCGACCGAAAAAAGAAGCTCCGGATCCGCTGATGCAGACCCGGAGCTTTTTTGTATCCGTTTTTTCTCGGTTAAACGTGAACGAGCGTGCCCTCGTCTTCACCAAGCACAACGCGTTTGAGCGCACCGGGCTTATGAAGGTTGAAGACTCTGATCGGCATGCCTTGATCGCGGCAGAGCGTAAAAGCCGTGGCGTCCAGAATCTTGAGTTTCTTCTGAATGGCTTCGTCGAAGGTCAGAGACTTATACATTTTTGCGTTGGGATCCTTCTTAGGATCAGCGGTAAATACGCCGTCAACCTGAGTGGCTTTCAGAACCATATCGGCTCCGATTTCCGCACTTCTCAGAGCTGCAGCAGTATCCGTTGTGAAGAACGGATTACCGGTGCCGGCAGCAAAAATCACAACGCGGCCTTTCTTCAGATGGCTCAATGCTTTGCCGCGAATGTACGGCTCGGCAACCTGGTCGATATCCAGGGCGCACTGGACACGGGCTTCAACACCGGCGTTTCTCAGTGCATCCTGAAGTGCCATTGCGTTCATGCAGGTGGCCAGCATGCCCATATAGTCGCCGGTGGCGCGATCCATACCGGTAGAGCCGAGCGCGACTCCGCGGAAGATGTTGCCGCCGCCGACCACGATCGCAAGCTGAACGCCTAAGTCAACTACTTCCTTGATTTCGCCGACGATGCTTTTAAGCGTATCGCGGCTGATGCCGAAGGCGTTGTCGCCCATAAGGGCTTCGCCGGAGAGTTTCAACAGAATTCGTTTGGTTTTAGGCGTTTCAGACTTACTCATCGTTTACTCCGAAAAAAGTTCAACAATTAGGCACGTGCGGCAGCAGCCTGAGCAGCAACTTCGGCAGCGAAGTCGTCGTTGCGTTTTTCAAGACCTTCACCGACAACAAACAGCGCAAATGCAGATACTGTAGCACCATTGCTCTTCAGGAGTTCGCCGACGCTCTTAGAGTCGTCCTTAACGAACGGCTGAGAAAGAAGCGTGACTTCCTTGAGGAACTTGTTAACGGAACCTTCGGCGATCTTCTCGATCAGGTGTTCCGGTTTGCCGTTTTCGCGAGCTTTTTCGATAGCAACGCGGCGTTCTGTTTCGATCAGGTTCTGATCAACACCGTCTTTGTCGAGAGCCTTCGGCTTAGAAGCAGCGATGTGCATAGCCACGTCGTGAGCAACTTCGTCGTTGCCGCCGACCACGTCAACGATAACGCCGATCTTGGCGCCGCCGTGGATGTATGTGGAGAGCTTGCCTTTACCTTCAATGATCTGGAAGCGGCGGATGGAGATGTTTTCACCGATCTTGCCGATCAGGCCTTTACGAACTTCGTCAACGGTAGAGCCGTTGAGCGGAAGAGCGGAAAGAGCAGCAACGTCAGCCGGTTTGTTTTCGGCGACGAGCTTGGCGATATCGTTGGCGAAAGCGATGAAGTCGGCATTCTTAGCAACGAAGTCGGTTTCGGAGTTCAGTTCAACGATAGCGCCGATCTTGCCCGGTTCGTCGATGTAGATAGCGACAACGCCGTCAGCGGTAATACGGCTAGCAGCCTTAGTGGCCTTGTTGCCGAGCTTAACGCGAAGAATTTCTTCAGCCTGCTCCATGTTGCCGTCTGCTTCTGTCAAAGCCTTTTTGCATTCCATCATCGGAGCGTCGGTTTTAACACGAAGTTCTTTAACCATTGCGGCAGTGATAACAGCCATTGTTTTATCCTTAAAAAATAATTGGTTTAAAAAGAAAGGGGCGCGAACGCCCCTTCCCTTGGTACTTCAGACAAGAAGAGGCGAATTACTCAGCTTTTTCTTCGACAGCGGCTTCTTCAACGAAGTCGGAGTCTTTAGCAGCCTTGACAGTGTCTTCAAGGTTCTTGTTCTTGCCTTCAAGAATTGCGTCAGCAAATCCTTTAGCGTAAAGAGCAACAGCGCGGGCGCTGTCGTCGTTACCCGGGATGACATAGTCAACACCGGCAGGATTGTGGTTCGTATCAACGATACCGACAACAGGAATACCAAGCTTGTTAGCTTCCTGAATAGCAATCTTGTGGTAGCCAACGTCAACAACGACCAGAGCGTCGGGCAGACCGTTCATTTCTTTGATGCCGCCCATAGCTTTGTTCAGCTTTTCGAGTTCACGAGTGAAGTCGAGAGCTTCTTTTTTGGTCATCTTTTCAAGAGCGCCGTCGGCAACTTTCTGTTCCATTTCTTTAAGACGCTTCAGGGAAACCTTAACCGTCTTGAAGTTGGTGAGCATACCGCCCAGCCAGCGCTGATCAACATAAGGCATTCCGGCGCGTTTGGCTTCAGCAACGATGGCGTCGCGGGAAGTGCGCTTTGTGCCGACGAAAAGGATGGTGCCCTTCTGAGCGGCCAGGTTTGTTAAGAACTTGGCAGCTTCGTCGAACTTAGCAACAGTCTTTTCGAGGTTGATGATGTGAATCTTGTTACGAGAGCCGAAAATGTACTGGGACATTTTGGGGCTCCAAAAACGAGTCTGGTGACCGAAGTGTGCACCGGCTTCGAGCAGTTCACGCATGCTCAGAGATGACATATCTTTAATTCCTTTAGGGTTTAATTCCAACAGCCTCACGTTTTCCGAATGGAACCCTGTTGTGAGACTGCGCTATTTAACAAAAAAGTCCAAACGTTTCCGTCCGGATCGGAGCGGAATTCTATCATGCTTTTTCAAAGAGTTAAGCGTTTGAAAAGAGGCGTTACAACCTTTTGACGTTCCTTTTTGAGACAAAACAAATGAAACCTTGTTTTAGCGGCGATTTAAAGAATGATCGCCACCTTTCTTCCGGTTGACCTATATAAGGCTGAGATAACTCCGCTCATCGGTGAATCCACTAAAATTGCGGCATTGAAAAACTTTTTCGAGTCAGATTTAATCAATGTTTGACAATATTCTTATTAAGACCCCGGAACAAATCGAAGGCATCCGGGCGGCCTGCCGCGATGCGGCTTTGGTTCTCGACTACATTGAACCGTTTGTTAAAGCCGGCGTCACCACCGAGTACCTCGATGATTTGATGCTCAGATATACCGAAGACGTCCTCAAAGACAAGTCCGCTTGCCTTAACTACGACCCGGACGGCACCAATCCTTATCCGAAAGCTACCTGCATTTCCGTCAATCATCAGATCTGCCACGGTATTCCAAATGAGAAAGTGCTCAAAAACGGCGATATCTTAAATATTGACGTGACCGTCATTAAAAACGGTTATTACGGAGACACCAGCCGTATGTATTCCGTCGGCCATATTTCCGTTGCTGCTAAACACCTCATTAATGTCACTTTCGACTCCATGTGGAAAGGCATTGAAATCGTGCGTCCCGGCGCCCATTTCGGAGATATCGGCTATGCAATTCAGCATTTTGTCGAACCTCAGGGCTGCAGCGTCGTTCGTGAATTCTGCGGTCACGGGGTCGGAGTCGGTTTCCACGAAGATCCTCAGGTCTGCCATTACGGCAAGCTCGGCACCGGCGCTGTCATGAAGCCCGGCATGATCTTCACGATCGAGCCGATGATCAACGCCGGAAGAAAAGAACTTCGCATTCTTCCGAACGGCTGGACGGCTGTAACCAAAGACAGAAGTCTTTCCGCCCAGTGGGAACATACGATTCTCGTCACTGAAACCGGATACGAAGTTCTGACGGTCTCGCCGAAATGCCCGCCTGCTCCCTCATGGATAAAACCTTCTGCCTAAATTAATAAAGAAAGAATCTCAAGGCTATGGAAATCAACGAAATCGTCAAAAAATTTAAAGATCAGCGAGAAGTTTTAGCAAAGAAGTTTTTGGCGGACGTTGACGCCGATGCCTATCTTTCTGCGCACGCCAAGGCTGCCGACAAGGCAGTCTTGGCGATTCTCAAGCTGAATCAATTATCCGAGGATGTTGCTGTCGTTGCCGTCGGAGGCTACGGTAGAGAGCAGCAATTTCCCTACTCAGACCTCGATCTTCTTTTCCTTCTGCCTGCCGGCGTCCGAGACAAGGACTTAAAAACGATTTCCGATGTGATCGGCAACTTATGGTCGCTCGGTTTGACCGTCGGTTACTCGGTGCGAAGCATCGAAGAATGCCTTGAACAAGCCGAAGTCGACATTACTGCTCAAACGGCGATGCTTGAGTCGCGCCTCATCGCCGGAAATGAAGAGCTTTTTAAGACCTATTCGGAAACGATGGAAAAGAATCTGAATCTTAAAAAGTTTTATCGGGCAAAATTCATCGAACAGCAGCAGCGGCATTTGAAGTACCACGAGTCCTCTTATGCTCTGGAGCCGAACATTAAAGAAGCCCCGGGCGGTCTTCGAGATCTGAATATTTTGATCTGGGTGCTCAGGGCGGCTCATCTCGGCAACACTTGGCAGGAAGTCTTTGAAAAAGGCTTGATCACCCGCCGAGAATGCGAACTTTTGGAATCTGTCACCAAAAGCCTTTATCGGCTGCGGATTCATATGCATTTGCTCACCAACCGCCACGAAGACCGATTGATTTTCGAAATTCAGGAACCGCTGGCTAAAGCGCTGGGCATTGTCGGGACTGTCGGCCGGCGTCCGAGTGAAGTGATGATGCAGCACTTCTACGTCAATGCAAAAACCATCGGCCAGCTCAACTCCATCATTCTTCAGGCCATTAAAGAGCGCTACTCTAAAGAGCCCGAACAAACCGGTGAACCCATTTGCAGCGGTTTTGTGCGTCAGGGCGACGTGCTCGGCCTTGAGTCTCCCGACGTCTTCGTGAAGAACCCTGAAAGAATTCTCGAGGCCTTTTTAATTCAGGAACGTCATCCGGACATTCCGATGAAGTCTTCCCGACTTTACCGTGCCTTATTTGAAGCTCATTCTCTGATGAACAAAGAATGGGCTGAAAATCCTGTCAATCGTCAGACATTCTTGAAGATTATCCAAGGACGCAGAGGCGTCTGGCACGCTTTGGAAGAAATGAACCGCTGGGGCGTGCTCGGAAAACTGCTGCCGTCTTTCAACCGAATCGTGGGTCAAATGCAGCATGATTTGTTCCATGCTTACACGGTCGATCAGCACACACTCCTTGCAATTCGTTATCTCCGAAACTTCACACACAGTGAAAACGCCCACGAGCTGCCGCTCTGTACCGAACTCATGATGGCAATGAAGGGAAGCTGGCGTTTGGTTCTTGCTCTTCTCTACCACGACATCGGTAAAGGCAGAGGCGGGGACCACAGCAAAATCGGCGCGGAGATTGTTCGGCAGATGTGTCGAGATTTTAAGATCGCCGATGAGGACGCTGACTACATCGAGTTCCTCGTTCGTGAGCATTTGACCATGAGTATGGTTGCCCAAAAGCAAGACATCTCAGATCCGGAGGTTATTGAAAACTTCGCCAAGAAAGTTGGAACGATGGAGCGCCTCGTCAGTCTTTATCTGCTTACCGTCTGTGACATCCGAGCGACGGGACCGAAAATTTGGAACGCCTGGAAGGCCCAACTTCTTGAAGATCTGTTTTATTCGACCGCCCGTTTCCTTAAGGGCAAAGGCATCGACAGAGATTTATTGGTATCCCGGCGCCGTAAAGATGCGCTGCGCTTGACGCGCTTTACGCCTGAACAGAGAGATCGAATTAATAAGTTCTGGGATAACTTTGACGTTGCATACTTTATGAAGCACTCCGTGCGGAATATCGTTTGGCACGCCAAGGTATTACTGCCGCATCTCGATTCTCCGAAGTCGTTTGTCGCATCCAGACCGCTGCGCGGCATGGAACACGCACACGAAATTCTTATCCTGACGCAGGACCGCCCCGAACTTTTTGCCCGCATCGTTTCTAATCTGCAGCAATACGGTCTGTCCATTGCCGAAGCCCGTATCCACACGGGGCACGACGGACGAGTGGTCGACTCTTTCATCGTCGTTGACGACGGCTCAGACCCCGACTTCGAACAAGAGTTCGCTCGTTTCCAAGAAATCCTCGCAGAAAAACTGGATTTGGCTGAAAAGCTTCCGCCGCCTCTTCGCGGACGCCCGTCCCGTCAATCCAAGCTCTTCCCGATCTCACCGCAGGCTTCGCTACGACCCGATGCCTCTGGAAGACAATACATGCTTTCGATCGTCACAACCGACCGGCTCGGCCTTTTGGCATCCATCGCGCGAGTCTTTGTGCAGTACGGAATCAATCTTGTGACAGCCCGAATCACGACGCTGGGAGAAAGGGCGGAGGACGTCTTCCTGATCGAAAGCTTTAAGCTGCGGGATCCCGTCTTCTGCGCTGAATTTGAAAAAGCCGTTTTGGAAGCTTTGGAGCTTTAGTTAAGGTCCCTTCGGAAACGCAAAACCCGCCTCAACGGCGGGTTTTGCTTTAGTCAACAAAAGTTCTAATCAGCCAATGAGCGGAATGTGGCAAGAGCTAAATTCACACTTTCCTTTGTCGCTTTAGTCAGGGCTTCCTTCGTATCGTCAAGCACGATGCCTTTTTCAGAGGCTCCGCGGCCGGCTGCAGTATTGACTATCTGGCAAATCGCTGCGTACTTGAGATTTAACTCTCTAGCCAAGCATGACTCGGGCATCAGTGTCATACCGACATAGTGACCGCCGTCATTATCGATGCGATCAACTTCGGCCGCCGTTTCGAGTCTCGGACCTTGAGTGCAGGCGTAAGTACCGCCGTCAATAATCGGAAGATCCAGCTCCTCAGAAGCATCAACAATTGCTTCTCTCAAATCCATATCAAACGGATAAGTGAAGTCAATGAAGTTAATGAACTTCTCTTTGCCGGTGTTGTAGCTGGTTTCTCTGCCCCAGGTATAGTCAATGATCTGATCGGGTACGGCAATCGCACCGATATCATCTTCAGGCAAAACAGCGCCGACGGAAGCCAATGCGATCACGGCTTTGGGCTCGAACTGTGAAAGAGCCCAAATGTTGGCGCGATAGTTAATCATGTGCGGCGGTTTCTTCTCAGTCGTCCCGTGCCGAGATAAAAATACGATGTTCAGTCCGTCAATCACTCCACGGCAAATTTCGACCGGCTCTTTACCGTAGGGAGTGTCAATTTTCTCAATGACCTTGCCTTCTAAAAGAGACAACTGGTCCAAACCGCTGCCGCCGATCAACGCAAAATTAGCCATCCGCCTTTACTCCTTGATTGATCATTTTGAATAACTCAGGTTCGTCTATGATATTAACGCCTAAAGCCTCGGCTTTGGCGAGTTTGGATCCCGCAGATTCGCCGGCCAAAACATAACTCGTTTTCTTAGAGACCGATCCGCTTACCTTTCCGCCCGCTTTACGAATAATATCGCTGGCCTCGTCTCTGGAAAGCGTTGGTAGTGTGCCGGTCAGAACGAATGTCAAACCGTTCAGCGGAAGTTCCTGGCCACTCGTGCCCGTACCCTCTTCCCACACGACGCCGCGATCCATCAGGTCATTGATCACCGCGATGTTCGCCGGTTCGGCAAAGAAGTGCAGAATGTTTTCCGCGCCCGACGGACCGATGTCTTCAACTTCCTGCAGCTGTTCTAACGAAGCCTCTTCCAGCGGTTTTAAAGCACCGAAGTGCGATGCTAAATTCCTCGCCGTAGCCTCTCCGACTTCCGGAATGCTGATGGCGTACAAGAAACGTTCAAGCGTGGTCTTCTTGGAAGCTTCAATAGAGGCGACAAGTTTCTCGGCAGATTTTTGTCCCATACGGTCCAGACCGACGAGCTTGTCGACGGTCAAACGGTAAATATCCGCAACCGTAGTAACCAAATCATGTTCAATCAGCTGTTCGGCCAATTTTTCCCCGATACCGTCAATGCCCATGGCTTTGCGGCTGACAAAGTGGAGAATGCTTTGGGCTCGCTGAGCGCGGCAGAAAAGACCGCCGCTACAGTGGCGATCCTTTTCTCCGTCTTCTTTATAAGCGTGAGAACCGCAGACCGGACAGAATTCCGGCATCACGAAATCTCTAGCGTCTTTCGGCCTAAGCTCGGGAATTACTCGGACGATCTCGGGGATAACGTCGCCGGCACGATGGACAACGACCGTGTCTCCGATCTTTATACCCATGTTCTGTAGGAATTCTTCGTTGTGCAGAGAAACATTGCTGATGGTGGTTCCGCCGACAAACACGGGTTTGAGGCGAGCGACGGGCGTAAGTTTGCCGGTGCGTCCGACTTGAACGGTAATATCCAAAACCTGCGTTTGAACTTCTTCCGGCGGATATTTATGGGCCACGGCCCAGCGAGGTTCTCTGGAGACGAATCCCAGCTGTTTCTGGCGGGCAAAACTATTGACTTTGTAGACCACGCCGTCAATATCAAACGGCAAATCGTGACGAATACGAGCGACTTCTAAATGGAATGCCTCAAGTTGTTCCGGTGTTTGCACGACGATCCGATTGCTGATCACCGGGAAGCCTTTAGATTTCAAATAATCAAGCAGTCCCGACTGGGTATCGGCCGGCATCTCGCTCACTTCGCCGTAGCCGTAGGCATAAAAGTTCAGATTGCGTTTCGCCGTCAGGGCCGAGTCCAGCTGGCGGAGACTGCCGGCTGCTGCATTACGAGGGTTGGCAAAAAGCTTCGCTCCGACCGCTTCCTGCTCTTCATTAAGCTTGCGGAACACTTCCTTGTGCATGATCACCTCGCCACGGACTTCAAAAATCTTCGGGAAGCCATCGACCTTTAAAGGAAGCGTCTTAATCGTTTTGACGTTCGCTGTAACGTCTTCACCGGTGTAGCCGTCTCCGCGGGTCGCGGCCTGAACAAGAACACCGTCCTCATAACGCAAGTTAATGGCCAGCCCGTCGAATTTCAATTCGCAGTCATAATCAATCGTCTGATCGGGCGTCAGTTCAAGTTCTCTTCTTACGCGGGCGTCAAAATCATAAGCGCCTTGAGCGGTGTAGTCCGTTTCGGTATGAATGGAGAGCATCGGCACGGCATGCGTGACTTTTTTCAGTTCGCTCTGGACGGTTGCACCGACGCGCTCCGTCGGTGAAACCGGACTTTTGAACTGAGGATATTCTTTTTCCAGTCGCGCCAGTTCTTGGAACAACGAGTCATAGATCTCGTCAGACACCGTCGGAGCATTGTCGATGTAATAAGCCTTGTCGTGCTTTTCAAGCTCCTCGGCCAGTTTCTCCATTCGGAGTTTAACTGCCTCTAATTTTTTCTTGTCTTGCTCTTCCATTTCGTACCTGAACCAAATAAAAACATCGGGTTCCTTACTGTACTCGCTGGGAATCCGATGTTTGAATCAGAATGATAAATTTGGGATCTTTTTAATCGAGAAGCTGATGTGCCCTAACGCTGCCCGGCTCGATATTGTTCTCACGCATCTGCTTATAGAAGCGGTCGAGTTCCTGCTTCAGCAGAGACACCGTGGCGCCCGAGATTTCACATCCCTTAGGATCCACAATCTTGGCATCAAACACGGCCGCAAAAGCGTTGGCAGCCGTCATCAGCAGACGCAGGGGATCGCTTTCAGGAGCGATCAGCGGAACGTTCAGAGAAATCGCAATATTTCTGTCGTCCAGCCAGCGAAGTTCGATCGTGCCCTTACGGTTGCCCTGACGTTTGCCGTTTTTATCCAAAACCAGCTCACCCAGCTTTTCATAATGCGTCATGCTTCTGCGCTTTAAGCCCAAGAGCATCGTTTCTTTTTCGAAATCATCGATAGAAACCGGTTCTAAAGGACGCAGCAGAAGCGTGATCTGCACGCCGAAATTCTTGATAAGTGCGTTGAGCTGATCCGTATGGTTGTTCAGCAGCTGCATTTCCTTCATTTCTGAAGTGCCGTCCAAGTTCATTTCCATACGCAGGAAAACCAGCTGATACAGATTCGACAGGGACACCTGGTCGAAAGAAGCTTTACCGGAAGCCAGCTGAATATAGAAGGCAATTGCCGAGAACATGCCGATCGCATCCGGCACGAACCAGCGGTTGCTGTTGGCTTCCAGCGCCAGGATGCGCAGCAGACCTCTCGGAGCATTTTCCATTGCCGTTTTAACGAACGGTGCGAGCTGGCTGCCGGTTACCGGCTTCTTGAAGGTAATGCGAACGAGTTCCGTGACAAAGGGGTCATATTTAGGCAAACCGCTGTCATCAATCTCTTCCAATACCGGAGAAGTTTCAACGGGCTCCTCTTCCTCTTCGGTTTCTTTCGGGAGAACCTCCTGAACTTCCTCGATCGTCTCTTCTGGAGACTGAGACTCAGACTGCGGTTCTTCAACAGGAGGTGAGGTCTTCTTAATCTCGTCGACTTTAATGTCGCCGGAATTGATCAAATCCTCGCCGAAAATCGGCTCCTGAGGAATCCTCGGAGGTGTTTTATCTTCGACTTTCTCATGACTTGACGTCTCTTTGATTCGAAGCCAATACCAAACGCCGACACCGCCAACCGCAAGGATCAGGACTATCGTTACCCCCATTCCAACCATATTCATCTTTCTTTAGCTAAATCCTAAACCTGCGGTTGTGTTCTCCGCAGGCTACTACTCAAGTCTCAATATTCTACAGGCTTATGAAGAAAACCACCGTATTACGAACTGATGCAATTTTATTTTTTCCGCGTTACCCACGGCGGTTCAAACCGCTTTGTCTTTCTTTCCGCGACCTTATAATTTATGGCTTCTAATTAAACACATAGCGGAAAAATAATTTTCATGTCTACAGCTCCTTGCAAGAATCTCGAGACTTTCCCGAATCCTCAGCCGAATCGGGATTATTTAATTCACATTGAAATCCCTGAGTTCACGTCGCTTTGCCCGTTAACCGGACAGCCCGACTTCGCCACACTTCTGCTCGACTACATTCCGGACCAGAAGAATGTCGAACTCAAGGCACTGAAACTCTATATGTGGAGTTATCGTCAGGAAGGTGCTTTCCATGAAGCCATCACCAACAAGATCCTGGACGATCTCGTTGCGGCCACTTCTCCTCGTTTCATAAGACTCAAGGCTAAATGGTGGGTCCGCGGCGGCATCTACACGACGGTCGTTGCTGAATACCGTAAAGAAGGCTGGACACCGGTCAAACCGGTTGAACTGCCTGAGTTCGAATCGAACGATCCGACTCGCGGTTAATCCGATTTTTTTCCTCAGCGGCCCGTTTCAACAGGCCGTTGTTTTTTCTGATCTGCATTTCGTAGTTTTCGAGCGCGGCAACTGCTTCTTCGTTCGCTAAAATTTTGTGAATATTCCGACGAAAATGATAAGTTGTTATGAACCCGCTGCTTAATACACTTCAGCCCTATCCCTTTGCCAAACTGCGCAAGCTTCTGGAAGGCGCCAAACTTCCCGAGGATCTCAAACCGATCTCCCTTTCTATCGGCGAGCCGAAACACCCGGCACCCGACACCGTCAAACAAGCCCTCTTCGACCATCAGGCTTTATTTGAAAAGTATCCTCCGACAGGCGGTTATCCTGAGCTGAAAGAGGCGATCGGGAACTGGATTGAAAAACGCTACGGCGTAAAACTCGATCCTGCTTCTCAGATTCTGCCGACCAACGGATCGCGAGAAGCCCTGTTTGCTTTAACGCAGGTTCTGATTGATCCGACCCAAGACCCGGTCGTTGTCATGCCGAATCCTTTCTATCAAATTTACGAAGGAGCCGCGAAATTGGCCGGCGTCCAACCATATTTTTGCCCGATGACGGCTGAGACAGGCTTTAAACCCGACTACTCTTCCATACCGGAAGATGTCCTCAAACGCACCCAGCTGCTCTTTGTCTGCTCTCCGAACAATCCGACCGGAACGGTTCTGTCATTGGAGGACTGGAGGAAATTGTTTGACCTTTCCGACAAGTACGGTTTTGTGATCGGCAGCGACGAGTGTTATTCGGAAATTTATTTTGACGAGGACAATCCGCCGCTCGGCGCACTGAGCGCTGCCAAACTTCTGGGCAGACCGAACTTCGACCGTCTCATCGTCTTCTCAAGCTTATCCAAGCGTTCTAACATCCCCGGCATGCGTACCGGCTTTGTCGCCGGCGACGAAAAACTGATCAAACCGTTCCTGCTCTACAGAACTTATCACGGCAGCGCCATGGGCGGCGCCGTACAGCACGCCAGCATCGCGGCATGGAATGATGAAGAACATGTGCGGGAAAACAGAAGGTTTTATGTCGAAAAATTTAAGGCCGCCGTTCCTTTGCTGAAACAAGCGCTGGAAGTAGAAATGCCCGATGCAAGTTTTTATTTGTGGGCGAAAACTCCTATAGACGATAAACTCTATGCAAGACGGCTCTATGAGAAAAAAGGCATCACCGTCCTCCCGGGCAGTTTCCTTGGCCGGGAAGTCAACAGTGTTAATCCGGGCTCAGGCTACATTCGCATCGCACTGGTAGCCACCGTACCGGAAGTCACAGAGGCCGCCCAAAGAATTGCAGAATTTGACCCTTTTGAGGAATAACTATGGAAGCATTAAAGCAAATTATTGAACAATCTTTCGGGCTGCGTCCCGAACACTTTCCGCCCGAAGTTCAAAACTCCGTCGATGAAGTGATCAAACTGCTTCAGCAGGGAAAGCTTCGAGTTGCCGAAAAGATTGACGACGAATGGGTCACCCATGAATGGATCAAAAAAGCCGTTCTTTTGAGCTTCCAGCTTTATCCGAACAAAATGGTCCGCGCCGGCGACCTCTCTTTCTTTGACAAGGTCCCCTCCCGCTTCGATCATTTTTCCGAAGCCGATTGGAAAGAATCCGGCATCCGCTGTGTGCCCACTGCTGTGGCTCGCCACGGCAGCTACATCGCTCCGAGCGTTGTATTGATGCCCTCCTTTGTCAACATCGGCGCCTACATCGGAGAAAACACCATGGTCGATACCTGGTCAACGGTCGGTTCCTGCGCTCAAGTCGGTAAGAACTGCCACCTTTCCGGCGGCGTCGGTATCGGCGGTGTTCTCGAGCCGCTTCAGGCAACCCCGACCATCATCGAGGACAACTGCTTTATCGGTGCCCGCAGCGAAATCGTTGAAGGCGTCATCGTTGAAGAAAACAGCGTGATCTCCATGGGTGTCTTCATCGGACAGAGCACGAAGATTTATGACCGTACCACCGGCGAAATTCATCGCGGCAGAGTACCTGCCGGTTCTGTCGTTGTTCCCGGAAGCTTGCCTTCCGCTGACGGCAAATACAACCTTAACTGCGCGGTCATCGTTAAGCGCGTAGACGCCAAGACGCGTTCGAAGACAAGTATTAACGAACTTCTTCGCGACTAATTTTAAGGGCCTTGAATATTCAAGGCCCTTTGTTTAGAGCCTCTGTCTTTCCTGGCGGAGGTCTTCGCATTTTATCTACCTCTGAATTTGAGAATGTTCAGCATGCAGCAAGACCCTCTTGAACTCACGAAAAAAATCATCGCTTGCGAATCCGTGACGCCTTCGGATGCCGGCTCTCTGAAAATCTTTGCCGATCTCCTCTCTCAACACGGCTTCTCTTGTGAGGAAATCAATCGAGGGCAAACTAAAAATCTCTGGGCCAAGTACGGCTCGGGGGCCCCGGTATTTCTCTTTGCCGGTCATGTGGATGTTGTGCCGCCGGGTGCAGACGGCTGGAAGTTTCCTCCGTTTGTGCCAACGGAAGATGAGGGCTTCTTATACGGACGCGGTGCTCAGGACATGAAAACTTCCGACGCCTGTTTTGCGGCTGCCGCTTGTGAATTCGTTTCTAAACATCCCCAATTCAAAGGAACGATTGTCCTGCTGCTCACAAGCGACGAAGAAGGCGACGGCAAAGACGGCACTCAATATGCGCTTCAGGTTTTGTCGGACCGTGAGGTAGCGCCCGATTTCTGTATTGTCGGGGAGCCCAGCTGCACCAGGCTGCTTGGCGACACCATTAAAAACGGGCGCCGCGGCTCTCTAAACGGCAAACTCACCGTTCGAGGCATTCAGGGACACGTCGCGTATCCGAAAAAGGTCAGGAATCCTATTCACAGCGCCGCTCCTCTGCTTGCCGAACTCTCTCAAACCGTCTGGGATGAAGGTCTTCCTCCTTTCCCGGCCACTTCATTCCAAATCAGTAACATCCATGCAGGCACCGGAGCAGTCAATGTGGTTCCGGGTGAATGCGTCATTACCTTCAACATTCGGTACAACCCGAAGCACACTGCGGCGTCACTTGAGAAACAGATCGAAGACATGTGCCGGAAATATGTTTGGGATTTCAAGATTGAATGGCAGGAAAGCGCCTCGCCGTTTTTCTCGGAAAAGCCTTTCTTCAGAAACGAGCTGGCTGAAGCGATAAAGGACGTGACCGGCATCAAACCTGAGTTCTCGACTTCCGGTGGAACCAGCGACGGCAGATTTATTCGACAGTGGTGTCCTGAAGTTGTAGAGTTCGGACCGGTAAACGACCGAATTCATAAAGTCAATGAGCGCATTCCGACAAAGGATATCGCCTGCTTGTCCAAAATTTATTACAGAATACTGGAACGCATTTTTTTAAGTGAACATGATGGAAACTAATACTGAACCGCTTAAAACCATCCGCGACTTCATTCGATACTGCACGACAAGGCTTTATTCCTCTGAAGCTACCTTTAATCACGGCTACCAAAATCCGGAAGAAGAAGCCGCGTTTTTGGTCCTGCGCACACTCCGTATTCCGCTGGAATACAAAGAAAAATTCTTAGACGCCGCATTAACCGGTAATGAACGGGAAACAGTACTGAATAACATTTCCCGCCGCTGCGACGACCTCGAACCGACAGCCTACATTACGAAAGAATGGTGGCTCACCGGGTTCCCCTTCTACGTGGACGAAAGAGTCTTGATTCCCCGTAGCTACATTGCCGAGCTGATCGAAAAAAATTTTGACGGTCTTCTCCCTGACCCTGCTCGTATCCACTCCATTTTGGATATGTGCACGGGTTCCGGCTGTTTGGCCATTCTGCTGGCAGAGAAATTTCCTCAGGCTGAAGTTGATGCCGTCGACATCAGCAGCGACGCTCTAGAAGTGGCTGAAATCAACATCGCCGACTACGAATTCGAAAATCGTGTCTATCCGATTCAAAGCGATTTGTTCGAGAATCTGCAGAACACGAAATACGATCTCATTATTTCGAATCCGCCCTATGTCACGGAAGCTTCCATGGAAGGACTTCCTCAGGAATACCGTTACGAGCCTTCTTTAGCCTTGGTCGCAGGCGCCGACGGCATGGATATCATCGACCGGCTGCTTAAAGAAGTTAAAGCGCACTTAAATGACAACGGTGTTTTAATCGTTGAGCTCGGAGACGGCGCCGAAAACTTCAAGGAACGTTTCCCCAATATTGAGGTCACCTGGCTGCCCACCTCCGGCGGCAAAGATCAAGTCTTCATGATTAAGAAAGAACAGCTTCCCGATGCTTAGACTTCAGAATGTGAGCCTGGTTCGAGGCGTAAGAGTTTTATATAAAAACGTCAATCTCACGACTTCGGACGGAGAAATTATCGGACTGGTCGGACCCAACGGGTCCGGCAAGTCCACGCTTTTCGCCGCAATTCTGGGCGAGCTCTCCACTGAGGACGGCGACATCCTTGCGCCTCCTTTGAACCGCATCTCGCACGTGGCCCAGCGTGTGGTTGAGACCGATCTTCCTGCCTTGGAATACATCCTGGAGGGACACGCTCCTTTGATGGAAGCCAAAGCAGAACTCAAGCGAGCGGAAGAAGCCGGCGATGATATGGCTTATGCACAAGCTGTTGCACACTTGGCCGAAATCAATGAAGGCGCTGTCGTCGCAAAAGCCGAAGAAATTCTCTACGGTTTAGGTTTCAAGCCCAATGACTCTTCGCGCCAGGTCTCAGAGTTTTCTGGCGGTTGGAGAAACCGAATCGCGCTGGCTCGTGCGCTCATGCGTCCGGCCGATTTGCTTCTGTTGGATGAGCCTACCAACCATTTGGACATTGACTCGGTCATCTGGCTCGAAAGTTTCCTGAAGCAGCAGGAAGCCACCGTCATTGTCATTTCTCACGACAGAGAATTCCTGGATCGAATTGCAAAATCCATTTGGTCGGTTGAAGACAACACGATCAATCGGTACGGCGGCAACTACTCCCAGTTTGAAGTCACCAGAGCTCAAAAACTCGCGCTTCAGCAAGCCGCCGCTAAAGCCTACGAACGCGCCGCTTCGCACCTCCAGGCCTACATTGATCGATTCCGCTACAAGGCCACGAAAGCTCGTCAGGCTCAGTCACGAATTAAGATGCTGGAAAAACTTCAATCCGTCGAGCCGGTCTTGGCGAAGAACGAATGGAGGTTTTCTTTCCTGCAACCGGAGAAAGTGCCTCAGCATTTAATCACCGCTGAAGGAGTTGCCTGCGGATACGAACCCGACCATCCCATCCTGACTCAAGTTAAGTGCAATATCTCAGCAGGTGCTCGAATCGGTATATTGGGCGTTAACGGCGCCGGTAAGTCGACGCTTGTGAAGACCCTCATCGGTGAGCTTGAGCCTCTAGCCGGAGAAATCCGCTACGGACAAGGCCTGGAGATCGGCTATTTCGCTCAGCACCAGCTCAATGACTTAAGAGATGACGAGTCTCCTCTGCAGCATTTAACGCGCATTGCTCCTCCGAATATGCGCGAACTGGACTTGAGGAACTTCTTAGGCAAATTCCGCTTTTCCGGAGATCAGGCTCTTGCACCGGTCGGTCCCATGTCCGGCGGAGAAAAAGCCCGCCTCTCCCTAGCGCTTATCGCTTGGAACAAACCAAATCTTCTCGTGCTGGACGAACCGACCAATCACCTGGATATGGAAACCCGCGAGGCTCTGACCGTCGCCCTGTCCTCTTATGAAGGCGCCGTCCTCCTCGTCTCTCACGATCGTCATTTGCTCAGAGCCAGCTGCGACGAACTTTGGTTGGTTCGTGACGGCAAGCTCTCTGAATTTGACGGAGATTTGGATGAATATGCCGAAATTGTCTTAAAGGACAAGAAAGCGAGGAATGCGGCACCTGAAGATTCCGGGGCACCTGCTCCGGTGAATCGTAAGGAGCAGCGCCGAAACGAGGCTCAGGAACGTGCACGCATCAGTGCACTGTCTAAACCTCTCAAGAAAGAGCTCAGCAAGATCGAGAAAGAACTCGATTTAGCCAACAAAGAGAAGAGCGCTTTGGATCTCAAACTTGCTGACACTGATTTTTATCAAGGAAATCAGGACGAGGTTGCAGAAGCCTTAAAACGCCACGGCGAACTCTCTTCCAAGATTGACGAACTCGAAGGCCGCTGGCTCGAAATTTCCGAAGAGCTTCAGAACATCAGTTCGTCGAGCGATCTTTCTTAAGCCCAATCTCTAAAACTTCAATTCCTTCATCCCGGAGTTCTGATACCTCTTCCGAGGTCGGAGTTCCGGTGATGAGGCGGTCCGGGGCGTCTCCTCTGTGAATGGAGCGAGCCTCATCGGCAAATCGATCCCCGACAAATTCGCTCTCATCCAAAATCTTTTTGACCGTTTTATAGACGGTATGCATTGCCTCCACGGTATTTTGCGAGACATCCTTTTGTGTAGAAGAAGCCTGGATGTGAGGCGCAGAAAGGGCTCTCGAAATGACATTCGAATTACACACGGGACATGTGAAAAAACCGTTCTTTTTTTGTTCCTCAAAAGCTTCGATGCTGGGCACCATCGCCTCGAACGTATGTCCGTTTTCGCAAATAAAATTAAAAACCTTTAATCCCATCTTTATTTGGAAAAGTGAATAGTCCTCGCTTATAGGATAAAAGAAAAGGCGCTGATTTTCCACCGAAAAACATTGGGTTTTTCACCGAACTATTTGAAGTTAAAAGACAAATACGGGGAGAAATCTGCGCCTCTAAAAGCGTGTTCACAAATATAAACATTTCCCTTTCAAAGTAATTTCCTCAACTCGTTTGACAAGTCAAAAAAGCCTCTGTATAGTGCAACTTCTGTCGCGGGAGTAGCTCAGTTGGTAGAGCGCAACCTTGCCAAGGTTGAGGTCGCGAGTTCGAGACTCGTCTCCCGCTCCATTCTTTTCTTCGCATAAATTCGTATAAGTCCGCTAGTCCCTTAAAATTCGGGGAAATCTGTTAAAAATCTTTAAAAGATAGTCCGTATGGGTTCGCATGAGTCCGCGTACATTCGCGTGTTTTTGGTGACCTTTTTGGCATCCTTTTAGGCAAGCTAAACTCTTAGGTAACCAAAATATCTGAACTCATTTTTTGTAGAAACAACATTCTCTTCGGATTTTTTTCGACTTCTTTTTAACAAATTTGTATCTTTGAGGTAACCAAAAATTTAAGTTGATTCCAATTTGGGAATTTTCTTTTATTTTTCGATAGTTACAACAAATCGAAGGTCGCCACCAAGGTAACCATTATTCTTATTTTTGATAACGGATCGTATTACTACAATGCCAAAAATTGCAAAGCAATTAACCGCAACCGCAATAAAAAACATTAAAGAGGACGGATATTACGCCGTAGGTGGAACTATCGGATTAATACTAAGAGTACGAAAACAGGTGAAAAGTTATTTTTTCCGATACACGTTTGATGGTAAAAGAAAAATGATCTCCATTGGTAAGTCAGACGTTGTTAGCCTTACGAAGGCTCGTCAGATCGCACTTGATCACACTACTCTTCTTGCAGCAGGTGTAGATCCGCAAAGCAAGCGACTTGAGCAAGAGCATGGTAACAAAACAAATAACAACAAGCTCAATTTCCAATCCATTGCTAGAGATTGGTTACTTGACAGAATAGAGGCTGGATTCTGGAAACACAACATCAAAGGCCCTCTAAAGACAGAAGGACTTTTGAGGAATCATATTTTTCCTGTCATTGGTTCTAAAAATATAAATTCCATTGACTCGGCAGATATTCGCAATTTAATTCTTCCTCTTTATCAAAATTATCCCGCCGCCTCAGATAAGGTTTTATCAACCCTCAGAATAATTTTTCGATGGGCTATCGCCATGAAATACAGAAAAGACAACACAAATCCTGCATCTTTAGACGGACCTCTCGGTGTATTGCTTGAGCCCTATCGAATCTCCCGTAAAAAAATTAACAACTATGCGGCCCTCCCTTACGAAGAACTCCCGAGTTTTTTCAAATGCCTAGAAAGCAATCCCTCCCGGTCATCTGATATGCTGCGTTTTTCCATTCTTACCGCAACCAGATCAAAAGCCGTCAGAAACGCTCGCTGGGAAGATATTGACCTTGATAAAAAAGTTTGGACAATCCCTTTAGAGTTTGATAAAAACAAACTGTCCAACCGGGATCGAAGAATTTTCCTCAATACACAAGCCGTTGAACTGCTTCGTAACATTATCCGCTTCAATGACTCCCCTTATATTTTTTGCTCAAGTTCCGGCAAACCCTACAGCGATATGGCAATGGAGCAAGCAATCCGTAGAGAACATAAAAAGAAAAAATTGGTCGATGGCCGAGGTTGGATTGATCCGGAAAAATCCAAACAATTAGGAAAAGAATGCATTGTCACGCAACACGGAACTGCACGTGCATGTTTTAAAACATGGGCAAAATCGGACGAAAATGGCAACAACAAAAAGTTCGATCAGGAAGCTGTTGAATTGTGTCTTTTGCATTCACGCAACGATCCCTATCGAGGTGCTTACGACCGTACGAAAATGGAAAAAGAACGTCGCTCAATAATGGAAGAATGGGGAAAATACTGCACGTCGCTTCTAAGACATATTTAGAATACGGTAATCGGAGAAACTTATGAACAGCTGCAATTTAAAACCCCTGCCTTTGGGATCATCGGATTTTGCTTCCTTACGTGAATTCAATCAGATCTATGTTGACAAGACAAAATTAATTTTTGAAATTGCCTCTCAGCGTCAGAAGTTTTTCCTATCCCGCCCCAGAAGATTCGGCAAGTCCCTGCTGATTTCTACATTTGAATCTCTTTTTAAGTATGGTCTTAGGGATTTCAAAGGGCTTGCCATTGAGAAACTTTGGAAGGATGGTAATACTTACAACGTAGTAAGGCTTGACTTTTCAGAAGCAAAAAACTTTCGGAATCTCGAAGAGTTTTCCGCCAGATTAACATCTGTTTTGTCGAGAGGATTCTCCGGCTGTGGTTTTATCTACCGGGAAGATCCGATTGAAACTGTTTCAGATCAAATATCCGATTGGCTTAAAACAATTCCGTTGAACTCTCTGGTGCTACTGATTGACGAATATGACGCACCTCTGACAGCCTGTTTGAGCAACGCTGATTTATTTGAAGACGTAAGAGCAGAACTGTCGGATTTTTACTCCAAAATAAAATCCAATGACGGTGCCGTAAGATTCTTCTTCATGACCGGCATTACCAAGTTCAATAAGACCAGCATCTTCTCGGAACTGAATAATTTCTCCGACCTTACTCTACATCCGAAATACGGAACCTTACTTGGCTATACCCATGGTGAAGTGGAAGAATACTTTGGGGATTATTTAACCAGAGCAACAGAAGCTCTCAATATTGAACGTTCGAAACTGTTGGCTGAACTGACGGCCCATTATGACGGGTTCTGCTTTGATGAAGATGCGAAATACAGAGTTTTCGTTCCATGGTCACTTCTGAAGTTTCTGTCCGATCCAGAAAGAGGTTACAGAGATTACTGGTTTGAAAGCGGGGGCCGTCCTTCTGCACTTCTCGAATATTTAAAGTCTCATTCATTGAGAACTCCAGAAGAATACGGAAAAGAAAAATCTTTGGCTCTGAGTGCTCTGACAGCATCTTCGGATTCCAAAGCTATTTCGGATTTGGCGCTTTTGACTCAAGCGGGATACCTTACTCTTAAGAGAATATCCGGTTCTACCGCTTATGTAGGATATCCCAACAAAGAGGTTCGTACTGCAATGGCTCAGCTCTATACCGAGCAGCTGCTGGCCGGTCTGACAGTAGAACAAGCCGGAGGAGAAAACATCCCGCTCATTTTGGCAGAAGATAATGCTCAGTCGGTGTTCCATCTGCTGAACCGGCTGTTTGCCTCAATTGACTATCATGGCTATCCGGCTAAAGAGGAGTCGTCCGTCAGAGCTTTTGTGCAGATACTTTTCACCGGAGCCGGACTTGAACCCAGAGTTGAAGTTCATAACAACAAAGGACGCAGTGACTTGGAAGTCAGAGCTGGGAGCCGTCATTGGGTTTTCGAGTTTAAATATTGCAGAGAAGGAGAAAATTCGGAGCACCTGCTTCAGGAAGCAGTTAATCAGATTCAATCCAGGCACTATGGAGAACAATCTTCTGCTGGAGAATTGGTTCGAATGGCATTAGTCTTTTCCGAGAAGGAAAGACAATTTATTAAATGGTCGAAAGTCTGATTTCCAGTCAAATTAAGAGATCAATCCCCCGTTTCAAATAGATCCACGGGGGATTTCAATTAGAACACCTTAGAAGCTGTAGCGGTACTTAGCCTGTAACGCTTGGTCAACTCTTCCGTAATTTCCGGAAGCAATACCGTAGTTCAGTCCAAAGCTGTGGTTACCACGAGTTGCTTCTACACCGACCTTAGCAGAATACATGGCATTGTTGGCAATTCTTGCCTCAATGGAATCGCTGGCAGAGCCACCGGCTAAAGCAAACTTGTTGGTAGCCTTGCGATCCCCGAAAGCAGGAGCAATCTGCACATCAATGAAAGGCTTGACCTTTGCTCCGCAAGAAGCCTTCAAATTCGCATTGAAAGCGACACCGAACGGCACCTGAACCAGATTTGCTTTGTCGGAGCTGTACTTGAAGCCTCCCGCTGTGAAGCTGTCCATATCCACATTGAAGTAACGGACACCAACATGAGGAGTGACTGTTATGGATTCATTCAGCTGTAAAGCCTTTTCCGCCTTAACGCCCACGGAAATTGTCTTCACATCGGGTTTGCCTTTGTATCCGCTCTGAGAGATTTCATTCTTGGTCTGCAAGTAACCGACATTGCCGATGAGGTTTACATAAGGTGTTGTCCAAACACCGTAAAAGTTGACACCCCAGTAATCAATGTCGTTTTTAACTCCTGAGCCGTTGCCTTGACCTCGGGCAGAACCTGTACCGATACTGAAGGCAGCACCTGCCACAACTCCGTTGCCGAAAGCATAATCCGCACCGATGGTAGCTCCTGCAAGATCACTCTTGTAGCCGTAGCTGGAAGAACCTGCTTTATAGCCTGAAGCCTTGCTGAAGGAGCCGTTTAAATCGACCCAAAGGTCAGCTCCGCTCTTGTCATGAGTGTAGGAAGCGAGCAAAGAACCATGCTGATCTAAAGTATCCGCGATCATGTTGGAAGCATTTACGGAAACGACCTGAGCAGCACCGGCGGTCGCCATCAAAGCAATGCTGTTCAAGGCTTTAACAGCAGAATCGGCAGTGGTGTCGGTTGTCAGTGCGATAACTCTTTCTGCACCAAGACCCGAGGCGGTAAGAGCTTCGTTGACTGTATTCGGAGCCAAAACACCTGTTAAAGCAACGGAAGCACTCTGAGAGACAATCTGGTTGTTCTCAACGACCTTCAGAAGGTTGTCTGTTACGAGAGTGTATTCGGAAGGTGCGGAATCATCCGTAGTTGCAAAAACCGTTGTTCCGTCTGCAATTTTCACCGCATTAACCAGTTTCACGGTAGAACCGCTTTCCGTGGAGGCGGTTCCGACGGTGACAAGCGGGGTACCTTCGGTGTAGTCATCTGTTGCGACAATCGCTAAGGTACCGTCTGAGAGAACAGACAGACTGCTACCGGTTGAAGAGGCAACAGAAGCAGAGCCACCTACGGCTGTTGTTCCGTTCAATGCTGAACCTGCTTTGACAACCAAAACAGAACCATCCGTAGAATGGAGAGCTTCGGAGGCTTCTTCAGCAGTCAAACCGATGGAGGCTTTACCGAGGACGTTTAATGCGCCTGTGAAACTAGAAGTATCACCAGTCAGATAAAGTGTTCCCTTGTCGTTAATGGTGCCGTTGATGTCCGCACCGCCGCCTAGGTTGATCGTGTTGGAATCTCCCGTGACGGCAAAATCATTAACATGAAACATAGAGGTATCAGCCAAATCCAAGTTTCCACTGTCCATGTTCAAAACATTAGCAAAAGAATCTCCTGTGGTCGTAATAGTTGCTCCATTACTTACAGACAAAACTAACCCGGAAACCTGACCAAAATATTCTCGGTTTGCCCCTATCTCAGAAGAAATAACGGTAGTAGAGGTACTTGCACCGTCTTCTTTATAGCTGTACATCTGATAGGAACGTCCTGTCCACGATGAACCTTCACCAGCTAAATTAATGTTGACAAATGCATCAATAAGATTACCGCTGGCATTACCGTCTCCACCTTCAACATTCGGGGTTTCAAAAACAATGTCTCCCTGTAGTACAGTTGTCGCATTGGAATTATCTCTATTGATATTTACAGAAGCGTAGCCTCGTGTATCAATAAGATTAGTGCCACCTTTAATTGTTGCATCACCTTTTATGTTGATTTCACTGTTGGAGAAAGCAACAATGGCTTCATCCTTTCCTTCAATGTTGATTGAAGGTGCTTCAATTGTTATTGTGCTGTGAGATTCTGGAGCCTGAGTTTGTTGAGTTCCGTTTTGTCCCCATATTGCATAGGTATCAGAAACAATCGATATTAATTCAGAGGCTTTAACAGAAACAAAAGCTGCTCCCTGTCGTTTTAGATTAACTGCATTAATGCCGTCAGATGTGGAAGTAATTACAACAGATTTTGTACTATCGCCTCCAACCGAAATTCGACCTCCATTGTACGCATACAGAGCGGCATAACTATCGCTGGAAATCGAAATGCTCTCAGCTATCGCACTTGCTTTTGTTCCAACCGCATATATTCCGATATTTCCAGAAATATTTTCCTTATCAGAAATAAAACCTGTTTCAGAATTATCGCCAATGACACCGGCTGTAATAGCTAATACATTCCCCCCCCCTGTCGCTAACAATAGACCTGCTATTGTCGTCAATGCAAATTTTGAATTGAATGTTTTCATCAAATATCCTCCTTGTATTGAGATTTATCACTAGTGAACACGCAAATAATAACCCAAGCCAAAAAGTTTTTTTCTTATGTTTGCATCCACACCAAAATTTTCTTCAAAACCTCTCTCCCGAAATCGCAAGATTTCGACCGCGTAGCGGTGGCAGGATCACCCCAAACTTGTTTGGACCAGGCGCCAGCTTGGTGGTGTTGCATTTTGTGTGTTCAATCCTCTAGGATTGGACCCAAAATGCTATCCTGCCCTAACTCTTTTACTGTGGTTCAACTTTGTTTTAACTGAAGTCACTCCAACGCTATAAGTTATTCTCAGCCGGCTTGCCAAAGCTTGTGAATAACTTTCACTCTGCGAGAAGCTGTCCATAATTTCTCACCCGAACGCTTGCCCTCTCACTGGCCGTAGTGAGCGGTGTCGAAATTGTGGACAGGTTCGAGAGCTATTTAGGATGTGTAAAAAATCGTCTGAATTGAGAAAAGCTCTTCTAGAATAACTTTTATATTGATTACATAAGTTTTTACCTTCCCGAGGACTGATAGTTTGCCCCTGTAAACTTCGATCTTTCTTCTTGGTTCGATTAGTATTGTCAGCAAAGCATTAAATACTTCCTACCAAGAAATTTATGAAAACAAAATCTGTTGAACCTAATATTGCTGATTTAGCTAACAGTTGGCTGAAATCCTACGGTCTAGACTACAAGTTAGAGCAAGAAACCCTCAACTCTGAGATTGACAAAGCTTTAAATGATTACTTTTCAAAAAGCGGAGGAAAAGGAGGAAATCGGCCTGACGCAAAACTGCTTCTACAGGACAAGGAACTTAACTACTGGCCTATCCTTATCGAATACAAGGGTTATAAAAACAAACTTGAAAAACTTGATGCAGCCGGAAACGTTGACAATACAAAAGGCAACGGAGAACCTAATTATCAAAATATTAAATCCTTCGCAGTCAACGGAGCTGTTCACTATGCGAATGCATTGCTCCATCACACGAGCTACACGAATGTTATTGCAATCGGCATGACGGGATTCCGTGATGAATTAGGACAGTTACAGCATCAAATTTCTGTTTATTACGTCTCAAAGAAAAATTTGGGTGTAGGACAAAAAGTTGGTGAATATACTGATTTATCATTTTTACCCCCCCCCGGTTCATTCAATAAATTCATTGAAAAAGTTAGAGATCTAAGTTTAAGTCCTGAGCAAATCGAACATCTGAGGGAACAAAAAGAACGAGAAATTCAGGCTAGCCTAACAAAATTAAATAATGATATTTACCAAAATGAAAAGGGGTTGACTGAAGACGACCGAGTTTATCTTGTTGCATCATCCATCATTGCAACTCTTGGAGTTCCAGGCAAAGTCAAACCTCTTAAAAAAGAAGATTTGAAGAGCTCTCATGAACGTGGAGACACTGACGGAGACATTGTTCTGAGAAAGATTCAGTCATTTCTGAGTGAAAAATCTCTTCCAGAAAGTAAAAAAGAACTCATTATCAGAACTCTCCAAAATACCTTAACCAGCGATAACTTAAACAAAATCACTGCTGGAGAAACTCAGCTTAAAAGAGTCTTTAGTAAAATTGTCGATGACCTTGGCCTCTATTACAAAATAGGTTTGACAACCGACTTTACCGGCAAACTTTTTAATGAGATGTACAGTTGGCTTGGTTTCTCTCAAGATAAATTAAATGACGTTGTTCTAACACCTTCCTACGTTGCTAAACTTTTGGCAAAATTGGCCAGAGTAGATAGAAATTCCTATGTTTGGGATTTTGCTACCGGCTCTGCCGGGCTTCTTGTGGCGGCGATGAATGAGATGCTGATTGATGCCAAAAACAATATCAAGTCGCCCAAAGAACTAGCGATCAAAGAGGTACAAATCAAAGCAGAACAACTCCTCGGTTTGGAAGTACTTCCGAGTATCTACATGCTTGCTATCCTTAACATGATCCTTATGGGAGACGGCAGCTCCAACATTATCAATAAAGACTCACTAACTGATTTTGATGGTAAATACGGTTTTGGAAAAACGCAAGAGATATTTCCGGCTACTGCTTTTATCCTTAACCCTCCATACTCAGCGGCTGGCAACGGAATGATTTTTGTTGAAAAAGCTTTAGGGATGATGAAAAAAGGTTACGCTGCCGTCATTATCCAAGGTTCCTCGGGAGGCGGCAAAGCCAAAGATTTCAACCTTCGTATCTTAAAAAAACATACTTTATTGGCAAGTATCAAAATGCCAATTGATTTGTTTATCGGAAAATCTAGCGTCCAAACCTACGTATATGTTTTCCGTGTCAATGAGCCTCATCAAGCAGACGACACCGTAAAATTCATCGATTTTTCCAATGACGGGTACACTCGAACAAACCGCAAAAAGGCAAGTAATAATCTTAGAGACACTGACCATGCCAAGGAGAGGTACGAAGAGGTCGTCCAACTTGTCCGATTTGGAAAAAGTAAACTGAACTACCTTACTGAAAAAGACTACTTTGAAGGGACTATTGATCCCAATGACGGAGCCGACTGGAACCAAACCGCCCCGGTTGATACAAAACCCACTCTTGAAGATTTAAAAAAAACTGTCGCCGATTATTTAGCTTGGGAAGTTTCTACGCTACTCAAGCAACAAGCTAAAACGGATAATTCTTTGGGAAAATGAGTTCCCCACTTGCCCAAAGGCTTGCACAGGCTAAGTGGGGAAATTTTCCAGTGAAAGATTTGTTTGAAATAGAATCAACAAAAAGGAAATTTGATGCTAATAAAGTTGTCGTTCTAGAACAAGGTACTGCGCCTTATGTCATCCGCTCAAGCATTAACAATGGGCAAAAAGGGTATCTTAACGAAAACGAGCAATATCTTAATCCCGGTAATACTATTTCTTTTGGACAAGACACCGCTACTATGTTTTACCAAGAGTTGCCTTACTTTACTGGAGACAAAATTAAAATCTTGATTCCGAGACTTTCAGGATTTAATAAAAAGAATGCGCATTTTTTTATAACGGCATTAAATAAAGTTTTTTCATGTTTCTCTTGGGGAAGTTCAAGTTTTAATGTCGGCACTATTGGTGGTCAAGTTGTCCCGTTACCTGTTTCTGAGGATGGGAAAGTCGATTTTGAGCTTATTAACTCTCTCATAGCAGAGCTGGAGGCTGAACAAGTAGCAGAGCTGGAGGCTTATTTAAAGGTTAGCGGATTAGACGAATATGTTCTAACCAATGAAGAACAAGAAACAATAAATAAGCTAACAACCGTTAGCTATAAGACATTTAACTTGAAATCACTATTTGGGAAATCTACTCGTGGTAAGCGACTTAAAAGCAGCGACAGGATACCTGGGCCCCTCCCTTTTGTGACTGCCGGAGAGGCAGATGAGGGCATTTCTGATTTTATTGGAAACCCTGTACATATCTTCTCTAAAAATACTACAACAATTGATATGTTCGGCTCAGCAAAGTATCGATGTTATGACTATGGTGGAGATGATCATATTGCAGTAGTACATACTGAAAATTTGAGCGAGAATGCTGCAATCTTTGTAACAAGTGCTATTCATAAATCTTCTCACAACGGACAGTTTTCATACGGGCGTAATTTCTATGCTAAAGATGCAGATGAGTTGAGTATCAAACTTCCGGAAAAATCAGGTCAGCCTGACTACGAAACTATGGAGCATGTGATTTCAGCGGTAAAGAAATTAGTAATCAGGGAGGTCGTTGAATTTACCGATAAGAGAATTGCAGGCACGAAACAGATCATAGGATGATGAAAGAGGCTGTGCACAATTCTTACCGAGCGCTTGTCCTCTCACTGACCGTAGTGAGCGGTGTCGAAATTTTGGACAGGTTCGAGGGCCAAAAAAGTTGGTACGTACCAACTTTTTGAAGATTCAAACCAAAGTTGAACAACCTTTTCGTGCCGAAAGATCTCCCAGTCACCAAGGCTGGTAAGTTTTTCCCGCCTTCGGCGTCGTCGGCGGAACCGAATTGCCGAAGCTGACAGCCGATTCAAGACTCAAATGTTAATAAATAGCTCTAATGAACAAGAAATTTTGCCCGTAAAATAACAACTCCAGTCATTCTCTTCAAGGATTTTTGCTGTTATGGATAGTGCAACTAAGCTGGCAATACAACGGAACAATCAAGCTGCCGAATTTTTTAACGAAGAACTCCTAGAGAGGTTTCTGTTTTCGCTGGAAAATGACAGCGAATTTTTCAATGAAATAAAAAGAGAACATTTTGCCCACGGAGCTTCAGTTTCTTATATTGAAGAGGATACTCCTCATTTGATTACTGTTGAGTACCCGGACGGCAGAAAAGAATACAAAGAATGTCTAACGATCAACAAGTAACCTTTTTTGCGGGAATTAATGGCAGTGGCAAAACCACTACTTACATGAGAGCACGTACATTAGTTCCAACTCTCAGAAGTATCTACTACGTAAATCCGGATGAAATTCTAAGAAAAAGAGGCGGGTCTTTTTTACAGGCTGCCAAGCTTGCCCTTATTGCACGCAATACCTGCATCGAGAAAAGAATTTCCTTCGTTTTTGAGTCCACTTTCTCGGGAAATAGCGAAATTAGAACACTCGTAGAAGCTAAAAACTCAGGTTTTAAAATCAACGGAGTTATAGTTGGCACGGAAAACTTGAATCTCAACCTCCAGAGAATTACAGAAAGGAGTCTTTCAGGTGGACATTTTGTTCCCACTGAAGATGTTTTGAGAAGAAACTTGAGAGTTGGTCGGAATTATTCTTCAATTCTCTCTCTTTCTGATAGGCTTTACCTCGTGGACAATTCAGGTACTTGTCCAAAAATTCAAGCAATAATAAAAGAACAAAAAATCAAATTTCTAGCCAAGAATACTGCCAAATGGGTATTGAATTTTCTGGAGAAAATTCCCAGAGAAACAACGTTAGAAAGGTAATTTATGAAGAAATTTCTTCTATATTCTCAGCCGGCCTGCCAAGGCTTGTGAATAACTTCCGCTCTGCGAGAAGCTGTCCATAATTTCTCACCCGAACGCTTGCCCTCCCACTGGCTGTAGTGAGCGGTGGCGAAATTGTGGGCAGGTTCGAGCGCTAAAAAGTTTGTACGTACAAACTTTTTGAGACTTCGTATTAAAGTTGTACCGTTTTCTGATCTTGTTTCCTCAGCTGTTCCACAACTCGGCTTGCTAGGAGGTCGTGAGTAGTTACTCTAAAATTGGGCTTAACGCAATCTTTGGAAATTATGTTACAAACGCTATCTATCTAGCTGTCTGTATCTAAGGAGAAATTTATGTTGAAATACAAACGCCTTACAACAATATCTGCATGTTTGTTATTTATTTCTGCCGGACTAAGTGCAGCAGAATTGTCAAATTTGCTTTCTACTGACGTAGTTGTTGTTGGAGCCGGAGGAACAGGAGTATCAGCAGCAGCGGCCGCATATCAGAATGGAGCTAAAGTAATTATTCTGGAAAAAATGCCCTTTATCGGAGGAAGTTCAGCACTGGCCGGCGGTGCAATTGCGGCAGGAGATTCCAACGCTCAAAAAAGAGCAAATATGACGGATACTACGGCAGAAGGTTTTGCGAATATTTGGATTAATGATCAGCAACGATCTTACCCCGGAGGCGATAAAACTCTCCCTGATGTTGCAAAAATAAAAAATATCTCAAAAGAATTTACCGTCACTGCCAACTGGCTTGAAGATACCATCGGTCATAAATTTGCAACTCCGCGTCCGTTTGGTTATGGCGGTCCAAATTATGCCCATGCTCCCGCTGAATCGCCCATCCCTAAATCCGGTCGTGGTTCTTCACCGGCAGGGGGAAGATTCGTCATCAAAGCATTTCAAAATTACTTAACCGAAAAGAACATTCCTATCTACACATCTTCTCCTGTAGATGAACTCATCGTTGACAACAAAGGATCTGTTGTCGGAGTTCGAGGACGTAGTAAGAACGGCGAAAAGTTTGAGGTTAAAGCAAAAGCGGTTGTTTTAGCAACAGGCGGCTTTCCCCATAACGAAGAAATGTTAAAACGTTTGGTCCCTGCCTATGCCAAATATGCAAAAGTTTCCGTAGCATCTGTTGGAAACACCGGTGACGGCATTAATATGGCAAAAAGAATCGGAGCATCTGAATACAAAGATGCCTGGGTAATCGGTCTGTATGCCGGGGCTCAAAAAAAGGAACTCAATGCCACTTTCAGCACAAAAAATAAGTACAAAGACAGCGTATTTGTAAATGATGAAGGAAAACGTTTTGTAAAAGAAGACCTTCCCTATTTAACAGATGCAATTGCGCATCAAAAAGCAGCTTGGGCCATTACTGACTCCACGGACCCTAAAAAGGTTGAAGTTTTAAAGCAATATAACGATCCTAATATCGCTGTACATGGTTCTACCTGGCAAGAATTAGCTAAAGCGATGGGTGTCTCAACTGAAAATCTTGTGACAACTATGACCGCTTACAATGAAGCTTGTAGAACAGGCGATGATAAATTATTTAACAAACCAAAAGAACACCTTCTTCCCTTTTTAAATCCTCCGTACTTTGCCGTAAGAGTAGTACCTCAGACAGGAGGAACAATTGGAGGTATCAAAACAAATGACAAATTCCAGGTTTTGAGAGATGACAACACTGTCATTAAAGGGTTATATGCAGGAGGAGAAGTTACTAATAGACCATATTACAACCGTGTGTACACGTCTGGATCCGGTTTAGGCATTGCATATACTTCTGGAAGAATTGCCGGCACTAATGCCGCAAAAGAAAAGTAAAGAGTCGACGAACAGGGCGAAACTTTTACAAATACGCCCTGTTCGGATTGCATAGCGCTCGTTTAAAACCTTAAAGCTCGGCAAAACTTCTCCTGACTCACCTCATTGCGATAATCGTATCTGGAAGTTGTCGCAACGGAAGAATGACCCATTGATCTTTGCAGAATAAATAAATCGCAGCCGGCCTCCAGCATCCGCGTTGCAAAAGTTCTGCGAAAGTCATGCGGTCTTACCGCTCCTAATCCCGCATCATTACAGCGCTGCTGAAGGATTCGGTAAATCGATGAGGGATTCATCGATTCAAAAACAAACAGCGTTTTGTTCGTACCAGTTCTCATCCTTGGAAAGAAAACTCCTTCAGACAACCCGCGGTTATACAGCCATTCATCAATGACTTTGTTCAGGTCAGTCGGCAGAAACACCTTCCTCTCTTTGTTTCCTTTACCGACAAAAGTAAAAGACCTCTCGCAGCAATTCCAATCTTCATATTTGAGCGAGACAATCTCCGCGCGTCTAAGACCACAGCCGAACATCAGCGCAAAAATTGCCCTGTCACGATAACCTTTTGTTGTTCCGTTATAACAGGACTCCAACAGAAGACGGCACTCTTTCAGAGAAAGACTTCTGCCCTTTGGAAGACGCTCATAATGTACCCCTTTAATATTCTTAATCTTCAAATAGACGGACTGAGACAGCAGATCAAGACTCCACGCTTCACGAGCTACTGCCTTAAACACCGTCAGATACAAATTGACCGTTGCACCGGAACATCCTCTGCTTTTCAATGAATTATGAACTTTGAGCCAATGAGTCCGTCTTAACTTAGACCAATCGGCTTTCGAATAGTCTTGCTGACCAAGCATAAGAGCAATGTTTTTAATGCAATTGGCGACGGTTACCATTGATCTCGGAGAACCAAGAGAGTTCAGATAGTTTTCTGCCGGGTTCTTTTTCAAAGAACTTACCGGCAATAAGATTTCGTTTTCCATAGCTTTACAAAGATAAGAATTTTAAGAAAAAGGTGAAAAAATCTTCGATTTAAACGCACTGACCAAATCGTCAGCCTGAGTCTGAGTGATGTTTACCCCTGTGATAATGACTTTCCCGCCGGATAATGTGACTGTTTCCGCGAATTGATCACTGACTGATCCGGGCAGGTATTTTTTGAAGATTTCAGTCAGCACCGAGCGTGCTTCCGAATCAGCGGCTGCATTCAGACCGACTACGTGAAGTTCAGCAGGAGTCGGATCGTAATCCTGAAAAACTCCGTCAATAGACGATTGCAGCTCTCCTGCATCAGACAGCTCGATTGATGAAGAACCGGAGAAATCTTCCGTCTTTAATGTTCCTCCGCTGACAATGTAGCGGTTGCCGGCTCCGAGGCTTTGTTCCGTGCCGAAGTTTGAAGCATCCAGTTCTCCGCCTTTGAGCGTTATGACGGAATTTTCAAACCAATTGTCTTCTACGACTGTGGTTCCGAAAGTCTGAACAAGTTCTACATTGTCTGTTCTGAGAAGTTTTCCGACAGTCAGGACGGAACCGTTTTCAATGTAGGATGCATCAAGTTCTCCTATGACGGCTCCGGTTTTGACGTCTTCAGTTCCGCCGACATATGTTCCCGTACCGTTTAGGAGTTTGCCTGCGACAATCAGTTTTTGAACATCAAGATAACCGTTGTTCCTTAAGTTATTACTGACAGTGACGATTCCCTTTACCGTCATCAGGTCGCACTGGTCGTCATATTTAAGCGGCGAATCAATAAGAATGTTGTCTGCTGTTACATTACCGTCAACGGTCAGCTTTGAGTAGAAATCAGGATTGGCGTCATCGGTTAAACCGCCTGAAACCCTGACAAATGAAGCTGTTAGGTTTCCTTTGATTTTCACGCCATCATTGTTGATTGTTGACGCATGAAATATTCCGCCGCTCTTAAGCAGGCTTTCAAACAGCGTTTGGTAGTCAACTTCAATGCTTGGGTTCTCAATGTCTGCGTTTACAACACTGTTGTCTATTGTTCCTATAACAGTGACATCGCCGTTGAACGCAACGTCATTGCCGCTGACAAACGCAGACTTAATAATGCTGTTCCCAAGAACAGTAAAGTTCGGAGCAGATGCAATTTCAAGGTTGCTTGAAACGTCCGGATATTTTTTCAGACTGTTGACTTCTAAGAAAGCTTCCGGTGAGTTGATTTCGCCTATGGTTACATTCTTGACTTCCTGAATAAAGTTTAAGGCAGTGTAGCCGTTCAAGCTGTCGTAGCTGACATCGCCTTCGGTAACGGTCAACTCCTGAGCCGTCAGCAGAGAAGAAGCGGCTAAGGCTCCGATAATGACGGATGCTTTTCCTGCTCTTTGGCTTGCTGAAGTCATTGCCTCAGAAACAGCAACAAAGCAGCCTCTGTGCTTGTTCCAAATTTTCTTGAAGACCTTGTTCATAAGCTAATTTCCTATAAAATATGTAGCAACAATGTTGCAACTGGAGAATTCAAATGCCGACAACAATTTGTGATGATTCAATTCGGGTTCGAGTCAATAAGCAGCTCAAAAGTGAGGCTTCGGAAATCCTGTCCTCGATGGGGTTGAACTTTTCCGATCTCATGCGGATGACCCTGCTTCGTCTCGTTGCAGAAAGACAGCTTCCGTTTTCAACAGAAATCCCCAATAAAGAAACCATTGAGGCAATGAGAGCAGCCGATCGAGGAGAAGTAATGCACCATGAAAGTGTTTCTGCATTCTTTAAAGACCGGGCGAGTAAATGTTGAGATTTGATACCACTAAGCTTTTCTCTAAAGACTTGGATCTTGCAGAGAAACGAGGCAAGGATCTTAAAAAACTTGAAGAAGTTCTTTGCGCTCTTGTTGAGGAGAAACCTCTTGACGCCATACTTCGCGATCATCCGCTGAAGGGCAATTGGAAATTTCATCGGGAACTTCATCTCGAACCCGACTGGCTTCTGATTTACAAGAAAACGAGAGAAGCGATCATTGCTGTCAGAACTGGAACCCATTCCGATCTGTTTTTTAAACAACGTCGTTAACATAAGAAACCTCCAAATACAAAACCGCTTAACTCAGAACTTTCCGGAAGTGAAAAGTGCTGAGGTGAGCGGTTTCTTTATGAGCTGAAGGTATACAAAGCTTCGATTTGAATGCGTTGGCCAAGTCATCCGCCTGGGTCTGAGTGATGTTCACCCCTGTGATAATGACTTTTCCTCCGGAGAAACTGGCGTGATTGATCAGGTCTTGCGCAACGGTTCCGGCGACATACTTCTGGAAGAAATCGCTGAGACTCGTTTTGATTTCCTGAGGAACGGTTGAGTTGAGACTGACATAGTGAAGATCCTGCTGGCCTGTTGTGCCTAAGGAATCAAAGATGTTGTAGGCATTGTTGGTCTGCAGCGTGCCGGAACTTGTTAAACGGCTGTTGGACGCAAGCGTAAATCCGTTTTGGAAGTTAACGGAACCTGTGTTGTTTAGGTTTCCGCTGATGGTATACGCATTAGCTTCTGTCCAACTGCCTCTGTTGTTTAAGGTTCCGGAGCTTGAGAGATTGCCTCTGCTGGTGACGGTTCCGGTCAGGTTTAGTGTGCCGGTATTAGAAAGCGAGCCGTACAGATTGGCGCTGCCGATGGTTAGGTTTCCTCTGTTGGAGGCTGAACCGCCAGATTGGTTGAAGTTTGTCAGCGTCAGAGTCCCGGCATTAGACAGCGTACCGTTGGATTTGTTCACTGTTCCGAATGAATAGCTTCCGGCTGTTACGGCAACGGAACCTGCTGTTTGGGTCAGCAGACTGGTTTGATTAAGTGAACCTCCGCCAAGAATTAGGGAGTTGCCGATTGAAAAATTTCCGGAACGTTGGCCGACAACAAGGGGTTGTTCGGTTACCAACGAACCTCCGTTTAAAGTGAATTTATTAGCAATCCAAACATTTAAATTTGAGTCTTGTTCGAATAAACCTGAGTTCTGGGTAACGTTATTGATAGTTCCTGAGGCCGTACTTTCAAAAAAAACATGTCCTGAATTTTCTAAGTTATTTATGAAGAATGAAGACGTTACATTGCTGCCCGCGTTGCCTAATCTTGCTCCCGAACCAATATACATTGTCCCTTGGAGATTTAAAGAACCGGCTGCCGTGGAATAGTGACCGTGATCTCCTATTGAAGCCAAATGAAGGACGCTTCCGGTTCCGCTGATATACAAATCACCGTTTACATTCAGCGCCGCTACGCTCGGGGTTGTGCTGTCTCCGTTGTGTCCGACCGCAACGATGCTGTTGTTTATATAGAAATCTCCTCCTACATTTAAAGTTATGTCTGCATAATTGATGCCGTCGGATGTATTGCCGATCATGTACCACTTACCGGAGGTTTCAACAGTAAAATTTCCTGTTACATTCGAGGATTCTTTTAAATACCAAATGGAGGAAGTTTTTTTAATAGGAAGGTCTGAAGGAGTTGCATCCCCGTTAATCGTTGTCAGGGCATTTGCTGTTGGTAACGACATCAGCAGGGAGACAGCACCGACAACAACAGAGGCTTTACCCGCTCTCTGACTCGCGGAAGTCATCGCCTCAGAAACAGCAACAAAACAGCCTCTGTGCTTGTTCCAGATTTTCTTGAAGATCTTGTTCATAAGCTAATTTCCTATAAAATATGTAGCAACAATGTTGCAACTGGAG
>ERZ772854.81-NODE-81-length-111163-cov-7.018856_pt1 | contig 111163 bp, 97 predicted proteins | sample MGYA00580844_ERZ772854 | MGnify/ENA primary metagenome ERZ772854 (study PRJEB29015, sample SAMEA2737727) | human gut metagenome | biome: human gut; feature: human-associated habitat; material: faeces | place: China | collected 2012 ...
GAGAGCATCTGCCTTACAAGCAGAGGGTCATAGGTTCGAGCCCTATAGGCCCCATATGTACGCGTAGCTCAGCTGGATAGAGCGTCTGACTACGGATCAGAAGGCCGGGAGTTCGAATCTTCTCGCGTACATTATTGATAAGCGGTTTCTGCGAAAGCAGGAGCCGCTTTTGTAGTATAATCTGGCGACGAAACCATTACACCGAAGGGCTTTTGTAATATACCTAGTGATAAGGTTTTAACTTTGAAAAAAACGAGATATCAGTTTACTTATCTCTGTATTGATGATATAATAAAAAGACAAATATTATTTTTTTGAAAACGGAGGAAGTTTCAATGAGAATTTATTGTACCAAGGACTATAAGGAAATGAGCCGCAAGGCTGCAAATCTGATTTCTGCCCAGGTAATTATCAAGCCAGACTGTGTATTAGGTCTGGCAACCGGTTCAACACCAATCGGAATTTATGATCAGCTGGTAGAGTGGTATCATAAGAATGATATCGATTTTTCCGAGGTAACAACTGTTAATCTTGATGAGTATCGCGGACTGACAAAAGAGAACGACCAGAGCTACTATTACTTTATGCATACTCATTTATTTGATCGTGTGAATATTCGCCCGGATCACTCCTTTATTCCGGACGGAACTTGTGAGGACAGCGAGTTTGAGTGCAGTCGCTATGAAAATCAGATTCGTTCTCTTGGGGGAATCGATATGCAGCTTCTTGGACTTGGACGTAATGGACATATCGGATTTAATGAGCCATCTGACAGCTTTGCACAGGTAACACATTGCGTAGATCTGACACAGAGTACAATCGATGCCAACAAGCGTTTCTTCGCGTCAGAGGCAGATGTACCGCGTCAGGCATACACAATGGGTATCGGAACTATCCTTCAGGCAAAGAAGATCCTTCTTGTAGCAAGTGGTGAGGATAAGGCAGAAGCAGTTAAGAACACATTATTTGGACCAATTACACCATATGTTCCGGCATCTATTCTTCAGATTCATCCGGACGTTACAATCGTTGCAGATGAGGCAGCATTGTCTCTTTGCAAGCTGTAAGCAAAAGAAAGGCAAACAGTATGAAAATTTTAAATGCAAAGATCTGCAGCAATGGTCAGATTTTTGATGGAGAGGTTACAGTAGACGGCGAGCGCATTGCGTCTGTTACGCCTAAAGAAACGTCGTCAAGCTCAGATGAAACCATCATTGATGCAAAAGGTATGTATGTGATTCCAGGCCTTCTCGATGTTCATTTCCATGGCTGTGTGGGATATGATACCTGTGATGCCTCAAAGGAAGCTTTTGATAAAATAGCGGAATACGAGGGCAGTGAAGGTGTTCTTGCGATCTGTCCTGCGACGATGACATATCCAGAGGATAAGCTTTCTGAGATTATGGACATTGCAGCAGATTATGAAAGTCCTGTGGGCGCAGATTTTGTTGGTCTTCATTTAGAAGGACCATTTATCAATCCTAACCGTGTTGGTGCACAGAACTCTGACTATGTACAAAAGCCAGATGCAGATATGCTTCTTCGTCTGCAGGAGCGTGCAAAGGGACGTATTCGAATCTGTGATGTTGCACCAGAGACAGAGAATGCAATTGACTTTGTAGAAAAAATCAAAGATCATGTGGCATCCGTATCTATTGCACACACTTGTACTGACTACGATACAGCAATGCAGGCATTTGAGCATGGTGCCAATCATCTGACACATGGTTTTAATGCAATGCCAGGCATTCATCATCGTAAGCCAGGTCCGCTTTCAGCAGCAGCAGATGCTGAAGCTGACGTAGAGCTGATCTGCGATAATGTTCATATTCATCCGTCAGTAGTACGTCTTGCGTTTAAACTGTTTACAGATGAGCATGTTATTTTAATCAGTGATACTATGAGAGCCTGTGGTCTTGAGGATGGATGCTACGATTTAGGTGGTCAGCAGGTAGAGGTAAAGGGAAATCTTGCCACACTTGCATCTGATTCAGCTACAATCGCAGGAAGCGTTACTAATTTGATGAATTGTCTTCGCTGTGCAGTTAAGACAATGAAAATTCCATTTGCGAGTGCAGTAAAAGCTGCTACTCACAATCCGGCAAGAAGCATCGGCGTATTAGATGATTACGGCGATGTAGAAGCAGGAAAGTATGCAAATTTGCTTATTCTTGATGAAGAGCTTAATATTGTTCACATGATTAAGCGCGGAAAACTAGTGCGCTAATCAAAATAATTATAATTAAAAAAACGGACTGGCTGCAGATTATTTATCTGTTAGCCAGTCCATTTTATTTATTTGTCTTCTTCCTCTAGCTCATCAGTCAAACGGCAGATTTCATCAATCATGTCGCCAATTGTCTCAATAGTATCAAGAAGAGGTGCATCTGTTGTGATATCTACCTTTGCAAGTGCGGCAAGCTCAACAGGGGTCAGTGTGCTTCCAGCTGCAAGTACTTTCTTCCAGTCATCCACAGCAGTCTGACCTTCCTTTTCAATTCGCTTGCAGACCTGTGTGGCAACAGTCAGTCCAGCACTGTATGTGTAGGAGTAAAGCCCCATATAGTAGTGTGGCTGGCGCATCCATGTAAGCTTAGCTCCATCACAGATTTCTACATCATCGCCCCAGAAATCCTGAAGAGTTTTTTTCATGATGCTGCTTAATGTATCAGCCTGAACGCTGCCGCCGTTGTCGATAATACGGTATACCTCGCGCTGATAAGCAGCCTCCATCAGATGTGTAACAAAGTTGTGATAGTAGGTGTTGCTGATCTGGCAGGAGAGTACCCAGCGGCGGAAACGCTTGTCATCATTTGACTGCAGCAGATAATGCGCCATTAAAAGCTCGTTCATAGTGGACGGGGCCTCAACAAAGTATGAAGATACATCAGTGTCAAAGATGGACTGTGCGCTGTTGCAGGCACGGAAATGTCCAGCATGACCAAGCTCGTGAGCCAGTGTAAATACATCGGCCATGCGGTCGTTCCAGCTTAACAAAATAAAGGAATTAGTTCCGTAGGGGCTTGCGCAGAAACCACCAGTTGACTTGCCTTGATTTTTTGCAAAATCAACCCAGCGGTCACGATAAGCTTCACGCACCATATCTACATACTCAGGTCCAAGGATGGAAAGACCTTTTTCGATATATTCCTTAGAACCCTCAATAGTTACCTTTGGATCATATTCAGGATCAACGGAAATTTTTAAATCAGCAAAGGTCATACGATCCAGCTTGTGAATTTTCTTTAACAGACGTGCATACTTGCGCATATGAACAGAGAGCTTTGTTGTAATCAGATCGATCTGACGGTCATAAAGCTCACGGCTTACCTTCTGGTCAAACAAAAGACTGTCAAATACGCTTTCAAAACCGCGCAGTGTAGCCATTGTCTTTTCAGTCTGAACCTGTGAATTATAAGCGGCAGCAGTTGTGTTCTCATACTGAGCCAGTTTCTTGCTAAATGCATCAAAAGCACTGCGGCGGATTTGTGTGTCAGATTCATATTCATAGTCATCTTCAAACAGGGAATAGCCAAGTGGATAATCCTTGTTATTAGCATGGAAGGAATCAAACTTCATGTCTGCAAGCTTAGTCATGTTGTAAATCTGATAAGGCGTGTTTAAGGTCTGAGAAAGTGCAGACAAGGCGCGCTCTGTCTCAGGATGCAGCTGATGCGGCTTACGGCGAAGTATGTCTTCAAGATAGATGCGGCTGCCGCCGGCAATTGCAATAGAAGCCTTCAGTGTTTCTTCGCTCTGCTCGGTAATTTCGCTGTTGATAAAACTCAAACGGCTGTTGATGTCAGAAATTATATTCATTACACGGTCATTTCTCTCTTGATTGTGGCTGTCATAATAATCAACCGAAACAGCCAGATCAGTATAATTGCCAGTCAGTGTCATCAGGCGAGTCATCTCCTGAAGATCATTTAAGCAGTCACAAATAGCTTCAGGCGTTGTCAGCTTTCCCTTAAAGCGTTCCTCCATAGAAGCACATAGAGCCTTCATTTTTTCAACATCCCTGTACATCGCTTCCTCAGTCGGATAAATCAGGGAAAGATCCCATGTCAGTTCAACAGGGACTTCATTTCTCATTGCTAAACTCATAAAATTTCACCTTTCTCTCAAACTATTGGCTAGTGCCGTATTGAGCGTAGTATATAGTTAACGGGTAAGCTAATATTGTGGCATAGCCCTAAGGTGAATGGATTTCACGAGACGGACACTTGGAGCAGGTCTTTCAAAGTAATGTTTGATAATAGAAAATGTAAAAGGAACCTGCGGAGTTTGGTCCGTCGACGAAACCATTGCACCGAGGGGCTTTCGTAAACTAGCTCAGTGAACTATAACATCTTAAGTATATACATTTTTTAATAAAGAAGCAATCTCTTGACAGAAAATAAAAAGTATGATAATATTTTGTCAAGCAAATAAAGGGGAGTAGTGAAACGCCCATATATCTATATTTGGGGTGGGTTTGAAACCGTCAGCCGATGCGATAAGCATCCGTATCAAATGAGAAAGCGAGACTTTTATTGCGGTGTGTGCCGTGGTAGAGGTCTCTTTTTTATTATCCTAACCGTGGCACACGGAAAGGAGAGACATGAATGATTTCATGATGGAAAGAGAGATTCAAGAAGCTCTCACAGCAGGAGAAAATGCCCTGCAAAGCCTGTATGCAGCGAGTGAGCAACTAGACAGTGCAAGAAACTGGGGAATTGTCGATTTATTGGGAGGCGGATTTTTTACCGATTTAATTAAGCATTCCAAAATGGGAAAAGCAGAGAAGTATCTTTCACAGGCAAGATATTATCTTCAACAGTTCCAAAAAGAATTGCGTAATGTCGCAGCAGATGATACAATACAGTTACAGACGGGTGATTTTTTAAGCTTTGCAGATTTCTTTTTTGACGGAGTGGTAGCAGACTATCTGGTCCAGTCAAGGATCAATGAGACAAGAAGAAAAGTAGCCGAGGCAATCAGAAGAGTCGAAGAACTTACAGCAAAGTTGCGTGCAAAATATAGTTACTTCAACTAAGACAAAAATCACCAGATCAGACACATCAGTTGGGCATAGCAGCAAAGAGGATTCTAGAAAGAGAGGGAAAGTATGAACACAGTATTAGCAGCAGCACAGCAAACATCATTTTTGGACACGGCAACATTTCCTATTATCATAGCCGTGATCGCAATCATAGCCGTTCTTGCAATATTAGCGAGCGGCTACGTTAAGGCACCGCCGGATCAGGCATACATAATTTCCGGTTTGAAAAAGGAAAGCAAGATCCTTATTGGACGTGCCGGCATTAAGATTCCATTTTTAGAAAGAATGGATAAGCTGTATCTTGGACAGATGACAGTTGATATCAAGACAGAGCAGTCTGTTCCGACAAACGATTTCATCAACGTAAATGTGGATGCAGTTGCAAAGGTAAGAATCAATCCAACAACAGATGGAATTAAGCTGGCAGCAAAGAACTTCTTAAATAAAAAGCCAGGCGATATTGCACTTGATCTTCAGGATTCCCTTCAGGGTAATATGCGTGAGATCATCGGTACCTTGTCATTAAAAGTAATTAATACTGACAGAGACTCTTTCTCCGATCAGGTTATGATGAAGGCGTCAAAGGATATGGATAAGCTTGGAATTGAGATCCTTTCATGCAACATCCAGAATGTGACAGACGAAAACGGTTTGATCAAGGATCTTGGTGCTGACAACACATCACTCATTAAGAAAAATGCAGCCATAGCTAAGGCACAGGCCGACAGAGATATAGCTATCGCGCAGGCTGAGGCAGATAAGGCGGCAAATGAGGCGAGAGTTCTTTCAGATACGCAGATTGCACAGAAAAACAATGAGCTGGAGATTCGCAGGGCAGAACTCAAGATCATATCCGATAATAAAAAGGCTGAGGCAGATGCTGCTTACAAGATTCAGGCACAGTCACAGCAAAAGAGTATTGAGACAGAGACTGTGAACGCGCAGATTGCAAGAGCAGAGCGTGATGCCGAGTTAAAGAAGCAAGAGGTTGAGATTGCAAGACAGCGCCTTGATGCAGAAATCCGAGCAAAGGCAGATGCAGATCGTTACCGTGAAGAGCAGCAGGCACAGGCAGAGCTGTTCAAGCGCCAGAAAGAGGCAGAAGCAAAGAAGTTCGAGCAGCAGCAGGATGCAGAGGCAAAGAAAGCCATGGCAGAGGCAGTTCGATTTGCCAGAGAGCAGGAAGCAGAAGGTATCCGTGCAACTGGTCTTGCAGAGGCAGAAGCCATTCGTGCAAAGGCAACAGCAGAGGCCGAAGGTATAGATAAGAAGGCAGAGGCAATGAAAAAATATGGAGAGGCCGCAATTATCGAGATGATCATGCAGGCACTTCCAGAAATTGCAAAGAACGTTGCAGAGCCGCTGTCCAAGGTAGATAAGATCACAATGTACGGCGAAGGAAACAGTGCAAAGATGCTCCAGGATATCATAAACAGTACTACACAGGTAACAGAAGGACTGGCACAGGGAATGGGAATCGATGTAAAGGCATTATTATCAAGCATTGTCGGTGCAAAGATAGCATCAAATACACTAGAGGATCCACAAAAATCTGATTCAGACGAATACGAACAGTAAAAATTAAGGGCAGACAGCACATTGTCTGCCTTTAATTTACAACCTTTTTCATGTTGCCTTGACGGTTGAAAGATGCTGTGCTATTATGAGACTAGTCAAAAAAGAACAATAAAAAGAAAGGAATTGTGAAAGGAATTGTGTATGAAAGATCGTTTTGAAGCGAAGCTTATACTGTTTATCATACCGGCACTTGCCATCTGGGAAGTATTATATCAGCTTGTCATAATCAGGTTAATTCCGGCGGCAAAAAACGATACCGTTCATGGTGTGGGATTTGTTGTTTTAGTAGCAGCTGCTTGGCTGATATACCGCAAAAAAGCAGGAACAGAGTATGAGGAGGAAGATCAGGATGCATAGTATTTTATTTTCCATAGGGCCGTTTCACGTTTATGGATATGGCTTTATGATTGCAGTAGGAATTATCTGTGCATTTATGATAGGCTGCTTCCTTGCAAAGCGTTCCGGTCTTGATGATGATGCACTTTTTTCCATGGGACTAGTAGGAATAGTGGGCGGTATTATAGGCGCAAAGCTGCTTTACTATATTGTAGAGTTTCCGTCAATTCTTGCAGATCCTTCTATTCTTCTTAATTTTGGAGAAGGCTTTGTAGTGTACGGCGGTCTGATTGCAGGCTTTTTAAGCCCATTAATTTACACCAGAATAAAGAAGCTTTCCTTCTTACCTTATATTGACTGTGCAGTGCCAGGCGTAGCATTTGCACAAGGGTGCGGACGCATCGGCTGCTTTCTCGCAGGCTGCTGCTATGGAAAAGAGACATCCGCATGGTATGGTGTCACATTTCCGGAAGATTGTCTTGCACCGGCAGGTGTATCACTTATTCCAACACAGCTGTTTTCAGCAGCAGGAGACTTTATATTTGCAATAATTCTTTTTATTTTGCAGAGAACGCTTTACAAAAAGAAGAAAAAGACATCAGGAATTGTTACAGCCGTATATTTGATGCTTTATGCAGTGGGCCGTTTTCTTATTGAATTTTTAAGAAACGATCCAAGAGGAGCTGTTGGTGTATTGTCAACATCACAGTTTATCGCGATCTTTATGTTTGCAGCAGGCGCTGTTATGCTAAGCAGATTCGTAAAAAACAGCAACTGATTAAAAAATATTTTGCCTACGGGACTATGACAGAAAAACATACGCAGAAAGGAAGACAACAATGGCAAAAGAAAAGACACCAAAAACGAATGCAATGCGCATACTTGACCGCCTCAAGATTTCTTATGAGGTGCTGTCATACCAGTGCGATGAATTTATAGATGGAATACACACAGCAGATACACTTGGGATTCCACATGAGAACTGCTTTAAGACACTCGTTCTTCAGGGAAAGAGCAAGGGATACAGTGTATTTGTTCTTCCAATCGAGGAAGAACTGAACTTAAAGGAGTGTGCAAAGGCAGTTAATGAAAAGTCAGTTGAGATGATCCATGTGAAGGACATCAATGCCGTCACAGGCTATATTCGCGGCTGCTGTACTGCTCTTGGCATGAAAAAGGAATATCCAACCATTATCCACGAGAGTGCGCTTGACTGCCCATATATCTGCGTCAGTGCCGGAAAGCTTGGAGTTCAGCTAAAGCTTTCACCGCAGGATTTTATCAAGGCGACAGGTGCAAAAGCACTTGATATCATTCATCATAATTCATAATTATAGAAAGGACATGAAATTCACATGGGAGAACGTTTAACGCAGGGAGATATCGATAAAATCAAAAAAGAGATAGAGTACCGCACACTCGTTGTAAGAAAAGAGGCGATTGAAGCTGTTTCAGAGGCCAGAGCGCAGGGCGATCTCAGTGAGAATTTTGAGTATTATGCGGCAAAAAAGGATAAAAACAAAAATGAGAGCCGCATCCGTTATTTAGAGAGAATGTTAAAAAACGCTACCGTTATTTCTGATGAATCACAGGAAGGCGTCGTAGGTTTAAATAAAACAATTGAGCTTTACATTGAAGAAATGGAAGAAGTACAGAAGTTTAAACTTGTGACTTCTGTGCGCTGTGATTCTATTGAGGGAAAAATCAGCATTGAATCACCGCTTGGAAAAGCGATTAATGGTCACAAAGAAGGTGATCGTGTCTATGTAAAGGTCAATGACAAGATGGGTTATTACGCAGTGATTCGTTCCATCACTGACGGGGATGACAGCGAGGATGAAATCCGACCATATTAAATTACTATTAAGTATGAAAGGGGTATATGAAGATGACCGATTTAGTACACAATAAGGAACGTCTTAAGCAGTTTCGTGAACGCGCGAAAAAGCTGATTGGACAGATGACACTTGAAGAGAAGGTATATCAGACACTCTATAATGCACCAGCAATTGAACGTCTTGGAATTGCTTCCTACAACTGGTGGAATGAGGCTCTGCACGGTGTTGCAAGAGCCGGCACAGCAACAGTTTTTCCACAGGCAATTGGTTTGGCAGCAACGTTTGATGAAGATTTCATGGAGCAGATTGGTGATGCCGTATCTACAGAGGCGCGTGCAAAATTTAACATGCAGCAGGAGTTTGGAGATCATGATATTTACAAGGGCCTGACCTTCTGGGCACCAAACGTAAATATTTTCCGTGATCCAAGATGGGGCAGAGGCCATGAAACATTCGGTGAGGATCCGTATTTGACATCACGTCTTGGAGTGCGTTACATCGAGGGAATGCAGGGCCATGACGAAAAATATCTAAAGACGGCAGCATGTGCAAAGCATTTTGCTGTTCACAGCGGACCAGAGGGTATGCGTCATTATTTTAATGCAGAGGTGTCTAAGAAAGATCTCTATGAGACATATCTTCCAGCCTTCAAAGCATGTGTACAAGAGGGTAAAGTCGAGGCTGTCATGGGCGCTTATAACCGTACAAACGGAGAGCCATGCTGTGGAAGCAAGACTTTATTAAAAGATATTTTGCGTGATGAGTGGGGCTTTGAGGGTCACGTTACATCAGACTGCTGGGCAATTAAAGATTTCTATGAAGGTCATAATGTAACAAAGAATGCAGAGGAATCTGTTGCATTGGCAATGAATAATGGCTGTGATTTAAACTGCGGTACGCTGTTTGTTTATCTTCTTGATGCTGTTCGCGACGGTCTTGTAAAGGAAGAACGTCTTGACGAGGCACTTGTCAATCTTTTTACAACACGCATGAAGCTTGGCGTATTTGATAAGGCAGACGATAATCCATACAATAAGATTTCCTATTCCGTTGTTGATTCACCGAAGATGCAGGAATTAAACCTCACAGCAGCAAAAAGATGTCTGACGCTGTTAAAAAATGATCAGATGCTTCCGCTTGATAAAGAAAAGATCCATACAATCGGTGTCATTGGACCGAATGCCGACAATCGCATGGCATTAGTAGGAAATTATGAAGGAACTGCATCACGCTATGTGACAGTCTTGGAAGGCCTTGAGGATTATGCAAAGGAGCATCCAAGAGCAGACGGCGAGAAGATGCGCATTGTTTATTCAGAAGGATGCCATCTTTACAAGGACAGAAGCAGCAATCTGACTCAGAGCCGTGACCGTTTGGCAGAGGTGAAGGGTGTTTGTAAGGAAAGTGATGTAGTAGTTGTCTGCCTTGGTCTTGATGCCAGTCTTGAAGGCGAGGAAGGCGATACAGGAAATGAGTTTTCAAGCGGCGATAAGCTTGATCTGCGTTTCCCAGGTCTTCAAAATGAAGTACTTGAAGTGGCATACGAGAGCGGCAAGCCAGTAATCCTTCTTGTTCTGACAGGAAGTGCAATGGATCTGACATGGGCAGATGAGCATGTAAATGCTATTATGCAGTGCTGGTATCCTGGTGCACAAGGCGGAAATGCAATCGCACAGGTACTCTTTGGCGATGCATGCCCAGAAGGACGTCTTCCGGTTACTTTCTACCGCACAAGCGAAGAACTGCCGGAATTTACAGATTACAGCATGGAAGGCCGCACATATCGTTACATGAAAAACAAGCCGCTTTATCCATTTGGATATGGCTTGTCATATACAGAGTTTTCGCTTGACAATGTGAAGCTTAGCACACAAAAGGTTACACCAGATGGTGTTGAAGTCACAGCAGATGTAACTAATATCGGACAGATGGATGGTACTCAGACCGTCTTAGTATATGTAAAGGCAGAACGCGAAGGAACACCAAATCCGCAGTTAAAAGGAATCGCAAAGGCAGCTCTTAAAAAAGGTGAGACAAAGACAGTTCACATTATGTTGCCAGAGGAAGCATTTGGACTATGTGATGATGACGGTGTAAAGCGCGTTCATAAAGGCGGCTACACAATCTACATCGGTGAAAAGGCAGCAGGCACCGTTGTAAAGGATTAAAATTAAAAGGGAACAAAAAATTGGAGGAAATGATTATGTATTATATTGGAATTGATCTTGGAACATCAGCTATCAAGCTTCTTTTGATGGAAGGAAACGGCAAAATCTGCAACATAGTATCAAAGGAGTATACGCTCTCATTCCCAAATCCGGGATGGTCTGAGCAAAATCCATATGATTGGTATGATCAGATGATCGCAGGAATCAAGGAACTTGTAAACGGCTTCGACACAACAAAGGTTGCAGGAATCAGCTTTGGCGGACAGATGCACGGCCTTGTTATTCTTGATGAAAACGATAATGTTATCCGTCCGGCTATTCTTTGGAACGATGGACGTACAACAGAAGAAACTGATTATTTAAATAATGTAATCGGAAAGGATAAGCTTTCTGAGTACACAGCAAATATTGCATTCGCAGGCTTTACAGCACCGAAGATTCTGTGGGTGAAGAAGAATGAGCCAGAAAATTTTGCACGCATTAAAAAGATTATGTTGCCAAAGGATTATCTGGCATATCGTCTGACAGGCGTATTCTGCACCGATGTATCAGATGCATCAGGTATGCTTTTATTTGATGTAAAGAATCGCTGCTGGTCAAAAGAAATGTGCGAAATCTGTGGAATTACAGAGGACATGTTAGCTGGAATTTACGAGAGCTACGAGAAGGTAGGCTGTGTTAAGGAAGATTTGGCAAAAGAGCTTGGCCTTACAGATCATGTAGCAGTTGCAGCAGGAGCAGGAGACAATGCGGCAGCGGCAGTTGGAACAGGAACAGTAGGAGAGGGCAGATGCAACATTTCCCTTGGAACAAGTGGAACTATCTTCATCTCCTCTAAAAACTTCCGTGTAGACAGCAACAATGCGCTTCACGCATTTGCACACGCAGACGGCACATACCATCTGATGGGCTGCATGTTAAGTGCAGCATCATGCAACAAGTGGTGGATGGAAGAAATTCTTCAGACAAAAGAATTTGCAAAAGAGCAGGCTGATATTACAAAGCTTGGAGAAAACCATGTATACTTTTTGCCATATCTGATGGGCGAGCGTTCACCGCACAACAATCCAAAGGCAAGAGGAACATTTATCGGCATGACAATGGACACTACAAGAGCCGATATGACACAGGCAGTTTTAGAGGGTGTTGCATTTGCACTTAGAGATTCCTTTGAGGTAGCAAAATCACTTGGAATCGACATTAAGCGCACAAAGATCTGCGGAGGCGGAGCAAAGAGCCCACTGTGGAAGAAGATGATCGCTAATATTTTAAATATCAGTGTAGATGTAATCGAGAGCGAGGAAGGCCCAGGCCTTGGCGGTGCAATGCTTGCAGCAGTTGCATGCGGTGAGTACGCATCTGTAGAGGAAGCAGCAGGAAAGATCGTAAAGGTAATCGATACTGTAGAGCCAGATCCGGTACTTGCAGCAAAATACGAGGAGCGTTATCAGCAGTTTAAGCAGATCTATCCGGCATGCAAACCGCTCTTTGATATCATTGCGTAAATGAAGGGAAAATAAGTATGGACGAGAATGACTTCTCAAAGTTTGGACAAAGTATATGTGATACCGTCACAGATGCCGTGAACTCGGCTATGGAATCAATGGATTTTTCAGGATTAAGCGAGAAAATTTCATCGACAGCCGATCATATCATGCAGGAGACGGTAGGAGCATTTACCGGAAAAAATGGTCAGGGAAATAAAAAGGGAAATGTTTATGAAAAGACCGACAAAGAAAAGTTAGAGCTTAGGTTTACAAAAAAGACACCTGGAAAGGTATCAGGCATACTGATGTGCACCTTTGGCGGAATTGGCACAGCAGGCTTCGGCCTGCCGGCATTTATACTGCTTGTACTTGGACTGATCGGAAGACAGCCGCTTGTGACAAGCTGTGGCTTTTTAGGTTTCCTGCCGTTTGCCATTGCCTTTGGCATATTGTTAAAAAATGGCTGCGACCGCTTAGGACGTATAAGTCGCTTTGAGCGCTATAAAAGGTGCATTGGCACAAAGGCACTTTGCGCCGTGCGAAGCTTAAGCGGTGCTGTCGGTCTTCCTGAGAAAAAGGTGCAGAGGGAACTAGAGCGCATGATTTCACAGGGATATTTTCTGCAGGGCCATATGGATGATGAGAAGTCATGTCTGATTCTTGATGATGAGACTTATGAACTGTATTTGCATTCAAAACAGCAGATGGAGAATGCCAGACGCGAGGAAGAGCAGCAGGCAGGCAATAAAGAGGTGAGAGAAGCAGTTAGAGTGGGAATGGAATATATAAAGCAGATTCGCCAGATAAACGATGAGCTGCCGCAGCCAGTGATAAGTGAAAAGTTAAGTCACTTAGAGGAGGTCATTGGACTGATTTATCTGAGTGTCCAAAAGACACCAGAGAAGATTGGCTCCATAAAGAGATTTACCGAATATTACCTGCCAAATACGATGAGCCTTGTAACAAGATATCGTGATCTTGACAGGATTGATACAGACAAAGCAAGAGAGTCCAAGGTGCAGATAGAGAATGCGCTAGACACAATCAACGACGCGTTTGACAAGCTTCTCGACAGCCTTTACGAAGACGACCGCATGAAGATTCAGACAGATATTGCTGTGCTGAAGACTCTGCTGTCACAAGAGGGGTTAGTCGATGACGGGCTTCATATGTAATCAGATGGGAGGATACTTATGGAAGAAGAGTTAAAATTAGATCAGGCAGTGCCAACGCTGACATTTGAACCGTTTACAGAGACAAAAAAAGAAGCGCCGGCGCCACAGCAGGAAATGCCAAAGCCAGAGCCAATTTACGAAGAAGAAGCATTGTTAAGCGAGCAGGAAAAAAAACAGGTAGAGGCATTTGCAGAGAAAATAGATTTGAATAATTCAACACTTGTACTTCAGTACGGTGCAGGTGCACAAAAAAAGATCGCAGATTTTTCTGACAAAACGCTTGAGAATGTCCGTTCAAAGGATCTTGGCGAGACAGGAACCATGCTGGCAAGCTTAGTAAGTGAGTTAAAGCAGACAGGAGAGCCAGAGGAAGAAAAAGGCTTTTTTGCCAGCATCTTCAAGAAATCAACTGGAAAGTTAGAGGCGCTTAAGGCGCGCTACGAGAAGGCAGAGGGAAAGGTTGATGAGATTGTTGATATCCTCACAAAGCATCAGGTACAGCTTATTCAGGATGCTGCAATGCTTGATCAGATGTATCAGCTAAACCAGACCTACTTCAAGGAGCTTTCAATGTACATTCTTGCCGGAAAAAAGAAGGTAGATAAGGCAAGACAGACAGAGTTAGAGACTCTGCGCCAAAAGGCTATTGCAAGCGGCACACAGGAGGATGCACAGGCAGTAAGTGATTACTCATCTATGATCGAGCGTTTTGAAAAGAAAGTTCATGATCTTGAGCTGACTCGCATGGTTGCACTGCAGATGGCACCTCAGATTCGTATGGTTCAAAGCAACGACACCGTCATGGCGGAAAAGATTCAGTCCACTATTGTAAATACAATTCCACTCTGGAAAAATCAGATGGTCATTGCAATGGGAGAGAATCATTCCGCACAGGCGGCAAAGGCGCAAAAGGAAGTAACGGATATGACAAATCAGCTGCTGCTTTCTAATGCGCAAAAGCTAAAGCAGACAACTGTTGATATCCGAAGAGAATCAGAGCGCGGCATCGTCGATATCGAGACGCTTAGACAGACAAATGGCATCTTAATCGACACGATGAACGAGATCTTAAAGATTCAGCAGGAAGGTCGTGAACAGCGCAGACAGGCACAGGCACAGCTTGCACAGATGGAGCAGCAGATGAAAGAAAAACTGCTAGAGATCAGTAAGTAACTGACTTTTTAAGTGCGCGTGTAATTGCATCAATAAGAAGCGAAGCCGTGTACTGTGAGGAGTCAGAGTAGGTTACGCCCTGCAAGCTCTGCGAAGAAAGAATCTGTGATTCCAGACTTTGCAGTACGGAAGGGACGAGCGGATACAGCGTGGCAACTGATTGTGCAAGATTGTGGGCACGAATCGAATTAATGTGATTTTTGTCCACACACACGACAATATCAACTGTATCACCGCCCAGAACAACAGATGCGGCGTATCTTCCTGGTATGTAAGAACCAGAAAGTGTGAAGCTTTCTGTATCCGAAAAAGACTGACTTGATACTATTGCAGAAGAAGCAGATTCAGTCATGTCTTTCGGAAAAGAACGGCTCTGGTTTTTATCCAGATGCAGGGCGCTTGCGAGCAAAACAGCAAGAAGAATAACAATTACAACGATCACGGCAGTCCAGATTAAATTTCTGGATTTAAGGACAAAGATTTTTGTCTTAGAACTCATGGAAGGCTCCTGAAACTGATTGTTACAATTTATGAGGCCATTGACTGGTTTATACATGAATACATCAGCAAACAGGAGTTCGAAATAGAGAAATGCAAAATCAGACAGGAGTAGAAAACTATGAAAATAGCTATTGTTACAGACAGTAACAGCGGAATTACACAAAAACAGGCACAGGAGTTAGGCGTATTTGTACTTGCAATGCCATTTCAGATTGATGGTGAGACTTATTATGAGGACATTACGCTGACACAGGAAGAATTTTACAAGAAACTGCGTGAGGGCGGAAATATTTCTACCTCTCAGCCATCACCAGGCAGTGTAACAGATCTGTGGGATAAAATTTTGCAGGAATATGACCAGATCGTTCATATTCCGATGTCAAGTGGACTTTCCGGCTCCTGCCAGACTGCAATTATGCTGGCTCAGGAAGAAGAGTACGAGGGAAAGGTCTATGTAGTCAACAATCAGCGTATCTCCGTTACGCAGCGTCAGTCAGTTATTGATGCAAAGGGTATGGCAGAGGCAGGATACGATGCAGCGGCAATTCAGAAACGCTTAGAGGAGACAAAATTTGACTCAACCATCTACATCACGCTTGATACGCTGCATTATCTTAAAAAAGGCGGAAGAATTACACCGGCAGCGGCAGCATTAGGAACAATTCTTCGCTTAAAGCCAGTTTTACAGATTCAGGGTGAAAAGCTTGATGCCTACTCAAAGGCACGTACCTACAAGATTGCAAAGAACACTATGCTCGATGCCATTGCAAAGGATATTGAGGAGCGTTTCGATGGAAAGTCATCACCAGAAGATATATATATCGCCATAGCTCATACCGATAATTTAGCAGCAGCAGAGGAATTTCGTGATGAAGTAAAGGCAATCTACCCAGAACATGATATCTACATCGACCATCTGTCCTTAAGCGTAGCATGCCATATCGGACCAGGAGCACTTGCTATCACAGCAACAAAAGTATTAAAATACTGATAAGTTATAACATTTTAAAATGCAGTAAAAAACTCAGGAACAGATCATTTTGTGATCTCTCCTGAGTTTTTTGCAAAGCTTATAACAAAATTTATAATGGCAGCATTATCGGTTTTCGGTCGTGGAATACTGTATAGTAGCGGATACCGCAAGATTCTAGAAGCGCAGGAACCTTATCAAAAGCAAATGCCGTGTGCTCAGGCTTGTGACCATCAGAGCCGATAGTAAGAATCTCTCCGCCAAGCTCATGATAGCGCTTTAACACATAATTTTCTGGATTTGGAACGCCAAGTCCATATTTAAAGCCAGCCGTATTGCATTCAATTCCCTTTCCATTTTGAATCAAAAGCTTCAAAATCTCATCAATGATATCCTTATAATCAAGAATCGAATAATTCTCACGCTGATTAGGCGCATAGCGCACAATATAATCAATATGACCATACACATCAAAACAGTCAAGCTTGCGGATATTGGCAAGAGTAGTCTCATAATATTCCATAATGCCCTGCTGCTTTGACTTGCCCTCCCAGTACTGCGGATAATAAGGGTCAAGTCCATTCACTACATGAGTAGATCCAATAATAAAATCCCATGCACAAACCTCAGCAAAATCCTCAATACTGTGGTGATAATCAGTGCGAAGACCAAGCTCCACGCCAATTGAGATACGGGCACGGTCAGAATACTCAGGAATCAGGCCAAGAATCGCCTCATAATAGGCAAAAGGATTAATGCGAAACGGACGAGACTCAATATTTGTATTTGTACTTTCAGATGTATTCACATCAGCCTTTTCCATCGCAGTGTAGCCAATATCGTGATGGTCAGTAATGCAAATCTCAGTAATCCCTTTATTAATAAGCGCCTCAATTTGCTCTCTAGCAGGCGTATCAGAGTCAGTAGAAAAAGATGTATGAACATGAAAATCAGATTTTATCATAATAAATGCTCCTTGTAATTCAGTTTAACGTAAGTTTCATTAAAAAGAATACGCTGTCTATATATAAAAGTCAATCTAAACCAACTAATTAAAAAAAAAACAAGAAAAAGAAAGAAAAACACTTGATATATTTGTCGGGATAAGGTAAAATACCAGTAATTGATTATATTTTAACAAAGCAATTATGTGATAATATAATCTAATAAATTTCTTTAGGAGGAATTAAAAATCATGGCAGTAAAAGTTGCAATTAATGGTTTTGGCCGTATTGGCCGTCTTGCTTTCAGACAGATGTTCAACGCTGAAGGTTATGAGGTAGTAGCAATCAACGATTTAACAAGCCCGGCTATGCTGGCTCACCTGTTAAAGTATGATACAGCACAGGGAAAGTATCAGTACGCTGATTCTGTAGTAGCAGGAGACGATTACATCGAGGTTTGCGGAAAGAAGATCACTATCTACAAGATGGCAAACGCAGCTGAGCTTCCGTGGGGAGAGATCGGTGTAGATGTAGTTCTTGAGTGTACTGGATTCTATACTTCCAAGGCTAAGGCACAGGCTCATATCGACGCTGGTGCAAAGAAGGTTGTTATCTCCGCTCCGGCTGGAAACGATCTGAAGACTATCGTTTACTCTGTAAATGAGAAGACTCTGACCGCTGAGGATAACATCATCTCCGCAGCTTCCTGTACAACAAACTGCTTAGCACCAATGGCTAAGGCTCTGAACGATTACGCTCCAATCCAGAGCGGTATCATGTCCACCATCCATGCTTACACCGGAGATCAGATGATCCTCGATGGACCGCACAGAAAGGGTGACTTAAGAAGAGCACGTGCTGGTGCAGCTAACATCGTTCCAAACTCTACTGGTGCAGCTAAGGCAATCGGCCTGGTTATCCCAGAGTTAAACGGCAAGCTGATCGGTTCCGCACAGCGTGTTCCGGTTCCGACAGGTTCCACCACTATCCTTGTTGCAGTTGTTAAGGGCAGCGACGTTACCGTTGAGGGTATCAACGCAGCTATGAAGGCAGCAGCTTCTGAGTCCTTCGGTTACAACACTGATCCGATCGTATCTTCCGATGTTATCGGTATGAGATTTGGTTCTCTGTTCGATGCTACCCAGACTATGGTTTCCAAGCTTGGTGATGATCTGTATCAGGTACAGGTTGTTTCTTGGTATGACAACGAGAACTCCTATACTAGCCAGATGGTTCGTACAATCAAGTACTTCGCTGAGTTAGCATAAGTTTCGCTTAAGCGCAAAGACCTACGGGGTCCGGTCTGAAAGGGCCGGACCCTGTTTTGTTATGATACCAGGGTCAAAAGCTTAAAAGACGTTCGTGCTTGCACTAAAGGCTTTGAGCTTGGGACCCTAGGTATCAAATTAAACAATTATGCGCGAGCAGCAAACTGCTCCGCAATCAGAAGGGAGAAAATTCCATGTTAAAGAAGACTGTTGACGATCTTAAGAATCTTCAGGGAAGAAGAGTTCTTGTTCGTTGTGATTTCAATGTACCGTTAAAGGACGGCAAGATTACTGATGATACCCGTATTAAGGCTGCACTGCCGACCATCCAGAAGCTGATCGACGGCGGCGCAAAGGTAATCCTTTGCTCTCACTTAGGCAAGGTAAAGAATGGCCCGAATGAGAAGGAGTCCTTAGCTCCAGTAGCAGAGAGACTGTCCGAGAAGTTAGGAAAGCCGGTTGTATTCGTATCCGATTACCACGTAACTGGTGAGGCTGCAACAAAGGCTGTAGCTGAAATGAAGGACGGAGATGTAGTTCTTCTTCAGAATACCCGTTTCCGCGGTGCTGAGGAGACAAAGAACGGTGAGGAGTTCTCCAAAGAGTTAGCAGATTTAGCAGACGATTATGTATGTGACGCATTTGGTTCCGCACACAGAGCACACGCATCTGTAGCAGGCGTTACCAAGTTCATCAGCGCTAAGGGCGGCACAAACGCAGTTGGTTATCTGATGGAGAAGGAAATCGCATTCTTAGGAAATGCTGTAGAGAATCCGGTTCGTCCGTTTGTAGCAATCCTTGGTGGAGCAAAGGTAGCAGATAAGTTAAACGTTATCTCCAACCTGCTTGAGAAGTGCGATACCTTAATCATCGGTGGTGGTATGGCATTCACCTTCTTAAAGGCTCAGGGCAAGGAAATTGGTAAGTCCTTAGTAGACGATACCAAGCTTGAGTACTGCAAGGAGATGATGGAGAAGGCAGAGAAGCTTGGCAAGAAGCTGCTTCTTCCGGTAGACAGCACTGTAGCTGACAACTTCCCGGATCCAATCGATGGACCAATCGATGTAACTGTAGTACCGTCTGATCAGATTCCGGCTGACAAGGAAGGTCTTGATATCGGAACTAAGACAGCAGAGCTTTACGCAGAGGCTGTTAAGTCCGCAAAGACTGTTGTTTGGAACGGACCGATGGGCGTATTCGAGAACCCGACTCTTGCAAAGGGTACCATTGCAGTAGCAAAGGCTCTGGCAGAGACAGATGCAATCACCATCATCGGCGGCGGAGATTCCGCAGCAGCAGTAAATCAGTTAGGATTTGCTGATAAGATGAGCCACATTTCTACCGGCGGCGGCGCTTCCCTTGAGTACCTTGAGGGTAAGGAGCTTCCAGGCGTAGCAGCAGCTGACGATAAGGATTGATAAGCTTAAGAAAATCAAAGAAATGTGAGGAACAAAAAAATGGCAAGAAAGAAGATTATTGCTGGCAACTGGAAGATGAACATGACACCTTCTCAGGCAGTAGAGCTGGTAAACACATTAAAGCCTTTAGTAGTAAATGACGAAGTAGATGTTGTATTCTGCGTACCGGCTATCGATTTAGTACCGGTTATGGAAGCAACAAAGGGAACCAACATTCAGGTTGGTGCTGAGAACATGTACTTTGAGGATAAGGGTGCATACACAGGAGAGATCGCTCCGGCTATGCTTACCGATATCGGTGTAAAGTATGTCATCATCGGACATTCCGAGAGAAGAGAGTACTTTGCAGAGACAGATGAGACTGTAAACAAGAAGGTTTTAAAGGCTTTCGAGTACGGTCTTACACCAATCATCTGCTGTGGAGAGACTCTGACTCAGAGAGAGCAGGGTATCACCCTCGACTGGATCCGTCAGCAGATCAAGATCGCTTTCCAGAACGTAACTGCAGAGCAGGCAGCAAGCGCAGTAATCGCTTACGAGCCAATCTGGGCAATCGGAACTGGTAAGGTTGCAACAACCGAGCAGGCACAGGAAGTTTGCGGCGCAATCCGCGCATGCATCGCAGAGGTGTATGACGAGGCAACTGCAGCAGCAATCCGTATCCAGTACGGCGGCAGCGTAAGTGCAGCAAGTGCACCAGAGCTGTTCGCACAGCCGGATATCGATGGCGGTCTTGTAGGCGGCGCATCCTTAAAGCCGGATTTTGGAAAGATTGTAAATTACAACAAGTAATTAATAAGTAAATATTTCCGGCTCTGGCTCTGCTTTTTGTAAGGCAGAGCCAGCGCTTTCTAAGGCTTTTTTCGAAATTCGTAAAAGCGTTTTGAAAGCGAATGCCGGCACGAAAGGAATATTATGAGCAAGAAGAAACCAACCGTATTAATGATTCTTGACGGCTATGGCCTGAATGACAAAGTAGAAGGCAATGCTGTAAAGCAGGCAAATACACCTGTTATGGACGATCTGATGGCAAACTGCCCATTCGTAGAGGGACAGGCAAGCGGAATGGCAGTAGGTCTTCCGGAAGGCCAGATGGGTAACTCCGAGGTAGGTCATTTAAATATGGGTGCAGGCCGCATCGTATATCAGGAGCTGACCCGCATCACAAAGTCCATTCAGGACGGCGATTTCTTTGAAAACGAGGCATTCCTCGCAGCAGCAAAGAACTGCAAGGAGAATGGTTCCGCACTTCATCTGATGGGTCTTGTATCAGATGGTGGTGTTCACAGCCACATCAACCACATCTATGGTCTGCTTGAGTTTGCAAAGCGTCAGGGCTTAGACAAGGTATTTATTCACTGCTTCTTAGACGGCCGTGACACACCGCCGGCATCAGGCAAGGAATATGTAACTGCACTTATGGACAAGTGCGAAGAGCTTGGCGTAGGTCAGGTAGCATCCGTTATGGGTCGTTATTACGCAATGGATAGAGATAACCGTTGGGATCGTGTCGAGAAGGCTTACCGTGCACTTCGTTTCGGCGAGGGCAAGCAGGCAAAGTGCGGCGCATGCGCAATTCAGGCATCCTACGATGAGGGTGTTACAGACGAGTTCGTTGTACCGACAGTAGTAGCAAAGGACGGCGAGGCAGTAGGCAAGATTCAGGATAAGGATTCCGTAATCTTCTTCAATTTCCGCCCAGACCGTGCAAGAGAGATGACACACGTATTCTGCGACAATGAGTTTACAGGATTTGATCGTGGACCGGCAAGACCAGACGTAACATACGTTTGCTTCACCGATTACGATACAACAATCCCGAACAAGCTTGTAGCATTCAATAAGGAAGAAATCACCCATACCTTCGGTGAGTTTTTAGCAGAGAATGGCTTAAAGCAGGCAAGAATCGCAGAGACCGAGAAGTATGCACATGTTACCTTCTTCTTCAATGGCGGTGTAGAGCAGCCAAACGAAGGCGAGGATCGTATCCTTGTAAAGTCCCCGAAGGTTGCAACATACGATTTACAGCCAGAGATGAGCGCATATCAGGTATGCGATAAGCTTGTAGAGGCAATCAAGTCAGAGAAATATGACGTGATCATCATCAACTTCGCAAACCCGGATATGGTAGGTCATACTGGTGTACAGGCTGCAGCAATCAAGGCAGTAGAGACAGTAGACGAGTGCGTAGGAAAGGCAGTAGCAGCAATCAAGGAAGTAAACGGACAGCTCTTCATCTGTGCAGACCACGGAAACGCAGAGCAGTTAATCGACTATGAGACAGGCGAGCCATTCACCGCTCATACAACAAACCCAGTACCGTTCATCCTTGTAAATGCAGATCCAAAGTACACCTTACGCGAAGGCGGCTGCTTAGCAGATATCGCACCGACACTGATCGAGCTGATGGGAATGACCCAGCCGAAGGAGATGACTGGAAAGAGCCTTCTGATCAAGAAGTAATTTGTAACATCGATTCAGTGCTGCCACTATTTCTAACAAAGCCCTAAGGTGAATGGCTTTCACGAGCCGGACACTTGGAGCAGGTCTTTCAATATAATGTATAATAAAAAGATACGTAAAAGGAGCCTGCGGAGTTTGGTCCGGCGACGAAACCATTACACCGAAGGGCATTCGTAATATAGTAAACAGTAACAAAAAAAGACCCCCGTCAGGAGGTCTTTTTTTAACATACACGAAGCAATTACGCCTTCTTCTTGAACAATGTCTGGCAGCCTTCTTTTGCAAGAACGAGTGACAGAAGAACAAGTAAGCTTCCGATTATTGCACGGATCCAGCTCCACATATCGACTGCGTTTGTGACGTTTGCGTAGATGGTCTGAAGAAGTGAGATTACTGTTACGATAAGCATAAATGCCATTGGGAAGATGAGCATCTTATTGTTTTTGCCGACTTTGCCAAGCCATGCAGCTACAGCTAACAGACCAAGTGCAGCAAGCAGCTGGTTGGATGCACCAAACAATGCCCAAATCTTTGCATAACCTGTCATACCAAGTGCAATGCCAAGAACTACTGTAATAATTGTAGCAAAATATGGATCTGTTAAAACTCTCTTAACGCCTGTAGCGTCCTTGTATGTCTCACCAGGTGCTAACCAGAACTCCTGGAACATATATCTTGCAAGACGAGTTGCAGTATCAAGTGAAGTCAGACAGAATGCAGAAACTGCAAGGATTAACAGTGAGTAGATAACACTCTCTGCACCAGCTAAAAATGGAATCTTTGCGCACATACGAGAGATACCAGTAGCAAATACAGCAGTAGGAGTTACGATTCCGCCTGGAACATACTCACTCCAGATATAGCCAACAGCACATACAGAGATGATTGCAAGTACACACTCAATTAACATGCCGCCGTATGCAATCGGAAGAGCATCCTTTTCCTTATCAAGCTGCTTAGAAGTAGTACCAGAAGCAACTAATGAATGGAAACCAGAGATTGCACCACATGCAATAGTAACAAACAATGCCGGGAACATAGTTCCAAGAGAAACACCAGAACCAACAGTACCCTTATCAACGAAGCTGGTAAAAGCCGGAATATCAATAGTCGGATGAGCACCGAAGATTCCAATAACAGCGACGATCATCATGCCATACAGTAAGAAAGAGCTTAAATAATCTCTTGGCTGAAGTAAAATCCATACAGGTGTAACAGATGCGATAGCAATATAGATACCAACAATGATCATCCATGTATCACCACTTAAGTAAAGCGGATGCCAGTTCAGACCAATTGCCATACAGGCAATAATAACAGCAACACCGATTACAGTAGCGATTGCGATATGTACATTTTTTCTGTAAACAAAGAAACCAAAAGCAATGGCAACTACGATAAACAGAATAGAAATCATAGCAGTAGAAGCATTTGCGGAGCTGGCTGCAACATCAACTGCACCATCAGCGGTGTATGTAGCTTTAAAAGTATTTGCAACGATAGAAGCAAATGCAGCTACAACAAGAATAAGTGTCAGGTAAGCAAATGTTAAGAAAAGTCTCTTTGCACGCTTGCCAATAGAAGTTTCGATGATCTCACCGATTGACTGACCCTTATTTCTTAATGATGCAAATAATGCACCAAAGTCATGAGTAGCACCGAAGAAGATACCGCCGATCAAAACCCACAGCATAACAGGAATCCAGCCAAAAACAGCGGCCTGAATAGGTCCGTTTATAGGTCCTGCACCAGCGATAGATGAAAAGTGATGTCCCATAAGGACAGGAGCCTTAGCCGGAACATAATCCTGACCATCCTCCATTGTGTGAGCAGGAGTCTCTTCCTTATTCTCACCAAGTCCCCACTGCTTTGCCAGCCATCCGCCATAGAAGATGTAACCAGCAACTAAAATGGCAACGCCTACTACGAGAAGTACAACTGCGTTCATTTGTGTTTCCTCCTTTTTTTCGTGACAGAGAGGAGGGTCTGCTTTAGCGGTCGTCCCGCCCAGTTTGTGTAAATCCTTTTCGAAGTACAGTCATATGCTGCGATACGGTAATCCATCCAACCATAAAGCGACATGCGATAGTCTCTGTGACAGCGTGTCTTTTTAATAAGCTTAGGCACTTCAGGGGCTATAGACTCTGCCAGAAAAACGACAGACACATAGGTGTACATGTGGTCCTTTTTCGGTTCCACACGTGACAAGCCTTCCTCAAGCAGTGCATCGTTGTAAGTGCGAAAAGTCTCCTCATCCAAATGGCCAGTTCGTACAAAGAAGACATATTCGTGAGCTTCAGCGGCCCACAGCTGAGCTTTTTTGACCAAGACATACTTTTCAGAAAAAGAATGAAAAGCAGCCTCAGCCGCAACTGAAAGATCCTTGTAAGAGGTATCACGGATGATGTCAAAGTAGTCGCTGTAAGATAACAGCAGCCTCTCAAAAAATTCGTCTGAAGTCAATTCCATAATAACCTCCCAGCCTCTGTCAATGATAAATGTGATAAAGAAATTTTTATCCTGCTAAGCGTATCACAAAAAAAATCAAACGACAAGGTACGAATTTAATCTAAACTTAACATATTTTATCCTTTTTTTATAAATAGCATAATTAAAATCATAATTTGTTGATTAAAAAAAGTAAGTATGGTATCCTTCTTCATGGAAAAAAAGATATCCGGGGGAAAGAAAGTGATAACATGGCTGAAAAAACATCTTGCCTTTGACAAAAACAAAGACGCAGACATACAACTAAAAGAGAGCACGCGTGCTCTTAAAAATCCAGGCTGTGGCTGGTATCATATTTACACCTTTGATCTTTCAAAAGAAAACTTTCTTTATATAGATTGTGAGGAAGAAGAGCTTGTTCTTCTTCTCATTGATATTCATGCGTTTCGTGGCTGCGAGCAAATTCCAAAGGAAGCACTTGAATATTTTTCTAGTATACTCACCTTCTTTGAGCAGCATGACAAAGGAATAATCCTTCGCATCGTCTACGATATAAAAGGACGAGGAATGGAAAACGAGCCATCATCAATTAAGATCGTCAAAAGTCATATGAAGCAGTTAGGAAGCATCATATGTGAGCACATGAGCAAAAAGGAGAGTCTGCCTGGAAAGATTCTAGTTCATCAGGGACTTTTTGTCGGTAGCTGGGGCGAGATGCATGGCTCCAAATTTCTAAGTGAAGCACGAATGAAAGAACTATCTGATACATTTTTAGAGGCCACTAAAGGCAGTTGCCCTATCGCAGTCAGAAAGCCGGTACAGCTTCGGAGTATCGTAGAGCAGCTAGAATTAGAAAAGAAAACGGCGTTTTCCCTCACTCTCTTCAACGACGGCATTTTTGGTTCCGAAACTGATCTTGGCACCTACGGTACTGAACCTAGGATAGACAATAGTAGTAATAATCGAGCTTGGGCACGTCAAGACGAATTAGACTGGCAAGAGACGCAGATGCAGCGAAGCTTTACTGGAGGCGAGGCAGTAGGGATGCCTGACGTCATAAATGAAGTCTCGCCAAGAAGTACAGCTAACAGTCTTGATTCTAGCCTCATGATAAGAGAACTTGATCAAATGCACGTAAGCTACCTAAACAGCACTTACAGACAAGAACAACTCAATGCGTGGAAAAATCAAAGTATGACTTGGAACGGCGAAACGATCAGTGTCTACGACTATATCGGTCGTCACTTAGGCTACCGCTTTACTGTTATAAATGTCAAACAAATAAAAAACAAAGAAGCAAAGAAAGCCCCAAAAGCTCTTCAGGCACAGAGCAGTACCGACAATATCAGCCATTACACAATGCAAATTACAATTCGAAACACAGGCTTTGCCAATCTGTGTGAAGAGGCCGAGTGTAAATTACTTCTTGTTTTGCCACAAGTAGTTGAAGCATCTACGCAGATGCCTGAACAGACATCTAAACAAATACTTGTACAAAGACCAAAACAGAAGATTCAACAAGAGATTACGATAAATTGTGACCCTCGAACTTGGGATAGTGGTAGAGATACAGTGATTGCGTGCAGCATCTCAACAGAGCTATGGCAACCGCAAAAAGCTCAAAAGCAATCACAAGCAGCTAATTTTTACCTACAACTTACAAGAAAAAGAGATGGTCGCCTTATCAGCTTTGCAAACGAAAATACCGATGTTCAATTCGGCCTTCTATTATTGGAAAATTAGCTTCCCCACGGTAGGTTAAAATTATTGTTGCGATTATTAAAATCAGAATTGTTAAAACAATTCCAATGCCTATAACAAGGGTAGAATGTTGGTTTGATTTTTTTTTATCGTTTATATTTTTTAATCTGAGTAAAACCATAACTCTATTGGCATCATCTAAAATATTTGCTATACTAGAAACTATCTTTGAGTCACAATAATAATTTGAGATGGAGGTGGAATCATGCAAATAAAGTTGGAGAACATAGGAATTGTCAAAAACTCTTCAATTGAATTGAATGGGTTAACTGTGATAACAGGTAAGAACAATTCTGGAAAATCAACAGTAGGAAAAACGCTGTATGCACTATTGGATGCAGTTAGCAATATTTCAGAGAAATATGAGAAAGATAGATGTAATTTCATAAAAACCAATCTTGATAATATTAAGTATAGCAAGCAAATTTTTCGCGTATGGGTACGTGGACAAGTTAAGAGTATAGATAATCTTTTTAGTATAGATTCGTATTTTAAGAAGTTTGCATATAACGAATATAGAAAATTAACAAGTTCGAGTGAATTGGAAGAATTTGTAAAAGGCTTATTGCAGGAAATGATAAGGTTTAAACCGAATACGCAACAAAGAGATGCAGAGGTAGGAAATAAATATGTGTCAGCAGGAAATAAGAAAAATGAAAAAGACGAATTAGTGATGACAGTCTCTGAATTGGAAGACCTTCTCGAAACCATAAAAAGAGACCCTCAGCAAATTGTTTATACAAAAGAAAGTATCAATCAAACGCTTCGAAAAGAATTTGCAAGACAGGTTCAGCCGATTAGAGGGCAGAACGGCTCATCTGTAATTTCATTGACAGATGGAGATAAAGTTTATTTTTCTCTTACAATAGAAAATAATAATGTTGTAGATGATACCAAAACTAAATTTATGGCTGGCCAATACAAGAAAGTGTATTTGGTGGATGATCCATTTATTTTAGATAATTTAGAGAGAGATCAAAAACTGAATCAGTTATTTGCTTTCGACAGCGAGGAAAGTCTTCTTAATTCAGGACATATTTTATCTCATAATGATAAATTGCGATTGACATTGACACAAAATAAACAGCAATCAATTTTTGAACAGACCATATTAAACGACAAACTAAAAAATATTCGCAAGAAAATAGATGAGATTCTTCCTGGAACCTTCGATTTGTCCACAGAGGGTCGCTACTATGTTCAGAATGGCATGAAATTACAGGTATCAAACCTAGCAACTGGATCAAAAATGTTCTCTATTATAAAAATTTTGTTGGACAAAGGAGAACTTGATGAGTCTACAATGTTGATTTTGGATGAGCCAGAAGCACATCTTCATCCAAAGTGGCAAAATGCTTTTGCAGAAGTAATTGCACTGTTAGTGAAAGAACTTGGCGTGAATGTATTGCTGACGACTCATAGCCCCAATTTTGTATTAGCACTAGATGCCTATATGCGTAAATACAAATTGGAAGAGAAGAGCAACTTTTATCAGACTGAGATACTAGAAGATGGGTTTGTTCAGTATAATTGCATGGATGATGATATGGGAAAGATCTATGAAGATTTTCTTAAATACCTGTCTGAGGTCAAAATGCTTCGCAATTGTTATATGTATCATGATGAAGAGGATACAGATAGTGAGGCAGATGGGGAAGATGAAGAGGAATAAGTATGGCAGCACAAGATGTTAAAAATTACGCAGATGAAAACTGGAATCAATATTTGGAGAGCATAACCGAACTGTCAAAAGAACAAAAAAATGGGAATGCATTGGTAACATCCGATAAGCAGATGTATAATTTTGATAAGATAACAAAGAAAATTTACGCAAAAAGATCAAATGGTGTGCCAACGTCTGCAGATGCATTAGCGTTTTCAAAAAAGCATATTCAATTTGTCGAATTCAAATCGGGTTTTAAAAAGAAAATCACGAAGAATACGATGGACAAGGAAAAAGCTAAATGCGATAAGACAAATGCATTTTGTAATGATTATTGGAATCTATTCTTTAAAAATCAAGAGACTGAGTCCATAGGATTGATAAATTCTCTTCAGATGAAGGCGGCAGACAGCTATATGCATTGGAAAAGCAGATTCTTCCAATGTGTCAAAGTGATATAGACCGCGTACTGGTTGATTTGTGGGTCATAATTGATGAGGATGAAATCGACTATATGGAAGATACATTAGCAGATTTGGCAGGAAAGCCAACTTCAAAAGACAATATATTCAAAAAAGTTGAAAGTGCATTATCTCGTTTTCTTAGGCAAAAAGATGCAAATGGAAATCAGTACTATTATGAGAGTATTCATGTGCAGGCAGCTAGAGATTATGAGAATTATTTGAAAAATTTGCTACAGAAATAAAATAGAATCAACAGCTTATGAAATAAAATTACAAGAACTAAAATAGTTAAAAAAGATGCTTGCCAATCATCCTCAATTGTGCTATACTTTAGTACTTGAAAGCGCCAACGCGCAAAAGCAAGACTGAAAAGATAAAGTAAGGTCAGAGTGTAAGGTAAAATTAAGCACTCAATCAGACCAAAAAAGGAGACCACTACTATGAACATGGAATTTTACAGAAAGCTTCCGACTCCAAAGGAGTTAAAGGAAGAATTTCCTGCCAGCGATAAAATCCAGAAAATCAAAGCAGAAAGAGACGCCAAGATCCGCGCCATCTTCGAAGGTAAAAACGATAAGCTGTTGCTTGTCATCGGACCATGCTCCGCTGACAGAGAAGATGCCGTATTAGAATATATTGGACGTTTAGTAAACGTACAGGAAAAGGTAAAGGATAAGATCTTTATCATCCCGCGTATATACACAAACAAGCCGCGTACAGTAGGTACAGGCTACAAGGGTATGCTTCATCAGCCAGATCCGGAGAAAAAGGAAGATATGCTAAAGGGCATCATCTCAATCCGAGAGCTGCATAAGCGTGCAATCGAAGAGACAGGCTTTACATGTGCAGACGAAATGCTTTACCCGGAAAACCATCGTTATCTGTCAGATCTTCTTTCATATGTTGCCGTCGGTGCACGTTCAGTAGAAAACCAGCAGCATCGTCTTACAGCATCAGGACTTGAGATTCCTGTCGGCATGAAAAACCCGACAGGCGGTGACATCAGCGTAATGTTAAATTCCATCGTGGCAGCACAAAACAGCCACACATTCCTCTACAGAGGCTGGGAAGTAAAGAGCCACGGCAACCCATACACCCATGCAATCCTTCGCGGCTACGTAGACAAATTTGGAAACAACATGCCAAATTATCACTATGAGGATATCAGAAATCTCTACGAGCAGTATCAAAAGAGAAATCTGCCAAACATGGGAGTAATCGTAGATACAAACCATTCAAACTCCGGAAAGCAGTACGAAGAGCAGATTCGAATCAGCAAAGACGTTATGCACAGCTGCCACGTATCACCAGATCTTCATAAGTTTGTAAAGGGACTCATGATCGAAAGTTATTTAGAGGATGGCAGCCAGAAGGTAGAAGAACACTGTTATGGAAAATCCATCACCGATCCATGCCTTGGATGGGACAAGACAGAAAAGCTGATTTATGATCTGGCTGATTTATGGTAAGAAAAACAAGAAAATTAGCCGATTTCTAACTTGACAGAACATTAGCAATATGCGAAAATTAAAGAGATATCCATTTCGCCTTAGAGGGACACAGCGCAAAGGGAATGGATATCTTTTTTTGAGCAGAAAACTTCAGCAATATTGACAGAATGTGCCAAAAGTAGCATAATTATAATTAGCTGTATATTTACGCCAAAAGACGCATAAAGACAGGAGGAGAAAGATGTTAGAACAGCTGAAAAAAGAAGTTTACGAAGCAAACATGGATCTTGTTGCTAAGGGTATGGTTATTTATACATGGGGCAATGTCAGCGGAATTGACCGCGAAAAGGGTCTTGTTGTAATTAAGCCAAGCGGTGTCGACTATGCGACTATGACATGGGAAGATATGGTTGTAGTAGACATGGAAGGCAATGTAGTCGAGGGCAAGTATAAGCCATCATCAGACACACCGACACATCTTGTCATCTACAAGGCATTTCCAGAGACAGGAGGCGTTGTACATACGCATTCTACTTATGGTGTTACATTCGCACAGGCAGGACTTGACATTCCGGCATTTGGTACCACACATGCCGATTATTTCTATGGTGATATTCCGTGTACCAGAGATTTGACTGCACAGGAGATCGAGGAAGCATACGAGCTAAATACTGGTAATGTTATCGTTGAGACCTTTGCAGGAAAGGATCCGATGGCAGTTCCAGGTGTAGTAGTAAAGAATCACGGACCATTTGCATGGGGACGCACACCGGCAGGAGCAGTATATAATGCAGTTGTTCTCGATAAGGTTGCTGAGATGGCTTACAACACTATGACATTAAATCCAAGAACCAAACGTGTTCATCAGTATCTGCTCGACAAGCACTATTTCCGTAAGCATGGTGTAAATGCATATTACGGACAGGGCAGCGAGGATCATTGATCTTATGGAGATTGCACGTCTTGTGCTTAACAAATGGAAGCTTTTGTTCATTGCACTTCTGGCAGGAGCAGTAGTAGGCGGCTTATACTGTGCATTTTTGCTTGAGACAACATACCGTGCAGAAGCCAGTCTTTACATTACAAGCAATGAGTCGATCTTGTCTTTCTCAGATCTGCAGTTAAGCTCCGCATTGACAGAGGACTACGCGTATATTAGAATCTGAGACTGAAAGTCATCTGGAAAGTGAGTCAGAGACGAAGAGCGAGACAGAGTCACAAAGTATCGCATCAGAGTCAGCTAAAAGTACAGAAGCAGATTTATTTTCTGCAGAGAACCCACGGATTATTGTGTTAAATGGAACCGGAAAAGTTGGTGTTGCTGCTTACTGGAAGCGTTTCCTTCAGGGAAAGGGCTTCACAAACGTTGTAATGGCAGATTATAAGGGAGAGATTAATGATCACACCGTTGTCTATGTGACAGCAGGTGGAAATGCACCGAAAGGCGTATATGACCTTTTCCCGAATGCGGAATACCGTGAGGAAGGACTTGATAGTGCCGACCCTAATGCCGATACAAACGTGAAGATACCAGACAGCCAGAAGAAATTTGATTTCTATGATGTGTGGATTTTAGTCGGAAAAGACGATGCGTTGCATGATTAAGAATTTCAGAAACTGAATAAAGTTTAGAAAAGACCGCACAAGCGGGGTCAGTTCACGAAAACTAAGTTTATTCGTGACTGACCCCGTTTTTTTATAGGCTTTAGCCTGTTGAACTGCTTGGAGTTTTTCGTGTTCCGAAAAATGAAGAGTAGTTCAACAATAAACCACCCGCTATGCGGGTGCGAGTCGAATGTTATACAAAAAAAATTACCTTTCCGTGTACAATAGAGTTGTTCAGGCTATATTGCAGAAAGGAAAGGTAATTTATGGCGAAGAAAGAAAATGCACTTGCACATACGAAATGGATGTGTAAATATCATATCGTCTTCACACCTAAGTATAGACGAAAAATGATATATAATCAATATCGAGAAGATGTTCGAGAGATTATAAAACAATTATGTAGTTATAAGGGTGTGGAAATTCTCGGAGGAAATGTGATGTCAGATCATGTGCATATTTTGGTAAGTATTCCACCTAAAATGAGTGTATCATCGTTCATGGGATATTTAAAAGGAAAGAGTGCGCTGATGATGTTCGACAGACACGCAAACTTAAAGTATAAATTTGGAAATCGACATTTCTGGTCAGAAGGCTATTATGTGAGTACAGTAGGATTAAATGAAGCCGTAATCAAAAAGTATATCCAAGACCAGGAGAAGTACGATATTGCAATGGATAAGTTAAGTGTAAAAGAATATGAAGACCCTTTTAAGGGTTAAGGCTAAGTAGTAACAACACCCTTTAAAGGGTAGCGACGAGTCAAGAGCAGTATGGCTTGAACGGAGCTATGGGAATCCTGTGTTAACAGAGTTCCCATAGTGAAAAGAGAAAGCCAGCGCCTTTAGACGTTGGCCTAGTAACAATGGGCTTATAGCCCTAGTACAAACCACCCGTTTAACGGGTGGTCATGACTTTTTAAAGATGGATAGAAGAATTAACAGAATCTTCTTCTTTTGTTTTTTCTGGATTAACATCATCCTCGTGAAGTGGTTTAGTATCGACAGCAGTATCTTCCTCAGAAACACCGTCCATTGCATACAGATCAGAAACACCCTCACTAAGATCTTCGTCAATATCGACACTAAGATCTTCAATGTCAAGATCTGCGATATCACTGTCAGCATTCATGTGTTTAAAATGAAAATTAGAATCATCGTCTTTTGCTTGTTCTTCTGTAGTTTCTTCACATTTGTTTTCATCAGCCTTCTTGTCACTGTGAGAACCTGAACGCAGATTTTTTGTAAGGTGAGCTGCATCAGCAACAAGCTTTGCTGCGTCGTCTAAAAGCTGTCCCTTATCAATATTGATGTCTACATCGCTGTTTTTTCCAGTTACATGAATATTGATATATCGACGGCTAGAGGAATCAGTTGCCTCATCGGAAGAAATTGCATCAGACTCTTCTTCAGATGCTGTGTTTGCAGCCTCATCCACGTTTTTCGTGGTGTCATCCTCGTTTCTGTCTTCATCAAAATCATCTTCGCTAGGTCCGCATTCGCTGCAATTTGACTGGATCTTCACGTACTTATGCAGCAGAGCGGCACTTGCTGCAACTCCTGCACATACAGCAGCGCTCTTGAGTGCCAGCTTGGTCACTTTCTTCATAAAATCAGCCATAGCAAACTCCTTTCTTTCACAAAATTTTTGCCAATGATACTAAGGATTCACAACTTTATTGTCTGGTATCATCGGGATGTCATGACTAGTATACTCTATTTTGAACAAAATGGAAAGACAAAATGTAATTTTTGTATAAGAAAAGAAAATAATAGGAAAACGATAGAAAAACAAAGAAAACAAGAGAAAAATAGAGATAAATACTAATATACAGCCATATACAAGGTTGCAATATTTTGCCAAAATCATTATTATAAACAATGTCATAATTAGCACTCAGATGAAATGAGTGCTAGCAATAAGACATAAGATAAGAAAATAAAAACTATAATAAAGTATAGTGTTAATTATTAAGGAGGTTTCCATTATGAAGTTAGTACCTTTAGGTGACAGAGTTGTATTAAAGCAGGTCGCAGCAGAAACCACTACAAAGTCTGGTATTGTTATTCCAGGTTCTGAGAAAGAGAAGCCACAGCAGGCACAGATCATCGCAGTTGGTCCAGGCGGAGTTGTTGATGGCAAGGAAGTAACCATGCAGGTAAAGGTTGGTCAGACTGTTATCTACTCCAAGTATGCCGGAACAGAGGTAAAGCTTGAGGATGAGACCTACATTATTGTAAAGCAGAGTGATATTCTTGCAATTGTTGAATAATTATGATACCAGGGTCAAAAGCTCCAAAAGCCATTCGTGCTTGCACTAAAGGCTTTGAGCTTGGGACCCGCAAAAACATGAGGATGCAGCGATTTTCAAAGAAAATCAGCGAATCCGAATGTTTTTAGAATTGCGAAAGTTGCATCGCAACGGAGCAATTCGTGGGTATCAGTTAGTGTCAAAATATCTTTTGACACCAACATCATAATAATCTGTAGTAGATCTTAAATTAAATAATTTGGTCAAAGATGATTGATTTGATGCGAGTTGAAAACTTGTATTGTGTGGATTGAAATGAATTGAAATAGTATCAGGAGGAACAAAATCATGGCTAAGGAAATTAAATATGGCGCAGAAGCAAGAGCAGCCTTAGAGGCTGGTGTAAATAAGCTGGCAGATACCGTTAGAGTAACCCTCGGACCGAAAGGAAGAAATGTTGTTCTGGATAAGTCCTACGGTACTCCGTTAATCACAAACGATGGTGTTACTATCGCAAAGGAGATTGAGCTTGAGGACGCATTCGAGAACATGGGTGCACAGCTTGTTAAGGAAGTTGCAACAAAGACAAATGATGTTGCTGGTGATGGTACCACAACAGCTACCGTACTTGCTCAGGCAATGATCAATGAAGGTATGAAGAACCTGGCAGCAGGTGCAAACCCGATCGTTTTAAGAAAAGGTATGAAGAAGGCATCTGACGCAGCAGTAGAAGAGATCGCAAGAATGAGCCAGCCGATTTCAGGAAAAGCACAGATGGCAAAGGTAGCAGCAATTTCCGCAGCAGATGAGTCTGTAGGTGAGATGGTTGCAGATGCAATGGAGAAGGTTTCTAAGGATGGTGTTATCACTATCGAGGAGTCCAAGACCATGAAGACAGAGCTGGATCTTGTAGAAGGTATGCAGTTTGACAGAGGTTATGTATCTGCATACATGGCAACTGATATGGAGAAGATGGAAGCAGTTTTAGATAATCCATATATCCTGATTACCGATAAGAAGATTTCCAACATTCAGGAGATCCTTCCATTACTGGAGCAGATCGTTCAGGCAGGAGCAAAGCTGTTAATCATCGCTGAGGATATCGAGGGTGAGGCATTGACCACACTTATTGTAAACAAGTTAAGAGGAACCTTCCAGGTAGTAGGTGTAAAGGCTCCGGGTTATGGTGATCGCAGAAAGGAAATGCTGCAGGATATCGCAATTCTGACTGGCGGTACTGTAATTTCTTCTGATCTTGGCTACGAGTTAAAGGATACCACTATTGATATGCTTGGACGTGCAAAGTCTGTAAAGGTTCAGAAAGAGAACACAGTTATCGTAGATGGCTGCGGACAGAAGGCAGATATCGAGGCAAGAATTGGTCAGATTAAGGGTCAGCTCGCTGAGACTACATCAGAGTTTGACAAGGAAAAGCTGCAGGAGCGTCTTGCAAAGTTAGCAGGCGGAGTAGCAGTAATCCGTGTAGGTGCAGCAACTGAGACAGAAATGAAGGAATGCAAGCTGCGTATGGAAGATGCATTAAATGCAACAAGAGCAGCTGTAGAAGAGGGTATCGTTGCAGGTGGCGGTACTGCATATATTGAGGCATCCAAGAAGGTTGCCGAGTTGGTTGCTTCCCTTGAGGGAGACGAGAAGACAGGTGCAAAGATCATCATGAAGGCACTTGAGGCTCCACTGTTCCATATCGCAAGCAACGCAGGTCTTGAGGGCGCTGTTATCATCAACAATGTCCGTGAGGCAAAGGATGGCGTAGGCTATGATGCTTACAATGAGACTTATGTAGATATGATCGAGGCAGGTATCCTTGATCCGGCAAAGGTAACAAGAAGCGCACTGCAGAATGCAACAAGCGTAGCTTCTACCTTACTGACAACAGAGTCCGTAGTAGCAAACATTAAAGAAGAAACCCCGGCAGCACCAGCAGGCGCAGGCATGGGCGGAATGATGTGATAAAACAGCTCATTCTAGCACGCGTTCAGAATAAAACATGCTTGCATGTTTTTTCTGAATGTTGTGCTAGAAAGGAGCGCCGCCTCATAAGCAAAATAGCTGCGAAGCAGCGAGTAAGCCCGATAGGGCGATTTTGCGCATGAGACAGCGCGGGAGAGCTGGATACTAGGTTACAAAAAGACAGGGAGTACCCGTGCTTGCACGGGGTACTCCCTGTCTTTTTAGGAACCGCCCAATCATGAGGAAGAAGCAATTTGCGAAGCAAATTAGCGAAATCCGAATGCTTGTAGGATTGCGGGAGCGAAGCGTAGCAATCCGTAGGTATTATCACAAAGTGGTAGGAACCGCCCAATCATGAGGAAAACAATCCGCCCAATAGTTTTCGAAAACAGCGCTTTGCTCTGCAAATCGACAGATTCCGCCCATTCCTTCGGTATCTTTCTACAAAAATTCCTTAAAAAAACAAAAAGTTGAAAAAAGGTCTTTTAAAATCCATCAAAGTAATATATAATAATTTAAATATCTCCCATGCCACAAGGCGGGATGAAAGGAGAGAAGGTATGAATAATGATATTTATGCCGAGTGGCTCGTAAAGCGCAAGAAGTCTCCGCTTACGGTTCCATTTTATATTGGTATCGTTTTGCTGTTTCTGATTGGGTTTTATGTTAGTGTGATTAGTCCGTTTGGATTTGTCGCTCTGTTAGCCGCTGCCGCAGCAGCTTACTTTGGAAGTGCGCGTCTGCATGTTGAGTATGAATATGTATTTGTCACAAATGAGCTGGCAATTGACCGTATTCTTTCACAGCGCACACGCAAGCGTATGAAGAAGCTGGACATCCAGAAAATCGAAAAAATGGCTTCCATGAAGTCACATGAATTCGATTACATCAAAGGTAACAATCAGGTGAAGGTAGTAGACTTTTCATCAGGAAAGGCTGATGCCAACACCTACGGAATTGCTTACTCTGACGAGAATGGCAAGTTCGTATATGTTATCGAGCCAAATGATAATCTTCTCAAATGCATGAAGAGTGCCGCGCCGAGAAAGGTGATTATTGAGCAGAATATCACGGCAAAGAACTAATAACTTAAATACATTTTAAAGACAAAGAGAGAGGTATAGTAGACATGAGTCAGATTATTGGTGATGGCATCACGTTTGATGATGTCCTGTTGGTTCCTCAGTATTCTGAGGTAACTCCTAACATGATTGATTTAACAACGCATTTAACAAAAAAGATTCAGTTAAATATCCCGATGATGAGTGCTGGTATGGACACTGTTACAGAGCATCGTATGGCAATTGCCATTGCGCGTCAGGGTGGTATCGGTATTATCCACAAGAACATGTCTATTGAAGCACAGGCTGAGGAAGTTGATAAGGTAAAGCGTTCTGAGTATGGCGTTATTACAGATCCGTTCTACCTTTCCCCGGAGCATACTCTCGAGGATGCCAATGCACTGATGGCAAAGTTCCGTATCTCAGGTGTGCCGATCACTGAGGGCAGAAAGCTTGTCGGCATTATCACAAACCGTGATTTAAAGTTCGAAGAGGATTTCTCCCGTAAAATTCGTGAAGTCATGACAAGCAAGAATCTTGTAACTGCAAAAGAGGGTGTTACCATTGCAGAAGCAAAGAAGATTCTGGCTAAGGCAAGAGTAGAGAAGCTTCCGATCGTTGATGATGATTTCAACTTAAAGGGTCTGATCACCATTAAGGATATTGAGAAGCAGATCAAGTATCCGCTGTCTGCAAAGGACGAGCAGGGACGTCTTCTGTGTGGTGCAGCTGTTGGTATCACAAAGAATGTTATGGATCGCGTAACAGCTCTCGTAAATGCAAAAGTAGATTGTATCGTAATCGATTCTGCACATGGTCATTCTAAGAACATCATCACTACCTTAAAGGAGATCAAGGCAGCTTATCCTGATCTGCAGGTTATCGTTGGTAACGTAGCAACAGGAGAGGCAACAAAGGCACTGATCGAGGCAGGAGCAGATGCTGTTAAGATTGGTATTGGACCAGGTTCTATTTGTACCACACGTGTGGTTGCTGGTATTGGTGTTCCGCAGGTTTCTGCTGTTATGGACTGCTATGAGGCTGCAAAGCCATATGGTGTGCCGATCATCGCAGATGGCGGTATCAAGTATTCTGGTGATATGACAAAGGCTTTAGCTGCAGGTGCAAGTGTCTGCATGATGGGAAGTATGTTTGCAGGCTGTGATGAGGCACCGGGTGAGTTTGAGCTGTATCAGGGAAGAAAGTATAAGGTTTACCGTGGAATGGGTTCCATTGCTGCTATGGAGAATGGTTCTAAGGATCGTTATTTCCAGACAGAGGCAAAGAAGCTTGTTCCGGAAGGTGTAGAAGGACGTGTTGCATACAAGGGAACAGTAGAAGATACCATCTTCCAGTTAGTTGGTGGTATTCGTTCCGGTATGGGCTACTGTGGTGCAAAGAATATCAAGACACTGCAGGAGACTGGCAAGTTCGTTAAGATCAGTGCCGCTTCCTTAAAGGAAAGTCATCCGCATGATATTCAGATCACCAAAGAGGCACCAAACTACAGCAGCGTAAGCTTATAAACTGAGTGATACTAGGGTCGAAAAGTCACAAGCTGATCATGCTTGCATGAAGAAAAAAAGAAGAAAACATACACAAGGCTGCCGTGAAAACGGCGGCCTTGCTGCGTGTTTGGGGAATTAAATAATTATTTAATCATCGAATTGTGCTGATGATACGTATATTATATATGGAAGGAAAACAAAATGCGAAAATTAACAGGTAAATGCAAATGGATATTGGCTGTTTTGATTGTGGCAGTATCTATGGCTGCTGGTTGTAATAAAACAAAAGCTACAGGTGTAAATGCAGATGATTCATCAGAAGCATCACACAAAATTTCAGTTGTCGCAACGGTATTTCCCTATTATGATTTTGCCAGAGCAATTGGAGGTGAATATTTGGATGTGACACTGTTGCTGCCGCCTGGACGCGACAGCCACAGTTTTGAACCTACAGCACAGGATCTTCTTGCGCTTCAGTCGGCTGATATTTTTCTTTACAATGGCGGTGAGATGGAAACGTGGGTAGAAGAGGTGTTAGAAGCAGTTCCGCGCAGTCATGGAATCACCTTTCAGGGAATAGAGACAGTAGATCTGCTCGAAGAGGCGCATACAAAAAGTATGAAAACAACAGGTCATTCACATGACCACGATGAAGACGAAGACCATGACGAAGAAGAGGAGCATGATCATGATGAAGAAGATGAACATCATCATGATGAATATGATGAGCATATATGGACTTCACTTGAAAATGCGCAGCTTCTTGTATCAGCTATTGAGGAGATTTTTTGTGAGGCAGATCCTGAGCACGAGAAACAGTTTCGCGATAATGCAGCGGCTTATCGCGAACAGATTGCAGATGTGCAGTCTGAAATAGAGGAAATTGTAGACAATGCACGTGTGAAGAAAATTCTATTTGCTGATCGATTCCCATTTTTATATTTTACACAGGAATTTGGTTTAGATTATGATGCTGCATTTGCTGGTTGCGCCGGAGATACGGAGCCGTCAGCTAGAGTCATAGCATCCTTAATAGAAGAGATACAATCTGAAAATATAAAAGCAATTTATCATGTTGAGATGGGAAATACAAAGACAGCTCAGATGATAAAGGAAGCAACAGGCGTTGAGATATTAGAACTTCATTCATGCCATACTGTGACTTCAAAGCAGCTGCAGGAAGGTGTGACTTATGTGGAGTTGATGAGACAAAATGCAGAAAATTTAAAGAAAGGATTACAGTAAAATGCTGTTTGAATGTAAAAAAGTATCATTTGGATACGAAAACCAGCAGGTCATTAAAGATCTGTCATTTCAGGTTCAGGAAGGTGAGTATGTTTGTGTGGTAGGAGAAAATGGCTCTGGAAAATCCACATTGATAAAAGGTTTACTAGGTCTGATTCCGGCAGGAAGCGGTCAGGTAAATTATGGAAAGGAAATTTTAAACCATGTAATTGGATATCTGCCGCAGCAGACAAGCTCACAAAAAGATTTCCCGGCAACTGTCTGGGAGGTGATTTTATCAGGCTGTCTAAGTACAAGAAAAGGCCGCTTTTTCTATTCAAAAGAAGATAAGGAAAAGGCAAGAAGACAGATGCGTCATCTTGAACTTGAAAATTTGGCATCAAGATCATTTGGTGAATTATCAGGAGGTCAGCAGCAGCGCGTGCTGATTGCAAGAGCGCTTTGTGCAACGGAAAGTCTTTTGATTTTAGATGAGCCAGTCACAGGACTTGATCCGGCAGTTACACGTGAACTGTATGAGATTTTGGAAAAGCTTAACAAAAAAGAGCATACGGCTATTGTTATGGTAACACATGATATTGCAGGAGCACTTCCATATGCAGATAAAGTTCTTCATATTGGTCCGCAAGGCTACTTTTTTGGAACGCGCAGAGAGTACTGTGCAAGTGAAGAGGGAAAGCGTATGCTTGGAACGGCTTTCAGAGAGGAAGAAGAAAAATGAATCTGATTATTACGATGTTTCAATATCCATTTATTCAAAGAGCACTGATAGTAGGTGTGCTTGTGTCGCTTTGTGCGGCGCTTCTTGGTGTATGCCTTGTGCTTAAACATTATTCTATGATTGGAGATGGTCTGTCCCATGTGTCATTTGGGGCTTTATCAGTTGCAGTTGCATTAGGTGTATCTCCGCTTTGGATTTCTATTCCGATTGTTATTATTGCCTCATTTTGTCTGCTTAGGATTCGTGAGAACGCGCATATGAAAAATGATGCGGCCATTGCCGTAGTATCTTCATCAGCACTTGCAATAGGCATCACGGTCACAGCTTTGACAACTGGTATCAACACAGATGTTTCAAGCTACATGTTTGGAAGTATTCTCGTTATGAATGAGCAGGATGTCATGATAAGTATAGTTTTATGTGTTATTGTTTTGGCACTGTTTATTTTATTTTACAGCCGTATTTTTTCTATTACATTTGATGAGAATTTTTCAAAGGCATCTGGCATTCCTGTTGGCCGTTTTAATGCACTTTTGTCTGTTCTTACAGCAGTGACGATCACCCTTGGCATGCGAATGATGGGAGCAATGCTGATTTCAAGCCTTATTATTTTTCCGGCACTTATAGCAATGCGTCTTCAAAGAAGCTTTAGCGGTGTTATTATTGCAGCAGCAATCACAGCAGTAATAGACTTCTTACTTGGCCTAGTGATTTCATTTTTACTTTCAACACCGACTGGTGCAAGCATTGTGCTTGTAAATCTTTGTGTACTATTGATTGTGACTGCAATCCAGAAAATTCGTGGAAAATAATAAAAGGCGCCGAGGCGCCTTTTTCATGTGCTTTTATAATTATCTGGCCTGAAACGTTGCACATTCTGTATGATTGCCTGATTGTGTATTCATTCCATTGATTGCCACTGATTCTGCCTGACATAAATGGTTTTCATTGTGGATGCACTGAACAGCATTGCAGCCAATTTTTAAAGCAGGATTTGGTGTCTGTGTGCTGTTTTTAAAAGAATCGGAAGTTTTTTGGTCAAAGCTTGCACAGCATGTGCAGCCGCATGAGCAGTCATTCTTTGAGTCTGTATTAACAAGAATTTCTGATTTGCAGCAGCAGTGATCGTCGTTATGCTTACATTCTGTAACGGTACAGGTACAATTTGTCATAATAGAAATCTCCTTATAATTTGTGTGAGACTTTCATCTGGATACTGATTAGCGAAAAAATGGCATTTCAATTCATTCCAAATAAAAGCTTATGGACAGTATCTGCAAAAAAAGAAAAAACATGCGAAAAAAAGAAAAAACAGCTTGCTTTTTTGTGAGCAATATGATAAAGTATCTCTGTTGTGATTTTAGAGATGGTCCGCTGTTACTGCGTGTATTATGAACATCCGTATTAGTATAAGGAGGCACACTATGAGTGGCATTATTGAAAGCATTGAGAAGGCTCAGTTAAAGGAGCATGTTGATCAGTTTAACGTAGGCGATACCGTAAGAGTATACGCTAAGATCCGCGAGGGTGAGAAGGAAAGAATCCAGATGTTCGAAGGTACTGTTTTAAAGAGACAGAACGGCGGAATCCGTGAGACCTTCACTGTAAGAAAGTCATCCAACGGTGTTGGTGTAGAGAAGACCTGGCCGGTACACTCTCCAGCAGTAGAGAGAATCGAAGTTGTACGCAAGGGTAAGGTACGCAGAGCAAAGCTGAACTACTTAAGACAGAGAGTAGGAAAGAGCGCTAAGGTTAAGGAAATCGTAAAGTAATAACGAACCTATACAAAGGAGGGGCCTATACAATATGTATGACCTCTCCTTTTTGACTTTAAGAGAGACGGTCAGTTAGATTTTGTTTGGGATTAAATAGAGGTACAGATAGATGAAAGCAGTATCGTTGGGAAAACAAAAGAAAAAGAGCCTGCCGTGGCGTATTGTGAGCGGATTGGCAAATACAGCGCTTCTAATTATACTGGCGCTGTTTGTTTATCTGTTTTTGGCATTTCCAATGCAGATGAAGGGTCATTCTATGGAACCGGCAGTCGCAGAAAAAAGTCTGCTGTTACTAAATAAAATACAGTATCGTTTTGTTTCACCGAAGCAGTTTGATATAATTGCATTTCAGATCAAAGACAGCGATGAGCTTCAAATCAAGCGTATCATTGCATGTCCGGGTGATCGCATAAACATTAAAGAAGGAATGATTTATATAAATGGAACTTTGTGTGAGCAGGCGAATGAATATAGTAAGGATCTGATCTATGCAGGAACAGCTTCAGATGAACTGACAGTTGGAGAAAACGAATATTTTGTTTTGGGAGATAATGCAGTTTATAGTGAAGACAGCAGATCAGAAGATATTGGTATGGTATCAAAGGATCAGATTGTGGGAAAGGTTTGGTTTGTGGGAGAGTCATTTCTTTCATTCCATCTTTTATAGAGAATTGGATTGACCGCAAACAGCAAAATGAGTTATACTGAAAACAGCGAAGCTGTTCAGAAAGAAAAGAAAGGTTTGATAAACTATGCAGATACAGTGGTATCCGGGACATATGACAAAGGCACGCCGTGCCATGCAGGAGGATCTGAAATTAGTTGATCTTGTTATGGAACTAACAGATGCGAGAGCACCTTTGGCAGGACGAAATCCCGATATTGATAAACTTGCAGCTGGAAAAGCAAGAATGATTTTTTTGAACAAGGCAGATTTGGCAGATGATCAGGCGACACTTGCCTGGATGGATTATTTTAGAAAGAAGGGCATCACACCAATTCGTCTTGATGCAAGAAAAACAAATTTCAAAAAAGCTGTCGTTGATGGTGTGAAAATTGCATGTCAGGAAAAGATTGAGCGTGATCGCCGCAAGGGAATTTTAAATCGTCCGATCCGCGCCATGGTTGTAGGTATTCCTAATGTAGGAAAATCTACATTTATTAATTCACTTGCAGGAAAGACAGCTGCAAAGACAGGAAATAAGCCAGGTGTTACGCGTGGAAACCAGTGGATCAAGATCGACAAACAGCTTGAGCTTCTTGATACGCCAGGTATTTTGTGGCCTAAGTTTGATGATGAGGCAATCGGAATGAAGCTTGCCTGTGTGGGTTCAATCAGCGATGAAGTACTTAATATGCAGGAAATTGCCTACCATTTGCTTTCATATGGAAAGGCGAATTACAATCAGCTGTTTGAAGCACGCTACGGGGCAGTGCCGCAGCCAGATGATGAGCGCGACAATGAAATAGTACTCTGGATGGAAAATATTGCCAGACAGAGAGGTTGTTTAAAGAGGGGTGCAGAGACTGATTTTGATAAGGTATCTGCGCAGATTACTGATGATTTTAGAAGCGGCCGCATTGGAAAGGTTTCGCTTGAGGTGCCTAAGCAGGCATAAGCAGTCAGAACAATGTTTTGCTGCAAAAAAACGAAGGATAAGACAGGATAAAGAACATGGATGGGAAACAAAAGTCAGTTGCTGCGATTACGCAGGAACTTCAAAATTGCAGCGAAGAGGCGCTGATTGCACTTTGCAGCAATCTGCGTACAGATCCAAGAAAAAGTGTGCAGCTTCTTGCAGAAAAGGCTATGAAACGCTTGGAAAAGGAAAAAAAGGAGCTTGAGCGTGTTCAGGGGATGATCGACTTTGAACGTGAGATTGCAGGCAGCACAATATACTGCGGAATTGACGAGGCCGGACGAGGACCGCTTGCGGGACCAGTTGTGGCGGCAGCTGTCATTATGCCGCGTGATGGAAAAATTCCGTATGTCAACGACTCAAAGCAGGTCTCAGAAAAGAAAAGAGAACAGCTTTACGAGCAGATTTTAAAGGAAGCAGTATCCTATGGAGTAGGAATTGTCGATGCAAAAAGAATTGATGAAATCAATATTTTGCAGGCAACATATGAGGCAATGCGCGAGGCAGTAAGTCAACTTACGCTGCCGCTTGGCCATGTGCTTGCAGATGCAGTGCGTATTCCTAAGCTTACCGTGGCACAGACACCGATTATAAAGGGAGATGCAAAATGTTATTCGATTGCAGCTGCCAGTATTATCGCAAAGGTGACGAGAGACCGAATCATGCGCGAGTATGATCGAATTTACCCAGGATATGGCTTTTCAGACAATAAGGGATATGGAAGTGCAGCTCATATTGAAACGTTAAAGAAAAAAGGACCTGTGCCGATCCACAGAAGAACCTTTATCAGTGCCTTTTGGCAGGGAGAACAGGATTGAATAAACGCCAGATCGGAAGCGTGTATGAATTAAAAGCTTCAGATTATCTGACAAAGAAAGGGTATCAGATAATAGAACGCAATTATCGGTGTAGAATCGGAGAGATTGACATAATTGCAATAGAGCGAGATTGCCTGTGCTTTATTGAGGTGAAATACCGTAAAAATGAAAAGACAGGCGATCCGTTAGAGGCAGTCGATAAACGAAAGCAGCAAAAAATTATTCGGACAGCGCAGTATTATTTGCTGACACATTCAAAATATCAAAGTGTTAAATGCCGCTTTGATGCAGTGGGAATACTGGGAGAAGAAATTCGGCTTGTCAGGGATGCATTTCTTTGCTGATAGATCAGTACGTGTAAAAAGGAGATCAAAATATGATGCTCATTCGAAAAGGTACGGGAGAAGACCCGCGGTTAATTGAAAAAGATAAAGTTCATTATTTGGAATTTGAAGCATTGAAAAAGCAGTCCTGGCTGACACATGCCTTCTCTACAAGACTTGGCGGTGTGAGCAGTGGCTGCTTTGCGTCTATGAACCTGGGTTTTGGACGCGGAGAAGAAGATAAAATTGTTGCAGAGAATTATAAAAGGCTTGGAGATGCAGTGGGTTTTGACTGGAAAAAAGTGGTCTTGTCCCATCAGACTCACACTACAAATGTACGCCTTGTGACAGAAAAAGATGCCGGAAAGGGAACGGTAAGAGAACGCGATTACACAGATGTGGATGGATTAATTACAAATGAGCCTGGGCTGCCGCTTGTAACATTTTATGCTGATTGTGTGCCGCTTTATTTTGCAGATCCTAAAAATAAGGCAATTGGATTATCACATTCCGGATGGCGCGGTACCGTGGGACGCATGGGTGAAAAAACACTAAAAGCGATGAATAAAGCGTTTGGCACACAGCCACAGGATGTGATAGCAGCCATCGGACCGAGTATATGCGGTGATTGCTTTGAGGTAGGACCAGAAGTAGTAGAAGAATTTGCAAAAACATTTTCAAAAAAAAAGATGGAAGCAATATGTCATGCAGGACGAAATGACAGAAGCTATCTTGATCTGTGGCGGGCAAACCGCATAATTTTAGAGGAGGCTGGCGTGCAGCCGCAAAATATCAGTGTAACAAATATTTGTACCAGATGTAACCCAGATCTTTTGTACTCTCATAGAATTATGGGGGCGCAAAGAGGTAATTTGGCAGCAATTTTAATGATAAGGGAATAAAAGTAAAAAGTATAGTCGATTTCTTATGACAAAAAGAAAGGGGCAGCTATGAAAAGACAAATGAAATGGGCGGCAGCATCATTGATATGCAGTCTTATTATACAGTGTATGCCGGCAGCGGCAGATCAAAAGACACAGGAAGCATTTGATGCTTATTTAGACAGAATTTATGCACAATGGATCAGTGAAAATCCATTTCAAATTCACTTTTATCTTGAGCATCCAGAAAATTATGGCATTGAACTAAGTTCATATACATTGATGGATTACAGTGAGTATGATGAGGCCGCAATTGAAGCATATGAAAAGCAGCAGGAGGAAGACCTTAAGGAATTGAGGTCATTTGATAAGACACAACTGACAAGACAACAGCAGATCTTGTATGATAAGCTTATGGAGCAGATTGATCTGAATGAGAAGTATGCGGACATGTTTGACTTTTCTTCACTTATTGGCGGGTCAAATGGAATTGTCAATTCTCTTGCTAATAATTTTCAAAATTATTTGTTTATTGAGAAGAAGGATGTAGAAGAATATTTAAAATTTTTGCAGGATATTCCGAATTATATTGATTATGCAATTGAGTATACAAATGAGTATGCAGAATATGATCTAGTCCCGTCAAAGTATATGCTGCAGGTTAATAGTGAGGCAATTGATGCGCTTGTCGGCAAAAACACAAATGTTTTTATTGAGGGTTTCGAAAAAAAGCTTGACGAGGCTGCATTTCTTTCTGATGAAGAACGTGCGAATTTTAAGGCAAAAAACAAAGAATTGGTAGAGCAGATTGTAAATCCGGCATTTGCAAAGCTTAAACAGCAGCTTTCACAGTGGCAGGAAACATTTGACGAGTGGGAAGGCTTTGCTGAATATGCTGAGGGCGAGGATTATTATAATTATCTAATTGAAACATATGCAGGTGTTTCTATGGATGCCGAGGAATTGTTTGATTATATGTATGACAAGCTTGATGATTGTGAGGAACGATTCTCAGAGCTGTTAGAGGATGATGAAATATATGAAGGCTATATGAATTCAGAGTATGGCTTTGAAAAAAGAACACCATCTGAGATTTTAGATGCGCTTCGTGTTTATACAAAGGAAAATTTTGCACCGATTGCAGATCCTGGTTATCAGGTAGAGGAGCTTCCAAATGCTCTTCGAAGCGATGGCGTACTGGCATATTATCTGACACCTCAGGAGGATCATGACGATGTTAATCAGATTTGCTTAAATCCAGATGCGCTTGGCACGGATCTTGGAGTTTTGTATGAAACGCTGGCGCATGAAGGTTATCCTGGTCATCTGTACTTTTTTAATTATGTAAAACAGCAGGGGTGGCATCCGATCAATTTCTTTGTGTCAAATATTGGCTTTGAGGAGGGATGGGCAGAATATGCAGCGCGCCTTTCACTAGATAGCTGGGGACTTGATCCAGATATGATGGAAGTTATTTTTCTGGATCAAGAGTTTAGTTATCTGTTAATGGGTTTGTCTGATATTGGAATCAATTATGGCGGATGGACAGTTGATGATGTATATGATCTGTGGGAAACTTACTTCTATCTTGACAGCGCAGAAGATGTGCGTGATGTATATGATGCGTGTATGGCAGAGCCAGGTACGATTCTTAGCTATTCAATCGGCTATTATCAGATATGCGATCTGGAAGAAGAGGTAAAGGAGATGCTTGGTGAATCATTTGATCATAATGAATTTGTGACAGAACTTTTGTCAGTTGGCGGTGCATCATTTGATATTACAAGGTCATATATCATGGAGTGGGCTAACGAAAAGTTACACGGATAATCCAATATCTATAGCCAAGCCACCTTCGGGAGTTGCCGCAAAAAAGCCTTGACAAACAGAAACATAAGCGTTACACTTACAATATACGAAAGAAAAAAGCAAAAATAAAATGAAAAGAGGAATACAAAAAATGGAAGAAAAAGAGACTCGCTTTGACCGTTCAACAGAGCGCAGTGAATGTTTGATTGCCGAGTATAAGAAACTTCGTAAGGATGAGGCAAAGATGAGCCAGAAATCACTTGAGGATATCACAGGTGTTCCGCGTCAGATGATCATCCGTTACGAAAAAGGAAAAATTATGCCGACCGTTCGTGCTATGAATCGTCTTCTTGAGCCGCTTGGCTATCAGCTTGGAATTGTTCCGCTGAAAAAAGAAGACAGCGAGGACACACAGTAATTACAGGCATAGGAAATTTATATACATAAGATAAAAAGCATCTAGCAAAACTAACTGATCCGTATAAAAACGGTGGTTGTCTGCAGATGCTTTTTTGGTACATACAAAGGAGGAGAAAAAAGAAAAAGAAAAGGAGAATTTTATGGTACTAAAACAAAGAAAAACAGTATTGATTGTATCGGCACTGTTGACAGCACAAATGGTCATGCAGGAAGCAGTACAGGCATTTGAAGAAGTCTCGCAGCCTGAAGTGCAAATTACAGAAACAGCACAGGAAGGTGAACTTGTCAGTCAGTCAGATGGGGATGATATCTGGACGGAAACTTATACATATGTGTCTGATACAAACACGCCTCATGCTTTTGCCGAAACAATTGAAAAACAAGGCGATTGGTATGCGATGAAGGATGTAGAATATCAGGTGACAGAGCTGACGACACAGCTGATACAAAAAAGTGAAGCAATGTGGGCATATGCATCGTATGAGCCGGAGCAGGAAATAGAAGAAGCAGGAATCCGCTATACGTTGACATCACTTTCCAAAGATGAATGGATGCAGACAGATCGTCTGAAAAATGTGACGAAATACTTAAGCTGTCAGGAAGGGCAGGAAGTTTCGGAAACGCTTGATGTAGAGACAGCAGATGAAGTGACAGGAGAAGCTCTTTATGGAACAATTGGAAGAATTGAGTTAAAAGAGGATGGCGCAGATTGGAAGGAAGGTGCTCTTGAGGAGTGGGATATTTACAGCTGGAATGGAGAGTCTTGGGTTTATCAAAGAAACGATGAATGTTTTTACGCGACAGAAGAAAGTCCATGGTTTGAAGGCTATGAGGCGGTATTTATGCAGGAGCATCATTTAGATGGTGCATTTAATCAGATCACGTCAATAGAATGGTATGGAGATGGCTGGCAGGACGAGGAAGGAAACTGGAAGAGAAGTGTCAGGATAACAGGAAACAAAATGGTACCGCGATATCAGGCAATTTATTCAGGAGACGTGGCGCAGCCTGATCTGCCAATGGTGTGTTATAAAGCGCAGTATACGTCTGATCCGCAGGGCTATCTTATAACAGCAGATGTAACGTATGAAAAAATGCAAGAAGAAGCAGTGCAGAAAGAAGAAAATGCAGATGAGTCAATATTAAAGTCAATATCAGAAGAACTTATAAAAACATTGCAGCAGAATAAAACAAATGAAAAATTCTGGTATTTACTGTTAGCGGCACTTATGGCTGTCAGTGTGGGATTGCAGGTAGCTGTGATTTTTGTGTTGGCATTTCGTGAGCGGTAACATAAAAATTAAAAAAAATAAAAAAATGGTTGACAACAGCCTTGCAGTGTGATATTATAATCAGCGTTGCAAGGCTTGTTGGTCAAGGGGTTAAGACGTCGCCCTCTCACGGCGAAAACAGGAGTTCGATTCTCCTACAAGCTGCTATGTGTCCTGCGAAAGCAGGACTTTTTCTTTTTTGTTCGGATTTTTCCTAGAAACAGATTCTTTTTTATAATAGTTTGCAACATTTCTTAAGGCAGCTGCATGATATAGGTGAAAGGAAATAAAACACAAGTAGAAAATTTAATGCATTGATCGTTACAAGGCGGAGGTGATAAGGGATGAAACACGAAGAAAGAGAGGTACGTCAAATCTATAATGACTACGGTGATGATTTGTATCGACTATGTTATTTTTACACTGGAAATGTACATGATGCAATGGATGCGGTGCAGAATACATTGGTACATTTAATGGAGTACACAGGAACATTTGAGTCGGAAAGTCATAAAAAGTCATGGTTACTTAAGGTTGGGGTTAATGAATGCAGGCAGCTTCATCGCCAATGGTGGAGACGTAAGGTGACAGCGGACGAATCGCTTATTGATATGGAAAAGGTAGGTGTGCAGACTAGCGATGTGTGGGAGAGTGTAATGTCATTGCCAACAAAATACCGCACAGCAATTTATCTATATTATTATGTCGGCTATTCAACGGAAGAGATTGCTAAAATTATGGAAAAACAGTCATCTACGGTGCGGTCACTCTTACTTAGAGCGAGAAAAAAATTGAAAGAAGAACTGGTGGAGCCGCAGGCAGATAGTAGTTCACGAATTTAACAAACAGAAAGGAAGGTGCAGCATGAAGCAGGATGATTATAGAAATATGTGCGATGAAATAAAGCTTTCGGAAGAACAGAAAGATAAAATATGGGTAGCTGCGAGAGCAAAAGTGCAGACAAAAAAAGAAAATAGGCAAAAGATGGGCAGATTTGCGAAAATTGCAATGGCAGCGGCAGCGATTATTGTATTTTTTATGGTGACAGCTATGCCAGGCATTATAAGAAATAAGAATACAAATCAGCCTGCAGCACAGGTGGAAAAGAGTACAGAGGAAGATAATTCACAGACCGTGCAAGTAAATCAAGAAATGAAATATTATTTGTTACTTGGAACGGATGGTCGCACAGATAAAAAAACAGGTACGCATGCAGATGCAATTGTTTTGGCAGGGATGGATGCGAGCAAAGGAAAAATTCAACTTATTTCAATTCCACGTCGCCTAGAGCTGGATGGAAAGGAAGCGAGTGAGTACGACTGGTGGTATCAGAGTACTAATGATCTTTGGAGTGCAATTGAACGAAATTTTGAAATTAAAATTGAGGGTCAAGTGACAGCATCATTTTCAATATTTGCACAGCTTGTTAATATGTATGGAGGTTTGGAATTAGAGGTTACAGAGGCAGATTTAGATCCAAAGTATTCTCAGTTAAATGGGTACCTGACAGAAGTAGTGGAATCGACAGGCATTGCAACAAAGGGGCAGATTACAGAACTCGGAGTTCAGCTTCTTGATGGTCCGCAGACTGTAGCATGGTGCAGAGTGCGTGATACAGAGAATGGTGTAAGAGGATCGCGTTTTCTTAAGGCATTGAAACAATTATATTCACGAATGGCTGAGCAAAACAATGATTATGAAAAGATAACGGTTGCCAGCATTATAATCTTATCCACGGTGAATGCGGATATCACATTATCGAATGAACCATTTGAGGTTGCAATGATAATGGAACAGGCATTTGCTTGTACTGAGTTTTCATATATTGATCTGGCACAGAGCGAGTATGTAGAAGTAACCAAAGAAGAGAACAATGAAGAACCTGTGTATACTCTTTCAGAAGAATTTTATGGCATTCCACATCTGAGTGTGTTAAACTAATCCTAGTACCGTGTGAAGCAATCGATTTCTTATTAAATATTGATTGTCTTATACGAAAAAAAGGAGGAACACACCAAAGATGAAACACATGCTTGAAAAAACATTTCCAGAAAAATTGACAGGGCAGCTGAAAAAGTGGATGGCAGCCACCGTCGCAGCAACCATGATGCTGCCGGGGACGATGGCTGTACCGGCTGCCGAAAACACACAGAGCAATCTGCCTCAGGAAGAATTGACAGTTCACTTTATTGATGTTGGACAGGGACTTGCAATTTTAGCACAGGCAGGCGATGATGTGCTTGTATATGATGGCGGAAACTCGGATGCAGCATCCTACTTTGTTTCATATCTAAAGGATGAGGGTGTTGAGGACATTGACTATATGATTGCGTCTCATTACGATGCAGATCATTTAAATGGTCTTGTCGGTGCACTTCATGCATTTGATACTGAGACAATAATTGCACCGGACTATAAACATAATTCCAAACTTTATACGTCATTCTACAATACATTGTCGTCTCAAAATAAGGAAGTGACATACCCAGAAGTGGGTCAAGAGTACGAGTTTGGCGAGGGCAGCTTTACTGTACTTGGACCGACACAAATTAGGGATGATTCAAACAACAATTCTGTTGTGGTTCGTCTTGATTATGGCGATACGTCATTCTTATTTACTGGTGACGCTGAGTCAAAGGAAGAGAAGGATATCATTGCAGCAAATGAGGATCTGGACTGTGACGTGTTGTCAGTTGGCCATCACGGATCTGCAAGTTCCACAAGCTGGGATTTTTTGGAGCAGGTACTTCCAGAATATGCAGTTATTTCCTGTGGTGTGAACAATTCTTATGGTCATCCAGATCCAGATACTATCGAAAAATTGGAGTCGATTGAGGCACAGATTTTCAGAACAGATCTGCAGGGCAATATTATTGCGATATCAGACGGTGAGACGATCACCTGGAATAATGTACCAAGCAACGGGGAAGTATTGTATGCTGCTGATTTTGTATCTGTAAAAGAAGAACCGAATGACACAAGCAGTACTGTTGGCGAGCTTGGACCAGGCAATCAGATACAGGTATTAAACCGCGATGACAATGGCTGGGCAACTATTGTATTTAATGGTGCTACTACATATATTCCGTCTTCTTACCTGAGTGACATTGATCCACAGAAGATGACACAGGCTGCTCCAACCCAGCCGGTAGGAAACATGGTATGGCTGTCTGCTACTGGATCTAAATATCACAGCAGAAATAATTGCGGAAATATGAATCCAGCAAATGCGCGTCAGGTAACAGAATCAGATGCAGTAAGTCAGGGGTATGAGAAATGCAAAAAGTGCTGGTGACAATAAAAACAATGATAAAGAAAGTGATGAAGAAAGAACCAGTTCTGTCAATTGCAGTGATTTTGGCAGTTATCTCAATGTTTGTTGTACATCCAGATGATACGTATGTATCATATATTGATTTTCGCACACTTGCTATTTTATTTTGTCTGATGGTGATTGTTGCAGGAATGAGAGAGATAGGTGTATTTGACTATATCGCACAAAGTCTGTTAAACAGAGTGAAAAGTATTTCAGGTATTGTCATGATTCTCGTACTTCTTTGCTTCTTCTTATCAATGGTGATTACAAATGATGTGGCATTGATTACATTTGTTCCATTTGCCATTCTAATTTTAAAGAGATTTCCTAAAGAGGTGCGATGCCATTGGCTGATTCCCTGTGTAGTTATGCAGACAGCAGCAGCCAATTTGGGAAGCATGATGACACCTATTGGAAATCCTCAGAACTTATATCTTTATGGAAAAGCAAATTTGCAGGCATCATCATTTTTTTTGCTGATGCTTCCGTATACAGTATTGTCGCTGTTAATTCTGATTATATGGATTGCAATCCATACAAAAAGAAAGACAGATAATGAAACTAATTGCATGGATGGTTCAACACATAAAGCTGTGTATGCAAAGACACAAAGCAGAAAAATTTCAGATAAGCTTCGTCTGACTATATATCTGATATTATTTTTCTTAAGTCTTCTTGCAGTAGGCCGCTTAATTTCTATTTGGATAGTATTTGCCTGTGTGATTGCCTGGGCAGCAGCATTCGACAGTAAATTATTTAGAAATGCAGATTATGCGTTGCTTGGAACATTTACAGCACTATTTGTTTTTATTGGAAATCTTGGAAGAATCCCTCAGTTTTGCAGTATTCTTCAGAATTTGATTCAAACAAGGGAGGTCATAATAGCGGTTGCAGCAAGTCAGGTAATGAGCAATGTTCCAGCAGCAATTTTGTTGTCGGGCTTTACAAATAATTATCGGGCATTGATTATTGGAACTAATCTAGGCGGTCTTGGAACTATGATTGCTTCTATGGCTAGTTTAATCAGCTTTAAATATATTTCACGTGAAGATGCATCATTACGAGGCAAATATTTTATTTGGTTTACGGCAGCAAATGTGATTTTATTAGTCATTCTTTTAGCCGCAGCCAAAATATTAGGACAATTATAGAAAAATATTTTAAAAAAAATGAAGACCGGTCAATGTAACTGTTGACCGGTTTTCATTTTTTGTTATTTTGTTTTAATTGATGCTTCTAACTGATTGATATGATGTTTTAACAGGTAAAGCGTATCTTCCCTTGAGTAGACAAGATTGCTCTCTGGAAGTGAGTGAAAGAAATCAAGGAACAGACTGCGAATGGACTCTTCTGTGATATGAATATTGCAGCAGTAAGAACCAAAGACAAATTTTAATGTCGTATAAATGTGCAAACCAGTCTGAGGGTTGATGTAGATCGAAAGATAATCTGGTAAATGCAGCTGTGTTGGACGAGCAATCAGTCCAAGTACAGTGCCAGTCTCAATCTCCTGATACAGCTTTTTTAAGAAATCACAGACATCTGACTGGTCAAGATATGGAATCAGTTCCTTTGGCGAGTCATCACAAGTACGGCTTTCAATCAGATTCTGCAAACCTTCCTCTGTAAAAATGGTGTAGTAGTTGCTTTCAACCTGACGCAGGAAGGAATAGTGCTGGTCGATTAGTGACAAGTATGGCTCAAGTAGAAGCTGGGAGCGATTCAAATATTTCTCAACTATATTGTGCGATATATAGCGACCGATACATGGCTGCGGCATAATTATATGCAAAGAATCAGGTGCGGCAACAGAAATATATTCATTTAGCACTTCTGCCATGTCTGAACTGCATTGGGTTAACGGTTCGCACTGGAGCAGCAGATTTTTGAAGAAGTTACGGTAATACGAAATAAGGTCTTCTGATTCTAGGATTTGTGCAGTGGATAAATCCTCTGAAAATAGAATCAGATAGTGCGGAGAAATAATGTAGTATCCCATTGGAGAGAGCGATGCTGCTTTTGGAGTCTCATGAAAATAGTAAGGCTTATAGTGACCACGAGAGGCAAGACACAGTGGGATAACAGCATGCAAAAGTTCAAGATTTTTTGCAGCAGCGTTTGGACTTGTTTCAAAGCAAAGCAATTCATTTACTGTAAAACTGCGGTTGTCAAGCCAAAATTCCATAAAGTCGATAGTTAACTTTAAGCTTGGTGGAAGAAAAAGGTTAAACTCAGCATTTTCAGTATGAGAAATCTCATAGATCAAGACTGAGCGGATAGCGCTTCGGACGGCAAATTCACCCTTGATCAGACGTTCTGAGATACTTAGAGAAGAAACCTCTGGCGGCGGAGCCATGGAAAAATCAACAGATGCCAAATTGTTTAACAAACGGCAGACGGCCTGACGGTTGTTGTACGTTTCCTCGCCTTGAAGAAGGATATCATATAGCTGAAAAAAATCTTTTCGTTCATCAACGGAAAGATTAAAATGACGTGCGAGTGCTTGAACTGTTTTATAGGAAAGTATTCGCTCGTCAGCAAGTGCCTTGTGAATTGAAGTGCGTTCTGCTCCAATCGTACGGGCAAGTGAAGAGATGCTTTCTCCACTGTCGGCAATTAATCTTTTTAAATAGGTACTGAATTTCGACACAAAGAAGTCCCCCTTTAAAACTTTATATAGTTAAAGTATATTGTACCATATAATCAAACAGTTTGACATAACAAATTTTGCTGTTTGAGAACAAATTTTGACGATTGTGTGACAAAGTTTGAAGTACACACGGGCACACTTTTTGGCACAGCTTGTTTTTATATAGGATTCTTTGTATACTAAAGAAGAATATAAAAGCATAGAACTAGTTATAGGATAAAACTATTATAAAAAAGAAGAGGGGAAGGTGACTTTATATGAGCGATTGTACCATAGCAGCACAAGTGCTTGAAAAAAGAGAGGAACCTGCCGAGTATCTGGTAGATCGCATGATACGTATTTGCCGAGATCAGCTGATGCTGCCAATACGACAGACGATGGAGCGCATTGACTGCCATGAAATATGCTTTATGGAAAGCAGAGGGCATAATGTGTACATATATACGAAAAATCGGGAGATTCGCATTTATCAGAAGCTGACTGATCTTGTTGATTTGCTTCCTGATTATTTTCATCAGTGTCACAAAAGCTATATCGTAAATTTAGAATATGTGGTACGCCTTGAAAGGACGTTGCTTTATATGGCTGATGAAAGAATGGTACCAGTCAGCCGTACACATCAGGCAGAGACAAAAGAGATATATGAAAATTATGTCAATGCCTGAGTATTGTGGCTGTGCAATAATAATTAGTTTTTTTCTTTTATCAGTTCGGCAATTTCCTTATATCGTGATGTAATTGCCTTATAATTTTCTCGTTTGTGCGGAAAAGTACAATTTGAGCAATCTTTATTTCCATTTGGAAGGTAGCGAAACTGCCCACCGCATTTTTTGCCAAGTGCGTATAGTGGGCAGTAGCAAAAAAGGCAGTTGAAATTGTCCGGGTCCGCATTTTTATGGCATGGAAAGTATTCACATTCTCGATTGCAGAAAAATTGATAATGAGTCGTTTTAGGTCGTTCCATATCAAAACCTTTCATATTAAGTGATATTGTATCTTTAGAAATTACTTTGTTATAAAATAAATTTATCTTTGCAAATATTATTTTAATAGCTCATCGATTTCAACAAAACAAGCTTCTGTGCGGTTCTCGCTAACTGGGTGGTTAAAGTAAATTCGTTTTCCATCGCGTGAGAAGGTTGGGTTTGGATGAATCTGAAGCTTCCAAGTACAGTTTTGGAAGTTTTGTCCACCAAATGTAGCAATAGGAGTGGTCTCGCCGCGGCGATACAGGAAAATGTCTGCTGGGTAGCCAGGATAAGCGCGGTCTCCGACAAAGTAGCTGCGGTCTGGAGAACCATCAATATGATTTCCAATTCCACCAAGCGTTTCTATGCATTCTCCGTTTGGTGTAAAACGCTGGATACGGCTCGTTTCCATCTCAATCTTTGAACCGTCATAGTACTGACGAGTTGCCATGTATGTATCATCGTCAAACCAAAGCTGATGAACTGGTTTGTCTGGAATGACATGTGTCTTACCAGTCTCAAGATCAATGCAGCCAAGGGCACCAAATACAGGGCAGTTGGCAACGCTTAAACGCATCATCACCTTTGTCGCAGATGGATTTAACTGTACGTGGCTCATTGAAGTTGTGTGATCATTTGGCGTACAGCCACTTTTTACAACCATGTCATAAACAGTCTTTTTATCGGCAACGCGGCGAATCTTTCCAGTTGTTAAATCAAGCAGATAAATACCGCATGTATTAAGTTCTGGGTAATTGGGGTTCTTGTCCAGAAATTCCTCTGAGATGGAGAATGGATACTGACCATTTTCAGCACAGTGGCTTTCTTTACCAAAGATTGGTCCATAAACAACTTCTCCTGTATGAATATTCAGGACACGAAATGCGCTAAATCCATTTATTATATCACGAAAAACAATGTGATCATTATCTGTAAAAGTGGCAGATGGACCATTGTGGTTGCCGCAGCTTACTGTAAAGACACAGCGTGCGTTTGCCAGCGTATTTCGGTCGCAGATCCAGATCTCGGTGATCTGCTTTTCTTTGTCCTCCAAATTAGGCTTTTTTGCGTAGACAAGAAGGGTTCCATCTGGACTTTCTGGCTGACCGCCATTCATGCCCCAGAGAGAAGAGCCTTCATATTCACATACTTTTTCCATGAAAATGTACCTACCTTCATTATTTTTTATTTGATTGTACTCCTATTTTTGTTTTGCATCAAGCCAATCGTGGGAAATGCTTGAAGAATTTTTCGAGTCATGGTAAGATGAAGTGGGAATAAAAATAAGAGCGAAAAAAAGAAAGAAGGATCTGACATGGAAACCAAAAATATAAATGTATGTGAAACTTTCCCAGACGGCACTCCAATAGATGGATGGTTTTATGATACAAATGTACCTTCATTGGAGAAAATTGGAAAACAGTATGTTCTGACTGCATATGGTATCCTTGATGATGGAAAGCTTTACACAAAGGAAATTCAGGCATTGATTGATCTGGCAGCGAAAGAGGGCGGCGGTGTTATTGTTGTTCCATCAGGAACATATTTGACAGGTGCACTCTTTTTTAAGCAGGGTGTTAATTTATACGTAGCACAGGGCGGTATGTTAAAGGGAAGCGATGACTGTTCTGATTATCCGATTTGCGAGACTAGAATTGAGGGAGAGAGTTGTCTATATTTTTCGGCACTAATCAATGCAGATGGGTTAGATGGATTTGTAATGTGCGGACCTGGCACTATTGATGGAAACGGTATGCGCTCTTGGAAAGCATTCTGGCTTCGCCGCAGCTGGAATCCAAAGTGCACGAATAAGGACGAACAGCGTCCGCGCCTTGTGTATTTGTCAAATTGTAAAAATGTGCTTATTGCAGATTTGAATTTGCAAAATTCACATTTTTGGACAACACATCTTTATCACTGTGATCATGTCAAATATCTCAACTGTCGTATTTTTTCACCGGCATCGCCTGTTAAGGCGCCAAGCACAGATGCAATTGACATTGATGTGTGCAGCGATATTCTGGTGAAGAATTGCTATTTGGAGGTAAATGACGATTCTGTTGTATTAAAGGGCGGAAAGGGTCCGTGGGCAGATACTGCGCCTGAGAATGGTGCTAATGAGCGTATTCTTGTTGAGGATTGTGTGTATGGTTTCTGCCATGGCTGTCTGACATGTGGATCAGAGTCAGTACACAACAAAAATATTTTGCTGCGCCGCATTAAGGTAGGAAGCGGAAGTAATCTTTTATGGTTAAAGATGCGCCCAGATACACCGCAGCATTATGAGTATATTACACTTGAGAATATTGAGGGCAACATTACAAATTTTATCAATATTAATCCATGGACACAATTTTACGATCTGAAGGATCGTAAAGATATTCCGCTGTCTTATGCAGATCATGTGACAATGAAAAATTGCAAGTGCGAGTGTGAAACATACTTTAATGTAGAGCCAAATAAGGCACAATATGAGTTGTCTGATTTTACATTTGAAAATCTGGATATTCAGGCAAAAAATGATGGCTTCAAGGCAGATGCAGTGGAAAATATGAAGATCATCAATGTAAATGTAGTGATAGAGGCTTAAAAACAAATAGCAAAAGACCAAGAAAGGCAGAAAATTATGGTAACAGAAAAGGAAATTGCCAGAATCAATGAGTTGGCAAAAAAGCAAAAAGAAGGAACATTGACAGCAGAAGAGAAGGAAGAACAGCAAGCTCTGCGCCAGAAATATCTTCGTTCAATCCGCGAAAATATGAGAAGTTCTCTTGATCAGATGAAGATTCAAAATCCGGATGGAACAATCACTAACGTAAAAGACCGCCGTAAGGATTGGCTGAATAAGATTAAAGAATGATACTACGATATTACATCAAAAGAAAAGAATTTTTTCTTTTTTTAAGTAATGGAATATGATATACTGACAGTTAAAGAGATGGCTTTGCTGTCAGTATTTACTTTATAGAAGGGAATGGTAAAAAGTATGAATTACAGAAAATTTGGAAATACAGGTGAGAAGATTTCTGCACTTGGTTTTGGATGTATGCGTTTTCCAGAATATGAAAAGGATGGAAAGATGTATGTGGATCAGGACAAGGTAGATGAGATGGTGGCAGAGGCATATCGTCAGGGAGTTAACTATTTTGATACTGCACCAAAATATTGCAATTGTAATAGTGAGGAAGCTGTCGGAAGAGCAGTTAAGGGCTTCCGTGATAAGGTATTGTTATCAACGAAAATTCCGTTAGATGTCTGTAAGAAGCCTGGTGATTATCGCCGTGCACTGGAGCATAGTCTTGATAAGCTGGGAACAGATCATTTGGATTTTTATCATTTCTGGGGAATTAATCGTAAAGAATTTGATCAGACAATCATGGCACAGGATTTGCTTGCTGATGCTGCAAAAGCAAAAGAAGAGGGACTGATTCGTCATATTTCCTTCTCCTTCCATGATGAACCGCTTGCAATTAAGTATATTATTGATGAGTCAAAAAAACGCGGTATTCCGATGGAGAGTATGCTTGTTCAGTACAATTTGCTTGACAGAACAAATGAGGAAATGCTTCATTATGCAGCATCTAATGGAGTTGGAACAGTTGCAATGGGTCCTGTAGGCGGTGGACGACTGGCAGCACCGACAGAGCTTTATGCAAAGCTTACTGGAAAGAAATCAATTGCAACATATGAACTTGCATTTAAGTTTGTTCTGGGCAATCCAGACTTAAATTGCGCATTATCTGGTATGCAGACACTTGATATGGTAAAGCAAAATGCAAAACTTGCATCTGACAGCACAGGATTTTCCAAAGAAGAGTGGCAGCAGCTTGGAGAGGCAATGGAGCAGTTAAAGAAGTTTAGTGAGCTTTACTGCACAGGCTGCAAATATTGTCAGCCATGTCCGGCAGGAATTGAGATTCCAAAGATCTTTAACATGTTTACATACTACAATGTATACGGCCTTAAGGATCATGCAAAGAAGATGTACGATAATTATGTAAAGGATGGCGGAAAGCTGATTGAAGACTGCAAGAATTGTGGTTTCTGTGAGCGTCATTGTCCGCAACATTTGCAGATTCGCAAAGAGCTCGAGCGTGTTGAAAAGCTATTTAGATAAGAAATAATAAAAAGATCAGGCGGCATAATGCTGACTGATCTTTTTTGTGGTATCATATTAATTACGGAGTTTCATTTGAGTCGTTTGATGACTCAGATGAGGTTGGCTGTGAAGATGTATCTGCCTGCTGCACGGAATCATCACTGACAGATTTTTCTTTTTTCTTTATCTTTGGAAACTTAGCATTTACAAATACGCAAATTAAAAGAAGCATCACAATATCAATAATTGCTTCTGCAATTAGCACAACACCAGAAAAAATCCATGTGACAGTAACAGTTGAAAATGGGTTTCCGATGATAATAAGAGAAAACAGAATGGACAGTCCGGCACTTACTGCGGCAAGCCACCAACGCTTTTCTTTTTGGCGAAGAAGATCAATACTCCACTGAACCTTATAAAATCCAGAAATAAGAAGAAGAATTCCATACAGGAAAGAAAGAAGCTTGAAGGTTTCTAAAAACCAGTGGGAGAAGCATATACAAAAAAGACCAACGGAAATACTTATAAGTCCCTTCATCAAATAAAAACGCGAGATTGCCTCTGCAAGCGGTTTTTTCCAGTAAAACACGATCTGTACAACACCAAAGGCGAGGCAGGCTGCTCCGAAGGCGATTATGATTCCGTTTGAAAAGCCTGTAGGGTCGATGAGAAGCAGGATTCCGATAATCAGTTCACAAAGGCTTATCAAAAGATTAACGGAATTTTGTTTTAAAAATTTCATGATAACCTCTTTTCTCTGTACCATTCGTGTAGCAGGCCGGCACAGCAGCCTGATTTTATTATGAAACTTAGATAGAACTAGTTTGATTATAGTAGATAAAGCTAGAAAAAACAACCATTTTTCATAAAATGGGTTGCTTTTTTAAAACACGGAGAGTATAATTTATAATTGATGTAAATAAAGGTTGCACGTGCATTGCCATTTTGTTTTAACAGAATGGCTTTGTACATTATATATGAATTGATCAAGATGGGAGGATTATACATATGGCAGCAAAAACAAAGAAGGAAACTGCAGCAGTTGCAGAGACAAAAGAAACAGCAAAGAAGGCTACAGTAAAGAAGACAAGAGAAGTATATCTTCAGTGGTATGGTAAAGAAGTTCAGTTAAGCAGCATCACTGCACGCATTGAGGAAATGTGGAAGAAAGAGATGAAGAGAAAGATTTCCGAGTTAGTTGACTTAAAGGTATATGTAAAGCCAGAAGAAGGAAAGGCACATTATGTAATTAACGGTGAGATCACCGGAAGCATTGATCTGTAATTGAGAAGAAGACAGTCCTTGTGTGAAAACATAGGGGCTGTTTTATTTTTTTTATACCGCGTTAAATAGTTAACAATTTTAAAAAAACTTCTACAAAAATCCAGTAATGTGTGCTATACTATAAAAAGAGTAAAAAAAGAATCTGTAGAGTGAGGTGAGTGCATGATCAAAGAGGAAAAGATCCGCATGATGACACAAGTGGCAATGATTCAAAAAAGGGAAGAACGCCGCTCTATTGAAATCTGTGGATACCGAAAAAAAGATTATGTATCCATTCAGATGATTAAAATATGGATTTGCTATACAATGGCCTATTTGTTGCTTACACTTATAGGCGTTATTTGTATGGGAAATGGTACACAGGCAGTTTCTTTTTCAAGGCAGGTGCTGATTAGAATCGGCTGTATATGGGTTGTTGGATATCTTGGCTTTTTAACAGCAGTACTTGCAATGGCTCATCAGTGTTATAGCAGACGCTATCGCACAGCAGCTGTTTTAGTTCGTCAATATAGACAGCATTTGATGGCACTTGAGGATTACTATACGGAAAGGAGCCAGATCAATGACAGCTCTGCTGGAACTACGGCAAAAGATAAGTGAGGTTTATGGCCGCTATGAAGCATATGTGCGCATCTGCACAAAATGTTTGCTGGCATTTCTTGTATTTTATATGATTCACAGTCAGCTATCAGGCAGTATGAATCCTAGAAGCTGGGCAGAAATCGTGGTTGCTACTCTTATTGCAGTGATGATTCCTATTGACGCCTGCTCAATTTTGGTAGCAATATTTGTAATAGTCCATATGCTTATGATTTCAGTGGAAGCAGGTGTGATAGCAGCAGCATTCTTTTTATTTTTGTTATTGACATATTTTATATTTAAACCAAGACAGTCAATACTGATCACAGTTATGTGTCTTGTTGGAATGCTGAATCTGACAGGTGCCGCAGCGATTCCGATTGGTCTTTTATGTGGACCAATTGCAGTGATTCCGGCAGCGGCAGGTACATTTGTATATGGCATGATTTTGACGCTTCGCCAAAATAGTTCAGTACTTGAGGCATCAGCTCAAAGATTGACATCAATGGAAAAGGCGGCATATTTTATAAAGGCAATTGGAAGCAATGAACGTATCTTACTCTTAATGGCAGCACTTGTAGTCACAATTGTTGTTGTTTACATGATTCGAAAGCTTCCATATTCATACGCATGGGCAATTGCAATCGCAGCAGGAACAGCATGTTATGTTCTGACTGTCCTAGTAGGCAATGTAGCATTTGGTGTAACTGTTCATTTGCTGTATCTAAGTATTTCTATTATACTTGGTGTTCTTATTTCGAGTGTTCTTCATGTGTTTCTCTTTTTGCTAGATGGTACACATACAGAGCTTCTAGAATATGAGGATGAAAATTATGTGTATTATGTTAGAGCAATACCCAAATATTCTGTTGCGAGAACAGATAAAAAAGTAACTACGATAACAAAAGCAGGAGATGGCGAAACTTCCGAGGAGGATTCCTTTTTGGATGATGACCAGTCTCTGGATGATTATTTCCGCACGTAAGCAGGAGAAAGGATAGAAGGATGGAAGCCATCAGAGAATTTTATGAAAATTATATACGCTGGTCAGCGGCTTCCATGACATTAAGCGATGTCCTGGAGATTGCTATATTCACCTATTTTATTTATCATATTATTTTATGGATTAAGCAGAGCAAGGCGTGGATTCTGTTAAAGGGTGCGGCAGCTATTTTTGCGATGTATATACTGGCAGTTATTTTACAGCTGAATAATATTGTAATGGTTTTTAATAGAATCGCACCGTATGTAGCGACAGCATTGCTTGTTATTTTTCAGCCGGAGATTCGCCGTGCATTAGAGCAACTTGGAACAAATCATTTATTTGAACTTTTTTCGCTTTCTAGCACAAAAGATAAAGTTGCAGAAAATGCAGATGATACTATTGATGCGATTGTTCGTGCATCCTTTAGCATGGGGCGTGCAAAGACAGGAGCATTGATTGTCATTGAGCAGAAATTTGTGCTGAACGAATATATTGCAACTGGTATTTTATTAGATGCCATTGTAAGTGCACCGCTTCTGGTGCAGATCTTTGAGCACAACCTTCCGCTTCATGATGGAGCTGTTGTGATTCGCGGAAACAGAATCACGGCTGCTACATGTTATCTGCCTTTATCGGAAAATAAAACGATAAGTAAGGAACTTGGAACAAGACATCGCGCAGGTCTTGGCATCAGTGAAGTGACGGATGCTTTGACAGTTATTGTGTCAGAGGAGACAGGACAGGTATCACTGACAAAGGACGGACAGCTGTATCGAAATGTTAACAGTGACAAGCTCAGAGAATTGCTTGGCGGAACAAAAAGCAGTGAAAAGACGCAGACTGTGTGGGATAGGCTGAGGAAAGGAAGGAAGAGACATGAAAAATAAAGGTCAAAATCAAAAACTTTTTCTCAAAAATTTTCCACTTAAGCTTTTGGGGTTTGTACTGGCAGTCCTTTTGTGGCTAGTGTTAAACAATACACAGGATCCAGTTATAACAAGCAGTGTAAGTGTTCCGATCACATATGAAGAAGGCGGTTTGGCTGAGAAAAATATGGTGGCAATTTCAAAACCAAATGCTATCACAATTCCAGTTAAGCTTCATAGAAGCCGTTTAAGATATCTTTCTGCCGATGATTTTACAGTAAAAGCGGATCTTACAGAAGTGATTGGTGATGTTAAGGAAGCACCGGAAGCCAGCAAGATCAGCATTGAAATTACAAAGGCATCATCTGCCACATATATTCAAAGCTGGGAATATCCACAGTCACAAGGGTATGTAAAGGTTGTGCTTGATACATTAAAATCGGCCACATACCTTGTGCAGTTTAATACTACAAAAGAGCTTCCAGAAGGATATCAGGTTGGAACACTTTCAAGCGATCCGTCTCGTGTAACTGTAAGCGGTCCGACAAGTGCATTTTCGAATCTGGCGGCGGTCAAGGCAAATGTAGATCTAAGCGCGATTACAGACGGAGGAAGCGTGACAGCACCGCTTGCACTATATGATGGAAATAATCGCACCTTATCAGGAAGCGGCCTGACAATCAGTCAGAGTACAGTAGAGGTTACGGTAAGCTTAAATCAGGCGAAAGAAATAAGTATAAGCATAGCAGGAAGCAGTGGAACACCAGCAGATGGATATGTGGTGAGCAAGGTAGACTACTCACCGAAGCTTTTGACAATATCTGGTTCTAAAAATGCACTAGCTAACATTTCAACAGTAAGTATTCCAAGCAGGGAGCTTGATATTACCGGGGCAAACAGCAATAAGACTTTTGATATTGCGATTGAACAGTATCTTCCTGAGGGAATTACACTTTCTGAAGGGCAAAGTGGTACAATTTCTGTAACAATCGAGTTAGAACAGCTCCAGACGGAAAGCTTTCAGATTGATGCAAGTCAGTTTCAATTAGTAAATACAAAGCCAGAGTATGAATACGAACTGATTGACCCTGTATTGACATTGACGCTTCAGGCACTGCAGGCCGATCTTGATAGTTTTAATCCAGAGACGCTTCAGGGTACGATTGATGTCGGAGGTCTTGAAGCAGGAGAATATATAAATGTTCCTGTTACTCTTACGCTGGACAGTGCATATACAATGACGCGGGATCTGATTGTATCAGTTCGCATTATTGATAAAACTGCCCAGACAGAAGAAGTGCAGGAGACAGAGAGTACAACTGTAACGCAGAGTACTTCAGTGACGAATACGCAGGAAACATCAGAAGCTTCATCACAGACAGTAACTGAGACAACGCAGGAAAGTGCTTCACAAGAAAGTGCTTCACAATAAACAGGTAGAAACGGACAGACAAAAGTTTGTCTTGTTATAGAGGTAAGAAAGGAAGAGGATCAGTATGGTAAGCCAGAAGATAACAGTAAAAAATATGACAGGGTTTCATTTGAGACCGGCAGGGATCTTATGTAAGATCGCAATGAACTACAAATCAAAGGTTCAGTTCCAATTTAACAGCGTAACCGCGAATGCAAAGAGCGTATTAAGCGTGCTCGGTGCTGGTGTAAAAAACGGTGATGAAATTGAAGTTGTCTGTGACGGAGTTGATGAAGAAGAAGCGTTAAAGGCCGTAATAGCGGGGATTGAAAATGGTCTTGGCGAATAATATAGAGGGCAGAGGCAGACAGTTGCTTCTGCCTTATGCCATATATGGAGCTTTTGCTTTTTTGGCTATGGTGTTAGAAAAAAATGATTTTTTTGTGGCAGCAGGCTGTGTACTTCTTGTGGCAGCATCTGTGATGGGTCTTTACTTTTATAAGAAAGATCAAAGCTTGGTGTCGTTTCGCTTTCTGCTTTCTGTTTTTTGGACGGCAGGAGAGGGACTTGGCGTTATGCAGCTAAGTCATCTGCAGTCTTCATGGACTAGTCAGGCATGGCTTTCATTTAGTGGCTTTTATCTTTTATTTTTAGCAGGATATGAAGCAATCGAAATATATCTTTCAAAACGGGTGATTGTATTAGAAAGCAAATGCCAGATGTCAAAAAAAGAAGTCACCAAAGAGCAGTTTCAAAATCGTTTATTTTGCTGTATACGTATTGTATCACTTGTGACATTTGCAACATTTGTTCTTGAAGCTGTCATTTTAGGATATGTGCCGCTTTTTTCAACAGAGACACACGCATATGATCATTTTCATATTTCAGGTGTACATTATTTTACAGTCAGCTGCATGTTTACGCATTCGCTGACGTTGATTTATATGTTAACGTACACGGAAAAGAAAAAAGACAGGCAGCCGCTTGAAAAAGGAAAATTGATTCAGCTGATTGTGTATAATGCACTGTCAGCTTCAATTCCGATTTTGAGTGTTTCTAAGTTTCAATTTGTTCTGACGCTGGCGCTCCCAATTTTAATTTTTCTTTTGATGCGCCCAAACGTAAATAAAAAGAAGCTGTTTGCCATGCTTGGCGCAGCGGCAGCAGTTGTAATTGCGGCAGCAGTTTTCATGACAATCAGAAGAAATTATGAGCCGGGCTATTTAAACAGCATTTTTCAGATGAAAAATGAGAATATGCCGCTTTTCTTGCAGTATGCGTATATGTATATTGCAAATAATTACTCGAATTTTAATTGTCTGACACAGGCTTTGCAGCAGGGCTTAGTAGAGCACACCTTTGGATTAAAGCAGCTGTTTCCGGTGTTTGCACTTACAGGACTGAAATTTGTTTTTCCTGCGTTAGTTGCCTTTGAGATGCCTGTTACTATTAAAGAGCTTAATACACTGACATTAATTTACGATGCGTATTATGATTTTGGTTTAATAGGTGTATTTTTATTTGGCTTGATTCTTGGTGCTGTCTGTGCAGCACTCACACAAAAAATCAGAAAAAGCAGTAATCCAATTTTGTATTTGTTTTACGCACAGCTTGCACTGTATTTAGCATTGTCGTTCTTCTCGTCGTGGTTTACCGTGCCAACCACATGGTTTTGGTTTGCATTGACGGGGGCACTCTATTTATATGTAAAAAAGTAGATTTACAAAAAAGTTATATTGTGGTATCCTAAATAGGATTGCCGATAAAAGGCCGTTTAACGGCGGAAATGTGGGTAGATATGCAAGAAAAGAAAACAGTAGATGTAATTATTCCGGTGAGTTATCCGGATGAAAAGCTTCAAAAGATTTTAGACCGGCTGGAAAAGCAGACCCATCCGGTGGAACGCATTATTGTGATCAACACAGACGAAGCTGGTTTTCCAAAGAATCTTCGCTGGCCAGCCAATATGGAAGTTTATCATATTGCACCAGAAGAATTTGATCATGGTGCGACAAGAGATATGGCAGCAAGAAAATCAACTGCTGATTTGATGCTGTTTATGACACAGGATGCAGTCCCTGCTGATACTCATTTGGTAGAGTATTTAGCAAAAGCGTTTGACGATCCGCTTGTAGCAGCAGCATATGCCAGACAGCTTGCCAAAAAGACAGACTCAGCAATTGAACGCTTTACCAGAAATTTTAATTACCCGGCAGAAAGCAGGGTAAAGACACAGACAGATATTCAGGCACTTGGAATTAAAACTTATTTTTGTTCAAATTCATGTGCAATGTACCGCAAAAGTACGTATGAGGAATTAGGTGGATTTTTGCCGGAGGCAATATTTAATGAAGATATGGTCTTTGCGTCTACAGCTATCAATGCGGGCTACTCTGTGGCTTATGTGGCGGAGGCGAGAGTGATTCACTCACACAATTATACAGGATTTCAGCAGTTTCAAAGAAATTTCGATAATGGTGTTTCACATGCAGATAATCAGGAGGCATTTCACAATGTGGAGACACTTGGTGAGGGTAAACGCCTTGTGTTCGATACCGCACGCTATCTGATTCGTCATCATGAGTTTGGACAACTGTTTCGCCTTGTATATATTTCAGGCTGCAAGGTTGTGGGCTACAAGCTTGGAGAAAAATATTATAAGCTGCCAAAGAAGCTGATTAGTTTCTGCACAATGAATAAAAAATATTGGCAGGAATAAAAATCTCATAAACAAAAAATAGGAGGAAAAGATAAAATGGGAAAAATTAAAGTAACAGGCTGTGATATTGAGGGATTATATGTAATCGAGCCTACCGTATTTAAGGATGAGAGAGGTTATTTTGTAGAGACTTATAATTATAATGATTTTGCTGAGGCTGGATTAGATATGAAGTTTGTTCAGGATAATCAGTCTATGTCCGTAAAGGGTGTATTGCGTGGACTTCACTTCCAGAAGCAGTATCCACAGGGTAAGCTCGTTCGTGCAATTCGCGGTGGTGTGTTTGATGTAGCTGTCGATCTGCGTGCCAATTCAAAGACATACGGAAAGTGGTTTGGTGTTGAGCTGACTGCTGAAAATAAGAAGATGTTCTATATTCCAGAAGGCTTTGCGCATGGATTTGTAGTATTGACTGATGAGGCTGAGTTTGCTTATAAGTGTACTGATTTTTATCATCCAGGCGATGAGGGCGGTGTGCTTTGGAGTGATCCTGAGATCGGAATTGACTGGCCGATTCCAGAGGGTGTAGAGCCGATTCTTTCTGAGAAGGATAAGAAGTGGTTGGGATTAAAGGATACCTTCCATTTTGAATAAAAAAGGTGATAGCAGGATAAAGAAAGAATATGAATAATAAAAAATATGATTTAAAAAAGGTCAGTAAAGTAGCAGTTGCGACATTATTTCTTTTATTTTTGCTTGTGGATTTTTTAGCATGGCCTCAGATTGGATCAAGCACATCAGGAATTGTTACAGCTTTTGTGTTTGAGGTCGCAGTTTTGTTAGCGCTTGCATTATATGGTGTGCACATGGTTAACAGAGAAAAGAAGGGCTTAACTACAGCGGGAGGCTCCTTTATTCAGACACTTGCAAAGTATGAGTTTTTGATGGAGCAGCTGATCTCAAGAGATTTTAAAATTAAGTACAAGAGATCAGTGCTTGGTGTATTTTGGAGCTTTTTAAATCCGCTTTTGATGATGACCGTACAGTATGTTGTATTCAGTAAGCTGCTTGGCGTGCGTGATGCAGGTGTTCAGCACTATGCAATTTACCTGCTTTGCGGTATTGTAATCTTCAATGGATTTAATGATTGCTGTAATCAGGCAATGCGTGCAATTATCAGCAATGCATCTTTGATTACAAAGGTTTATGTGCCAAAATATATTTATCCGGTTACAAAGGTTCTGTCTGCAAGCATCAACATGGTGCTTTCAATGGTTCCGCTTCTTCTGGTTACGATTTTCTATGGTCTGTTTAATGGTTTGTATATTCGCTGGTCAATTCTTTTGCTGCCGCTTGCACTTATTTTCGTGATTTCTTTTGCAGTTGGCATGGGATTTCTGCTGTCAAGCCTCATGGTATTTTTCCATGATGTTGAGTTTTTGTGGGGAGTTATTTCTACCATGTGGATGTATGCAACACCGATCATCTACAGTACAGGTATGCTGGAAAGAAGTGGTGCAGGATGGCTGGCTAAGGTGATGCAGTTTAATCCTCTGTATCATTATGTAACGTTTGTACGTACTATTATTATTGATGGATGTTCTCCTGCAATCAGCGAGTATTTTATCTGTGCGATTTGTTCACTTGTCATGATTATAATCGGCGGCACAGTATTTAAAAAGACGCAGGATCAGTTTGTACTGTATATCTAAGTTTATAAAGATCATTACAATTCGAAGGCTTTTGAAAGCTTTTGAAGGTTTTTGCAGGTTATGGAAAGGCATAGTTAATAAAAATGGCAGATGAAAATAACAGCATAATCCGCGTCGAAAATGTGTCTATGCGTTTTCGCATGGCAAACGACAGGGTTACGAGTATTAAGGAGATGGTGACAAAGATGCTTAAGCGCCAGGTGGAATATAAGGATTTTTGGGCGCTTAAGAATGTGTCATTTGATGTAAAAAGAGGCGAGGTAATCGGTTTAATAGGCCGAAACGGAGCTGGAAAAAGTACAATTTTAAAGATCATTTCCGGAATTTTAAAACCAACAGAGGGAAGCGTTTATCGCGGAGGTGGTATTGTGCCGATGCTTGAGCTTGGCTCCGGCTTTGACTACGATTTGACCGGAAAGGAAAATATTTATTTAAACGGTGCGGTTTTAGGATATTCAAAGGAATTTCTTGAATCACGCTATAACGACATATTGGAATTTTCAGAACTCGGTGAATTTATCAATACACCGATTCGAAATTATTCATCAGGTATGCTGATGCGTCTGGCTTTTTCAATCGCAACGGTTGTCAACCCTGAAATTTTGATCGTTGATGAAATCCTTTCTGTTGGTGATGAAAATTTCCAGAAAAAGAGCCACGCACGTATGATGGAATTGATGGCGGGAGGAACTACAGTTTTATATGTATCACACAATCTGGATCAGATTCGTGAAATGTGCAACCGTGTTGTATGGCTTGAAAACCATACGGTGAAGATGTTTGGCGATGTTAAGGAAGTGTGTGACGCCTACAGACTGTAACAAAAACAGATGCAAAGCTTCGGGCAGAAAGGATTGGTATGAGAAGTTCGTTAGATTCAGTGGTATATCTGAATGGAAAAGTGACTTGTGCTGGATGGGCGGCACCAGAAATGGCAGGAGACGAGGTGTGTCTTACCATTCGCAAGGAGGATGGAAGCATCCTTGATGCTCAGGTAAGCCGCGTAAAACGTGCCGATGTAGGACAGGTCATTTATCAGGATGCGTCCTTTGACAAATATGGTCTTACATTTTCATTTGAGCCGGGTGAAATGAAAAATTGCTACGCGGTATTTACAAGTAAGGAACATCCAGAGGATGTATTAGAGCAGCTTATTGACTGTCCAGGTCTTTTGGCTGCTTATCGCTATCAGCATGGCATTAAGGGTCGTATTCGTCGACTGCAGCGTGCCAAAAGCATTAAAGATTTCTGTCTTGAGGAAAAATATATGGATCTTGAACCAGAGGAAAAAAAATACGCAATCTGGTACGAGAAGCAGTATCCAGGGTTTGCTAAGCGCCTGAAAGAAAAGACTACTCATTTTGCACTTCATCCGAAGTTTTCAATTATTGTTCCGCTGTATCACACACCTTTAGTTTTTTTAGACGATATGATTCAAAGTGTACAAAAGCAGACTTACGAAAATTGGGAGCTGTGCCTTGCAAATGGAAGCCCAGAGGATGAAGAACTTGATGCGCAGGTGCGTAAATATATGAGCAAAGAGCCACGAATCAAGTACCGTAAATTGGAAAAAAATTTGGGAATTGCAGGAAATACGAATGAGGCACTGGCGCTTGCGACAGGCAGCTATACAGCACTTCTTGATCATGATGATTTCCTGTCACCGAATGCTTTATTTGAATTTGTAAAAGCAATAAACGAAAATGGTGATGCTGATTGTATATACAGCGATGAGGATAAGGTAGATCAGGAAGGGAAGCTTCATTATTTTCCTCATTTTAAGTCAGATTATAATCCAGATCTTCTTCACACAAACAATTATATCTGTCACTTTTTTGCAGTGAAGACATCTATTATAAAAAAGGTCGGCGGTTTCCGCCCGAATTTTGATGGTGCGCAGGATTTTGATCTGGTGCTTCGCTGTATTGATGAGAGTAAGAGTGTTGTTCATGTTCCAAAGATTCTCTATAGCTGGCGCTGCCATAAGGGTTCCACTTCTGCTAATACAGACAGCAAATCATATGCATTTGAGGCTGGAAAGCGTGCACTGCAGGAATATTATGATCGTCATGGAATTGAGGTGAAGGTTGACAATACATTTTTACCAGGGTATTATAAGACAACGTATCTGTATACAGAGCGTCCTCTTGTGACAATTGTGATTCCTAATAAAGACCATACAGAGGATCTTGATCGCTGTGTGAGATCGCTTCTTGCCACAAAAGAATATACAAATTTTGAGATTCTTATTATCGAAAATAATAGTGAGGATCAGGCAACTTTTGACTATTATGAAAAGTTAAAGAAACAGGATGAGCGCATACGTGTAGAGACCTGGAAGATGGATGATGCACGTCATTCTGAGAAGCATGGCTTTAATTATGCAGCAATTCAAAATTTTGCAGCTAAAAAAGCAAATGGAGAATATCTTCTTTTATTAAATAACGATACACAGGTAATTGATCCAGATTTTCTTGTGAGCATGGTTGGCTATGCAAGAAGATCAGATGTAGGTGCTGTAGGTGCAAAGCTGTTATATGAGGATGATACAGTCCAGCATGCTGGTGTTATAGTTGGTGTTGAGGGAGTGGCATTCCATCAGTTTTTGGAATACCCAGAGCATGATCCAGGCTATATGGGACGAGCTTCATTTTCACAGGATCTTTCTGCAGTAACCGGAGCATGTCTTCTTATTCGTAAGAAGGTGTATGAAGAAGTTGGTGGTATGGACGAGCATCTTGCAGTATCATACAATGATGTTGATCTGTGTCTGAAGCTTCGCGAGGCAGGATATCTTGTTGTGTATGATGCATTTGCACATCTGTATCATTATGAGTCACGTTCAAGAGGCTATGAGGATTCACCGCAGAAGCAGGCAAGACTGGCAAGAGAAGCAGAATATATGAAAAATAAGTGGAAACATGTAATGGGCACTGATCCTTATTACAATAGAAATCTTTCACTGAAAAACGGTTATTACAAGCTGCCATAAGGCAGGATGGTATCAAACGCGAAAGGAAAAGCAATGGAATATTGTTTTGATTCGATATTTGTAAAAAACGGAAAAATATTTGCAACTGGTTGGGCTGTGTCATCTGTTGCGGAGAATGAAATTGAAATTACAGTTACCGATGAGAAAAAGACACCAGTTGATGCAATCGTTACATGGGCAGCAAGACCAGATGTAGGTCTTGCTAAATATGGCGATCCAAAGGCAGGCCATGTTGGAATCTTTCTTGAGATTCCATTTCACGGTCAGCATCTGGTAACAGTTCATTTTAAGGAAAAGAATGCACAGGGAAATGTTATTTCTGAGCAAAGTCTTCCGTTAAATCCAGCATTGATTGCAACGAGAAAGTTTTTAAAGGAAAGCAAGGCACAGTACGTAAGTACAAAGAAAAGTCTGATTTGGCTAAAAAAGAAGCTGACAGGAAATGAGTATGCTGATTACGATACATGGCTTCGTATTATGCGTGTCAGCAGACAGGAGCTTTTTGCACAGCGTAAAACAAAATTTTCGTATGCACCGAAGTTCTCTGTTGTTGTTCCGCTTTATCATACTCCGGCAAAATTTTTAAAGGATTTGGTGCGTTCTATGATGTACCAAAGCTATGCAAACTGGGAGCTGTGTCTTGTAAATGCATCTCCAGAGGATGTACATCTGACATCACTATTAGAAAACTGGGCAATGAGAGATAAGCGTATCAGGGTGATTCGTCTTGAAAAAAATCTTGGAATTGCACAAAACACAAATGCTGGTATTGCCGCATCAACAGGTGAGTTTATTGCTTTTTTGGATCATGATGACTTTTTGGAGCCAGATGCACTATTTTGCTACGCGGATGCACTAAATAAAGACAAGACGATTGATGTATTCTACAGTGATGAGGATAAGACAGATGAGTATGCAGCTCATTATTTTTATCCGCATTTCAAGTCTGATTTTAATATCGATTTGCTCCATGCAAATAATTATATGTGTCATTTTCTTGCAGTGAGAAAATCACTTGTAGACACTGTAGGAGGACTGAACGAGAAATTTGATGGTGCACAGGATTATGATTTTGTGCTTCGTTTGACGGAGCATACTAAAAAAATTTATCATTGTCCGCGTATTTTGTATCACTGGCGCTGCTCAAATCAGTCAACTGCAGCAAGTCAGGGAAACAAGATGTATGCAATTCATGCAGGAAAGGCAGCCTTAAATGCACATTATAAGCGTCTTGGATGGAATGCATGTGCGCAGGAAGGTGCGGTTGATGGCTGGTATCAGACAAAATTTACATTAAAAGAAGAGCCGCTTGTGTCGATTCTGATTCCTAATAAAGATCATACAGATGATTTAGATGTTTGTCTAAAATCATTTTTTGAGCGTGCTGACTATCAAAATTATGAGTTTATCATCATTGAAAATAATAGTGTGTTGCCGGAAACATTTGCTTACTATGAAAAGATTGAAAAAGAGCATGACAACGTAAAGGTTGTATATTGGGAAGCTGGTTTTAATTACTCTGCAATCAACAACTTTGGTTTTAAGTTTGCAAAGGGTGATTATATAATGCTGCTGAACAATGATGTTGAGCTTATAACACCAGACATTTTCCAGAGTATGTTAGGCTTTTGCATGCGTCCTGAGGTTGGTATTGTTGGTGCAAAACTGTTATACAATGATCATACCGTTCAGCATGCTGGCGTTTTGGTAGGTGCTGGCGGACTGGCGGATCATGTCTTTAAAGGCATTCATGAGGATGATCCGGGGTACATGGGAAGAGCTATTTCTTCACAGGATGTGTCTGCAGTCACTGCGGCATGTCTTATGGTCAAGAAATCAGTATATGAAGAAGTAGGCGGACTTGAAGAAGAGTTTCAGGTTGCATTTAATGATGTTGATTTTTGTCTGAAGGTAAGAAAAGCTGGCTATCTTATTGTATATGATGCCGATGTAAAACTTTTCCACTATGAGTCAAAGTCAAGAGGTATGGAGGATACGACAGAGCGTTTCATTCGTTTTGGAAACGAGATGATGCTTTTAAATTCAAAGTGGGATATTTTGTCAACTTTTGTTGATCCGTATTACAACCCAAATCTGTCTTATCTGGAGTATTACAAAATTAACCATACCATAAAAGATGTGCGTAAGCAGAAGCTGATTGCGCGCGGAGAATATTCAGCATCAAAAAAATAATTGTGGAAAGGCATGGGTAGCATAATGGAAAAGAAAGTAACGATTGTCATTCCAAACTATAATGGAAAGCGTTTTCTGGATGATTGTCTTTCTTCATTGGAACGTCAGACAAGCAAGGATTTTGAGACACTTGTGATTGACAATGCATCGCAGGATGACAGTGTTTCTTATATAAGAGAACATTATCCGTGGGTAAAGATTGCAGTAATGAGACACAATCTTGGCTTTTCCGGAGGTGTTAATGTCGGAATTGGCATGTGCACGACACCATATGTACTGTTGTTAAACAATGACACACGTTCCTTCCCGAAGATGGTAGAGGAACTGATAAAGACAATGGAATCAGCTGATGACATTTTCTCTGTCAGCTGTAAGATGATACAGTTTCATGATCATGAAAAGATGGATGATGCTGGTGATCTATATACTGGTCTTGGCTGGGCATTTCAGCGAGGTGTGGGTCAGCCAGTTGGTGACTATCGCGAGCCGGCTGAAGTTTTTTCAGCCTGTGCAGGTGCTGCTATGTACCGAAGAGAACTGTTTGCAAAGGTAGGATTATTTGATGAACTGCATTTTGCGTATTTAGAGGATCTGGATCTTGGCTATAGAGCGAAAATTCAGGGATATCGGAATGTATATTGTCCGACAGCAAAGGTATATCATGTGGGCAGTGGAACAAGCGGTTCTAAATATAATAGTTTCAAGGTAAAGCTTTCTGCACGAAATTCAGTGTATGTCAACTATAAGAATATGCCGCTGCCACAGCTTATTTTAAATGCACCGGCATTGGCAGCAGGATATTTTGTAAAATGGTGTTTCTTTATGAAGATCGGCTTTGGAAAGGATTATGTCGATGGATTAAAGGAAGGAATCTCAACTAGAAAAAAATGTAAAAAGGTATTTTTTAGAGGAAGAGATATACGAAACTATTGGCAGATACAAAAGGAACTTTGGGAAAATACAATTACGTATATTATAGAGCTGGCAAAGAGAAAGCTATAAGCAGAATAGTTACGTTTTTCTTACAATTTCAAAATACAGGAAATTTGGGGTTGTACTTTTGGCAATTTTCAAGTATGATAGGTACGGCTTTTGACAGTTTTTCTTTATCAAAGGCTTACATGCTGCTTAAAAAGCAGTTCCTGAAAGGGTTTTTATGAATACAGGAAAACAACAAACCTATACGGCAGTAAGCGTTGTGATTGATGCGATTGTACTGACCGTATCTTACGTGATCAGTTATTTGATCCAGTTTGCGCTTCAGAATAATCTGGCGCCATTTGACAGCCGTAATTACTGGCCGCCGCTTGTGATTATTGTTATAAGCTATCTGATGTTGTATGCGTTCTTCCATATATATGGTTCGTTTCGCATGACAGGAAGACGAAAAGAGGCAGTTTTAATCGGCAAGGTAAATATTATTGGCGCATTGATTTTATTTGCCGTATTCTTTGTGATCTCAAACACAGAGGGCTACAACTGGATTGTTGGCTTTTCGCGAATGATGATTTTATGGATGACCATTTTAAATACAATATTTATGGTTGTCTGGAGAAATATATTCCGATTCATCCTGATGAAGCTTGGAAACAGCCGCTTCAACCGAAAACCAGTATTGATTGTCGGTTACAGTCAGGCAGCAGAGGCTTATATTGAACGTGTTCTGACGCATAAGCAGTGGGGATATGATATTTTAGGTATTTTAGATGATCATTTACACACAAATGAGTCAGTTAGGGGCATTTCAGTTCTTGGTTCAATAGAGTCTTTGGAGGAATATCTTTCAAAAAATATTGCAGAGAGCATCATCATTACATTGAAGCTAAAGGAATACGACCGTCTCGAGGAGATCGTTCATGTTTGCGAGAAATCAGGCGTTCACACCGAGTTTGTTCCAGATTATAACGATATCATCTCAACGAAGCCATATACGGTTGATTTTCTTGGCCTTCCACTTATCCATATACGTCATGTACCGCTTATGGAGGCAGGAAATGCATTTATAAAGCGTGCGATGGATATAGTAGGATCACTGCTTTGCATAGTCTTGTTTTCACCAATTATGCTGGCAGCTGCTATTGCAGTAAAGTTAAGCTCACCGGGACCGCTCATTTTTAAGCAGGAGCGTGTCGGACTTCATAATCGTCCATTCAAAATGTATAAGTTTCGTTCAATGACTGTACAGAAGGCTTCCGAGGAGGTAAGCAAATGGACGACAAAGAATGATGTGAGAGTGACTCCGGTTGGCCGCTTTATAAGAAAAACAAGTATTGATGAGCTTCCGCAGCTCTTTAATGTTTTAAAGGGCGATATGAGCCTGATTGGTCCGCGTCCGGAACGACCGTTTTTTGTCGATAAGTTTAAGGAAGAGATTCCACGTTACATGATTAAGCATCAGGTTCGTCCAGGTATGACTGGATGGGCACAGGTGAATGGTCTTCGAGGAGATACATCCATTCGTAAGCGCATTGAACTTGATCTTTTCTACATTGAAAACTGGAGTGTCAGCTTTGATATCCGGATTTTATTCTTGACTGTATTTAAAGGCTTTGTCAATAAGAATGCATATTAAAAAAATAGTACCTGTATAGATGGCAGGCTACAGAAAGGCATAATAAGAAAATGGCTGAAAAACGTTCCTCAATGAAAAACAAAAGAGAGCAGCAGAGAAAAAAGGCTGCTAAGGCAAGAAGAGTCAGACGAACTCTTTTAGTAATTACAGAGTTCCTTCTTGTCTGTGCACTTTCTATTTGCTGTTATGCAGTTAGTATTCTCAACACGATGCAGCGTTCAACAATTAATCAGAAAGAAATTTACGTAGCAACGTTTGCAAATAATGGAGATAATGATCAGCAGGAGGAGGCGCAGACAGCCACGACGGAGCCGCAAAGCAAGGAACAGGAAAAAGAGTCTGAAAAATCTGGTGAGCAGGAAAGTGTGCCAGAGTCTTCATCTGCAAAGCCTGGAAGTGTGATCAATGTAAGTGAGGTTACACAGGCTACGACAGTCGATGATATTTTAAGTCATCAGGAAACAGTAAATGGTTACTGGAATATTTTATTAGTTGGTGTTGATGCAAGAGATCAGGCTAATCTTGGCGGTGGAAATGGTGTTCAGTCTGACGTTATGATGATCTGCAGCATCAATGTAAAAACAAAGGAAGTTAAGCTGGTGTCTATTTATCGTGATACACTTCTTAAGATGTATTCAAGAGATGAATTTGACCTTGCAAATTCTGAGTTTGCAAAGGGAAGCGACACTGATATGATCAGTATGATCAATATGAATCTTGATCTTCAGATTCAGGATGTTGTTGTAGTTAACTGGGCAGCACTTATTCGTGTTATTGATGCGATCGGCGGCATTTATCTTGATATCACTCCGGAAGAAGTTGAAAAGGGATATATTACAGGTTACATCACGGAGATCGAGGAGGCAACAGGTATCTGGCAGCCTCAGCTGACACAGGCAGGTTATCAGCTTTGTAATGGTGTATATGCAGTTGCATATTGTCGTAACCGTTATACGACAGGTATGGATATGGGAAGAACAAGCCGTCAGCGCGAAGTAATCGATAAGATGCTTCAGCAGGCAAAGGTAGCGTCACCATCAGCACTTCTTACAGCAGTGCGCTATGCGTGTCCAAATATCAATACAACGCTGTCGAATGATGAATTGTTTGCTCTGGCAGCAGATGTAAACAGCTATAGTATTACTGATACAGAAGGATTCCCGTATACGTATGATCTGACACTTGGAACGCTTGGTGTCTTTGGCGTAAAGGATTCATTAGTCTGCACTGATCTGGCAGGAGATGTAAAGAAGCTTCACACATATTTGTTTGGCGATGATGGATATGAACCATCCCGGACAGTAAAAGACATTAGCTATACCATTCAGAAAGCATTTGGAGTCGGACAGTAAATACAGAAACGATATAAAGTTAAAAAGCCTTGTATATCACAAATATGTGGTATATGGGGCTTTTTTTCACGAATGCTTAAAGAAAAGTACACAATTTAAACACAGATCACTGATAGTATATAGACATAACAAAGAAACAAAGCCAAGCTAAATGCAAGGCTTATTATATAGGAGGTTCTACTATGATGTATCCAGAAACCAATTTTAATTATGACAACAATAATGAAAATAAAGGAAATAGAAAGCAGAGAAGACAAAATAAGTCAAGAAGAAATCTGCACAAGGCAGCAGCAGTTCTTGCAGGTGTTGCAGTTATTGGCGGAAGCTTATGGGGCGGATCACTTTTGACTCAGAACACGGAAAATACCGTTCAGGCAGCATCCACAATGAATCTTTCAAAGGATGAGACAACACCTGATATTGTGGCATCTTCCCTTACTGATTATTCAGATCTGGCTGCACAGTGCCTGCCGCAGGTTGTTTCTGTAACAAATGTAATTGAAGTTACCAGTACATCAAACGGTGGTTCTGATCTTTTTAATTTCTTCTATGGAAATGGTCAGAATCAGAACCAGACATCAACACAGGAGTCTGAGGCATATGGTTCAGGTGTAATTATCGGAAAGACAGAGGATGAGCTTCTGATGGTTACAAATAATCATGTTGCTGTATATGACAAAACAGGCAACACAATGTATTACAGCTATACAGCTTCCACCAAGGAAAGAAAAGTTACATTTGTTGATGGAACTGAGGTAGAGGCAAACTTAAAGGGTGCCGATTCTGATGCAGATATCGCAGTTTTGGCAGTAAAGCTGTCTGACATTCCAGAGGATACCTTAAATGCAATTTCTGTTGCTACTATTGACAATTCTGATGATGTTAAGGTTGGTCAGGGTGTCATGGCAATCGGAAATGCACTTGGTCTTGGTCAGACTACCACATTTGGTCATGTAAGTGCACTTAACAAGGACGTAACTACATCTGATGATAATGTAACAAGAAGTATGATGCAGATTGATGCGGCTATCAATGCTGGTAACAGCGGCGGCGGACTGTTTGATGCAAACGGTCATCTGATTGGAATTAACTCTGCAAAGAGCTCAGGTGAAGGCGTAGAGGGCATGGGATATGCAATTCCGATTTCTTCCGTAGAGGATCTGATCAACAACATGATGAACCAGAAGACAAAGGTTCAGGTAGACGAGGATCAGAGAGGATATCTTGGCATTCAGGGTGTTGACGTACCTACTGAGTATGTACAGAGATTTGGTATGCCAGAAGGCGCAATGGTAACGAAGATCACAGAGGGAAGCCCGGCATCTGATGCGGGACTGCAGCTGAATGATATCATTACCGCAGTTGATGGACAGAAGGTATCTAGTTTTGAAACACTTAGATCTGCACTTTCTTACTACGCAGCAGGTGAGAGTGTTACAATCACAGTCCAAAGACCAAACGGCAACCAGTATACAGAGACTCAGATTACTGTAACACTGGCAGATCGTTCAACTATTACTGATACGACTGAGGCAGATACAGAGGAGGGTTCTTCCGAAGCAGAGACTCAAGAACCTCAGGTTCAGATGCAGAAGGCACAGTAAATTTGTGTTGACTTTGGCACATCAGCTTAAAAGGCTGGTGTGCCTTTTTGTATGTGTCCAGATATCTAGGCAAATGGTTCGAGTGCAATGCATTAGAAACTTGAATGTGACATAAAAATAGGTAAGACATAAAGAAAGAGTCTGGTATGTCCAAACAGTCAAAAATATACAAAACACAAGTAAATAAAATGCGGAGTATAGTAGTGCTCTTGTCCATAGCAGTACTTATTTCCTGTGGCTTTTATGTATTGGCAGCAGGAGAGTCTGAGCAAATCGTCTGGCAGAGGGATGAAAAAAAGGTTGCTATTACATTTGATGATGGCCCGGATGCTAAGACAACAGCGTTATTGCTTGATGGGCTTAAGGCAAGAAAAGTACGTGCCACCTTTTTTGTGATTGGTGAGAAGGCAGAGCAAAATCCAGAGTTGATTTGCCGTATGAGTGAGGAAGGTCACTTAATTGGAAATCATACATATAGTCATGTTCAGCTGAATATGTTAAGCAGCAGTCAGGCATGTTCACAGGTAAAGGCAGCAAATGATGTAATTAAGGAGATTACAGGGCAGGAAGTTATTTACTTAAGACCACCGTATGGAGAATGGGATCATAAAAAAGATTGTCCGCAAAATATGATTGCAGTTTACTGGGATGTTGATCCGCTTGACTGGAAGCGCACAGATACGAAACAGATCGCAGCAGATATTTTGCGTCAGGTTAAGCCGGGGGATATTATTTTATTACATGATATTTATAAGACAAGTGTGCAGGCTGCCTTTATTGTGATTGATGAATTGCAGCGTCAGGGATATGAATTTGTTACTGTTGAGGAATTGCTGTTTGCATAGTTGTTTTTTGCTGCTAAACGTGCTAAGATTGGATACAGTTCACAAAGAAACTTGCAAAGTGATTTGCCAGTCTCCACCGTGAATAGTAAGAGATGGACAGGACAATGAGTATGGATTTATTTGATTATATGAGAGAAACTCAGCAAAAGGAATCACCGCTTGCGTCGCGTATGCGTCCAAAAACACTTGATGAAGTTGTTGGTCAAAAGCATATCATCGGGAAGAATACGATGCTGTACCGCGCAATTAAGGCAGATAAGCTTAGCTCCGTTATTTTTTATGGTCCGCCAGGAACAGGAAAGACAACGCTTGCGATGGTGATCGCCAATACGACAAGCTCTGAGTTTACACAGCTTAATGCAACTGTAGCCGGAAAAAAAGATATGGAGGACGTAGTAAAGCGTGCAAAAGACCTTCAGGGAATGTACGGACGCAGGACTATTCTTTTTATTGATGAGATTCATCGTTTTAATAAAGGACAGCAGGATTATCTGCTTCCATTTGTAGAGGATGGAACAATCATTTTGATTGGCGCAACGACAGAAAACCCATATTTTGAGGTAAATCCAGCTCTGATTTCCAGATCCATTATTTTTGAGCTGCACAATTTGGAAAAGGAAGATATCAAAGAGCTGATTAAGCGTGCCGTGAGCGATCCTGTGCGTGGTATGGGAAGCTATCATGCTATGCTTGATGATGATGCCGCTGAATTTTTAAGTGATGCTGCAAACGGTGATGCACGCGCCGCATTAAATGGCATTGAGCTTGCAGTGCTGACGACGGATCGCTCTGACGATGGAATGATTCATATCACGCTTGATACGGCGCAGGAATGTATTCAAAAGCGTGCTGTGCGTTACGATAAGAGCGGCGATAATCATTATGATACGATCAGTGCATTTATTAAAAGTATGCGTGGCTCTGATCCTGATGCCGCAGTTTATTATCTGGCGCGTATGCTATATGCAGGTGAAGATATCCGCTTTATAGCACGTCGTATCATGATTTGTGCATCGGAGGATGTGGGAAATGCTGATCCTCAGGCACTTGTCGTAGCAGTTGCGGCTTCTCAGGCCATTGAGCGTATTGGTATGCCAGAAGCGCAGATTATATTGTCACATGCTGCTACTTATGTGGCATGTGCACCAAAGAGCAATGCTGCGTATATGGCAATTTCAGAGGCGATGAATTATGTACAGAATCATAAGACACCGCCAGTGCCGTCACATTTGCAGGATACACACTATAAGAGTGCAGGAAAGCTTGGTCATGGAGATGGATATAAGTATGCGCACGATTATAAAAACCATTATGTGAAACAGCAGTATCTGCCTGATACCATGGAAAATGAGCATTTTTATCGCCCATCTGAGAATGGATATGAAAGAACGATTGTGCAGCATCTAACACGGCTTCATGCAGAGGCTGAAGACAAAAATAATAAGTAAGAATCGGCTAAATTGACCGATTGTAATAATGAGAACGGACAGACGCAAAGGAAAAAGGAGAAAAAATGGACAGCAAACGAATTACCGCGTTGCGGGCAATCATGAAGAGAGAGGGAATTGATTATTACTATATTCCAACAGCAGATTTTCATGAGTCTGAATATGTGGTAGAGTACTTCAAGGCAAGAAAGTTTATAACTGGCTTTACCGGCTCTGCAGGTGTAGCAGTTATTGGACAGGAAGAAGCATGGCTTTGGACAGACGGACGCTACTTTATTCAGGCGGCAAACCAGATTGAAGGATCAGGCTTTGGCCTTATGAAGATGGGACAGGAAGGTGTTCCGACTGTTATGCAGTATTTAGGTGAAAAGCTGCAGGAAGGACAGTGCATCGGTTTTGACGCAAGAGTAGTCAACACAAATGATGCAAAGGAGTTTGCAAAGATCGCAGCAAAGAAGCATGGAAGTCTTAAGATTGACAAGGATCTTTTAGATGAGGTGTGGACAGATCGCCCGGCACTTGTTCATCAGCCAGCCGATGTCTTAAAGGACGAATTTAATGGTGAATCAACTGCTTCTAAGCTTGCACGTGTCCGTGAGCAGATGGAAAAGGAAGAGGCACAGTATCACATCATCAGTACACTTGATGATATCGCATGGATCTTAAATGTTAGAGGAAATGATATTCCACACGTTCCTGTTGTGCTTTCTTTCCTTGTAATCGGAAAAGAAGATGCAATGTGGTTTGTTGAGGAGAATGCATTAAGTGATGCAGTTAAAGAGATGGCAGCAGAGTGCGGCATTACCATTCGCCCATATGAGGACGTCTATGCATATGCAGCGACTATTCCTGAGCACAGCACCGTTCTTCTTGATAAGAGAAAGGTAAATTATCGCATCACAAATGCACTGTCTGAGACTGTTCATATTGTAAGCAAGGCAAATCCATCTCAGTTGATGAAAGCTATCAAGAACGAGATTGAGCTTGAAAATACAAGAAAGGCTCATCTTCTTGACGGTATTGCCGTAACTAAGTTTATGTATTGGTTAAAGAAGAATGTCGGAAAGATTCCGATGGATGAGGTTAGTGTATCAGACTATCTGCAAAGTCTTCGTGAGCAGATGGAAGGATATCGTGATATCAGCTTTGATACAATTGCAGGTTATAATGCAAATGCAGCAATGATGCATTATAAGGCAGAGCCGGATACGGCAGCAAAGCTAGAGCCACAGGGTATGCTTTTAGTTGATTCAGGCGGTCATTACGACACTGGAACAACAGATATTACAAGAACATTCGTGTTAGGACCAATTTCTGATATCCAGAAAAAGCACTTCACCATGGTAGTTAAGAGTAACCTGAATCTGGCAAATGTGAAATTTCTTTACGGCTGCAACGGCATCAGTCTTGACGTAATCTGCCGTGAGCCAATCTGGAAGGAGAATCTTGACTATCAGTGTGGAACAGGTCATGGCGTAGGATATCTGTTAAACGTTCATGAGGGACCAAACAGCTTCCGCTGGCAGTATCGTCCAGGCTTTGACAATCCATTTGAGGCAGGCATGATAACAACAGATGAGCCAGGTATCTATTTACAGGGTCAGTACGGAATCCGCACTGAGAATGAGCTTATCTGCGTTAAGGGTGAAAAGAACCAGTACGGTCAGTTTATGGGCTTTGAGAACATTACATATGTTCCGATTGATCTAGATGGAATCGACAAGCAATATTTAAATGCAGAGGATGTAAAGCAGCTCAACGACTATCATAAGATGGTTTATGAGAAGATTTCTCCATACATGACACCAGAGGAGAATGAGTGGCTGAAGGAGTATACAAGAGAAATATAAGGACTGCTTGCTTTCTAATCTATAAAGTTTACATAAATTTTGCTGTGATGTTAAAGCTCCCACGTAAATAAGTAGCCGCCGAGATTATCTTCGGATACGGTTACATGTTTCCAGCCGGATGGCGCGTCGATGACCCTGCCATTCTGGTGGGAAATTAGATAAGAACCATACTGATAAAAGGAACCTAGTTTCAACAAGTCAATATACTCTTCGAGAGTCAGATATTCGTCCATGATGATCTGGGAATGGGGAAGGCCGACATAGCGCAGATGCCACGGTTCGTAGGGGATGCCAGTTTGCTTTTCTCCGTAGGACGGATAGCGGACGATAAAACCATAATCCCGGCAGTTGGTATCAACAAAACGTCCGGCTGCCGATTTTGTAAAAGCCCATCCGCCGAACTGTGGGACATAAAGATCGAGCGCAAGACCTGCCTGATGTTCGCTTGCGCCGACTTCAGCGGCAACCGCGCTGTTTTCCTCTGTTTTCTCTTCTTGTTCTTTGGCGGTACGGTATGCTTCCCGCACATAAAGTGGAACGTCAAACTGCTCTCGCACGGTGGCAGACATGGCTGCATAAGCGTCCTGAATGCAGGAATTCATCTGTACATCCGTATCTTTATAGGAAGAGATTTCTGGCTGAAAAGAATCGGAAAGCGGATATGTGTCATTGATCAGCATCAATGCCTGATTCTTTGTGCAGTTTGGATCAGAAAGAAGATCATCAAGCTGTATGGTGTATGTGGAGACGGAAACGGTCTGCGGGAGACTTTGTTGATGAAACGTGGCAGCGAGATCATTCCGAAACTGGAAGAGAAGATTTTGGTGACTTAAAAAGAATAAAATACTGAAGCCGAGAACCAGAATAAGGAGAATCGGCAGCAGGATGAAAAGGATGCGTCTGGGACGGCGCGTCTTTTTTTTCGATATAGTTGCAGTAGTCATATGATATTGTTCCTTTCTGAAAAGTGTAAGATGCGACCAGTATAGCAGACAGAAACAGAGAAAAAAAGGGGAGAGCCAAAACCTTATAGAAATCTTAAAAAAGAGTTTTGAAAGTCTCATTTTTGTTGTATAGTAGAGTGTTGACGCGGTAAAGAAAGTCTGATATACTTGTGAGCAACGGCGGTTAGCCGTCTAACATAGCAAAAAAGGCTGCTTCTGCAGCAGAATGTGAGGAGAAGGATGGGAGTATTATACTATAGCACCAGAGGAGACAAGCAGGCATATACAGCATCACAGGCAATTCTGCAGGGATTGGCAAAGGACGGTGGATTGTTCGTTCCGGACGCACTTCCAAAGCTCGATAAGACAATGGAAGAACTTTCAGCCATGGATTATAAGGAAGTGGCTTACGAAGTTATGAAGCAGTTTTTGACAGATTATACAAAAGAGGAATTAAAGACTTGTATCAAAAATGCCTATAATGATCGCTTTGACACACCGGCAATTGCACCGACTGTAAAGAAGGCAGGCGCATATTATCTTGAGCTGTTCCACGGTCCGACAATTGCATTTAAGGATATGGCGCTTTCAATCCTTCCTCATTTAATGGTAACGGCATCAAAGAAGAACAATTGTGATAAAGAAATTGTTATTTTGACTGCAACTTCCGGTGATACCGGAAAGGCTGCTATGGCAGGCTTTGCAGATGTACCAGGCACCAGAATTGTTGTATTCTATCCAAAGGGCGGTGTCAGCGCTGTTCAGGAAAAGCAGATGGTAACACAGAAGGGAAAGAATGTAAAGGTAGTTGGCATTCACGGAAACTTCGATGATGCACAGAGCCGTGTAAAGGCACTGTTTGGTGATAAGGAACTCGAAAAAGAGCTTGCAGAAGGCGGCTTTCAGTTCTCGTCTGCAAACTCCATCAATATTGGCCGTCTTGTTCCGCAGGTTGCTTATTATGCATATGCTTATGCAAATCTTCTTCGTGATGGTGAGTTAAAGGATGGCGAGCTGTTAAATGTAGTTGTTCCGACTGGAAACTTTGGAAATATCTTAGCTGCCTACTATGCAAAGAACATGGGTGTGCCGATTGGAAAATTGATCTGTGCATCAAACGATAACAAGGTTTTATTTGACTTCTTTAGAAGCGGAAGCTATGACAGAAACAGAGAGTTTATTTTAACAACATCTCCATCTATGGATATTTTAATTTCAAGCAACTTAGAGAGATTGATTTATCGTATTGCAGGTGATGACTCAGCTGTAAATGCAGAGCTTATGGCATCATTGTCTAAGAACGGAAAATATACCATCACAGAGGAAATGGCAGAGAGACTTGGAGATTTCTATGGAAACTATGCAAATGAGGACGAGACTGCAGCACAGATCAAGAGCGTATATGAGAGTGACGGCTATGTGATGGATACCCATACTGCAGTAGCCTCTGCCGTATATGAAAAGTATAAGGCTGAGACAGGAGATACAACAAAGACATTGATCGCCTCCACCGCAAGTCCATATAAGTTTGCCAGAAGCGTTATGTCTGCAATTGACAGCAAGTATGAAAACGGCGAGGATTTTGCTTTGATTGACGAACTTTGCCGCATTTCAGGTGTAAAGATTCCGAAGGCAGTTGAGGAGATTCGCAGCGCAGAGATTCTTCACAATACTGTTGTAGACAGAGATGAGATGAAGCAGACCGTGCTTGAGTTTCTTGGACTGTAATATTTATTGATTATTGTTTTAGGGCGCTTCGGCGCCCTAAGTAACAGGGAGGTTTAATATGGCGAGGCTTCTTGTGGTAGACGATGAAGAAAAAATTCGTTTAATCATTCGAAAATACGCCGAGATGGAAGGACATCAGGTTACAGAGGCAAAGGATGGAATTGAGGCAGTTTCCATTTGTGCACTAGAAGATTTTGATGTGATAATACTTGATGTTATGATGCCGGGAATGGACGGTTTTGCAGTGTGTAAGCAGGTGCGTCGTTATAAAAAGATTCCAGTTATTATGCTGTCAGCCAGAGGCGAGGAGTATGATCGCATCAAAGGCTTTGAGTTAGGTGTTGATGATTATGTAGTAAAACCGTTTTCGCCCAAAGAGCTTATGTGCCGTGTGCGTGTTGTCGCGCAGCGAAACAGCGTATCAGGTACTGCGTATACAAAATCTGCATTGCAAAGTTCAGTGCAAGCATGGCAGAGTGAGAAAAGCCAGGAGATTGAAGACACTCTTACAGATCGCAAGGTGTACCGTCATGGCAATTTAGTGGTGGACTTTACCGGAAGAAGCGTGATGATAAAAGATCACAGGCTAGATTTGACGCCAAAGGAATATGATTTATTGTTTTATTTGGTTGAAAATAGAAATATTGCACTTAGCCGTGACCAATTGATTACAAATGTATGGGGATACGATTATTACGGAGATGACCGAACGTTGGATACACATATTAAACGTCTTAGAAGTAGTCTTGAGGAATATAGAAGCTGTATCGTAACGTTAAGGGGAGTGGGGTATCGTTTCGATGATCATATTTAAAAGAAAGCATTTGAGCATTAAGTGGGGGATATTTGCCGGGATTCTTGTCTTTTTGGCAATTCTCCTGCTTTTGCTGTTTTTGTTGCAGACAGTTTATCTGGATGATATCTATAAGGCAGCAAAAAAGAATACACTGAACAATGCGAATGACAATGTAGAGCAGATTTTGGATGATCAGCTAGGAAATCTAAGTGTGATGGAGCAGCAGCTTGATGAACTTACCGCAGAATATGATATTGATATACAAATTTCTGGGGAGGATGGTACACTTCTTTACAGCTCGCTTCGCATGTATGAGAATACACTTCCAAAGCAATTTTATCAGGATTTTTACAAACGGGCAAAGGAAAATGGAGGCGGTTTTACTGAAGAAATAGCAGGAGACATTCAGAGAGATCCATTTGATTTGTTTGAAGGAAATGGGGAGCTGCCTGAAAAGCCAACCGATGAGGAGAATGAGGCTGTTCTGCCGCCCGAGAAGTCAACCGGTGACGGAAACGAGGCTGGTCAACCTCCTCAAAATGAGAATACTGGAAATGGAGTCAGCTTAGATCAGACACCACCGAGCGGGATTGCACAGGAAAGCATGGTGAGCGTAAGAATTTTGACAATCAGCAGTACACCATATCTTACAATTGTAAGCGCACGCCTCACACCAGTAAATGCCACCGTGCAGATGATTCGTCAGGAACTAATATTTGTCTCTATTATTATGATTATTTTGGCACTTGTGCTGGCCATGGTGATCTCACGCTTCATCTCAAAGCCGCTAAGCCAGATGAATGAGAGTGCAAAGGAGCTAGCAAAGGGTAACTATGATGTTGAATTTCATGATCAGAGCAGCCTTGAGATAAGTGAACTGGGGAGCACATTGAATTACACGGCAAGGCAGCTTAAAAAGACTGAGCAGCTTCAGCATGAGCTTATTGCAAATGTGTCTCATGATCTTCGTACACCGCTTACAATGATTCAGGCATATGCTGAGATGATGCGTGACATTCCAGGTGAGAATACACCAGAAAATGTACAGGTTATCATTGATGAGGCAGGTCATCTTACAGGTATGGTAAATGATCTTCTCGATATCAGTAAACTGCAGGCTTGTGTAACGCAGCTAAACAAGACGCATTTCAACCTCACAGCAAACCTTGAGGAAGCAGTGCAGCGCATTGGCAGAATGGCATCAGCAAACGAGTTTATGATTGAGCTAATTTGTGATCATGATAAAGAAGTTTTTGTAGATGCTGATGAGTTTAAGATATATCAGGTTGTTTACAATTTGATCAATAATGCGTTAAATTATTCAGGAGATTCAAGACACGTTACCGTGCGTCAGGAGTGCATAGACGACACTGTAAAAGTATCTGTGCAGGATTTTGGACCGGGCATTGCAAAGGAAAATTTACCACTTGTCTGGGAGCGCTATTATAAGGTAGATAAGGAACACCTGCGAAGCTTTAATGGAAGTGGACTTGGTCTTGCAATTGTGCGAAAGATTTTAGAACTTCATAATGCGCAGTATGGTGTTGACAGTACACTAGGGCAAGGAAGTACATTTTGGTTTTGCCTGAAAGTATCAGATGAGTAATGAACAAATTAGAGCAAAAGGTAAAAAGTAATAGTAAAAATTAGAAACAACAGTATGAAAAAGGGAGGATATATGATAGAAGAAAATAAGTCTTCAATGAAAAACAGTGTCAGAAGGATAATTATAGCAGGAATTGGTGTATTGATCCAGATTATCTGGGTAGTGGTGCTGGTAATGCGTTTAAACCAGTATTCACAAATTATTACATTATTAACAGTAGCAATTGAGCTTGTGCTTGTTTTAGCTGTATATAGTATGGATACCAATGCTGCGTTTAAATTGCCGTGGATCATATTAATTACAGTGGCACCCATTGTTGGAATATGCGTTTTCTTTTTGTTTGGACGATCAGGGGCAACAAAAAAAGTGCGAGCACGTTATCGCAAAATTGATCAGCAATTGTTTGCATATCTTGATCAGGATGAACAGATTATTGAGGAACTGTCAAAAAAGGATGAGCGACTTGCAAATGACTTTAAATATTTGTGGAAATGTGCATCAAGTCCTGTTTACAAAAATACAGATGTGAAGTATTATGGAGATACCTGTGATGCAATGGCGGCTCAGCTAGAAGATATGATGCAGGCAAAAAAGTTTATCTTTTTGGAGTACCATGCGATTGAGATGGCAGAGTCTTTTCAGGCATTGCGCAAGGTTTTGATGGCAAAGGCAAGAGAAGGCGTAGAAATTCGTATTTTGTATGATGATGCCGGCTGTATAGGATTTTTAAATCCACGTTTTATCAAATACATGGAAAGTATGGGGATTCAGTGCCGTGTGTTTAACCCAATTATGCCGGTGCTTAATATTTTCATGAATAATCGTGATCACAGAAAGATTACCGTTATTGATGGAAAGGTTGCTTATACGGGCGGCTATAATTTAGCAGATGAATATTTTAATATCACGCATCCGTATGGGCAGTGGAAGGACAGTGGAATACGTTTTGAGGGAGATGCCGTGCAAACGGCAACTATTCTGTTTCTGGAAATGTGGAATGCACTTAGAGAACAGGATGTCGATATTGAAAAGTATCTTCCAGTATATCCTTATAAAGCAAAGGAACAGGGATTTTTTGCGCTTTACGGTGATAGTCCGCTTGATAAGGAACCAGCAGGTGAAAATGTTTATATGAATCTGCTACGTCATGCAAAAAAATATATTTATTTTACGACGCCATATTTGATTCTAAGCGATGAGATGACAAGAGAGCTCACTGGAGCAGCAAAGCGCGGTGTTGATGTGCGAATTATTACACCTGGCATTCCTGATAAAAAAACAATTTTTCAGGTAACAAAATCTTATTATCCGCAGCTCTTAAAGCATGGTGTTAAGATTTATGAATATACGCCGGGCTTCATGCATGAAAAGCAATGTATCTGCGATGGAGAGATTGTTGTAGTGGGAACTATCAATCTTGATTTTAGAAGTTTGTATCTTCATTTTGAAAATGCAGCGCTTTTTTGTGGGTATGAAGCAGTTTCTCATGTCAAGGAAGATTTTGAAGCACTATTTCCAATCTGCAAGGATATGTCAAAGGAGCCATCTGAAAGGACAAGACGCCTTCGCTTATCACAGCTGATATTAAGGTTATTCTCACCTCTTATGTAATAACACTATATAAATGAGGCGGGGGTCAAAAGGTATTTTGCCCCAACTGATATCCACGAATTGCTCCGTTGCTATGCAACTTTCGCAATTCTAAAAACATTCGGATTCGCTGATTTTCCTTGAAAATCGCTGCATCCTCATGTTTTTGCGGGTCCCAAGCTCAAAAACCTAATCGTGCAAGCACGAACGGCTTTTGGAGCTTTTGACCCTGGTATCATATAAATAAATTCACGAAAGGAAAAAGAATATGTCTGTTTTATTTCCAAAAATCCCAGCTCTCCTGCATGGAGGCGACTACAATCCAGACCAGTGGCTGGATCGTCCTGATATCCTTGAGGAGGATATTAAAATGATGAAAAAGGCAGGAGTAAACACGGCAACAGTCGGTGTATTTTCCTGGTCTGCACTTGAGCCGCAGGAAGGAAACTTCCAGTTTGGATGGCTTCATGATATCATGGATAAATTATATGAAAATGGTATTTATACTGTTTTGGCAACGCCGACAGGAGCCAGACCGGCATGGATGGATGAAAAATATCCGTCCGTTCTTCGCGTCGAGAAAGATGGACGCAGAAATCATCACAGCGGCAGACACAATCACTGCATGAGTTCTTTAGAATACCGTTCACTTGTTGAGAAGATGGATACAAAGCTTGCGCAGGAATTTGGAAATCATCCAGGACTCATTTTATGGCATATTTCAAATGAGTTTGGAGGAGAGTGCTATTGTGAAAACTGTAAAAAGCGGTTTCAGGAATATTTAAGAGAGAAGTATCACAATAACATTGAAGAACTGAATAAGCAGTGGTGGACCTCCTTCTGGAGCCGCCGTTTTGACTCTTTTGAGCAGATAGAGCCGCCGTATGACAATGGAGAGCATTCTATTCTGGGATTAAATTTGGATTGGAAGCGTTTTAACTCCTGGAATATGAAAGATTACCTTGCATTTGAGCGCAGAATTTTAAAGAAGTATACGCCTCAGGTTCCAGCAACAGCAAACTTTATGAAGCTGTTTGAGCAGTTAGATTATGTGGATCTGGCAAAGGAGATTGATATTATTTCGTGGGATGGTTATCCGAGCTGGAATAATGATTATGAGACACCGGCAGATACTGCGGCAGAGCTTAGCTTTGATCATACAGTTATGAGAAGCTTAAAGAAGGATAAGCCATTTATGCTTATGGAGAGCACACCAAGTCTTGTTAACTGGCATTCATTTAATAAATTAAAGCGTCCGGGCATCCTTCGCGCAAGCAGCATTCAGACAATTGGCTGTGGAAGCGATACAGTTCAGTATTTCCAGTGGAGAAAAGGTCGCAGTGCAGCGGAACAGTTCCATGGCGCTGTTGTAGATCATCTTGGAAGAGATGACACAAGAGTATTCAAAGAAGTATCAGAGGTTGGAGAAATTTTAAAGAAGTTGGCACCAGTTACAGGTTCAAAGGTAACGTCAAAGGTTGCTGTTCTTTTTGATTGGAGTAACCGCTGGGCGATTAAGGACATGCAGGGCATGGCGCGTGATACGAAAAAATATGAGAAGGAAGTACGCAAATTTTACAATATTCATTTAAAGAAGGGCATCAATGCAGATATAGTATTCCCACTTGAGGATTTGTCTTCATACAGTCTTGTTGTACTGCCAATGTATTATGCTGTATCCAAGGAGGCTGGTGAATGGTTAAAGGAATATGTAAAAAATGGTGGAACAGTAGTGGCAACATATCTGACTGCATATGTAAATGAAAATACGCTGGCATACTTAGGTGGCTTTCCGGGCGCAGGTCTTGGAGAGGTCTTTGGTCTGTATGCTGAAGAGCTTGACACATTATATCCAACGGATTCAAATTCAGTTTTGATGAAGGATGGAAACAAGGCTTTAGTAAAGGATTACTGTGAGTTGATTAAGCTTACAGGGGCAGAAGTTCTTGGTACATACGAGAGCGATTTCTATGCAGGTATGCCGGCAGTAACTGTACACTCCTATGGAAAGGGAAAGGCATATTATATTGGAACAAGAATGGAAGAGGCGGATCTGATTAAATTCTTTACACCAATCTGGTCAGAATGCGGTATTAAGGAAAAAGAGCTTCCAGATGGAGTAGAGTATCTGACACGTACAGCAGAAGATGGCAGCACCTTTGATTTCTATGTCAACTATAACGCAACGCCTGCAACTGTTCAACTGGCAAAAGATGGAACTAATCTTTTAAACGGCGAGGCAGTAAGCGGCAAGGTTGAGATCTTACCATTTAATGCAGTTGTTGTAAAGTAAGCAATTGTGAGGTTTTGAGATGAGAAAAGAATTGTTTCATATGGAGCGCGATGTCTTAAATATAGGAGATAGTGTGACGATCATTGAGGGACAGCTTCCATTTTCGTATTACTATACAATTGTTCCGGCGTTGGCTATGTCCAAAAATTATAAGAATGCGGAGCGCATTAAGAGCCGTGAGGGCAAAGTTGTTTCAAAGGAACGAAAGGGCAGTACGTTTGAAATCTATGTTGAGTTCGAAAACTGATTATTTTGTAGGAATTGAACGGTGCACATAAATAAAGAGCACAAAAATTTTGCAATTATGCAGAAATTTGTTTTAGGACTTGAAAAAATAATTTATCCATGGTACTATATTTTAGATAACAACAAAATTCAAGGCGAGGTACCGCCTGGATAGAGAATTGCGGACGGTGCACGTATGTGTACCGTCTTTATTTTTGGCGAAAGGGCATGGTGAACCAATGAAGGCATTTCTAATTTTAGAGGATGGACATGTATTTACAGGTACAGCGATTGGCGCAGATAAAGAAATCATCAGTGAGATTGTTTTTAATACTTCAATGACAGGCTACCTAGAGGTACTTACAGATCCTTCTTATGCGGGTCAGGCTGTTGTAATGACTTATCCGCTGATCGGTAATTATGGAATCTGTTATGAGGATATGGAGTCAAAGCGTCCGTGGCCGGATGGCTATATTGTACGTGAGTTGTCCCGTATGCCAAGCAACTTCAGAAGTCAGGGAACTATTCAGGAGTTTCTTGAGAAAAATGAAATTCCAGGAATCTGTGGAATTGATACTAGAGCATTGACACAGCTTTTGCGTGAGAAGGGAACCATGAATGGTATGATTACACGCAGAGAGGATTTTGACTTGGAGGAGATCCTTCCAAAGCTTAAGGCATATTCCCCGACTGGCGTAGTAATGGCAACTACATGTAAGGAAAGAGAAGTATTGCCGGGAGATGGCTACAAGGTAGCACTTCTTGATCTTGGTGCAAAGAAAAATATTGGCGACTCACTGCATAAGAGAGGTTGTGAAGTTACCATTTATCCTGCTGACACAAAAGCAGAGGATATTCTTGCGGCAAATCCTGATGGCATTATGCTTTCAAACGGTCCTGGAGACCCGAAGGAGTGTACAGAGATCATTAAGGAGATCAAAAAGCTGTATGATTCTAATGTTCCGATTTTTGCAATTTGTCTTGGCCATCAGCTGATGGCACTGGCAAATGGTATTGATACACATAAGATGAAATATGGTCATCGCGGCGGCAATCATCCGGTAAAGGATTTAAAGACAGGAAGAGTTTATATTACCTCTCAAAATCATGGCTATGTTGTAGATACCGACAAGCTTGATCCAAAGGTTGCTGTGCCGGCATTTGTAAATGTAAACGATGGAACAAATGAAGGTCTTTCTTATACAGGAAAGAACATTTTTACAGTTCAGTATCATCCGGAGGCTTGCCCGGGACCGCAGGACAGTGCGTACCTGTTTGACAGGTTTTTGGATATGATGGCAGCAGGAAAAAATAAATAATAGACGACAGGAGGAAACACAGCAATGCCAAAGGATAGCAGTATAAAGAAGGTTCTTGTAATTGGTTCGGGTCCGATTGTCATCGGCCAGGCAGCAGAGTTTGACTATGCAGGTACACAGGCCTGCCGTTCATTAAAGGAGGAGGGTGTATCAGTTGTTCTTGTAAACTCTAATCCAGCGACGATTATGACAGATAAAAGAATTGCTGATCATGTCTATATCGAGCCGTTAACAGCAGAGGTGTTAGAGCAGATTATCGAAAAAGAGCGTCCTGACAGTGTTCTTCCGACACTGGGAGGTCAGGCTGGTCTAAATCTTGGTATGGAGCTTGCAGAGAAAGGTATTCTTGAAAAATATGGATGCCGTTTGATTGGTACTACACCAGAGACGATCAGAAAGGCAGAGGATCGTCAGGAATTTAAGGATACAATGGAAAAGATTGGAGAGCCTTGTGCAGCATCTAAGGTTGTTCACAACATTCCAGATGGTCTTGAATTTGCAGAACAGATCGGTTATCCAGTTGTTCTTCGTCCTGCCTACACACTTGGAGGAAGCGGCGGCGGAATCGCATATGACAAAGAGCAGATGGAGGAAATTTTAGGAAATGGTCTTCGTCTTTCACGTGTAGGTGAGGTTTTGGTTGAGCGCTGCATCGCAGGATGGAAAGAGATTGAGTACGAGGTAATGCGTGATGGTGCAGGAAATGTAATTACAGTCTGCAACATGGAAAACATTGACCCTGTTGGTGTTCATACAGGAGATAGTATAGTTGTTGCACCGTCTCAGACGCTTGGCGATAAGGAATATCAGATGCTTCGTACCTCAGCGTTAAATATCATCAGTGAGTTAAAGATTACTGGAGGATGTAACGTTCAGTACGCATTAAAGCCAGACAGCTTTGAGTATTGTGTTATTGAGGTAAACCCGCGTGTAAGCCGTTCCTCTGCACTGGCATCAAAGGCAACAGGTTATCCGATTGCAAAGGTTGCAGCAAAGATTGCACTTGGCTACACTCTTGATGAGATTCCGAATGCTATCACAAAGAAAACCTTCGCAAGTTTCGAACCAATGTTAGACTACTGCGTTGTCAAGATTCCGAGACTGCCATTTGATAAGTTTATCAGTGCATCAAGAAAGCTGACAACACAGATGAAGGCAACAGGAGAAGTTATGGCAATCTGTGATAACTTCGAGGGTGGTCTTATGAAGGCACTTCGTTCTCTTGAGCAGCATGTTGACAGCCTTGTAACAGATGAGTACAGCAAGCTGACGGCAGATGAGTTTGAGGAGCAGATGAGTATTGTCGATGACCGCAGAATCTTCCGCATTGCAGAGGCAATCCGCAGAGGCTACAGCTATGAAAAGATCCATCAGATCACAATGATTGATCCGTGGTTTATTGACAAGATTGCTATTCTTGTAGAGATGGAGACACGTCTGAAAACAGAAGAACTTACTCCTGATCTGTTAAAGGAAGCAAAGCGTATTGAATTCCCGGATAAGTTAATCGCATCCTTAAGCGGCAAGACTGAGGATCAGGTAAAGAAGATGCGCTATGACAATGGCATCACAGCAGCCTTTAAGATGGTTGATACATGTGCAGCAGAGTTTGCAGCAACTACACCATATTATTATTCTGTTTTTGGAAGCGAGAATGAGGCGAAAAAGACAGAGGGAAGAAAGAAGGTTCTTGTTCTTGGTTCTGGACCTATCCGTATTGGACAGGGTATTGAGTTTGACTTCTGTTCTGTTCATTGTACGTGGGCATTTGCAAAGGAAGGCTATGAGACTGTTATCATCAATAATAACCCTGAAACAGTTTCAACCGATTTCGATATTGCAGATAAGCTGTATTTTGAGCCACTGACACCAGAAGATGTGGAGAGTATTGTAAATCTGGAGCATCCAGACGGCGCTGTTGTTCAGTTTGGCGGTCAGACAGCAATTAAGCTGACTGAGGCCTTAATGAAGATGGGAGTTCCGATTCTTGGAACGAGCGCAAAAGACGTTGATGCGGCAGAGGATCGTGAGCTGTTTGATCAGATTCTTCGCGAGACAAAGATTCCGCGCGCATCAGGTGGCACTGTATTTACAGTAGAAGAGGCATTAAAGGTTGCGCATGAGCTTGGTTATCCAGTTCTTGTTCGTCCGTCATACGTTCTTGGCGGTCAGGGTATGCAGATTGCAATCAACGATGAGGATATTACGCAGTATATTGGTATTATCAATCGTTATGCACAAGAGCATCCGATTCTTGTAGATAAATATCTGATGGGTAAGGAGCTTGAGGTTGATGCTGTATGTGATGGACAGGATATTTTGATTCCTGGTATCATGGAGCACATTGAGCGAGCAGGTATCCACTCTGGTGATAGTATTTCTGTTTATCCGGCAAAAAGCATAAGTCAGAAGACAAAAGAAACTATCGTTGAGTATACAAAGCGTCTGGCAAGAGCGCTTCATGTAAGAGGTCTGATTAATATTCAGTTTATCGAGTATCAGGGAGCTGTTTATGTAATTGAGGTTAATCCGCGTTCTTCACGTACCGTACCGTATATCAGTAAGGTAACAGGAATCCCGATTGTTGATCTGGCAACACAGGTCATCATTGGAAATACAATTCGTGGTCTTGGTTATGAGCCAGGTCTGCAAAAGGAAGCAGATTATTATGCAATTAAGATGCCGGTATTCTCCTTTGAGAAGCTGCGCGGAGCTGATATTGCACTTGGACCAGAGATGAAGTCAACAGGTGAGTGTCTTGGAATTGGCAAGACCTTTAACGAGGCACTTTATAAGGCTTTCCTTGGTGCAGGCTTCCATCTTCCAAAGTATAAGAAGATGATTATTACAGTTCGCGATGATGATAAGGAAGAGATCGTAGATATTGCAAGACGTTTCAAGGCAATTGGCTACGAGATCTATGCGACAAAGGGAACAGGAGCAGCACTTCGTGCAAAGGGAGTTGATACACTTCATATAAGCAAGCTGGAGCAGGATTCACCGAATCTTCTTGATTTGATTCTTGGCCATCAGATTGATCTTGTCATTGATACACCAACACAGGGCGCAGAGCACAGCCATGATGGTTTTATTATCCGTAGAAATGCAATCGAGACAGGTGTAAATGTACTGACAGCAATCGATACAGCAAAGGCATTGATTACTAGTCTTGAGAATAGAGAAGAGCAGCTGACACTGATCGATATCGCAACCATTTGAGACACCAGGGGACAAAAGCCAAATCATGAGGATGCAGCGATTTCCAAAGGAAATCAGCGAATCCGAATGATTTGCAGAATTGCGAGAGATGCGAAGCAGCGGAGCAATTCGTAGGGGTCGAAAAAGTAAACAGCAAGAAAACAACACCAGGGGACAATAGAAATATTGTCCCCTTATGCGTTTTGAAAGGAGAAAATTTAATGCTTAGACAAACAATAGCAGAGCTTATCGTACTATTTTTTTGCTATTCTGTCGCCGGATGGTGCATGGAAGTGATATTAAAGTATATACAGTTTCACCGTTTTATTAACCGTGGATTTTTAATTGGTCCATATTGTCCGATTTATGGCTCAGGTGCCGTTGTTGTAACAGTTTTAGTTGGTGGACTGATCGGAAATGCAAGCTATATTGTGACGTTTTTGGCGTCTTTTGTACTCTGCGGAGTCCTAGAATATTTTGTCAGCTGGTACATGGAAAAAATGTTCCATGCGCGCTGGTGGGATTACAGCCAAAAGCCAATGAATCTGCATGGCCGTATTTGGATTGGAAACTTGGTATTATTTGGAATTGGAGGTGTGGCAATTGTAAAGCTGATTGATCCAGTTTTGATGAAATGGATTCATGCCATTCCGCAGTGGATTCTTTATACGCTGTCAGGTGCAATTGTTATGCTGATGATCTGGGATAATATTGTATCACATATTGCATTTAATCTTGTTAAAAAGGAAATTGATGGCGTAGAAGCAGATAATTCTGAGGAAGTCAGCACAAAGGTGCGCCAACTTCTTCGCGAGGATCCAGTACTGCTTCGCCGTATCGGAGAGGCATATCCGAACTTAGAGGTTAAATCAAAGGAATTAGCAAAGAAGCTTAAGGCACAGGCAGAGGCTGTACAGGAGAGTGTAGAAGAGAAGAAGCAGGCAGTGGCGGATGCTGTAGCAGAGGGAAAATTGGCGGCAGAAGCGGCAGCAGAAGAACGGAGACTGGCAGCAGAGGAGCGAAAACAGCTAGTGCAGGAGGCCGTTGAAGAGAAAAAAATAGCCTTTGAGGAGAAAAAACAGGCAGTAGCTCTTGCTGTGTCAAAAGCACAGCAAAAGCGGCAGTCAGAAGAGGCTTTTCGTGCTCGCATGAAAAAAGCAGATCAGAAAAAACGGGAAGAAAAAATAAGAAAAGGAAATAAAAAATGAGATATCAACCATTGTCGAGGCGACTGATCAATTTGATCTATCCGCTCGTCATCTATATGGCTATAGGAATGGCAGTGCTAGGTCTTTATCCAAACGGCGGTCTGATGGCAAATCTGATTGAAAAAGTGTCCTGTATTATAATTATGGGAATTTTATTTTACAAAGATTCCAAACAGATTCGCTGGGAAGGCAAGAAGCTGTCACTTTATTCTGTAATCATCATGATTATTATTGGAATATGTGCCTGTATTGGCGTTAATATGCTGTTTGAGTTAACTGGGTTAAAGACAATCAGAGAAGAAGATGCAAAAAACGTAGCAAAGGCACTTTATTCAGACAAGCTGTGGCTTCAGATACTTGTAGTTGGCATTGCAGCACCAGTGGCAGAGGAACTTTTATTTCGCGGTATCCTTTACAGAAGAATGCGTACGTGGCTTAGTGTGGGGCCGTCAGCCTTGGCAGCGCTTTTGATTTTCGCTGCAGTTCATGGCAATCTGCTTCAGGCACTGTATGCATTTATTTTAGGAGCACTTCTTGTTTGGATATATGAACGGTTCGCAAAGCTTACAGCACCAATTATTTTGCATGTATCGGCCAACCTCATATCCATTCTTGTACAGCAAAGCACATGGCTTAGCAGCTATTTGCAGACATATGCAGTGGCTGCCTGCATCATTGGTTTTGCAGGAACAGCTGCAGGAGTTGTGTATATTACAGTTCACGAATAAGCAAATATTTACAGCAAAGCCCTAGGGTGAATGGATTTCACGAGCCGGGCACTTGGAGCAGGTCTTTCAAAGTAATGTATAATAAGAAAGAACATAAAAGGAACCTGCGGAGTTTGGTCCGGCGACGAAACCATTACACCTGAGGGCTTTCGTAATCTAGCTTTCGTGAACAGTAACTTTTGTATTTGACAAAAAGACCTTGCAGTAGCCTGAAAAATTGTATATAATCACCTTGTATGGTATTTGTACAGGAAAATTTGCACTGCAGCATATGCTGCTAGGCTACAGAAAGGTATTTATGATGAAACTTTTAACAATAACAGTTCCAAGCTATAATTCAGAGGCATATTTGGATCGCTGCATGGCAACGCTGCTTCCGGGTGGTGATGAGGTAGAGATTTTGATCGTGGATGACGGATCAACAGACCGTACAGCAGAAATTGCGGACGAATATGAGAGAAAATATCCGAATATTGTGCGGGCAATTCATAAGGAAAACGGAGGTCATGGAGACGCAGTAACGACGGGAATCAGAAATGCAACAGGTCTGTTCTTTAAAGTAGTTGACAGTGATGATAGCCTTGCACCAGAAGCTTATAAGCAGGTGCTTGATTTTTTGCGCCGTATTGTCAAAAAAAATCATGAGCTTGATATGCTGATTTCCAATTTTGTTTACGATCGTCATGACGAGAATGGTGATGTGCTTCGCCAGAAGTCAATTGATTATCGCAAGACACTTCCAAGGGGACGTTTCTTTAGCTGGAAAGAAATAGGTAAGTTCCAGACAGGTCATTATCTTTTGATGCATGCAGTAATATACCGCACCAGTCTGTTAAAGGGAATTAACCTGACGCTTCCAAAGCATACATTCTATGTTGATAATATTTATGTATACAAGCCATTTCCATATGTGCGCGTTATGTATTATCTGGATGTAGATTTTTATATGTACTATACGGGAAGAGAAGATCAGTCTGTTAATCAGCAGGTTATGATGAAGCGAATCGACCAGCAGGATCGCGTCAATCGCATCATCTTTGATGCATTTGATCTTGAAAAAATCAGCAACAAAAAGCTGCGCAGCTATTTATACAGCTATCTGCAGATTATGTGTACGGTAACTACAGTTCATTATGCGTTAATTAACACAGAGGATTCAAAACAAAAAAAGGAAGCACTTTGGAGCTATATGAAAAAAGAAAATCAAACTATGTGGCGTCATCTTCGTTTTAGTGCTCAGGGAATTGCACTAAATCTTCCAGGTAAGGTCGGAAGAGCGATTGTATGCAGGGGATATGGTTTGGCACAGCGCTTCTTTGGATTTAGTTAATAATTTTTTGGGGAAAAGGAGAGTTATTATTAAGACTCTCCTTTTTTGTGGGATGAAATTTTATGACACAAAAAAGGACCGCTTGCGCGATCCTTGTAGTCAGTAGCGGAAGGGAGATTTGAACTCTCGACACCACGGGTATGAACCGTGTGCTCTAGCCAGCTGAGCTATTCCGCCAAGATGGGGCCTATAGGGCTCGAACCTATGACCCTCTGCTTGTAAGGCAGATGCTCTCCCAGCTGAGCTAAGACCCCTTGACGAAGAGAAGTATAGCGCATATCAAAGAAAATGTCAAGCAAATTTTTCAAAAAATTCCGAAAATTTTTATAGATTCTGCGTGGAAAATAAAAGTGAGTCGTGATATGATAATAATATCAGGGTCAAAAGGTTAGAAATCTGGTATCAAAGGAGTCAAAAACATTTTGCCCTTAACATAAAGAAAGGTAAGGAGATTTGATATGAGAGTTGGTATGGGATATGATGTGCATCGCCTCGTTGAGGGACGCAAACTGATTTTAGGCGGTGTAGAGATTCCGTATGAAAAAGGACTTCTTGGTCATTCTGACGCAGATGTGCTGCTTCATGCAATAATGGATGCGCTGCTTGGTGCAGCTGCACTTGGAGATATTGGTCAGCATTTTCCAGACACGGATCCGGCATATAAGGGAGCATCAAGCATAGAATTGCTAAAAAGAGTAGGAGAGCTTCTGGAGGAAAACTGCTACTATATCAGCAATATTGATGCAACAGTTATTGCACAGAGACCGAAGCTTGCCGGATATCGTGAGCAGATGAGAGCAAATATTGCAGAGGCACTTCATCTTGAACTCGATCAGGTAAACATTAAGGCAACAACAGAAGAAGGACTAGGCTTTACAGGAACAGGAGAGGGCATCTCTTCACAGGCAGTATGCTTAATTGATAAGCCAGAATTTTATATGGACGGTACGATTGGCTGCGGTGGTTGTGGCGGCTGTAAAAATTGATCTCTAACTGATCTTTAGAAATTGAAAATTTGAAAGGATAACTGGAAAATAATGGGAGGATTTGATTTATTCGGGTGTCTTTGGCTCTTTTTCGTATATTCATTTTTGGGATGGATTGCAGAGACATGTTTTTGTGTCTTAAAATACCGAAAATTTATGAACAGAGGTATGCTAAACAGCCCACTTTGTATTGTATACGGCATTGCAGCAGTAATTATAACAATTGGCTTTCCAGAATTGTTTGATGAGGTACCGATTTTGTTTCTGGGCTGTGCGGGAGTTAGTACACTTCTTGAGTGGTTTACAGCAAAGATTCTTGAAAAATTGGATCATAAAAAATGGTGGGACTATTCTTCTAAAAGATGGAATCTTGATGGATACATCTGTCTGCAGTATTCTATTGTATGGGGTATCTTAGGCGTTTTATCAGTTAAGTTTGTAACACCTGTTTTGATGAAACTTTATCATATGGTACCATCATTTATGATGCAGATTACATTGTGGGCACTGCTTGGTGTGTTAATAGTTGATATTTTGGGATCTACATATATCATTCGCGGCAGTGTAAAGAGAAATGATACGATTCAAAAGATTGATCACGAACTCTACAGCAGAAAAAAACGTTTTGGAAGATGGCTTGAAAAGCATATTCTTATGCGTGTGGAAAAGGCATACCCTGCAATTAATGAGGGAGAACGTTTAGAGAAGGAAAAAACAACTGTTTTTGCTAAAGGCTGCAGCTTTTACAAGCTTGTATTATTGTTTTTTATCGGTGCATTTGCAGGTGATTTGATAGAGACTGTATTTTGCCGTATTACGATGGGGTACTGGATGAGCAGAAGTAGTGTTGTATGGGGACCATTCAGTATTGTCTGGGGATTTGCAATGGTGGTAGCAACATCGCTTTTGTACAACTACAGAAATCGCTCCTCCTCGTTTATCTTTGCGATGGGAACTGTATTAGGCGGTGTATACGAGTACTTATGCAGCGTTTTTACGGAAATTGTATTTGGAAAGATCTTCTGGGATTACAGCGGTTTTATGTTTAATATCGGAGGACGAATTAATTTGCTGTTTTGTTTTTTCTGGGGAATTGCAGGTGTTGTATGGTTGAAAGGAGTTTATCCTTATCTTTCTAAATGTATTGAAAAGATTCCAATGCTTGCCGGAAAAATCATAACATGGTGTCTTATCATTTTTATGGCCGCAGACAGTCTTGTGTCAGCAGCGGCACTTATGCGCCAGGATCAGCGTGAAAAAAATATTCCAGCAAGCAATGTTGTACAGCAGTGGCTGGATGAAAATTATGATGATGAAACACTTTATAAGATTTATCCAAAGGCAAAGAAGCCAAAAAAGGTTGACAAATCCGAAAACATCACATATAGTAACACTAGAAATGATGCAGCACTGTAATACAGTGAATAAACAGACATCTGTGATATTTTTGCATCATACAATAAAAAAAGCTTCGAAAAGGCTTTGAACGGAAAGAGTACTGTCACAGGAAATGTCAGAGAGAGCAGGTCCAGGCTGAAAACCTGCTTCGTGGAGTGAGACAGGAAGTGCATCCGGGAGCTGGCTGTGTGAATAAAGTAGCATGGCACGCTGGTTTGCGTTATCACCGGCTGTGTATACAGCATAAGTGTCAGCATCTATGCTCTCACAGGAGTGGAACCGCGGAAAATTTTTCGTCTCCTGGCTTTTGCCAGGGGACGTTATTTTTTTGATACAAGGTTTCCAAAGTTAAAACAGTTCGTGCTTGCACGAAACTGTTTTTGACCTTGGAAACCGTACAAGAATGAGAATGCAGCGATTTCCGAAGGAAATCAGCGAATTCGAATGCTTGTAGACTTGTGAGAACTGCGAAGCAGTGGAGCAAGTCGTATGTATCAAAAAACTGCGGACAAAGATTAATGAGAATGCAGCGATTTCCGAAGGAAATCAGCGAATTCGAATGCTTGCAGACTTGCGAGAACTGCGAAGCAGTGGAGCAAGTCGTATGTATCAAAAAAACTGCGGACAAAGATTTTCGAAGCAAGAAAGGAGTGGCATGAGAATCGTTCAATATGTACTTGATGAAATTTCGCTGATCAGAGAACGGGATCCGGCAATTAATTCACCGGCAGAGGTATTTTTGTATCCCTGTTTCTGGGCGGTACTTTGGTATCGTCTTGCGCATAGACTTTACCTGAAAAAAAGGTATTTTGCAGCGCGTATGATCTCTCAGTGTACAGCACGAAGAACTGGAATCGAGATCCACCCAGGAGCTAAGATCGGAAAAGGATTTTTTATTGATCATGGTCATGGTGTTGTGATTGGAGAGACAGCAGAGATTGGTGACAATGTTACCTTATATCAAGGTGTTACACTTGGCGGTACAGGAAAAGAGCATGGAAAACGCCATCCGACAATTGGAAATAATGTTATGATCAGTGCAGGCGCGAAGGTTCTCGGTTCCATTACAATTGGAGACAACTGTAAAATCGGTGCTGGAAGTGTTGTACTAAAACCAGTTCCGCCCAATTCTACGGTGGTAGGAGTTCCAGGACGTGTTGTCAAACGTGACAATGTACGATTGCCGCAAACTGATCTTGATCAGGTGCACATGCCAGATCCGGTGCTTGCTGATATTGAACAGCTTAAAAAGCAGTACGCTAAGCTGTATCAAATGGTTGAGAAATCACAGATGAAAACGAAAAGAAGAAAGGAAACAACATGGAAATCTACAATACATTAACAAAACGAAAAGAAGAATTTAAGCCGCTTGAGCCGGGAAAGGTAAAAATTTATGTCTGCGGTCCTACAGTATACAATTATATTCATATTGGAAATGCACGCCCGATGATCGTATTTGATACTGTGCGACGCTATATGGAATACAAGGGCTATGACGTAAATTATGTTTCAAATTTTACTGATGTAGATGATAAGATTATCAAAAAGGCAAATGAGGAAGGTGTTGAGGCATCTGTTATCTCTGAGCGTTTCATAAAGGAGTGCAAGCAGGATATGGCTGCTATGAATGTAAAGCCGGCGACAACTCATCCGCTTGCAACACAGGAAATTGATGGAATGATCGATATGATCAGTACCTTGATCGAAAAAGGTCATGCTTATGAGAAGAATGGCACTGTTTATTTCCGTACTGCAAGTTTTAAGGATTATGGTAAGCTTTCTCATAAGAACCTTGATGATCTTCAGTCAGGTTTTCGTGATTTAAAGGTAAGTGGCGAGGAAGACAAGGAAAGCCCGCTTGATTTTGTTTTGTGGAAGCCAAAGAAGGAAGGAGAGCCATACTGGGAATCTCCGTGGAGCGAAGGACGTCCGGGATGGCATATTGAGTGCTCTGTTATGTCAAAGAAATACTTAGGCGAGCAGATTGATATTCATGCCGGTGGTGAGGATTTAATTTTCCCACATCATGAAAATGAGATTGCACAAAGCGAGGCATGCAACGGAAAAGAGTTTTCTCATTATTGGATGCACAATGCGTTCTTAAATATTGATAACAGAAAAATGAGTAAGTCACTTGGTAACTTCCTGTTAGTAAGAGATATTGAGAAGAAGTATGATCTTCAGGTACTTCGTTTCTTTATGTTAAGCGCACACTACAGAAGTCCATTAAATTTCAGTGCAGAGCTTATGGAAGCAGCAAAGAACGGTCTTGATCGTATCTTAACATGTGCTACATGGCTTCAGAAGCAGTCTGCTAACGAGGGTGAGCTTACTAATCAGGAGAGCGAAGTAGTCGAGGAAGCAAAGAAATATGTAGGCAAGTTTGAGGCAGCAATGGAGGATGACTTTAACACAGCAGATGCAATTGCAGCTATTTTCGAGCTTGTAAAATATGTAAATACAAATAAGACAGATGAGCTTTCAGGAAAAGCAGCAAAGGCACTGTATGAGATTTTAAAGCAGCTTTGCGATATCCTTGGTATTATCATTGAGAAAAAAGAAGAACTTTTGGATGCTGATATCGAAGCTTTGATCGAGGAGCGTAAGCAGGCAAGAAAGGCAAAGAACTTTGCACGTGCCGATGAAATTCGTAAAGAACTTGCTGATAAAGGCATTATTCTTGAGGATACAAGACAGGGTGTGACCTGGAAGCGTGTGTAATAAAAATCAGAAAGATATAGAAAGAGGAAATACATGGAACAAAATCAGCAGCTGCTTGAACAGATCCAACAGAAATTTTTATTAAAGCAGATGCCTGCAAAGGAATATTCACCTTTGGTGCTTGCTTATATTGGCGATGGGATTTACGATATGATTGTCCGCACGATTTTTGTAAGCTACGGAAATACACAGGTTGATAAATTAAACAAGCAGGCAAGCAATGTCTGCCGTGCCTCTTCACAGGCCGCGATTGCATTTGCAATTGCACCGCTTTTGACAGAGGAAGAGACATCTGCTTACCGCAGAGGCCGTAATGCAAGATCTTTTACAAAAGCAAAGAATGCAACGATGTCTGATTATCGTCATGCAACTGGATTAGAGGCACTTTGTGGTTATCTGTATTTAAATGGTGAGATGGAGCGTTTGCTTGATCTTCTTTCAGAGGGCTTTGTGCGCACAGGTGTGCTGTGCGTCGAAGCACCTGAAAAAGAGAAGCTGCATCAGGAAGAAGAAAGGACGAAGGAATAAAGAAATATGGGATATCATGAATCATTAACAGAGGGCCGAAACGCGGTTCTTGAAGCATTTCGAAGCGGAAAAACTGTTGACAGACTGTTTGTACTTGATGGCTGTCAGGACGGACCTGTAAAGACGATCCTGCGTGAAGCAAAGAAGCAGGATACGATGGTGCAGTATGTAAAGAAGGAGCGTCTTGATCAGCTGTCTGAGACTAAGAATCATCAGGGCGTGATTGCATATTGTGCAGCATGTGAGTACGCAGAGGTCTCTGATATTTTAGAGAATGCAAAGAAAAAGGGTGAGGCACCGTTTATTGTGCTTCTTGATGGGATTGAAGATCCGCACAATTTAGGTGCTATCATTCGTACTGCAAATCAGGCAGGTGCACATGGTGTAATCATTCCAAAGCGCAGAGCAGTTGGTTTAACAGCGACAGTTGCACGTACCTCTGCAGGTGCAGTGAATTATACGCCTGTTGCAAAAGTAACAAATCTTGTTACTGTAATGGAAGACTTAAAGAAAGAGGGAATGTGGTTTGTCTGTGCAGATATGGACGGCGAGGAAATGTATTCCCTTAATTTGAAGGGACCTATCGGTCTTGTCATTGGAAATGAAGGAGAAGGTGTATCAAGACTTGTAAAGGAACATTGTGATATGGTTGCCTCTATCCCAATGAAGGGTGACATCGATTCCTTAAACGCATCTGTAGCTATGGGTGTTCTGGCATACGAGATTGTAAGACAGAGACGTTTTTAAAGCATACGATGTTTTTGATCAAACTATTTTCGACATGTCAGACTCCGTAAAAATACCGACTGTGAGTTGAAATAACATGAACAGATAGCATGAATTTTGACACAATTTAGCTCTTTGTATAGTCGGAGAGCTAAATTGATGTCTTTTTTAATAAAAATAAAAAAACTTAAAAAAGGTGTTGACAAAACATTCGGAAAGTAGTATAGTAGTGCGTGTCGAGCGAAATAAAGTCCGGCAAACAAGCTGATGTGGCACAGGTGGTAGCGCACCTCATTGGTAATGAGGAGGTCACGGGTCCGAGTCCCGTCATCAGCTTTTTGACAAGGCTTTCTGAGAGATCAGGAGGCCTTTTTGATATATTGAAATCAAAAAGAAAAGGTTGACATTTAAAGACCTTTGACATATCCTAGTAGATAAGGGCATTGCGCTTAATTAAAGGAGGAAGACTATGGAGAATAAAGACATCGTCCTGGAAGAAAACAAAGAAGAAAAGACGACAGTCTCAAAAAATTTTATAGAGATGATCATCGATAAGGATTTAGCGGAGGGAACTTATGACCACGTTCAGACAAGATTTCCACCGGAGCCAAATGGCTATCTGCACATTGGACATGCAAAGTCTATTTTATTGAACAGTGGACTGGCAAAGGAATATAATGGCAAGTTCAACCTGCGTTTTGATGATACAAATCCAACAAAGGAAAAGACTGAGTTTGTTAAGTCTATCACCGAGGATGTAAAGTGGCTTGGTGCTGATTTTGAGGACAGACTGTTTTTTGCATCAGATTATTTTGATCAGATGTATGAGTATGCCGTATTCCTGATTAAGAAGGGAAAGGCATTTGTTTGTGATCTGACAGCAGAGCAGATTCGCGAGTACAGAGGAACCTTGACTGAACCAGGTAAGGAGAGCCCATATCGCAACAGAAGCGTAGAGGAAAATCTGCAGCTGTTTGAGGAGATGAAAAACGGCAAGTATGCAGACGGAGAGAAGGTACTTCGTGCAAAGATTGACATGGCTTCCCCGAACATGAATATGAGAGATCCTGTTATCTATCGTGTGGCTCATCTGACTCATCATAATACTGGAGATAAGTGGTGCATCTACCCGATGTACGATTTTGCTCACCCAATCGAGGATGCAATTGAGCACATTACTCATTCTATCTGTACTTTGGAGTTTGAGGATCATCGTCCGCTGTATGACTGGGTTGTAAAAGAGTGTGAGTTTGTTATGCCGCCAAAGCAGATCGAGTTTGCAAAGCTGTATCTGACTAATGTTGTTACTGGAAAGCGCTATATTAAAAAGCTCGTAGAAGACGGCGTAGTAGATGGATGGGATGATCCGCGTCTTGTTACAATCAGTGCACTCAGAAGACGTGGATTTACACCAGAGTCTATCCGCATGTTTGTTGATCTTTGTGGTGTGGCAAAGGCAAATTCTTCTGTTGATTATGCAATGCTTGAATATTGTATCCGTGAGGACTTAAAGCTTAAGCGATCAAGAGTTATGGCAGTACTGAATCCAATTAAGTTAATCATTGATAACTACCCAGAGGATCAGATGGAAGAACTTGATGTTGTCAATAACCTTGAAAACCCAGAGCTTGGAAGCAGAACAATTCCGTTTGGCAGAGAGCTTTACATTGAGGCAGATGATTTCATGGAGGAGCCGCCAAAGAAGTATTTCCGTATGTTCCCTGGCAATGAGGTTCGTCTGATGAATGCTTATTTTGTAAAGTGTACAGGCTGTGTTAAGGACGAAAATGGCAATATAGTTGAGGTTCATGGAACTTACGACCCGGCATCAAAGGGCGGAAACAGCCCGGATGGCAGAAAGGTAAAGGGAACTATTCATTGGGTAGCAGCGAAGACTGCATTCCACACTGAGGTTCGTCTGTATGAGAACTTAGTAGACGAGGAAAAAGGTAAGCTCAATGAAGATGGCACATTAAACTTTAATCCGAACTCTTTAACCGTATTAAAGGATTGTGTGCTGGAGCCATCTTTAAAGGATGCAAAGGCTTACGACAGCTTCCAGTTTGTGCGCAATGGCTTTTTCTGCGTAGACTGCAAGGATTCCGAGGAAGGAAAGCCGGTATTTAACCGCATTGTTTCATTAAAGTCAAGCTTTAAGCTGCCAAAATAAGGAGCAGACGGCATGAAAGAAAAACTGTATACGATTCCGATTAACGATGCGTTTGCGATGGACAGTGAGTGTCCTATCTGCGCTATGAAGACAATTCTTGAAAATAATGCAGTCGAATTTACCATGGGTCCGAGCTACATGGAGGATGATATCCGCATGGAGACAGATCGAATGGGATTTTGTAAGGCACACATGAAGATGGTATTTGATCAGAATAATAAGCTTGGTCTTGCATTAGTCTTAAAGACACACATCGACCGTACAAACAAAGAAATTGAAAAGCGCATGAAGATGCCGCCCAAAAAGGCATCCTTCTTTAAGAAGGAGACAAGCAATCCGTTAACAGATTATATTGATGAGTTAAATAAGTCATGTTTTATTTGTGATCGTATAAATAACACCTTCGAGCGTTATCTGCATACTGTAGTAGCAACTTGGAAGAGTGACGCTGCATTTAGAGAGCTGTACGCAAAGGGAAAGGGTTTTTGTACTGAGCATTATGGCGATCTGTTAAAAGAGGGCGCAAAATGTCTAAATCAGAAGGAGCTTGATGAGTTTACAGAAATTACAGGAAAGTTGTATCTGGATAATATGAAGCGTCTTGCAGAAGAACTTGACTGGTTTGCAGATAAGTTTGATTACCGATTTAAAGATGCACCTTGGAAAAACTCCAAGGATTCAATTCCGAGAGCAATGATTAAAACAAACGGCATCATGGAGATAGATGACAAAAAGAAAAAAGACTAACAAAAAAACGACCGGGAAACCGGCCGTTTTTTGATTAGTTCGCGCGCCATGGGCGCGCTCTAACGGGTGTAAGTCCCGAACACACCTA
>ERZ772854.96-NODE-96-length-103786-cov-6.731874_pt1 | contig 103786 bp, 90 predicted proteins | sample MGYA00580844_ERZ772854 | MGnify/ENA primary metagenome ERZ772854 (study PRJEB29015, sample SAMEA2737727) | human gut metagenome | biome: human gut; feature: human-associated habitat; material: faeces | place: China | collected 2012 ...
TAAGCACGCCGCCAGCGTTCATCCTGAGCCAGGATCAAACTCTCATAAAAAGTTTTTCCCGTTTCAGAATCAACTGGCTAATTAACCATTAATTCCAAACGTTTTACTGTTTTAGGTTGCTTTGACTTTCGTCTCTGCTTTGTTCTCTCGAACTCATTTCAATGCGAATTACTTCGCTGTTCTCAATGAATCTTTCAAGGTTATTTCACTGTTCAGTTATCAAAGTTCTTTGTTCGTTGTCTTTGCGACAGCTTTTACATTTTATCAAAAGCATTTGTCTTTGTCAACAACTTTTTTATTTTTCTTTGTTGTCGTTTCAAGCGACAGCCTGTTCATCTTATCACCAGCGATCGGCTTTGTCAACAACTTTTTTATTTTTCTTCGTTGTCGTTTCAAGCGACAGCCTGTTTATCCTACCACCAGCGATCGGCTTTGTCAACAACTTTTTTCTTCCCATCCAGAAGTTTTTCAAGAACTGACTGTCGCATCCCATGCCGTCTGTTGTCCTTACTTTTCTTCTGTATGTGCCGCTGCATCAGCGACAGCTTGCTTATAATAGCACTGCTGCCGGCAGAAGTCAACACATTTCGGGCGGATTTGTCGAAGTAGGTCATCTTGCCGTTTTTACCGCTATTGTGTGAATTGTGCCAATTATTTGCGCAATTTTTATTTTCGCTAGTGTTGCTCCACCATACGCGTGTCCCTTTGTAACTTTTGCCATCTCGCGCGCCGGAATGCTATCGATTTGCAGTTTACGTCTATACAACTCAGTCATTCTTACCACATTTAATGGTTCTGTATTTAGTGTTGCCGCCCTTCGATAAAACGTCAGATTTTTAACACTGCTCAACTCATGCATATTTTCATAAGAACCTGCACACATGAAATACACGGGATAACCTGCTCTCAACCATCTTCCATATTCAGAAATAAACTTTACCATTTGCGGAGATTTTGATACATCGTCAATTGCAATTAAAATTTTCTTTTGCTGAACCTGTTGGATCATCCCTTCCACTTCTACACAAATGTCCCAGAACATCCTGTCTTTTCCACAATTTCATCTACGTTTTCCGTAATAATATAAGTATCTTCCGGTACTTGGGCAGCAGTAACTGTAAATGGATTGCATGTATTCTGCATTTATCTCCCCCCTATCATTTTCCACGCCTCATCATCAATTTCCCCATCCCGAAACAATTTTCTCTTATCACGTTCTGTTATCTTTCGAATGACGCGACATGGGTTGCCTGCTGCCACTGACCAGTCAGGAATATCTTTTGTAACAACACTTCCTGCTCCGATGACTACATTATTCCCTATATGAACACCAGGACACACCACTGTATTGCCTCCCAGCCAGACATTGTCACCGATAATAACTTCTTTTCCATATTCAAAAGCAGAATTTCGCGTATCCGGATAAACTGGATGTCCTGCCGTATAAATCGCAACATTCGGAGCCATAAAACAATAATCTCCAATTTTTACTTTTGCAACATCTATGATCGTACAATTATAATTGGCAAAAAAATTTCTTCCTACCTCAATATTGAACCCATAATCACAGTAAAAGGGCGGATTGATCCACGCATCGTCTGATTTACCCAAAAGTTCTTTTACAATCTCTGCAATTCCCGCAAAATCTGAGCGATCTGCAAAATTCAATTTTTGCAAAATCTTTCTGCATTTTATCTGTTCTGCCATAACAGCTTCGTCCGCAACATATGCAAGGTGCATGTCTCTTCTCAATTTCATATCCATGTTCCGTCTCCTCCTGTTTCACATTACCGGCAATACGCTGCCAGAAAAAGTTTTTTCACTTATTTATGATGTTTTATACAAAAATAAACTTTTCCAATTGATTTTTATACCAAAATTAATCATAATTATATAACAATCGTTCGCAAAGGAGTTTATTTTTTTATGGAAACCTGTCAAAATCTCATTATAAATTCAGATGCATCTGAAAACGTTGCTTACAACCATCCTGACTTTCCTGCCTATATAAAAAAAAGACAGCTTTCAAGCTATTCTGATTTTCGTGCGGTCAGCCACTGGCATGACGACTTGGAGTTTATTCTGATTTTAGATGGGACGATGGTCTACAATGTAAACGGAGAAAAAATCCCTCTGCAAACAGGTGAAGGTTTATTTGTCAACAGCCGCTGCCTGCATTATGGTTATTCTGGTGCACATACAGAATGTTACTTCCTCTGTCTCCTGTTATCTCCGGCACTTCTTTCTGCGAATACATATTTTAACCAGTATTTTTTTAATCCCTTATTGCAAAATGTTCATTTTCCTTATGTAAAATTGAGTCCAACAGTTCAATGGCAGAACCTTATTCTTCATGATCTGGAAATACTCTACGACAGTAATTCAGAAAAAATACAGGCTTTTATCGTGCTGGAAAAATTTGCCCACATCTGTAGATTACTCTATGAAAATATGAATCATTTTCCAGACCACGATAAAAACACTGCCGATCTTATGTCTCTGACTGCAATGATCGGATATGTTCAAAAAAATTATGCAAACAAAATATTGCTGAAAAATATTTCATCTGCCGGAAATTGCTGCAAAACAAAATGCACTTCACTTTTCCAAAAATATCTGTCCACTTCGCCTATGCTATACCTGAGCCACTATCGTTTAGGAAAATCCATTTTTCTTCTTCAAACCACGACCATGACGATTACAGAGATAGCATATGCCTGTGGCTTTTCCAATACCAGCTACTTTTGCGAACTATTTCGGGAATATTACAATACCACACCAGGGCAATACCGAAAAAGCATGCCGCCAACAATATGACACACAAACAAGACTTACTTGTCACAGAAGCAGATATACTCCTTCTCATAGTTTCCCCACCATGTTGTGCGTCCTCTTCCGCCTGCTTTTTCACTCGGCAGAAAATAAATTGTAGAAAATAGAATTTCTTCCGCATTCAATTTTACAATTATTTTCAGAAGTTTATCATCAAGTGGAAATACAATATCCTCATCTAAGTCTTCCGGCATCATCAGGTTCAAATATGTCTTTTCTGCATCTGTGAGAACCTCATCCACCATCTCACGGGAATCCAGATCCAGTCTGTAATAATAGAAATCGGCAAATGCCTTATTATTTCCATATTCTTTTTTCAGATTTTTAAAATGCGCCAGTGCACGTTTTTCATCCATCACCAGTTTAATATCTTTATAGTTCCGGAAACCCTCTGTAATTTTATCAAAATAAATTGCTCCCTGTTCCTGTAATTCTGCAGTCGTCATCACAATTCCTCCTACCATTCACTTATACTATTATGGAAACAAACTTTTATATGCATGATCAGCACCAATGCTTCACCATGTCCCTCCAGTTTCTTCTATATATAAAATATAAAGCAATTTTCCACTAAAAACTGCATAACCCAAAAGAAAAAAGAGATGAAATTGCTTCCACCTCTTTATTCTACAATATTTTACTCATTTTATATACTATTTTTCGTAACAAAACTCTGGAAAATATCATTTGTGTTTTTTACAATGATATAAAACACATTCGATATCTTTGTATCAATCATGGAATGCCCACACTTTGTTTTAATTATAAAAATACACTCCGTTGAAACACCTATCATTCATTCGTATTCAAATTCAAGAATGCTCCGGCATTCTTGTTGCGAGGTGCGCGTCATGCAATTGCATGACATACTTCAACTGCGCACCTCTGTAATCCTGCCGGAGGCTATATCAGATGGGGGATTGGCTCCCACCACTGATACTAACTTGTTTCTCACCACCTATAGAGGTGGGAGTCATCTCCCATCTGATATACTTCTCAATAGCATGTGCCACACCACATTCTTCATTCGTGAGGGTAATAACATCCGATATTGCTTTAATTTCCTTCGATGCATTTCCCATAGCAACGCCAAGTCCTGCTGCCATCAGCATTTCTGCATCGTTTCCACTGTCGCCCACTGCCATTGTTTCTTCTATAGAAATGCCAAGTTCTTTTGCAATGAAACGAAGTCCCAACCCCTTGTTGACATTTGCGGCTGTGAACTCAATATTGTGGAAACCACCGTCTACCACGCAGATATCCGGGCAGGCTGTCAACAGATTCCATATCTCGTCACGGTGTAAAAAGGTGCCGTCTGCTGCCGGGATAAAATTCAGTGTCACTTTCTGGATTTTGGCTTTTCCACTTTTTACATAGGAAAGTAAATCCGGTAATTCATGACGTCCTTCCAGGAAATGATTCACAATGTGCTCCGGAAGTCCCAGTCTCCACACATAATCGTACACCGAAACCGGGGTATAGTTATGTCCGTCGATAAACACTGTCATATAAACTTCTCTCTGAAGGATAAATTCAAAAATAGAAAGTAATTTTTCTGCCGGAAGACAATGCTCATCCAGACAGATTCTGTCTGCCGTACGATAAACAGCAGCTCCGTTTGTTGTGATCAGATATGGCATTGCCACTTCTTTTAACTGGTCGTGTGGTACACCGTCATAGTCTCTGCCGGAAGCGACCACTACGGTCACACCAGCTTCCTGTGCCTTTTGAATGGCACGGATATTTTTCTCCGGGATCTGTCCCGCATTGTCAAACAGCGTTCCATCTACGTCCAGTGCCAGAAGTTTGATTTTGTTATTTAATTTCATATACATATGCTCCGTATGGTTTTAATTCGATAGCATCCGCATACTGCTGCGGTGCATCGTCATAATTGGAGATGAGCAATGTTCCCTGTGTGGCTTCCACAAAATCGCCCACCGGATAATCGATGGTTTCTTTTGTAAAGTTACAGATCACCAGTAATGTCTCATCCTCATTTTTTCGTAGTCGTAGATAAGTATATACCTTTTCATTGTCCGCGTCCAGAAGTTTGTATACGCCGTCTGTGATCACCGGCACTTCGTGACGCAATTGCACTAACTTCTTATAATAGAAGAAAACCGATTCCGGATCTTTGACTGCAGCCTCTGCATTGATGGTTTTGTAGTTGTCATTTACGGCAATCCACGGCTCTCCATCCGTAAATCCGGCATTTTTTTCGGTGTTCCACTGCATCGGAGTTCTGGAATTGTCTCTGGGCTTCTGCTTTTTCAAGCTGGATCTTGAAGTATCCGATTGCTGCCGCAAAACCATTGTCTCCCAGACAATGTGCGCCCTCGCGGAGCATTTATCTCAGTCGGAGATTGAACTCCCACTGAGAAATACTTGTTACTACTCACCACTTGCAGAAGTGGGAGTCTCAACTCAGACTGAGATCAAAATATTCTGTAACCAAATCATAACTTTTTACCTCAACCTTTCTCTTGCAGGTCATCTACTACCATAAAACGTTTTCTCTTTCTTGAACAAAAGTTCAAGAAGTATCACCTGAAAACAGGCATTTTTGCAAAATTGGTATCGTTTTGAATTTTGTCAAAACCATACAATTCAGGGTAGTTACCTTTTGGTACTGTTACACAAGAAGAAAACTTTTTTACTTATTTTCACATGCCTTTTGGCTTTCTATTTTTTCATTCTTTTCTAAACAAGTTCCTTTTCATCGTTTCTGCTTTCACTAAATATATTTTTCAATTTTTCCATGATTTTTATTGACATACCACCAATTTCCGCGCTAGAATAAATAGTAACTATAAGCAGTGCCAGTTACATAAAATTCAAAGCGAAAATCTATTTTCACTCTTGTATTTGTTGTAGAATGTTGCACTGCATTTTTCATGTCTTACTATTGGAGGTTATATCAACTATGAAATATGACGTTATTATCATTGGTGCCGGTCCTGGCGGTATTTTTTCTGCTTACGAACTGATCCACCAGAATAAAGATTTAAAGATTGCCGTTTTTGAGGAAGGCTATTCGTTAGAGAAACGCCACTGTCCGATCGACGGCAAGAAAGTTCCATCCTGTATCAAATGTCCGACTTGCGCGATCATGAGTGGTTTCGGCGGTGCCGGTGCTTTTTCTGATGGAAAATACAATATCACAAACGACTTTGGCGGTACTTTATTTGAATATATCGGCAAAGAAGAAGCACTGGATCTGATGCGCTATGTGGATGAGATCAACGTGACACACGGCGGTGAAGATACAAAACTGTACTCTACCGCTGGTACACATTTCAAAAAAATCTGCATGCAGAATAAACTGAAACTTCTGGATGCATCCGTTCGTCACCTTGGAACCGATATCAACTACGTTGTTCTGGAGAACATTTATAATGAACTGAAAACTCAGGTTGATTTCTTCTTCCAGACACCGGTTACAAAAGTTGAGTGTTTAGAAGGTGACAATTATCGCGTATATTATGGAGATACTTCTGCCGACTGCAGCAAATGTATCGTTTCCGTTGGTCGTATCGGAAGTAAATGGATGGAGAGCATTTGTAAGGAACTGAACATCCCGACAAAATCCAACCGTGTGGATATCGGTGTCCGCGTGGAGCTTCCGGCTGTGATCTTCTCTCATCTGACCGATGAGCTGTATGAGAGCAAAATTGTTTACCGTACAGAAAAATTCGAAGATAACGTGCGTACGTTCTGTATGAACCCACATGGAATCGTTGTAAATGAGAATACAAACGGTATCGTTACTGTAAACGGACACAGTTACGAAGATCCGGCTCAGCAGACAGAGAACACAAACTTTGCACTTCTGGTTGCAAAACATTTCTCTGAGCCGTTCAAAGACAGTAACGGATATGGCGAAAGCATTGCAAGACTGTCCAACATGCTTGGCGGCGGTGTCATCGTACAGCGTTTCGGTGATTTAGTCCGCGGACGTCGTAGTACCGTAAAACGTATCGAAGAAGGTCTGGTTCGTCCTACCCTCTCCGCGACTCCGGGTGACTTAAGTCTGGTACTTCCAAAACGTATCCTGGACGGCATCATGGAAATGATCTATGCTCTGGACAAAATCGCACCGGGTACTGCAAATGATGACACCCTGCTCTACGGCGTAGAAGTAAAATTCTACAACATGGAAGTAGAACTGGATGAGCATCTGGAAAGCTGCCACAAAGGTCTCTACATCATCGGTGACGGCAGCGGCGTGACACATTCCCTGTCCCATGCATCTGCCAGCGGTGTCTATGTAGCAAGACATATCTGTGAAACTATGTAAATCCTATCAAAATTCAAGTCGAACGCACGTGAGACTTGGTGCGTGATTCTGGTCAGCGAAAGCTGACATATTCTTCTCAGAATCACTGCACATCTACACTTCGTTCCGGTCGGCGCAAAACCATTGTCTCCCAGACAATGTGCGCCCCCGCGGAGCGTTTATCTCAGTCGGAGATTGTACTCCCACTGAGAAAGACTTGTTATTACTCACCACTTGCAGAAGTGGGAGTCTTCTCGACTGAGATAAATACAAACGGATTTTTTCAGAATATTCCGATTGTACGCAAAAATCTCATCCCACAGGATCAATTTCCTGCAGGATGAGATTTTTTATTACTGCTCCTTTGTATTCGAATGTCTCAATTTATAGATTGTCTCTACCAAAGACTCCATTTTCAACGGTTTAGACAGATGTTCGTTCATTCCTGCCTTTTTGCTCATCTCAATATCATCAAAAAAGGCATTTGCTGTCATTGCAACAATTGGAACCGTCTGTGCATCTGTTCTGTCTAACTCACGGATTCTCCTTGCTGCTTCCAGTCCATCCATAACAGGCATCATGATATCCATCAGGATCAGGTCAACGCTTCCCGGCTCAGAAGAAGCAAAATCATCCAGCGCTTCCTTTCCGTTCCATGCTTTACACACCTTTGCTCCCTGTTCTGTCAGCATAAACTCTGCAATTTCCATATTCAACTCATTATCTTCTGCCAATAAAATCCTTGTTCCGGAAAGCAGTTTCTTACTCAGATCCAGTTTTGGCATCTCATCCTGTACTTCGGTCTGATCAATTTCAAACGGAATTTTAACGGTAAATGTAGATCCCACATTTACCGTACTTTCCACAGAAATCGTACCGCCCATTTCTTCGATCAGTTCCTTTACGATTGCCATACCTAGTCCGGTTCCACGGTACTGTGTTCTGGCATCATTTTTTTCCTGTGTAAATGGCTCAAATAACTGTGTCTCCACAAATTCTTTGCTCATGCCCACACCGGTATCTGATATTTTAAATAAAAACCATGCCGCATTTCCATCGTTAGACAGTTCTTCGGAATAAATGTTAATTCTTCCACCCGGTTTGTTGTATTTTACCGCATTGCTGAACAGATTCAATAAAATCTGACGAAAATGTATCGGGCTGCCAAGCAGACGGGTATGCTCCATCGGTCCACGCACAGACTGGCATACAATGTTCATCTGCTCGATCTGCGTCTCTACCAGCGTGGATACCACATGAAGCACATCATCCAACACAAACGGTACATGCTCCAGTTCAATATAACCTGCCTCCAGTTTGCTCATATCCAGCACATCATTGATCAAAAGCAGCAGATGTTCTGCGGACACATTTATTTTTTCCAGACATTCATCCACTTTTGCCTGATCCTCACGGTTATGACGGATCATCTCCAGCATTCCCATTACACCGTTGATCGGTGTGCGGATATCGTGACTCATCCGGCTTAAGAATGCCGTCTTTGCCTGATTTGCAGCTTCTGCTTCCTCATAAGCCACCCGGAGATCTTCCATTTCCTTTTGCTCCTGCGCATGAAGTTCTGTCACATTTCGCAACAGAACGATTCCATGCACGGCATCCACTTCACTGTCACTTACCACATCGTAAATACGATTTTCTGACATCAACACCGTCTTTTGTATCCAGTAATAGTTATCATCGCTTCCTTTTTCCCGATATTCGATCACGACCTGATTTTCACCATTTTCAAAACGTTTCAGCAGTTTATCGGATGTATCGATCATGCGGTAAGCTGCCCGTGTCTCCTGACTGAGCCGCTCACAATATTTCTGACAGTAGGCATCATATGAACACGGAAGCTCCATACCAAGGTCTGAAAGATCCTCCAGTTTGTTTGATTCTCCCGGTTTAAAAAAGTTCTGTTCCAACACATCTTCTGTCAGATTCACAGAATAAATAATGTCTGCATTTCCAAGCAGCGCATCTACATAATTCTCATCTTCCAGCACCGACTGTTTCATCTGCTCATAATACTGCTGCAGCTGAAACCGTGCATCTGCCATGTCATTGACCGCATTATGCACCTTCTCAAATGCCAGCAGGAAATGATGCAGCGCTCCGGTCTCATCTGCATCCACAAACAGTACAAAAATTCGACCATAGACTGCCTCCGATTTATCCCGGAATTGAATCTGAAATTCTCTGGTCGGACGCTCACTGGTCAGATTTTTTGCCAGTGCTTCCACCCGAAGCTGCTGCAAAATGGTATCCTGATCCTTATATTCTGCCAGTTCCAGTGTCAGCTGTTCCACTGCGCCGGAATAATTTCCCTCGGATGCCAAAATAAAATCCTCACTTTTTCGGATCATACGGTACATATCACGCTTCGCATCACAATACATACATTCCGAAAACTTATGCCCCGGAAGACGAAGTTTCCGCAATAGCTGACGGTCCATCTGCTTTTCTGCACGGGATTCCTCCAGTTTCATATGATTTTTGTGAATATACATATTGCGGTCTGCCCGGTCAAACAGCATCCGCATGGTGCTTCCTTCCCAATCCGTAGAAAGCGCATAACCAACGGCGTAACTGATCGGCATTTCCGCACGTGTCGCGGAATAAACTGCCACATGTTCTTCAATTCGTTTTAACTGCTCCTGCACTTCCAGATGATCCATGTCATAAAACAGCACAATAAATTCATCGCCGCCATTTCTGCCGACAAAATATTCCTTTGGAACGATCTCATACAAAAGCTGTGCAAAATTGCGGATATAGGCATCTCCTTTTTCGTGTCCCAGACTGTTATTGATGACACGGAGATTATTCAAGTCAAACACACACAATGCCACTTTTTCCGTCACTGGCTCCGATGCGCTCAAAAGTTCTTCACATTTATTTTTATTTGGGATTCCGGTCGCTTCATCCAGATACACTTTTTTCTGCAATTCCCGGTTCAGGGCGGCATAGCGAAGCGCCCGCACCAGTTCCAGTGCAGTCAGAAAAATCAATGCCAGAATATCAACCGTTACCACTTTTTCCAGAATATCAAGCTGTGATGCTTTCCTCTGAGAATACGCTTCCGCAAGTCCGGTGGCATCATCACAGATCTGGAAAAAAGTCTCACTGTCCTCAATAATATTGGTATTATAATACCCACTCTCCCGGACATGCTGCACTTCCTCTTTCAGCTTCTGAAAATATTCTTTTTGTTCTTCCACCTTTGCCTGATACTTTGCATCTTTTAAGCGTACCAGTCCCAGATCTTCACTTCCGTTTTGCAGACCATCAATGTACGATTCTACCGCTTCCATCATTTTATCTCTTGGATTGCCGGTGATCTCCATCTTGATCCAGCGCTGTGTCCCTCCACGCACCAGTCCCGCATAATTAACCACACGGGCAGTTCCCTGAATCCCGGAAACTAACCGCATCATGATCAGAATAAATATAACAAGCAACACTGTCAGTACACCGATTGCCTTCCGTGTGATACCCGATTCTTTTTTTGCTGGCATTACAATCTATCTCCCAACTCTCTATCCCCAAAGATGTTTCCCAAACACCTTCTCATTCTTATTGTCACGTTTCAAGTAACATCTATATCAATCTAATTTTTAATGCTTCTTTTAATTTCTATTTTTAGATGATAGCATACGACCTACCGTTTTTCAAATAAAATACAGATATTTTACGGTTTATTTGCAATACAACGTTTCCTGTGCATTTAAAAAAGCTCTGCCACGTTTTCTTACATGACAGAGCCTCTTTTTATAAATATCAATTACATTTTCCTGATGATTCCTTACATCAATTTTGTTTCTTCTAATTTTTCCGTAAACGCATCGTTCAACTTGATGATCGGTTTTCGAAGAACCAGACCGACGATCAGGGAAATCACTAAGAAGATTGCAAGTTTTCCAAGGTCGATCCAATAATTCATTCCATACATACCGCCCACCGTCTCACGGAGTGCCGCCATACTGTGGGTAAACGGAAGCAGCGGATAAACCGCCTGGAAAAATTTCGGTGCAACCTCAATCGGGAAAGTACCACCGGTTCCCGCAACCTGTACAACCAGCAAAATAACGCTGACCGCTTTTCCGATATCGCCCAGAGATACTGTCAGGGTGTAGATAATGTTGACAAATACGATGCTGGAAAACCAGCAGGCAAGCAGGAACAAAAATGGATGCTCACACTGAATGCCAAGATATAATAGGTCTCCCAATGCGATCAGTGTACTCTGGAACAGACCTACGATCAAAAATGTGATAAAACGACCGAAGTAAACCTGATACAGTTTTACATTTTCCAGACCTTCCGTGCATTTATCCGACACATTGACTTTCAACATTGCAACCAGCACAATACCGCCGATCCAGATGGAAAGAACGGAATAGAACGGCGCCATGGAGGAACCATAGTTCGCAATCTCATACACCTTGTGTGTTTTGAGTGAAACCGGTGCTGCCAGGAAGGAACTGATGGAACTACGATCTCCGGAAATAATAGATTCCAGTTCTGAGAAATCTCCACTCTGCTCCATCTCATCCAATTTCGCCGTCGTATCGGAAATCTTGTCTGCTGCATCGTTTAGCAGTTTTCCGGAATCTGCCAGTACACTCTGAATCTGTGTCAGATCCGAATCCGCCGCATCGGTCAGAGAATAAATGCCGTCGGTGCTTTTTTCCAACTGGGACAACAAGCTGGAAATCTTGGTTTTTGAACTGTCAAGTGCATCCGTCAGCTTATTTAAGGAAGTCTCCATGGACGACTGATACTCATTTGTTGCATCTGCGATCTGTGTTCCATTCGTTGCAAAAAGATCCTGCAATTCTTTCTTCGCCGTCGCAATATCTGTCGTCGTATCACGCAAAGACTGTGCTGTATTTTGCAGTTTATCATGCAGTTCCTGCTGCGCTTTAATCGAAGTATCCATACGGGATACCACCGCATCTACCGCTGAAGCAAGTTCCGAATGGCTGTCTGAGATTGATGCCACCGCATCACGGACAGACTGATAAGAATCAATGATCTTCTGTACTTTTGCTGCCAGTGTGTCTAATGTGGATGCAACCGTTTCTGTATCCTGACTCTGGGCCTCAAAGGCTTTTGTGATTGTCTGATTCATCTCATCATATACAGACTGTGTCGCATTTAAAGCCGTTTCTATGTTGTCAGTCGCCGCATCCAGTGCACTGTCAATATCTGAAAAGCTATCCTTACTCTTCTGAAAGGTTTGCTTGCTCTCCTGAGACTGTGTCTGTGCACTCTGCATAAACTCAGTGGTTGAATTCAGCAGATTCTGTGCCGATACTGTCATGTCAGAAAAACTCTGTAACAGACCGGCAGATGCACTCAAATCTCCGGAGATCCGATTCAGATTTGTATTCAGATTACTTACGATTGTCTCTGCACCGCTTGCCTCTGTCATATTCGAAACCGCCTGCAATACAGTCAGTGTAGTATCCGAAATTGTCTCAATAAAGACCTGATTTACCTGACGCTGCACCGCACTGGCTCCTTTATCGGTAACCTTCGGTGCGATCGCATTTTCCTTTGCATTGGAATAATAAGTAATCTCTGGTTTTTCTACATTTTCAGAAAAAACGCTCATCATTTTATTACTGAAATCCTTCGGGATTACAATCGCTGCGTAATATTTTCCGGATTTTACACCGGCAGTTGCCTTATCTTTTGTGGTAAATACCCATTCCATCTGCGTATTTTCCCGCAAAGCAGACAACACCTGATCACCGATATTGATTTCCAGTGGAATCAGGCTTCCCTCATATCCCTCATCCACACTGGCAACTGCGACTTTCAGATTGCCGGTATTGGAATACGGATCCCAGCTTGCCGCAATATTAAACCACGCATACAGACACGGAACCACGCTGATACCAACGATAACCACAAGGGCAATGACATTTTTGCGGATCCGCATCATATCTCTTTGAAAAATTTTCCAGATGTTTTTCATTTGTCATTCCCCCCCTTTATCATATCCATCAGTTCTTTCTCTGTCAGGCCGCTCATTTCAAGCTGCCGCACGATCCTGTCATGAACATACTCCACACAGATCAGATATACCACCAGTGCGATCAATGATAAGATCCACAAAATCAGAAATACAAATTTTGCCTGCAGACTGAATGATAAGATTAAAAATACCAGCGGAATGATGATAATTCCGGCAAATCCCATCTTGATCATCTTCGGATAACGCTGTTCGAACTGTCCGGATTTTTCAATGAATTTCTTCTTGGTCTCCTCATTCTGCATTAATGTTTTCAACATCAGCTGTGCCTGCGGAAGTTGTTTTTCGCTGGTGGCAGTCTCGCCTACCATCATTTCTGTTTCTTCCAGTCTGCGGTCAAACAAATGATTCAGGTTCATCAGCAATGGGCGAAGTACCAGACCGATAAACAGTGCCAGTGCAACAAACACCCACAGAACCGTCAGATTTTTCACATAAGTATGGTCATAATATCCCGCAATACATTCTCTCATTGCCCGAATCGAATAAGTAAACGGCAGGAACGGATTGAGTTTCTGGAAAAATCCCGGCATCATCTCAATCGGATAGGTTCCGGAAGATCCCGGTATCTGTAAAATGATGAAAAATACACCCAGTGCTTTTCCAATATGCTTGAAGGTCAGTGCCAGTGCATAAATGATATTGACATACACAAAAGAGCAAAATACACCCGTGCAGACAAATACGACCGGATGGACGCACTGTACTTTCAACAAGATCAGGTCACCCAGACACACAATAAATCCCTGGATCAGTCCCAGTACGACAAACAGCAGCCATCTGCCAAAATATGCGCTGGTGGAAGAAAAATCGGACACTTCTTCATCTTTGTCTACTTCCTGCTTCAAAATAGAAACCAGGATCAGACCACCAACCCACAATGCCAGATTGGTGTAAAACGGTGTCATGCCGGAACCATAATTTTTCACATCATACAGTACTTCTGAGGTGATGGAAACCGGTGAGGACATAAAGTCCGAAATAGCTTCTGCATCAATGCCTTCCAGAGACAAAATCTGCTGATATGCTTCAGAACTCTGTAATGCCTGCACATCGGTTGCTGTAGATGCAAGCTGCGCGTCGACTTTTTCCAGTGCTTCTCCCGTCTTGGTCAGAGCATTCACACTGTCATCCAGACTGGTCTGCAGTTGCTGCAGCATTGCCTTTAACTGATCCACCGTTGGTGTAATTCCGGATAAAATTGCAGAAAAATTACCACTGACGGAAGCCACCGCATCCAATGAATCATCTACGTTCGGAAGGGTGTCCTGACTCAGAGAGTTTTTATAATCACGCAGGGAATTTTTGCTGTTTTCTGCAATCTGTTCCAGACTGGTACGTGTTGTCTGAGCATTTTTTATGCTGTCTGCAATTGCTGAATTTCCGCTGTTTAAGGAATCCAAAAGCTGTGAAAATTCCTGATTCTGCTGCTGCAGTTTTGTGATTTGCTCTCCAATCGTTGCAGAAATCTGAGAATCTCCACCGATGCTGTCATGCAGTTTGGAAAGTTCATCCAGAATCTGTTTGTTTTTCTGATTTAATTCGTTTACAGAATCAATACTTCCAGACACAGAGGTTGCAATCTGTTCTGCCTGTGTCTCCAATTTTCCAAATTTTACTGCCGCATTGATATAGGCATCGTTTACAAAACTTTCTCCATCCGATAAACTGTTTGAAATCTGTGTAGCAAAGGAGCTGGTTGACAGTCGGCTCTCCTTTAACAGATCGGTGCTGGTATTCAATGTGTCAGAGACAGATTTTACAGAATCTTTTACCTGATCCAGTGTCTTTACCGTATCGTTGATCAGACTGTCAGACTGCTTTACGGTGTCCTGAAAATCTGTCAAAACGCCCTGATAACCGGACAGGTTCTCACGCACGTCCTGAATCGTCTGTAACAGTTCCGAATTGGTTTGATCCACATCTACCGTCAGATTTCCTGCGGAAGAACTGATTACTTCCGAAATTGCCTCCGATGCAACAGAAGAAAAAGTATCATTGATCTGCTGCTGTAAAGTCGTTGCTCCGGTATCTGTGATCTTCGGTGCAATGGCATTCTTCTTTTCATTAATATAATAGTCTAATTCCGGTTTTTTAATATCTCCGGACAAAATACTGAGCAATGAATCACTGAAATCCTCTGGAATAACGATCGCTGCATAATATTCTCCGGATTTTACGCCTTCTTTCGCTTCATCTTCATCGACAAAGGTCCATCCAAGCTGCTTATTTTCTTTCAGATTCTCAATGATCGTCTCTCCGGCATCCAGTGTCATCTGTGCGATGCTGGCTCCTTCATCACAGTTTGCCACCGCAACTTTAATGCCTTTCGTATTTCCATAAGGATCCATATTGGCATCGATATTGAACCATGCGTACAGGGACGGAAGTAGACACACACCGCCAATTACAAGTACCGCTGCACGGTTCCGAAGCAGACGCTTCAGATCTCTTTTAAAAATTTTCAGTACATTTTTCATACTTCTATGCATTCTCCTGTTTTTCTCCATTTATTTAATAGGAAGCTGTTTTCTTTGTTATGTTTAAGCTGTAACAAACATTATACGAAAGCAGATTTTAACAGTCAACCATACAATTTCCGACTTTCGTCTAAAAAACGACGTTTTTTCAAAATCGTAGGATTTTTGCTTCGGGTAATTGTGTGGTTTAAATATAAGTTATGAAAAGGGACTCTGCTAACCCTTACTTTATGTCGCTGTGGCTATACGATAGGTTTACGAAAGCGGACTCAGACAAATTTTTTCTGTCAGCTAACAATCGCTCGCCAGAAAAAATTTGCTCTGAGCCCGCTATTTACACATATATTGGAAAATCAGCTTTATTTTTTCTTGGAAAGCGATTATTAGCTGACAAGAAAAAATAAAGCTGATTTTCCATTCACAGTCTACCGTTCTATCACAAAAGAGTTCTAAAACGCCTCATTCCAGCCAAGTTCAAGCTGCGGCGCATCTACTTTTTGATCGCGCATCATTCCGGCAATGGTTCTCCAATAATGATCCTTAATGGCTTTGCAGATTGCCTCGCAATCCCCGGACACACAAGCGTCAAAGATGACCTTATGTGACGCATACTGGCGTTTTGCAACGGCTTCTTTATCCTGCACCAGATCATATCCGGCAAACAGATTTCCGTAATACTGTTCTTTCCAGGCTTTCTGAACCCGTGGCATTCCACACATTTTGACCAGTTCTTCGTGAAATTCATTATCACATTCAAATACCTGGTCAAACTCCTCTGCAGTCAGATTTTTCATTCGATCCAGAATCTCTTCCAGGCGCTGCATAGTGTCCTCCGGGATTTTTCCCTGCAGAAACCGCACACTGATAACCTCATAATTGGTTCTCAGCAGATATACCTCATAGGAATCCTGAAAAGAAAGTTCTTTCACGGAACAACCTACGTTTCTTGTATACACAATAATCCCTTCATTTTCCAGTTGTCGGAGTGCCTCACGGATCGGTCCCCGGCTTGTATGAAATTCTTTCGCCAGCTCCAATTCCACGATACGCTGTCCGGATTTGATCTCATGGTTAAAAATTTTGCTGCGGATGGCATCCACAATGCTCTCTCTTAACGTTTGATACAATAATGCACCCATAAAATTTCCTACTCTTTCTTACAATCTCTATCTGCATTTCTCTCACAGTTTCTATGAAGCTTATTTTACACTTGCATTTGCTAATACTTTACTATGATAACACGATAATATAAAGTTTTTTGCACATGATAGTACCGAAAAATCATCTACATATGGTATTTTTCTATTATTTTGCAAACTGCAGCACAATATTTTTTATAATTGCAGCAGCTTTATCCATACCTTCTGCCGTGATATGCTCATAGGCACCATGAAATCCGTAACCGCCGGTTCCAAGGTTCGGGCACGGAAGTCCCACAAAACTTAAACGTGCACCGTCTGTGCCTCCGCGGATTGGGGCAATATCTGGTGTAACGTCCGCATCTTTGCATGCCTGAACTGCAAAATCAATAAGCTGCATACATGGTTCAATTTTCTCACGCATATTGCGATAAGAATCTTTCAGATTCAGCTCGACAGTTCCCTCACCGTATTTTTTATTTAAGGAAGCTGTGATTTCCTGCATCAGTGCTTTGCGCGCTTCATATTTTTCTGCATCAAATTCACGGATCAGATATCCCATTGTGGTTTCTTCCACGCTTCCGTTCAGCTCCATCAGATGGAAAAATCCTTCATAGCCTTCGGTGTGTTCCGGTGCTTCCTGCTCCGGCAGCATGCTCTGTAATTCCATTGCGATTTTCATGGAATTGACCATAATGTCTTTTGCCTCACCCGGATGTACGTTCACACCATGGATCGCAAATTCAGCGGAAGCTGCATTAAAGTTTTCAAACTGGATCTCGCCTTCCGCACCACCGTCTACCGTATAAGCATACGGTGCGCCAAAACGTTCCAGATCCATATGGCAGGCTCCACTTCCAACTTCCTCATCGGTAGTAAAGCTGATACATACTTTTCCGTGAGGGATATCGCCTTTTAATAATTCTTCAGCAACAGTCAGAATTTCAGCAATACCAGCTTTGTCATCGGCACCAAGTAAAGTGGTTCCATCTGTAGTGATCAGAGTTCTGCCTGCCATCTGCTGTAATGCAGGGAAATCAGAAACAGTCAATGTTCTACCAGAAGTTCCAAGAACCACATCTTTTCCATCATAATTTTCAATGATCTGCGGTTTTACATTTTCTCCGCTGTAATCCGGTGCGGTATCCATATGTGCGATAAAACCGATTGCTGTACGGTTCTCATATCCCGGAGTTGCCGGAATATGACCATACACATATCCATATTCGTCCATCATAGCATCTTCGATGCCCATTTCCTTCATTTCTTCCACCAGCAGTTTTGCCAGATCAAACTGACGCGCAGTGGTCGGAGAAGTGGTACTTTCCTCGTCACTGGTTGTCCAGACTTTTACATAATTTAATAATCTTTCATACGCTCGCATAGTGAATCCTCCTAAACCAATTACTCCTATGTATTTATATATAAAGTAATTTTACTGTCTGTTAATAAAATCTCATTGAAAAAGACATGCTCTCTTTGTTCATATCCTTTTCATTAAAATCTTATTACATACATCCTGTACTGAAATATAAAGTCATTCTATATAGTAAATTATATATTTTCTTTTAAAAAAGGAATCCTGCAAGCAGGATTCCTTTTCATGTCATTTACTACTTAGACTGTGTACAATATCCGAAGAAGAAGTATCCCAGTGGTGTGTAGTACATGCCTTCGATTCCATCACGCAGCATATATTTCTGTGTATAGAAGTACAGCGGATCAACTACGTAATCCTGACCTACTAAGATGTCCTCTGCCTGATGTAACAGTTTCATACGTGCAGCAGGATCAGATTCAGCTTTCGCCTGGCTGATCAGGTTATCGTAATCCGGATTAGCGTACTGAGCATCGTTGTTTCCACCACCTGTTACCCACATATCAAGGAAAGATACCGGATCATTGTAATCAGAAATCCATCCGTTACGTGCGATAGAGAAATCACCATCTTTACGTGTCTGAAGGAATGCATTCCACTCCTGATTGTTCAGTGTAACTGTTACGCCAAGTTCCTGCTCCCACATGTTCTGAAGTGCTTCAGCAACAGCTTTGTGAGCATCGTTTGTGTTGTACAGGTACTCTACAACCGGGAATCCTTCACCGTTCGGGTAACCAGCCTCTGCAAGGAGCTGTCTGGCTTTCTCGCAGTTTGCTTCATAAGCATCTTTTGTCGGATCATAGTAATCTCCACCATCTTTACGGAAGTCAGATCCTTCCTCAGCATCAGAGATACCGCTTGGTACATAAGCACCAGCTTCAACCTGTCCGGACTGAGTTACTTTTTCAACAATGTAGTTACGGTCAACAGCAAGTGTGAATGCCTCACGTACTTTCGGATTATCGAAAGGAGCTTTCTGTGTCTGGAAGCATACATAATATGTTCCAAGGTAATCTACGATCTTCATATCGCCGGAAGCGATCAGGTTCGGAAGTTCTGCCTGCGGAGCCTCCTGGATGTAATCAAGCTCGCCGGATTTGAAACCGGAAAGCATAGCGTTGGAATCATCCATCAGTTTGAATGTGATGGTATCCGGTCCAAGATTTGCATAATCATAGTAGTTCTCGTTTTTAGCCATTACGATCTGAGAGTTGTGTGTCCACTCTGTCAGTTTGTATGGACCATTGGAGATGTATGTAGAAGGATCAAATGTCCACTGATCACCATTAGCCTCGATGATGTCCTGACGTACAGGCATCATAGCCGGGAATGCACACAGCTCTTCAAAATATGGAAGATCTGTTGTTAAAGTTACTTCAAATGTTTTGTCATCCACTGCTTTTACAGCTAACTCAGAAGGATCTTTCTCACCAGCCATAATCTCATTTGCGTTTACAACACAATCAAGCATGTAGTTGTAATCTGCTGCTGTATCCGGGCTAACCAGACGTTTCCAGGAATACTCAAAGTCGCCTGCTGTAACATCTTTTCCGTCAGACCATTTGATGCCATCACGAAGGTGGAATGTGTATGTTACAGTTCCATCATCATTTGTTGTTTTGTCATAGCTCTCAGCCTGGCCGTAAGTAAGTTTTGCACTGTCGCAAGTTCCTTCAGAACCTTCAACTTCCTCACCTGTGCTCTCCCATTTCATCAGACCTTCGAATAAATGGTTAGCCATAACAGAACCATCTACTGCGGAGTTCAGGGCCGGATCCATTGTCATCGGCTCGGATGCGAAGTTTACAGTAATGTTAAAGCCATCACCGTCGTTGGTTGCTGTCTGCTCTGCATCTGCAGATGTTTTGTTGTTGTCGTTAGATGCGCTGTTGTCGCTTCCACAGCCTGCAAGCATGGAAAAAGCAAATGCTGCAACTAATACAACTGATACCAATCTCTTTTTCATAGTACTCTCCTTTAAAAGTTTTATTGATAAACAGGTTTCCCTGTGTTATCCAATCTCAAAATCTCTCACTTGTAAAAATGAGAGCCGTCTCACAGGAGGCAAAAGCAGTTTTTCTACTGCTCCAGAAGGTGGCATGCCACCCAGTGACCTTTTTCATACTCTTTGAATTTCGGTACACATTCTTTACATTTATCCATTGCATATGGACAACGTGTATGGAAACGGCATCCACTTGGCGGATTCATCGGAGAAGGAATATCTCCTTCCAGAACGATACGCTGTCTGCTTCTGCTTACCTCCGGATCCGGAACAGGTACTGCGGAAAGCAGTGTCTGCGTATACGGATGCAACGGATGGCGGTTCAGCTCATAGCTCTCTGCCAGCTCTACCATAGTTCCCAGATACATTACGCCGATACGGTGTGAAATATGACGTACAACGGAAATATCATGCGCGATGAACAGATAGGTCAGTCCCATTTCTTCCTGCATATCTTCCAGCATATTTACAACCTGTGACTGAATGGAAACATCCAGTGCGGAAATCGGCTCGTCGCAAACGATAAATTCCGGTTTTACTGCCAGTGCGCGGGCAATGCCGACACGCTGCTGCTGTCCACCGGAGAACTCATGCGGATAACGGTTTGCATGCTCTGTATTCAGCCCTACCCGTCCAAGCAGTTCTTTGATACGATCAGTACGATCCTTTTTGTTCGGGCACAAATTATGAATATCCAGTGCCTCTCCGATAATCTCACCGACTGTCATACGCGGATCCAGACTTGCGGACGGATCCTGGAAAATAATCTGCATTTTCCGTCTGTATGGAAGCATGTTTTCCTGTTTTGCCTTTGGTACTTTTACCGGATGCAGATTACCCTCTGCATCTCTCACCCACGGATCCTCTCTCTCAAAAATTGTCTCTCCATCATAAACAATTGTTCCGGAAGTCGGCTCGTGTAACTGAAGAATGGTTCGTCCCAAAGTAGTTTTTCCACATCCGGACTCACCTACCAGACCAAGTGTCTCTCCACGGTTAATGAAGATAGAAATATCTTCTACGGCCTGTACACCAGGTCCTTTTAATCCCTTTACCGGGAAATATTTTTTCAGGTGATCAACCTGAACAAGTACATCATTTTTCTCACTCATGGTTGTCTACCTCCGTTTTTTCAATATTCTCTGTCTGAGTATCAACTTTTTTTGCTTCTTCCAGACAGTCCTGCACACGCAACCAGCATGCAGCACGATGGTTCTCTCCCATCTCCACATATGGCGGCATCTGCTGCAGACAGATCTTCATGGCATGCTCACAACGCGGTGCGAACGGACATCCTTCCGGCGGATTTAACATATCGACCGGTGAACCTTCAATCGGGATCAGACGCTCATAGCTCTCAGCATCTACACGCGGCATAGAGCGAAGCAGACCTTTTGTATAAGGATGACCCGGATTATAGAAAATATCATCAACCGGTCCCTGCTCTACCATTTTACCTGCGTACATAACAGAAACCTTATCACAGATTTCTGCTACAACACCAAGGTTATGTGTGATAAAGATAATACCCATGTGATTCTGTTTCTGAAGCTTTTTCATCAGTTCCAGAATCTGCGCCTGGATGGTTACATCCAGAGCAGTTGTCGGCTCATCGGCGATCAGAAGCTTCGGATGACAGATCAGTCCCATGGCGATCATAACCCTCTGACGCATACCACCGGAAAGCTCATGCGGGTACTGTTTCATACGTTTTTCCACGTTGTTGATACCTACTTCTTCCAGCATCTTCATTGCCTGCTTCTCAGCGTCCTCTTTGCTGACATTTTTATCATGTGCTTTCAGAGCCTCAACCAGCTGATTTCCGATGGTATATACCGGATTCAGACAGGTCATCGGGTTCTGGAAGATCATTGCTACTTCTTTTCCACGGAAAGCGATCATCTCATCTTTTGTTTTTGACAACATATCCTGTCCCTCGAAAGTAATGGAACCGCCCACTACTTTACCCGGATTCTGAAGTAATCCAATGATAGAATATGCTTCCACGCTTTTACCGGAACCGGACTCGCCTACGACACCCATAACTTCGTCATAGTTTACATCGTAAGAAATTCCGTTTACTGCTTTAACTTCTCCTGCCGGAGTAAAGAAAGAGACCTTGAGATCTCTGACCTCTAACAGTTTATCATTTTTCTTTTCCTGTTCCATATTGTCTCCTCCTCTCCTTATTTCTTCAGCTTCGGATCTAATGCATCACGAAGTCCGTCACCGAACAGGTTCAGAGCCAGGATCATAAGACTCAGGATTCCTGCCGGGATAAATAATCTGTATGGATATGTGCTCAGACCACTTAAAGCCTCAGAACACATAGAACCTAAACTTGTCAGCGGAGCAGATACACCTACACCGATGAAAGAAAGGAAGGATTCCAGGAAGATTGCGGATGGAATCTGCAGGAATGTGGTTGTAATGATCTGTCCGATACAGTTCGGAAGCAGATGCTTTCCAATGATACGTCCGCCTTTTGCACCAAGTGCGCGGGCTGCTGTAACGTACTCCTGCTGTTTTAACTGAAGGATCTGTCCACGGATGATTCGGCTCATGGTTACCCAGTATAACAAACCGAATGCGATAAACATGGAGATCAGGTTTGGTCCAAGAATTGTTACCAGATTCTGCAGCGGACCATCACCGGAATTCTGGAACTGTTCCAGCGCCGGTTTTAAAGTTGCGGAAAGCAGCAGGATGATCAGCATCTCCGGGATGGAGTAAATGATCTCAACAATACGCTGCATAACAGTGTCTACGACACCGCCGCAATAACCTGAAATAGATCCATATAAAGCACCAATGATCAAAACGATGATCGCAGCACATACACCAACGATGATAGAAATTCTTGTTCCCACCATGACACGGACCATGATATCACGTCCCTGATCATCTGTACCAAATACATGTGGGAATACTTTCTCACCATCTGCTTTTTTCTGAAGTTCCTGTGTAGAATATCCAAAGGCTTTGTGTTTGATGCCAAGTGCTTTTGCCGCCTCTGCCTCTGTTACATGTTCCTCGCTCTCTTTCTGTTGGGAAACACTTGCTTTCGCACGAATCTTTGATTCTTCAATACGACTTAATTCCTTACCTTCTGCTTCAGCTTCGGCTTTTGCTTTCTCGACTGCCTCATCCGGTGTCAGGTTTTCGGTATTGTTATGTTCTTCCATATAGGCATTGATTTTCTCCTGATCTTCCAGAGTATAATGCCATGGATGTAATGCCTCAGAACCACGTACCTGCTGCTTATAAGTATAAGGAACCACGCTCGGTCCCACAAATCCGAAAATAACCAAGGCAATGATAATACCCAGAGCAACCATTGCAACTTTGTTTCTGCGAAGACGGCGCCATGCATCTGCCCAGTAGGAAACACTCTTGCGATCTTTGATAAAATCAGCTTTTTCCTGAGAGCTTGCCGGATCAAACGCATCCTCCGGTAATTTGCTCCACTCTAAAATATCATCAATATTTGGTTGAAGAGAGCCTGGCTTTTGAAATCTTTTCTTTCCAGACATGCTTAATTTCCTCCCTTCGCCAGATTGATACGCGGATCTACCAGTTTGTAGCACAGGTCAACGATCAGGTTCATGATAACAATAAAGGAAGCCAGGAAAATTGTGGTTCCCATGATCAGCGGATAATCTCGGTTCTGGATAGCCTGAATGAAATAACGTCCCAGTCCCGGGATAGAGAATACCTGTTCAACAACCATACCGCCGCACAGTGTAAATGCAATCTGCGGTCCCAGATAAGTGATAACCGGAATCAGTGCATTTCTCAGTGCATGTTTGAAAATAATTTTACCGTTTTTCAGACCTTTTGCACGTGCTGTCTTAATATATTCCTGATTGATGGAATCCAGCATCGCTGTTCTGGTCTGTCGTGACAGATAACACATCGGGTAAAATCCTAATGCCAGACATGGCAGGACATAACTCTTTGGTGTTCCGTCAAATAATGCCGGGAATACTTTAAATCCCGGAATACCTCCACACAATGTGTGAAGTAATAATGTTGCAACTACGAATCCAGGCATGGAAATACCGATAGTACATACAACTCTAAGGAAGCTGTCTACCCATGTACCTCTCTTGTAAGCTGCCAGACATCCAAGCGGAAGTCCAACTGCAACTGCCCATAAAAGTGCAAACACACCTACTTTTGCAGAAACCGGGAACATTTCTTTGATAATGTCTAATACTGCACGGTTTTTCTGCATTTTGATTGATGTACCGAAATCTCCGTGAAGAAGATTTCCGAGATATTTGCCCAACTGAACAATCTTGGGCTGGTCAAGTCCATATTTAGCATTTAAAGCGTCGATAGTGGCCTGTGTCGGTGTTTTCTCAGATAACCACGGATTTCCCGGGATTGCATTCATCAAGAAAAACGTAACACATGCAACTACCAGCACCGTGACAATCGCCATTAAGACTCTTCGTGCTGTGTACTTTGCCATTTTTTACACCTTTCCTCTCTCATTCTCATACGTCACGCTGTCGCCAATCTAGTACAATTCTGTAATGCTTTACTATTGTAAATTGTCGACAATATTAATTATTATACCTGCTTTTTTCATAATGGTCAACTAAAATAGCTAATTTTTGTATTTATTTTTCGCACACCTGTTTTTGTGGTGCGTACACTTTTCCTCCTTTTGTCTTTACTTTGCAGAATATTTTTAATAATAAGGTAAAAACATGCAAAAGTCAGCACTGAAAAATTCGGATATTTTGTATAATTTTACCTTCCTGAAATAGGGACTGGAGGAGGACATGCACACGGACACGGACATTTTTCTGCATCCGCTGCGCCGCTTATCTCTGCCTCCTCCCGCGAACTCACACGCAAAACCAGCGTGCTCAGTCACACTCCCGGAGGCAGGCTATGCTCGCTCCTGCAACGAAAAATGTCCTACCGTCCTGTGTGCATGTCCTCCTGCCAGCCACCACATTTCATTCACTCCAAACCGTGCCACAGCTGGCGCTGCCCTATTTTTGTACTAGAATTTTTTTCTGTTTCGTTATAGAATAACAGAGCAAACCTCTTTGCTATAAATGTATGATTCATGCAGATCAAAAATATACTATTAAGGAGTTTGATTATGAAAAATTCAACTATTACTTTTATTACTGATCAGCTAAAGCAGCTGACTTCTATTCCAAGTCCGACAGGCTTTACCAAAGAAGTCACTCAGTATCTGGTTTCTACACTGGAAAGCATGGGTTACACACCGGAACGCTCCCGCAAAGGTAACGTCCTTGTAACGATCGGTGGCGAAGGAAGTCCTTTGATTCTTGCAGCACATGTAGATACCCTTGGTGCTATGGTCCGTTCCATCAAAAGCAACGGTCGTCTGCGCCCGACAACCCTCGGTGGACATCAGTGGAGTACTGCTGACGGTGAAAACTGTACCGTACACACAAGAGACGGCAAAGTATACACCGGTGTTGTGTTGAATAAAGAGCCATCTGCACATGTAGCTGACCAGAAAGTGGAAACAGTAGAAGAAAACATGGAAATCCTGCTGGATGAAAATGTAAGTTCTGAAGATGAAGTAAAAGCACTTGGCGTTCAGACCGGAGATATCATTGCCATGGATCCGCGCACAACGGTAACTCCAAGCGGTTACATTAAAAGCCGTTTTCTGGATGATAAACTTTCTGCTGCGATCCTGCTTGGCATCGCAAAAGAAGTCGCTGATGGAGCACTTACTTTGAATCGCAAAGTTTCCTTATTATTTACTGTGTATGAAGAAGTTGGTCACGGTGGAAGTTTTATTCCGGCAGATACAGAAGAAATGATTTCTGTCGACATGGGTTGTGTCGGTGATGACCTTGGCTGTACGGAACGCATGGTTTCTATCTGTGCAAAAGATTCTGGCGGCCCTTACAACTACGATCTGGTGACAGAACTGTCTGAGCTTGCAAAAGCAAACGGTCTTGCTTATGCCATTGATGTATATCCACATTATGGTTCCGACGTGGAAGCAACTCTGCGTGGCGGTTTTGATATCCGTCATGGACTGATCGGTCCGGGTGTGTATGCCTCCCACAACTATGAGCGCTCTCATGTGGATGGTGTAAAAAACACATTCGAACTTTTAAAGGCATATTTGACAAATGCAAGTCGAACGCACGTGAGACTTGGTGCGTGATTCTGGTCAGCGAAAGCTGACATATTCTTCTCAGAATCACTGCACATCCCCGCGGAGCGTTTATCTCAGTCGGAGATTGTACTCCCACTGAGAAAGACTTGTTATTACTCACCACTTGCAGAAGTGGGAGTCTTCTCGACTGAGATAAATCGAACTGGTATATTGCAAAAAATGCGGGACGATGCACTTACATCAACCCGCATTTTTGTATTCATCCGTTTTTCCTATATTTGTCCGCTTTTCCAAAAATCACATATTTTCGATCATTTTTACAAGCGAACACTATTCATCATCCTGACTTACTCGCTCAATATGCATTGCCAGATATCCGATCTCCAGTTCTTCCAGAGGTTTACGAAGCGCATGGCTCAGATGATCACAGACAGTCGTTGCCAGCTCATATGACTCTGGAAAATTATGCTGTACATAATCATTCATATTGACTTTCAGGGACTCCCCTTTTAACACACGGGCAACCATATATTTCACATGATTCATCAGACGGTTATAGCTTAAAGACATCACATTGATATGAATACCGCGCTGTTCCTCGATCATGGATACACAATCGCGCACCGCCCGCGCCATCTGCATGGACACCGAAACAGATTCTTTTTCCAGTGCAGAATGAATGTGTAATGCCACATAACCAATCTCGTCATCATCAATATCAATCTGTTTCTCTTCTTTCAGAATCGGTCGTATGAGAGACGCCACTTTAAATTCCGAATGAAACAATGTTTTGATATCTTCCGTCAAAGGATTGGAGATCTGCTCTCCTTTTTGCAAACGCTGCACCGCAAACGCGATATGATCTGCCATCGGAAACAGAATACTGCGGTCAATTTTTCCAAAATGCCGCTCTGCCTCGTTCAGAATCCGGTTTGCCATCTGAAAATATTCCGGTTGGATGGTCTTGATCAGATCAGCAGCATCTCCCCGTGAGGAAGTCTCTTGCAGGGAATACACGGTACAGTCCACCGGCTGTTCAAAACGCTCGCCGGGCTTTTTCCCGAATCCAACACCTTTTCCTAAAAGCACATATTCCTTACTGTTATTCATATCAATGGCAATTACCCCATTATGATTCAATACCTTACATATGCGATACATGTTTTACTTCCTTCTCCCACAAAATAGTTTATAATGATATTATTTTAGCATAGAACCCCGTATTTTCAAACCCACAAAACAGAAATCTCCCTGTAAAAAACGATAAAAAGCAATCCTATGCTGTAAATATTGTTATAAATCAACGTTCTGTACAAGCACGCTTCATTTTTACAGTATCATTTTTATAATATCATATTTACGATAATATTTGCAAAACGGACAGCAACAAATCCTCTCCGAATCTGCTGCTGCCCGTATTTCTTTGGTCAAAATTTATTATTCTGCATATGCACGGATATTTTTACGAACTTTCAAAACCATGGACGGTGCCACGGAAAGCTCATCCACACCAATTTCCATAAATGCACTGGTCAGTTCCAGATCTGCGCCAAGCTCGCCGCAGATACCTGCCCATTTTCCATATTTGTGTGCATTTTCCACAACCATACGGATCATGCGTAAAATTGCTTTGTGATGTGCATTGTAAAAATCATCCAGTTTTGCATTCTGACGGTCGATGGCCAGTGTATACTGTGTCAGGTCGTTGGTTCCGATACTGAAGAAATCTACCATCTGTGCCAGTTCATCACTGATCATAACCGCTGCCGGTGTCTCGATCATCACACCCTGCTCAGGCATTTTATATGGAATTTCTGCCGCTTCCAGTTCTGCCCGCACTTCTTCTACAATGGCAAAAATCTGCTCCACTTCTTCAGTGGATGTGATCATCGGATACATCACAGACAGATTTCCGTATACAGCAGCGCGAAGCAATGCACGAAGCTGTGTTTTGAAGATTTCCGGCTGCTTCAAACAGATACGGATCGCACGGTAACCCATTGCCGGATTTTCTTCTTCGCCAAGGTTAAAATAATCCACCTGTTTGTCTGCACCAATGTCAAGGGTACGGATAATCACTTTTTTGCCTGCCATCAACTGCAATGCCTGTTTGTAAGCTGCAAACTGTTCTTCCTCTGTCGGGAAATCTGTTTTTCCAAGATACAGGAATTCGCTTCGGAACAGACCAACACCCTCTGCATCATTATCCAGTACACTTGCGATGTCAGACACACTTCCGATATTTGCATACAGATGTACATGTTTTCCGTCCTTTGTGACGGTTTCCTGCCCTTTCATCTGCTGCAAAAGCTGTTGTTTTTCCGCTTCTTCTGCCATGCGAACTTTTGTCTGTGCACATACTTCCTCTGACGGTTCTACCGTGAAGGTTCCTTCAAATCCATCGACCACTGCCTGCATGCCATTCTGCAGCGCATCCAGATCCATCGGCACACCAATCAGCGCCGGAATGTTCATCATCCGGGCAAGGATTGCAGTATGGGAGTTGGTGGATCCGTGTACAGTTACAAAACCAAGGATTTTGTCTTTGTCCATCTGAACCGTCTCACTTGGAGACAGATCATCAGCCACGATAATGGACGGTTCCATATCGTTCATATCCACCGGCGCATTTCCGGACAGATTCTGAACCAGACGATTGGAAATATCTCTGACATCCGCAGAACGTGCCTGCATATAATCATCGTCCATGCTGGCAAACATTTCCGCAAAATTGTCTCCGGTAACAGCAACAGCATATTCTGCATTGACCATCTCATTACGGATCATATTGCAGATCGCATCCTGATAATCCTCATCTTCCAGCATCATCTGATGTACTTCAAAAATCGCTGCGCTCGCTTCTCCAACTTCTTTGACTGCCTTGTCGTACAGTTTTTGAAGCTGCTCCTGAGAAGCGTTCACCGCTTCCTGCATACGGGCGATCTCGCCTTCTGCATCTGTGATTTTTTCCCGTTTTACCTGTACATCATTTTTCTTAAATACCACGATCGGTCCTAAGACAATTCCTTTATACACGGATTTTCCTTTGTACTCCTGTGCCATACTGCTCTCCTTCTCCTGATGATAATTTGTTTCATACTTTGTTGTTTCAATCTTCTTCTATTTGGCAGCTCAGGTTTCTTTTTGCCAACCCCTGAGCTGCACTTATTTTTTCTTCGTACATGATTGTTGCAAATACCGTTGCAAATAACTTTTCTTTAGGCTTCTTCGTATACGTCTACTGCAAATAACGGATCTCCGGCTTTTATTTCACCCTCTGCCAGCAGTCTGACTTTCTGATTATCCTCTAATTCTGTACACAGAATCGGGGAGCACAGGGACGGTGCATTTGCGGTCAGATATTCAATATCGATTTCCAGCATCTTGTCACCCTTTTTCACGCTCTGTCCGTTTTCTACAAAACAGGTGAAACCTTTGCCTTCCAGATTTACAGTATCAATACCGATGTGAAGCAGCATGGATAAACCGCTGTCTGTCAAAAATCCGATGGCATGTTTTGTATCAAATACGAAGATGACCTGTCCGTCTTCCGGTGCTACAATGGTTGCTGAGGTCGGAGTCACCACTGCTCCGTCACCCATCATTCTTCCGGCAAAAGCGTCATCCGGTGCGGTTGCCAGATCTGCCGCGATACCTGTGATCGGGCTTGATACGATAATGGTTTCTTTTACAACTTCTTTTGACTCCTGTGTCTCTGCGGCTGTCTCTGTCTGAGCTGCATCTGCTGATTCAGAAGCTGTCTCATCTGTGTTAATCTCCTCATTCGGAGCTTTCTCCAGATAATCCTCAAAATTGGATTTGATCACCGTTACTTTTGGTCCGTAAATGATCTGAACACCATTTCCTTTGTGAACCACACCGGAAGCTCCGGTTGCTTTCAGGATCGCATCATTGACTAACTCCGGTTTGAATACGGTACAACGAAGTCTGGTTGCACAGCAGTCGACATCAGAAATATTTTTCTTGCCGCCAAGTCCCTGCAGAATTCCCTCAGATACAGGATCATCCCCTGCTGCGCCGTTTTCGCCTTCTTTTCTCGCATTAACATCGGCTCTTGTATACAGTTTTACTTCTTCTGTATCGTCACGACCAGGTGTTTTCAGGTTTAATTTTTTGATCAGGAAGCTGAACAGGAAGTAGTATACAATGAAGTAAATCACACCGATGATCACTACCCAAACCCAGCTTGTTTTCTTGTTGCCCTGTAAAATACCAAACAGGAACAGATCGATAAATCCACCGGAGAATGTCATTCCGACACCAACGTTACAAATATGCATCAGCATGTATGCCAGACCTGCAAATACACAGTGAATACCATACAGCAGCGGTGCTACAAACAGGAAGGTGAACTCTAACGGCTCTGTGATACCTGTCAACATGGAAGTCAGTGCTGCGGAGAGTAACAGACCACCGACCGCTTTTCTTTTTTCCGGTTTTGCGGTGCGGTACATCGCAAGTGCTGCTCCCGGCAGACCAAAGATCATCAGCGGGAATTTACCGGACATAAATCTGGTTGCGGACACTGCAAAGTGATCCACAGTCGGATCGGATAACTGTGCAAAGAAAATGTTCTGTGCGCCTTCGATGAGTTTTCCACCGACTTCCAATGTTCCGCCCACGCCTGTCTGCCAGAACGGCAGGTAAAATACGTGATGCAGACCAAATGGAAGCAGTAAACGCTCAAGAAAACCGTACACCCATGTACCTGCGTAACCGGATTTCAGTACGAGGTCACCAAGTGCGTAGATACCGGACTGGATCACCGGCCATACAAAGAACATCAGGATTCCGACACCAACAAATACGATACCGGATATGATCGGTACAAAACGGGTTCCACCAAAGAAAGATAATACCTGCGGAAGCTCGATTTTGTAAAAACGGTTATGCAGTGCTGCAACACCAAGACCTACGATGATACCACCAAATACACCCATCTGTAAGGATGTGATACCGCATACATCTGTCACAGAACCGGACAGCATTGTCTCAGCGCCACCCTTGATATTGATCAGTGCTCCGATGGAGGCATGCATGATAAAAAACGCAATAACTGCTGCCAGCGCTGCAACCGCTTTTTCTTTCTTTGCCATACCAATGGCTACACCCATGGCAAATATAATCGGCAAATTCGTGAAAATGATGTTGCCGGCTGCATTCATAACCTGCAAAATCTGATTCAGTACGGTTCCCGGTCCCATAACACCAAGCAGACCGTAAGTTTCCAGCATCGTTTCATTTGTAAAAGATCCACCGATTCCAAGCAGCAGACCGGCTACCGGCAAAATTGCGATCGGCAGCATGAAGGATCGTCCAACCCTCTGCAAAATTCCAAAAATTTTGTCTTTCATAGTTCTCCTCACTCTTTCTCCAATATTCTTCTCGACTGAGATAGGCATTATTTGTTATAGTGTACCCATTTTTTGAATTCACATAGCTGGCAGTTTTCTTCTTTCGTCTCTATTTTCCCGGGCAACAAAAAAAGGCACTAACCCTACATAAATATCAAAAAATATCTATGCACGGTTAATGCCTGCGTAATCAGTAACACACCATGTATGATTTATTTATATCACATTGACAAATTAATGTCAATCTAATATAACTATTCTTTTTGCTTCTTTTTCATACAAAGCATTTTCTCTAAGTTGTGTCTGCTTTTATCAGCTTTTGACTTTGTTATTCTTCCTCATCGTCTTCCAGCCGCCGGTTCAGCACCGCTGCAATGATTTCCAATACGATTGCCAAGCCAATCACACATCCCACAGCAGCTTTCCCGGAACCGCCGGTGATTGTCTGCACAATACCTCCGATTTTTGGAATGGAACGCACCATCTTGCCCATATACTGATTGTACGTCACGGGATTCATATCATTTTCTTCGTTAGCATCGCCTTTTGTGATAAATTCACCCATGGCAGAACTGTTTGAAACCACACGATGTGTAATGATCGAACCATCCGCATCCGATCCGTAAAATGCGATCACATCTCCTTCAACGATTTCCTTTGGTTCCACATATTTGATATATACCAGGCTTCCTACCGGAATTGCCGGTTCCATACTGCCACTGACTACCGTATAGAGCCGATAGCCCATGGCTTTTGGAACTGTCAGCGGAATACATGCTGCGACTACTATGATTAGCAAAATCGTTCCTATTACGCTGCATATCATTGCAATAGGATTTTTTTTCTTTCGTGTTTCTTTACTCACCCTTCATTCTCCTCTGATTTTAGATTATTCGCACTTTTTATTTTTCTGCATTCATTATAACTGATTTCTGCCGTATTTACTACTTTAAATTGTACCCAAAAACTCCCCGGAGTTTTCACTCTGGGGAGCCTCATTTTATGCCATCAATCATGATTTACATATTTTTATTTTGTTTCTTTGTTGCGGCGTTTCAGCGCTACTAAAAGTGCCACAATTGCTGCTGCAGCTGCCACAATGATCGCAATACTGAAATTCATTGTTTTCACAGATTCTGACTTTTCTGCATCAATATTTCCGGTAGGTGTATCTTCATCATCCAGATCTACCAGTTCCTGCGGTGTCTGCTCGTCCGTATTCTCTACGGTATCATCCTGATCTGCATCCCGGCCGCCATTGGCATCTGTAGTTCCGCCCGGTGTTGTTGTTTCATTTGCATTTCCACCTGTCACGTTGGTGCCACCGGTCGTTGTTCCATTTGCATTTCCACCTGCCGCATTGGTTCCACCGGTCGTTGTTCCACCTGCTACGGTACCTGCCGGAACCGTCACTGTATTGTAAACAGTATTTCCCGGTACAACGGTTGTAATCGTTGTGGTTGTCTCTACCACCCGATTGGTCTCACCCGGTGCGTAAGTAAAGGTAAACACATTGTCTGCTTCATTTTCACTCAGGGTTTTGGTCAGTGCCAATGCCTGTGGAACAAAATTTTCGATATAATGATAAGCAACGACTGGTTTGTCACCGACATTTCCATAAAAGGTCTGGCTTTCTGCCAGTGTGTTGCCATCTTCATCCTGATACTGAACCGTATAGGCTACCTGATTGCCTTTGATGCCGTATGCTACGACATAATCTGCATCACCGTCCACGTTAAATGCCGGTGCCGCCAGAGCTTCTGCATTGTCACGACCGCTGAGACGGATACCTTTTACATAATATTTTTCATCTGTCACCTGAATCTGGCTCAGATCAAAAGAAACATCATCGCCTGCATTCAGATCCTGCACTTCGATCTTCTCCTGACCGCTGATGCTGCCCTTATTTCCTGCGGATAAGGTTACTTTGTAAGTATATGCATTTCCCGGCTGCGTTGCCAGCGCGGTTGTTGCCGGTGCTGCCACGATCACAGATACACTCAGGAGAGAGATTAACATTTTTTTCCATTTAAACATATTATTTCTCTCCTTTCTTTCTGTATGCCTTTGCTTCTTTCTTCTTTTTATTCATGGAGAAGATTGCAAGAATCAGGCAGACAATTCCGCAAACCAGAGCCAGTGCACAATATCTGAGCATCAGATTCGTGTCACCTGTTTTTACCCGCTTGGTTGTCGTTACGACATTATTCTTGCCCGGAACCTTCTTCTCTACTTTGTTCTCTTTAACGGTGGTTGTTGCCTCTGTCACCTTTTCAGTTGCAAAATTCATACGGAGTTTTGCCAGTGTCAGCTGATAGCCGTTACCCTGTGTCTCGCCATCAACACCAACTGTCAGATGTACCATTCCGCTTTCTCCGGATGCCAGTCTGCCAAGATAGAAGTATTCCTGTGTGGAATTATCCACCTGTTTGAGACCTTCCCCGGACTTGGAATTGCCCTCACCACCAACGGTTGTACTGTCGTATAACACGTTTTCTGTATTGTCGGCTCCCACATAAGTCAGACGATAAGTATATCCGCCGCCTTCTGCTGTCGCCTGTGCATCTTCCAGCGTCTGAATGACTTCGTTGGTCATATACCAGTCTGTCTTGCCACTGTCAGAATTGGTTACCTGTACTTTCAGCTCGATGCTGTCACCCGGCTGGATGTTTGCCATCCCGTCGGTCACATCGGAATCCTGAAAATTACTGTTCATCTTGCTGCCGTCAAAAGTTACATTCCATCCGTCAGCACCCTGATAATCTTTTGCAAATGCAGTTGTCGCTGCCCCTACTGTCATAACAAGTGTCAGCACCAGGCACAAAATTTTCTTTTTCATTCTTCTGTACCTCCTTACTGCAGACTGATCGCGGTCTCATCCTCTGACACGTTCACATCCACACCCCAGGCACTCTTGATCGCATCTTTTGCGTTGTGTGTCTGAACTGCATCAACCTCCGCATCCACATGGAATGTATAACCGTCATATTTGTAACTATAAGTAATTGTGTTATCTTTCACTGTCTTTGTCACTTCAGAAGCAATACTCTGATTGATGCGAAGTGTATCAGACAATGCCGGTGTGGATTCTCCGACACCTACTGCTTTTGTGTAATACAGAACTGTCCGCTCCGGTGTGGACTGATCTTCTGCGATTGCCCATCCGTTATCGGTCAGATAATTTAATTCGATCAAATCCGGAGAAAGTGTTGTATTTTTGTTTCCATCAGCATCCTGCCAGCTTTTTGTAATGATCACACGTACAAATGTGTCGATATTTCCGCTGTTTGTTACGCCGATCGCTTCCTCATATTTCTTGCCCGGTGTGAATTTTTCATTTTCACCAAGCATCTTGCTTAATAAAGTACCTTCTGTGGAACCTTCCCATTTATCTGGCTCTGCATAATCTCTGCTGCTGACAACATCTCCGTTCTCTGTCAGAGATACGCCGATACTCTGCATATTCATCTGTACGGAATAGTTCTCACTGTAATAGGTCAGTGCTGCTCTCGCACTTCCCACACCGCTCCCAACCAGAAGCACTGCGGCTGCCGCCAGAAGCAGGACTGTTACTTTCGGAAATGATTTCTTTTTCTTCTTCATCCTCATTTACCTCCTACTCCTGTGTATTGCTGCTGTCTGTCACAACGTTGTCCCAGTCAGCGTATGCGTTTCCATCTTCATCATAAAGAATCGGTGTACATTCCTGAATAACTACTACGTTAAACTCTTCCGGTTTCTGATCCCCGGACGGGAATTTATAAGTAATATTCAATTCCTTCTCCGTGGTCTGTCCTGCCTGAAGAACATCATTGTAATACCAGTATCCGTCACCGCCGTCTGTCCATCCACCGTCCGGTGCATTGTAGCTTAATTCCACCGGAGCAAATGCTCTGACTCTGACAAAACAATCATAATCGCCAACATTGGAAATCGTGACATGTTTTCCGTTTTCGTCAACTTCCTCATGTGGTTTTGTCTCTGTAAATCCCATATTCATGGTGACACCACCCTGTGCAGTTGCATATGTGGTAAAATATGCCACCGCACTTCCCACGGTCAGGGAGCCGGTTAACGCGATCGCTGCAGCTGCCAGAACCAATGGTTTTTTATGTAGCTTTCTCATTTGGCTTCCCTCCTTTACTGTGCCGGTTTTATATGGTCATACAGACCATTTTTATTTAATTTGAAGTTATTAACTATGCCGTATCCGCCGTTTGGACGACCATCGGTATCATTTTTAAAAGAAACTTCTGCTGTCGGTGCATCTGCGCTGCTGTACTCATCGTTTGCGGTAATCTTTGCCTTAACAGCATTATCGGATACCAGACTGTAAGATGCTCCGCTGTAAACCTCTGTCACCGTTACGTCTGCGCCTGCCCGCAGATGCTCGATCGTAATGGAATCAGATCCTGCGGTTTTAAAATCTAATGCCTCTACTTTTGATTCTTTCGTTCCATCCGGATTTTCAATATCAATCTGGAAAACGAATGTTGCTTTGTCACTGGATGTCACATTCTGATGTAACAGTGTTTTGTTGATCACCAGCTTACCATATCTTGCATGCTGTTCCGGTTTTAAGGTAATACCATTTTCTCCGGTCAGGTTGTAAACCCATGTATCACTGCCACCGTTTCCATAATAGTTATTCGGCAAAGCTACCAGCGACGGTGCAAATGTATACGTATAATTATCTGTTACAACTTCTTCCGGCTGAATCAGGTAAAGTCCTGTCTCAAGTCCCTCGGATTTTGTCATTCCGTTTGTAGTTGTAACGGTATCAGTTGCATTCAGATTCTTCTCTGTCACCTTCTGTGCTGCGCTTGCTGCTCTCTCTGACCATTTTGCTGCGGAACCTGCCTGATCATCGATATCCAGTGCACTGACATCCAGCCCTTCGAAATCCGGCTCAGCGGTATAAGTTCCTGATTTATCCACAGAAGCAACTTTGTATAAATCAATTGTCACGTCTGATGTCAACAGCTCTTTATAATCACTTCCAACGGAAAATTCCACGGAGCAGTCATTTCTGTCAACCTGTATCGCATCTGCCGCCCATACGCCAGGCAGAACAAATACGGAGAATGCCACTGCCAGAGCCAGGAAAATGGCACTTCCTGCTTTTACTTTTCTTTTCATCATCGCCTCGTATCCTCCTTTAAAGTCTGTGCTTTATTTCTTACGCTGTTTTCTTCCTGATACAACTTTCATAATAAGAATCAGCAGAACCGTAACTGCGATTCCAAGGATCAGATACAACATGTAGTAATTCTGGATGGAATGTAACATGCTGTCTGCCACCGATCCGGTTGCTTCCTCTTCTCCATTATACGCTACGCGGGTTCCTCTTACAAGTAAACGGTGGGAATTAACACCATATGGTGTGCAGGTAAATAAAGTTACCTGATCCTTACCGTCTTCTATCTTCATTGCATCATCCAATGTCTCGTGATCATCCTTGTCTACCATCGGTAAAATCTGATCTACCTGATAAGCTAATACCTGATCTAACACATGGATGTAAAATTTATCTCCGATTTCCATCTGGTCAATATCGGTAAAAAGCTTTGCACTCGGCAATCCTCTGTGTGCTGCCAGTACGGTATGATTGCTCTCACCACCGATCGGAAGTTTTGTTCCATTCAGATGTCCGACTCCGGTCTGGAGCACGTCATCACCGGTTCCATGATAAATTGCAAGTTTGATATTGATCTTCGGAATGGACAGATACCCCATGACTCCGTCATCCCCGACATTTAACACTTTCCAGTAATCGGTACTTTCCAGATCTCCGTCATCTTCCCCAAACACATCTCCATACAGATTATTCTGTGTGATATTTGCATTAAAATCTTCTGCTTTCTGCCATTCATCGGTATAATCTTCCGGCGTCATGTTGTTTACGCTGCTCTCATAATTACTGATCAGCTGGCTTTGCCGGTAAGTATTCCACTGATTCGAAATCGTTGGATAAGCCAGGATTCCGAATCCAACCAGAAACAGCAGTCCGAAAAGAATCGGAGCTAATCTGCCTTTTTTCTTTACAGGCTTTTTTTCCAGTTCTTTTTCACTCATTCTTCAGATTCCTTTTGTTTTGCTGCTTTCTTCTGCAGTTTTTTCTCTCTGATAAATAATATAAGGATAAATACTCCGGTAATGACAATTCCTACCACTACCCAAAGTAAATAATTCGTATGTAAGCTGAGGCCACTGAGTGGTGTCTGCTCATCTGCCACTGCCTGCTCTTCGTAAGGAACTCTGTGTCCCCGAACCATCAATCTCTGCGTATTGACACCGTATGGTGTACAAGTCAGCAACGTCACCAGATCTTCGCCATCCTCTACTGCCAATGCGGATGTATCTTCCGGATCTACTACCAGGATCTGATCTACTTCGTAACAAAGGGTTTCGTCCAGCACATGGATCAGAAAATGATCTCCGATCTCCAGCTGATCCAGATCGGTAAAAAGTGATGCGCTCGGCAATCCGCGGTGTGCTGAAATAACTGCATGTGTGCTCTCGCCACCGATTGGGAGAGAACTTCCTTCCAGATGCCCTGCCGCTTTCTGTAATACTTCATCACCTGTTCCATGATAAATAGGAAGCTTGATCGCAATCTTTGGAATCTCTACAATTCCCATCATCCCGTCTCCGGCAATATTCAGACTGTCTTCATAACTGCTGTCTGTCTCTGTACTTGCATCTGCCACGGCAAATGAGTCTGGCAAAATGCTTGGAAGCAATGCATCGTTATAGGCTTCTGCTTTTTTCATCTCTGCTGCATAATCAATGTTCCCTGCCGCTTCCTTATCAGAAATAACACTTTCGTAATTGCCAATCAGCTGCTTTTGTCTGTGATTGTTCCATTGATTTGCAATGAAAGGATACAGCAATAAGGACAAACCGGCTAAAAATATAAGAATGATCACTATTTTACTGCTTTTCTTTTTCATCCGGGCTCTCCTTGTTGTTGTAAATTACTCTTTTTGTATGAATCCGGGGCGGCTGTCGCCCCGGATTCTGTTGTTTCTTCAGTAAATCTCATTTACTGACATTCACTATCATTCATTATTTGTTTGCTTTCTTGCGGCTTGTGAAGAAGAAGAAAGCTGCTGCTACCATGATTGCACAACCTGCGATTGTGAAGATTGTAGTACCGATACCACCTGTATGCGGAAGTGCAGAAAGTTTTGTATCAGTTACTTTAACAGTAATATTAGCATTCTGTCCTGCGGAAATAGTCTGATTAGGTACATCTACAACAGAATAACCCTTCGGTGCTTTTTCCTCAACGATATTGTATGTTCCTTCGTCAAGACCTTTTACTACTACAGATCCGTTTGTAGCTACTACATTTGTCACTTTTGTATTCTCAGCATCATCTGCTGTTGCTAATCTGTAAACACCTGTTTCTACCTCAACGAACTCAAGTTTTGTTCCATCAAGAGCAACACTAAATTCTGCACCTTTCAGAACATTATCTTTTTTATCAACTTTGTTGATTGTGATAGATCCTGTCTCACCTTCTACTTTAGATGGATCAGATGCTTTATTTGTTGTAGCTTCATTGGAGTATTTTCCTGTTCCTGTTACTTTTGCTGTAACATTTACTGTTACAGTTTTTCCAGCATGTGTATTCTCAGTTCCAATATAATCAGCTGCAAAATTTACTGTTACAGCTTCTGTTGACGGTAAACGCTTATCTAAAGTATAGTCTGATCCTGCGCTAAGTGTATCTTCTCCAACTTTAACTTCAATATTTGTAATTGTCATTCCAGTTGGTGTATCTGTGATTGTAAATGTTCTGTTCTTTGTTCCATCTTCATAACTTGGGAAAGTTGTTGTAATTACAAACGGAATGCTGTCACCAAGTTTTACAAACTTGTCAGAATCATCGTTCTTAAATGTTTTAACTACCTGATAATCAGAAGCTTTTGCACTGATTGTTTTCTGAGCAGGTACCATTAAATTATCGCTGTCATAATCATATGTAAAATCACCCATTACATTGTACACAGTGGTATCACCGTTTGCAGTAATAAGATATGCGCCAATTTCCAGGTTATCAAATTCTGCTGTTCCGTTAGAAACTTTTTTAGCTGACTGATATAAATCAGCATCTGTAGCAACATCCTTTAAAGCATCCCAGTCAATGTCTACCGGATCTTTTGTAAGATCAACATGATCTTTTGCCCATGCTTCTGCTTCCCATTTACTCTGTGCTTCATTCCATGAAACTACTTTGTAAATTTTTACAGTTGTATCTTCTTTTGTCAGACCTTCAACTGTAATCTTTCCTGCTGCCTGAGTAGCTGTTCCAGCTTCCGTTGCAAATGCTGTGATACTCATTCCAAGAACCATTGCGAGTGATAAAATCACTGCGAAGAATTTTTTCATCTTTTTCATCTCGTCGTCTCCTTTTCTTTTAGGGCATTGCCCGTTTATCTTGTCCCGTTTCGGGAAGATAGTTAAATTAATTAGTTGTTGTAGCGGCGGTAGGCCGCTGAAAAGCTAAATCAATTATTTTTATCTTTTCAGCACCTCCCTGCATTTGTTTTTGTATAAGATCCATGCGGCTGCTCCCATAAGAAGCATTCCGCCGATCATATACAAGTAAATTCCGGTGCCTCCGGTGTGAGGCAGTTCATAAAGCAAATCATTTGCCACTGTAATGACGTATGTATTATTTGTTGTTTCAACTTTTACATTTGTATTTCCTGAAACGGTAATACCTTCATCATTTACTGTTACAGTGATAGGATTTGCCAACTTGGTATAACCTGATGGTGCTTTCGCCTCAGTCAGTGTATAGGTACCATAAGCAATATCGCCTTCCAAGACCAGACCATTTTCATCTGAAATGTAAGTCCCATTTGTATTTGTGCCAATCTTTACTACATTTCCCTTACTGTCTACCAAGGTAAATTCTGCACCTTCCAGATAAATATCCGGTGTACCTTCTGCATGTCTCGTTTTCAGAATTTTAATTTTCTGAGCACTCTTGGTATTTGTGATAGTATACTGATTACCGGATCTATTATAAGTTACTATGTATGTCGTTCCGCTGATGGTTGTTGTTTCATCTGATTCGATCATGCTGTACTTATGACCCTTATAATCAATTGTCCCGTTTGTGTCATCCAGCTTCAGCTCACGAACACCGCCATAGTTATCTGATTCTTCTACAGTGAAAGAACCGCTGTAATTTTTTCCAGGTAACAATTCAAGTATGCGTCCCGAAACTGGGTTTTCACTTTTATCAATTAACTGTACTAAAACGGTATCCTTTGGATCACTGACTCCCACCCAATTTTTGTTAACATTAATCTGCTCAACTTGAACAACTGGTTTTCTATAATTTTCTGTAACGTTGCTATCTTTCCACTTATAGGAAATCGTTGCTGCGTTGTTTGAATAGAAACCTGCCTTTTCTGATGATGTTCCATTTCCAACTGCAGAATAACCATCTGAAGATGCATCTGTGTATTTATCACCTTTGTTAGGATAAGCTGTCTTTTGATATTCATCAAATGCAGTCTGGTTTGGTACAACATTTGTAATGGACAGATAATAATAGTAGTCTTTTTGGAAAGTATAATTATCTGCAAATTTTAGTGTTGCAGTTTTAGTATCTTTATTGTAACTTACCGTAGCAATTTTAGTAGCACCTTCGTAAACATCACTGGCAGCTAAAGAACCATCTGTTAATGTAAATTCACGTCCATTGCCTGGCACATCTGTGTAACCATTTGCGGTTTTCTGTGCAATATTTACTTTGATTTTTGTATTAGCTGTTGTATCAACATACTGGCTTAATGTATCAGTAATTGTAACCTCTGAGCATGCCAACGTTAAGATGTCACCAGCAATACTTGTAAATTCTTCTGTAAGATCGGAAGGATCTGAATAATTAATCGCTCTTTTGGTACTTGCTGTAGTTGCGTTTTTTACTCGCTCCAAAATATTTAATCCTGAGATTGTTTCAAAGATATCATAATACCAATAATTTTGACCGACGTACCAATTTCCATAATATTCAGATTGTACTTTTTGACCTTTCTCCGGACAGTTTCCTCTATGGCTCCAATATGCCTCATCATCATGTGTATAAACATTGACAGAGCTTGGAAGTCCAATTCCAACTGCATAAAACCTCTCGCAACTAATCTTACCAGCAGATGTCACTGCTGCCTCAAGCGTTTTTTTGCTTGTCTCATCTCCATATCCATATGGTTTTGTTCCATAGAAAGTCGGTTTTCCATCTGTCAGGAAAATGACAATTTTCTTTGCATTTTCTCTATTACTGCTATTTATTGCGGTGGCAGCTTGGGATAATCCCTGGTCGTAATTTGTTCCGCCATCTGCGGACAATTCTCCTGCTTTTTTCTTCAGTTTTTTTCCATCAACCCAATTATCTGTTTTTGTCTCAGCTGATGAACTAAAGGTGACTAATTTGTATTTTGTATCTACTGTTTCCTTTTTTGCATCGAAGGCATCTACTAAGGCGTTAATTGCATTTTTTGTACTTGTTAAATTACTTCCTTTCATACTACCTGAAGTATCAACCACCAACACAATATCAACAAAAGCTTTCTTTACATCGGAGCCAATTGTTCCAGAAGCATTCAGTGTAATATCATATGTACCATTGTCATTACGTTTGATGTACTTTTCATGAAACATCTTGCTTTCAACAGTTTCACCGGAACCGCCATTCGGAGAATAGTTATTTTTAAATTCTACGCTCCTGGAATTTCCAACTGCAATGTTCATATCTGTAGAAGTTATTCCACTTCCGGCTACCGTACTGTCTACGAATATAGATGTATTTCTAGTATATCCCGATACATCTAATGTACCTTCTTCTTTGACGTTGATGTTTCCACATTTATCCTGTGGAATATTCACAATCGTACTTCCTTTGTAAACACCATTTTCATATGTCCAGGTCATATCATTATATGATAATGTTCTTACATCGCCTACTTTAAACTGAAGCTGTTTAGCCAATGTTTCTGCAGCTTTAGCACTCAAACCGGTAATGGTTTTAGTTACAGTAACATTTGCTGTACCTGCTACTGGTGTCAATCTGTCTCGTGTAAATTTTACATTATCAATAAAGTTTCCGACTGTAGCATCATTGGATGCTGTACTACCTGCAACGAAGAAGAAACGTGTAGAATACTGATTACTTGCTACCGTATAAGTTCCCTGATGAGTTGTCCAAGAACGATCTCCGTCTGTATAGGTAGCAACCATTGCTCCCGGATAGTTTTCCTTATGATTGACAACGTCTAACACCTGAGCCTGAGTCGTAATATTTTTAGCCAGGTCACTGGACATTGCAACAACATACATTGTATCCTTTTCTTCTGGAGAGTTATCTCTTCCGTTTGATCCTCGTGCTCTATGTGCCACCTGATAATTTAAAACTTCTCCAGGTGTCGTAAGGACATCCTGATATAATGCTCCGGCGGCGGCACAGTTAAGTTCTGCAAACTGGTTTCCATCTGCTGCTATCTCATCTCCATGCCAATTATATCGATCTCCGTCATCCTGACGTTTTAATGATGGTCCTAATGTCGTAACAATTTCGATATCCGCGCCTTCCGGATCAGACCATCTGGGATCTACTGCAGCATGTGTACCTGTTGTCTGCCAAACACCGTCTAATGTTTTATAATTTTCATTTGAAAACTGCCAGTTATTTGTATTCTGATGATACTTCGTAACACTTGGTGTCTCAAAACTTCCATTCTGTACTTCATAGTATCCGGTCACATTATATACAGAACTTGTTGCAAGAACTGGCGCACCATCGTTTGGTAATCCATACTCGTTCAGATCGCTTTTACTATAAGCTTCTACTGTATAAGTTACTGACTTATTTCCATTATATCCGAGTGCGCCACCATTCAATGCTATGTAAAGTTCTTTACCATCTGAACTGATATCTTTTCCAAGATTTGTTCCTGTTGTACTGGAATACTGTGTTGGAATCTGTCTTTCCGCTGTTGCTCCATTAACACTTCTGTACCATACATATCCAACATCTGCCGTTGTATCACTGTAGTTAGCTGTCAGTTTTCCATAATTTTCTGTAATACTTACGGTTTTTTCTACATTTGCTACTGCCTGCACATTATCATTTTTCTGAGTAGTTGTTTCATCCTCTACCTTTGCTCCTGTGGTTACAGGATCAGCTGCAAATTTTTCTTCGGTATTTTCATCTTCCTCTTCTGCTTCAGTTACATCGAAAATACCACATACAACTGTCTCAGCACCAAATGTCTGTGCTGTAAACTGTAATCCACCGTTTTCATCTGTGTCTGCATCCATCAGAGTCGTTGTATTCTGTCTGTCATCTGCGAAAGCCATTACATTCTCTGTATCAATACTTGTTCCTGACACATGGAATGTGATTGGCTGCTGAGGTATCTGTTTTTCACCGTTTACATAAAATGTAACATCAGCCATCACATAATTGTTCAGTGTATAACCTGTTTCACCGTTTGCCTCAAGCTGCTGCTGTACACGGTCAAGAACACCGTCTGCACCGACGTCTGCCTGTACATCCATCTGTATATTTGCGTCCGATGAACTTGCCAGGAATGTGCCCTCCGGAATATCCGCGATCAGTGTTCCAACATCTTCACCCTCTGCATTTTTTATTACCCGCTCCAGCGTTGCTGCCTGACACGCAACGGACTGAAGTCCAACATTTTCATTGGCAAAGGCTGCTATTCCGGTACTTAACACCAGTATCATGCAAAGCACGATTGCCAATATCCGTTTTTTCTTTGTATGTTTCATGGCGTCCTCCTTTTATCTTCATCGCTGTTTTCTTCGTCATCATTACGTTTTTCTAATGCACCATCTATCAGTTTTAGCAGTTCCAGAGTACTTCGAAAGTACTGCTCTCGCTGTTCATCTACCCAGGTAACACTGCCCTGCCAGGTTGCATTCTGCTGATCCATGACTTTTATAATAAATGTTTCTGTCTTTTTCTGTCTATTACTCATGTCAGTACCTTCTCATCTTTCCAGCTTATCTATCATCTTTGTTGTATATTAGCATTATATATTACCACCCATTACACAAAACATTACTTTTCGACATTATGCATTAACCTTTTTATCATTTCTTGTAATTTTATGTTTTTTTGTAATATTATGTAATATTTTTCATGGACTCAGTCTATCTTACATATAAAGCGGATTCCCGACATCTGTCGAAAATCCGCTTTTATTAATCATCTCATTACTACTGTTTATAAAACAACTTATTGCATCACATTACTTAATATCTTCAGCAGCTCCAGCACACTGGAAAATGAATATGTCACATCCCCTTCCATCCACTGAATCACGCCCTGCCAGGATGAATTCTGGCGGTATTTCACATTCAGTAAAAATGTGCCTTTCGCACCGCGTTTTTCCAACACTTCCTGGGGTATACAAACCTTTTCCGGTACAGCTTCCATGGTTGGTTCTTTTTTTTCAAAGGAACGTATCTGTGTCGCTGATTGTGGAAATTTAATCTGATCAAAAAATTTATCCGCAGTTTCGATCATCCGAATGATATTGCTGAATTTTAATGGTTCTTTCTTGTAACAATGATAAATCTCTCCTGACATTTCGCCATCTGCAACGCTGTCGATGCAAATGCTGAGCAGGTTTGGCACATGCCAGGCGATTGACTGCTTCTGCTCCATATTCATGCCATTCCCCTTCCAAGTTCTCTGATCATCACTTCATAACGTATTCATACATCAAATATTGTTATATGATAACTGTCATGGAATATTTCATCCGTTACCATACATTTTTATCCTTTTGAAACTGAATCGGAGAATCCGGATTTTCCACATCTGCAATAGAGGACACAAAATATTCCAGATTTTTTCCCCAGCTTTTATGCTCCCGTGAAAAATATTTCCGGAGACGGTCAAAAATCATTTCGCAATTTTCCTTATTTGTCCCTGTCAGCAGAATCAAATACTGAGAAGAACTGTATTTCGTAAAAGAATCTCCCCGACGCAGACTGTGTTGGATGGAGTTTTGTAATTCCTCTGCCATCACTGCCAATTTCTCCGGTTTCTCCATCGGATGTCCCTTTCCATCTGTGATACTGCAAAGCATCAGATATGCAGACTGACCGTTTCGTTCTAACATTCTGGAAACCAGACGGTAGCTGTCGCGGAAACTTGGCAGACTGCAATAGTAAGCGCCGCCGCGGTCACTGTCTTCTTTCAGACGTTCCTTAATCTCGTTAATTTCCCTCGGATTGGTATGATTCATCTGATTACTCATCTCGTCAAACTGTTTCAGTAAACGATCCGACGGTGTAATACCAAGTTCTTCAAAGAAAAGCTTTGCTGTATCCTCATACTCTTTTAACGCTTCTTTAAAACGTTTCAACCTGATAAAACATTCAATACGCACTGACTGCCACTCATCAAACGGATACATCCTGCATGCAGATTCGCACAGTGCCAGCACTTCTTCATATTCACCTTTTGTCATCAGGCTCTCGCAAAGTTCCTTTAATGATTCACTGTAGATCTTTTTGTACTGAATACTTTCCAGAAGCACCCATTCTTCCCCGGACAATGCCGGAAGGAATTCTCCGTGATACATCTGGCAGACCTGTGTTAACAGTTCTTCTTTACGTTCCTTATCTGTGCATTCTTTTGATTCTTTATATAAGGAAACAAATCGTTTCACATCGACTTCCACTCTCATCGGTGCCTGCCAGCTGTAAATACCCTTTTTTATGTGTATATATTCATCTGCCGGAAGTCCTGCATCAACGATGATCTTTTTCAGACGATGAACTGTAACACGAAGGTTGTTCGAGGCATCTGCCAGTTCTTCCCGTACATACAATGCGTTCAGCAGTTTTTCTCTGGAAATGCCCTGTTCCCCATGATACAAAAGAATCTGTAAAAGTTTCATTGCTTTTGTGGTTGTGTTCTTTCCAAATGATATTGGTTGATTCCCATACATAACAGAAAAATCCCCAAGCATGTGAACATTCAATATCGGTAATTTTTCATTCATTTTTCTTCCTCGTTTCTATATAACGATTTTCCCTTGCTTAAGATAATTGTAAAAGTCCCCCGATTATTTGTCAATCGAAATCTATGATTTGTATCTCTTTTCCTTAATGCTCAAATGTGGTATAATTATTGTTAATTAACATTATAGCAACTATTTTTGTTTTTACTTTTTTTGGTAATGTTTTTCAGTATAATAACAGGACAACTTTATACTATTTTATTCAGGAAGGAGGAGGATTCGTGCTATATCATCGCAAAAAATATCGACACCTGTGCAAAAACAGCGTCCTCCTTTTTCTACTTTGCTGTGCGCTGTTTTGTTTCGCCGGATGCACTTCTTCTGACAGTGGTTCCGGCAATACCCAAACAGCGACTGCTGAAAAATCAGATACACAGGATGCACAGGGAACCAGGGATGCAACGCCACAGGTACTGACCGCACAGGCTTCCGGGGACGTCACTTATGGAAACGATCTGGTGGCACTGGATGCCTCCCACACTTCCGATGGCTATGTGATGCTTCGCTACAGCGGCAGCAACGAAAAAGTAAAAGTTCAGGTGACATTGCCGGAGGGCACAGAATACACCTATCCGGTGACAGCTTCGGAAGATTATTTCGTTTATCCCCTTCCCGGCGGAAATGGCACCTACAAGATCACACTGTTGGAATCCGTATCGGTGGAAGATAATCTGTATGCAGTTTCTTTTACACAGGATCTGGATGTTCAGATCTCCGATGAATTTTCCCCCTTTTTATACCCGAATTTTTATGTAAATTTCAATTCTGATTCTGCCTGCGTCAAAAAGGGAGAAGAACTGGCACAGGGTTGTAATACAGATCTGGATGCCATCACAAATATTTATAACTATGTCATCGAAAATATCACTTACGATGAGAAAAAAGCCGCATCGGTTCCTTATGGTTATATCCCGGTTCCGGATGACACCCTTTCCTCCGGCAGGGGAATCTGTTTCGACTATGCATCCCTGATGTCGGCAATGCTCCGGTCTCAACGGATTCCGACCAAATTGGATGTCGGCTATTCCGGTGACGTTTACCACGCATGGATCAGCTGCTATGTGACGGAAGTTGGATGGGTGGACAATATTATTGAATTTGACGGAAAAAGCTGGTCCATCATGGATCCTACACTGGCTGCCAGTAACAGTGCTTCCAATGTCAAAAAATACGTCGGTGACGGAAGCAATTATGTAACAAAATATACCTATTAATCTACCTAGTCAAGCGGATATTCGCAATCCGCTTCGCTACTTGCTCATAACCGAAAACAATATCTCTGAAAATAATAGCTTTGTAAACACTATTTTTTCAAATATTGTACTTATCAGAACCTATACAAAAACCATATGCAGAAATCAAAATGGAGGATACAAAAGAATGGAAAAGCAGACGCAGCAAAAATCGTTAGCCTATCCGGAGATCGCATCGTTCTGCGGTGAGATGTCGATGATCCTGAAATCAGGTATCTCAGCACTGGAAGGGTTGGAGCTTCTGATGGAAGATACCCAGAACGAACTGGAAAAAGAACTGATCAACAGCATGTATCAGTCAATGCTGGAGGGACACACCTTCGCCGATGCCCTGGAACAGACCCATGTATTTCCGGCTTATCTGATCCATATGACAGAGATTGGAGAGGAAACCGGTCGCTTAGACGACGTCATAGATTCTCTGGCTGCCCACTACACCCGTGAGGAGACATTGAGTAAAAATATCCGTAATTCCCTGACCTATCCGCTGATCATGATCATTATGATGCTTGTTGTCATTGTGATTCTGATCACAAAAGTAATGCCTGTTTTCCAGCAGGTATTTCAGCAGCTCGGTACGGAAATGACCGGTTTATCCAGAGGCATTTTAATGGTCGGAAACGGGCTTTCCCGCTATGCGCTGGCATTTGTTGTTCTGATTGTCGCCATCGTCATTGCCGGCATTTATCTGACACGTACTGAAAGAGGGCGAAAACAGCTTGGAAAACTCGGACACGCGTTTCGTTTTTCCAGAGAGATCACAGAAAAATCTTCTGTCTGCCGTTTCGCGGGAGCTATGGCACTTGCATTAAAAAGTGGTCTGACACCGGAACGCGGACTGGAGTTTTCCCGGAACCTGATCGAAGATGCATATTTCCGTGAAAAGATCAAAAATTGTGTAGAAGAAATGGAACAGGGTACAGATCTCTCCGTGGCACTGGTTAAATCCAAAGTTTTCACCGGTGTCTATGCCCGCATGACTTCCATTGCCGGCAAATCCGGCAGGATGGATGAGGTGATGGATCAGATTGCTGACCGCTGCGAAGATGAGTTAAATGACCGTATCACATCCTTCATCTCCGTACTGGAACCGACACTGGTCATTATCCTGTCTGTGATCGTGGGAATTATCCTGCTGTCTGTCATGCTGCCGCTGCTTGGCATCATGGCCGGATTATAGGAGGTGTCTGGTATGTTCCAGCGGAAAAATGAACGATTTTATCACAGCAGACGCTCCCATCCCCTGCGGAATCTGTGTCTGTCACTGCTGATATTTTTATGTGTCTGTGGATTGTTTTTCGGTGGGATCTCCCATCTGTCCGCGCAGGCAAAACAGGAGCAGAAAAATAGTCTGGAAAACGCACTCTGGCGCGGTGTCTCGCAATATTATGCATTAGAAGGGCGCTATCCACAGTCCCTGCAGGAGTTGAAAGACACCTGCGGAATCCAATATGATACGGATTCCTTTTTTGTAGATTATCAGATTGCCGGAGCCAATCTTCTGCCGGATATTACAGTTATTGAACGTTAGGAGGAAGGAACATGAGAGAACGAACTGAACGGAAACATGTCATTGATTTTCTGTTTCCTCTTGCGCTCTTTTTTGTACTGACTGCCACTTCGGTCGCGCTGGTTGTTCTGGCTTCGGGAACTTACAGCCGTCAGGTGCAGGACTCTGAGGATTCTTTTGCCAGTCGCACGGCGCTGTCGTATGTGACGGAAAAGATTCATCTGGCAGACGAATATGGTGCTGTCTATGCAGGAACTTTTGACGGGCAGGATGCCATTGTGATCCGACAGACCTATTCGGAGCAGACTTATGTGACTTATCTCTATGAATATGACGGCTACCTGCGGGAGCTTTTTATTCAGGATGGTGTCGATGCAAAAGCCTCCGATGGACGCAAGATTCTCGCATCGGACTGTTTTTCCTTTGATGAAACTCAGGACGGACTGTTTCATCTGTATTGTACAAACAAAGACGGCAGTATTTCCGATACTTATGTCAGTATCAAAAGTACGCCGTAACGCATAGGAGAATGCTATGAAAGGAACACCTGCAAAACGTTCCAGCTTGTTTTTGCTGGAACTGATCATTGCAATTTTATTTTTCAGTCTGACCTCAGCGGTCTGTGTGCAGATTTTTGTCCGGGCACATCTGATCAGTCGTCAGACACAGGAACTGAATACGGCATTGGAAAAGGTATCCGGATTTTCCGAAGTATTTCTTGCCGGGGATTCTTTTTCCGCTCTGCTGCCGGAAGATGCCAGTGTCTCAGAAAATGCAGACGGTTCTGCAGAATATCTCGTATTTTACGATAAAAACTGGCAGCTTTGCAGTTCGTCAGACGCAACTTATGAGATTCAGATCCGGATAGATCCTCAGGGGGCTCTGCTGCACGGTACGTTTACCGCACGTTCTGCTTCGGATGCGGATGATGCCTCTGTCATTTATTCCATGGAAACGGATTATTGTCCGGAACCGGCACAATAAGGAGGTGACCGATCAATGAGACAGAAAAAACACGCTTCCCAACCGGGTTTTCAGATTGGGACCTCTTATCTGCTGGTGATCTTTGTCGTTTTATGTCTGGTCACTTTTGCAGCCCTCTCTCTGTCCAGTTCACTGAGAGATCAGTCTTATACAAAAAAACTGGCAGCGCACCAGACTGCTTATGCCAGTGCCAGTTCAGAGGCTTCCGCACGTCTGGCACAGATTGATACCGCTTTGGAGAAATCAGATGCTGCTGCCGCACTGCAAAACCTCAGTGATGTCACTGTCACAGAAGAAACAGATGGTCTGCAGATTGATTACACGATTCCGGTAACCGACAGTCAACAGTTGGAAGTTACGGTTCTGGCAGATCCAGACAACCATTCCAGACGGATTCTTCGCTGGAAAGAAGCAGCTACTTCTGACTGGGAAGAACAGACAACACTTCCTGTGATTGGAAGCGATCAATAAATCGTGCTATATAGTCTTATATAAAAGAACTACATAATTCAAGAATGATATTATTTTGTATACAGATATTACATCATTCATTACAAAGTAAAAGAAAGGTGCATGTTTATTATGAAAGTTACTGATTTGCTGCAAAAAGCAGTTGCCGATCATGCATCGGATATTTTTATCGTCGCCGGTCTTCCGCCTTCCTATCGTGCAAACGGGCGGATTCTTCGCGAACATGAAGAAAAACTGATGCCAAAAGAAACACAGGCTTGTGTCGAAGAAATCTATGAATTAGCCGGAAACCGTGATATTTCCAACCTGTTAAAACGCGGAGATGATGATTTTTCTTTCGCGGTTCCGGGACTTTCCAGATTCCGTGTCAGCGCCTACAAACAGCGTGGTGCACTCTCTGCGGTCATCCGTGTCATTACCTTTGATCTGCCACATCCGGAAGATATCGGTATCCCTGATTCTGTCATGGATTTTTCCAAATTATCCAAAGGTCTGGTTCTGGTCACCGGTCCTGCCGGAAGCGGAAAATCAACCACCCTTGCCTGTCTGGTCAACCAGATCAACCACACAATGGAAAAACATATCATCACCCTGGAAGATCCGATCGAATATCTGCATCGCCATGACAAAAGTATTGTCAGTCAGCGTGAGATCAATATTGACACCTTAAGCTATGTCAATGCCCTGCGCGCTTCCCTTCGCCAGAGTCCGGATGTTATCCTTCTTGGAGAAATGCGTGATTATGAAACCATCGATGTCGCTATGACAGCAGCGGAAACCGGTCATCTGGTTTTTTCCACACTGCATACCATCGGTGCTGCCAATACCATTGACCGTATCATTGACGTTTTTCCTGCGAACCAGCAGCGCCAGATTGCGGTTCAGCTTTCCATGGTGCTTCAGGCAGTTGTCTCTCAGCAGTTGATTCCAGCGACAGACGGCACACAGGTTCCGGCTTTTGAGGTTATGACAGTGACACCTGCAATCCGAAATATGATCCGTGATAACAAGATTCCACAGATTGACGGAACGGTCTACTCTGCGAACAAAGAAGATATGCATTCCATGGATTACAGTCTGCAGCAATTGGTAAAATCAGGAAAAGTTACCGCTGAAACGGCACTTTCCTATGCAACCAATCCGGAAATGTTAAAGAAAAAACTGTAAAAAATACCCGTACGTTACAGCGTATCAGAGATCTGATAAGTGTAATGTACGGGATTTTTTATTATTTCCATATATGTATGGCAACTTTTTTTCGATGCATTTTATAGTATTATATCATCCGTATCAATACCATATATATCGCAGTTCCTGCTGCAATACTGATCAATGTATTGTGTTTCCATTTGTAACTGATGCCAACCGTCAGCACTGCCAGTATTTTTGGAAGTGCATTGGCTTTCCAGTCCACAGCAATATCTTTCAGACAGTATACGATCAATACTGCCATAATCGCTGCTGGAAGCACAGCTCCCAGTTTTACCAGAAATTCCGGCATTTTGCGTTCTCCGTGAAAAATCAGAAACGGAAGTGCCCGCAACGCAAAGGTGATAACGGCTGCCAGCAAAATTGCCAGCAGGACATATTCGATCTTACCTTTTGCTCCTGCCGCTATGCTCAGTACTGCACCTGCCACAGTTCCTGCCTTATTACACAGTTGCATCTGCATCCCGGTCACGCTCCTTTCTGCAGTTCCACAAGATTAATATCGCTGATGTCACGATCAGAGACGGAAGCAGAAAATAATCCACGCCAACAATCAGCAGACATACAATTCCCGCTGCCAGACCGATCAACGCCGGAAAATGACTCTTTGCTTTTTCCCACTGATCAATGAAAATAATGACAAAAAGTGCTGTCATGCAAAAGTCAATCCCCTCCATATCAAAAGGCAGCAACTGACCTAATACACCTCCAAGCACAGCTCCGATCATCCAGTAACACCGGCTGAACAATGCCACAAAAAACATCAGGCCACGCTTCGTTTCTCCCTGTTCCGTCAGGGAGCAGTTTACCGCATACGTTTCATCCGTCATGGTATGGATCATGTAAAACTTCCGTTTTTCCATTTTTGCAAATTCATCCACAAAGGTCAGGGCATAAAAACTCTGACGGCTGTTCATCAAAAATGCAGTCAACGCAATGGTCAGAAACGATGCTCCGCCGGAAAGCAGCGTCACAAGCACAAACTGAAAGGCTCCTGTATACACGGACAGACTGACCAGCAGAGAATAATACCAGTGAAAACCTGCTTCTTCCATCATAATTCCATATGCCATACTGACAAACAGGTAGCTGCACAGAATCGGAATGGATTTTACAAAGGCTTCCTTCCAGATGTTTTTATTTTGTTCATGAGTATTCCTTTTTTCCTGCGGTGTCTTCGTATTCTGCATGCTATACTTCTGTCTTTCTCTTTTTCCTTTATTTTTGTGATACAATTATTTTTGCCCACAACTTGATGAAGATGCTCAATATTTCTGTTCGCAAATGCTGCATCCGCTTCTTCTTATTTATTATTTTAAAGTAGCGTTCATGCTTCCGGTGCGATAACCAAACAGATCCAGTGTCACGTAAGTGAATCCATAGGATTTCAATGCGTTGGCAATCTGTTCTCTGGTTGCCGGCTCCATCAGTTTCGCAAACTCTTTCGGTTCTACTTCAATTCGTGCAATGGTTCCTGTGGTATCGCCGGTCTCCATATCACCACCGTGGATACGCACTCTGACCTGATGAAAACCAAGATCTAATAATAACTGCTCTGCTTTGTCTACCATGCCAAGTTTTTTCTGTGTAATCGTCTCCCCGTATACAAAACGGGATGACAGACAGGCAAAAGACTGTTTTTCCCAGGTTGGCAGATTCAGATATTTGGACAGTGCACGAATGTCATCTTTGCTCATCTGAGCGTACCGCAGCGGACTTTTGATATCAAGCTCTGCGACTGCCTGCAGTCCCGGACGATAATCCCCGTTATCGTCGGTGTTGGAGCCTTCCACAATGTTTTCCATTCCCTGCTCTTTTGCGATCACCTGAATCTTCTCAAACAACTCATGCTTACACAGATAACAGCGATTCTTCGGATTCTGTGCAAAACCTTCAATGTCAAGTTCCTCAGATTCGCAGACAAAATGTTTGATGCCTTCCTTTTTACAAAAAGCAATTGCCTCGTTCAATTCCCGTTTTGGGAAGGAACAGGATTCTGCTGTTACTGCGATCACCTGATCTCCCAGTGTGTCCTTTGCTACCTTTAACAGAAACGTGGAATCCACGCCACTGGAAAACGCTACCGCTACGGATTTCAGGGAGCGTAAATAATCCTGTAATACTGCGTATTTTTCTTTCTGTTCTCTCGTTAATTCTTCCATTGTCTTTTTATTCCTCCGTTTTCTTCCCCTTCTACGACTGTGTTTATTTTATAATGTTTATCCATATAATGTCAATATGAATACTATGATTTTTCTAGGGTTATTGGAAACGGACGTAAAATGTTTATTTTGTAAAAAAAGCTCTTTCTTTCTAGTTTGAAAGACGCTATAATGGTGTCGTTACTCATTTCATTTAACAAACTAAGGAGAGAAAGTTATGTTAGAAAAGTTTTTTAAGCTCAAAGAAAACGGCACGACAGTGAAAACTGAAATCATTGCCGGAATCACAAGCTTCATGACCATGGCATACATTCTGGCAGTCAATCCGAGTATCATGTCTGCTGCCGGCATGGATCACGGAGCAGTCTTTACTGCTACTGCACTGGCAGCACTGATCGGTACGCTGGCAATGGCACTTTTTTCCAATTACCCATTTGCTCTGGCACCTGGTATGGGATTGAATGCGTACTTTGCTTATACCGTAGTTATCGGTATGGGTTATAGCTGGCAGTTCGCTCTGGCAGCGGTATTTGCAGAGGGTATCATCTTCATTGTTCTGTCTCTGACAAACGTACGTGAAGCAATTTTCAATGCAATTCCACAGAACCTGAAATCCGCAGTCAGCGTTGGTATCGGTCTGTTCATCGCATTTATCGGTCTGCAGAACGCACACATTGTTATCGGCGGTTCCACACTGCTTCAGCTGTTCTCTGTAGACAAATACAATCAGGTGAACGGTGTGACAGCTACTTTTAATGATGTAGGAATCACCGTTCTGCTTGCAATCATCGGTATTATTATCACTGGTGCTCTGGTTATCAAAAATGTCAAAGGAAATATCCTTTGGGGAATCCTGATCACATGGGGACTTGGTCTGATCTGTCAGGCAGCAGGCATTTATGTTCCGAACCCGGATCTTGGTTTCTATAACCTGCTTCCGGATTTCAGCAACGGTCTGTCTATCCCGAGTATCGCACCGATCTTCTGTAAGATGGATTTCTCCGGTGTATTATCATTGAACTTTGTAGTTATCCTGTTTGCATTCCTGTTCGTAGATATGTTTGATACCATCGGAACGCTGATCGGTGTATCTACAAAAGCAGGTATGCTTGACAAAGACGGCAAACTTCCACGTATCAAAGGCGCATTACTTGCAGATGCCGTTGGTACTACAGCTGGTGCTGTTCTCGGTGTATCCACTACTACAACATTCGTAGAGAGTGCTTCCGGTGTATCCGAAGGTGGTAGAACAGGTCTGACATCTATTACTACAGCTGTACTGTTTGGTCTGTCTCTGCTGTTATCCCCGATCTTCCTTGCCATTCCGTCCTTCGCGACAGCTCCGGCACTGGTAATCGTAGGATTCTACATGCTGACAAACGTTACAAACATCAACTTCAATGATGTTATTGAGGCAATTCCATGTTATATCTGTATTCTGGCAATGCCATTCTTCTACAGCATTTCCGAAGGTATCTCCATGGGAGTTATCTCTTATGTTGTATTAAACCTTATCACAGGTAATGCAAAGAAAAAGAAGATCAGTATTCTTATGTATGTTCTGACGGTGCTGTTCATACTGAAATACATTTTCCTGTAAATTTATAAGAATTTTTATATACTAAGAAAAATCGTGAGATTTTGTCTTCTCAGCTAACAATCGCTTTCGAAGAAAAAATTTCACGATTTTTCATTTACATTACGACGGAAATATACAACTTTTCTCATCCATGTTGCGGCAAATATAAACATATTTCTACCACAGTTCATTAGTCCACAGAGACAGATTTTGTAACAATTTACACAGCGTAAATAAAGACCTCTGAGCATTTTTTTCCGGAAAGCGATTGTTAGCTGACGGGACAAAATGCTCAGAGGTCTTTTTCACTACCCCAAAATTTAAAAGCACGGCTTTTCCTCGTCGATCCATGTCATGTGTTCTGCAATCTCTACTTCTTCCCCGTATGTTCCAGTGAACCGTTCCACTGCCTGCATTCCAATCATCCAGTAATGGCAGGTGTCATCTTCCTGGGCCGGCAGATGATACAAAACGATCCGGTCTGCATCCAGTGCGTGAATACACTCCATTCCGCTCTCACTGCCAAGCTGATACAGATTCACAAAGGCAATATCGATATGATATGCATAACGATGAAATGCTGTCGCATCTTCCACACTAAGGACACCGTCTCCGGACACAAAAAATGCTTCGTTTCCCATTTTGACCAAAAATGTCTCATGTGGATCGTTTCTCCACGGTTCTCCACCGTCATGAATGGTCCGTCTGGTGATGATCTCTGCATTTTTAATGTGTATGCGACACATGTCCTCCCCAAGGTCATGAACCTCTGCATGGGAGGCTTCCCAGTCCGGTGCATATACGGTAAGTTGCCGTCCACGCTCTGCCATCTGACTGCAATATGCCGCCGTCAGCTGTTCCTGATAATGATCCGGATGCCGATGGGTAAAAAGCAATCCGTCTACTTGCTGCAACATTCCACGGCATTGCTTCAAATCCGCCATCCACGCCTCCGGCATGGCAGACATTCCGACTTTACTTCCATCATAAATGCCATCGATCAGAATACCGGTGCCGTTCCGGTAAAAGAACAGACCGGCATTTCCGATATGAAAAATAGCTGTTTCCATCTCATTCTCCCTACTGATGATTCTGCCAGACTTAACTTGCAGGTCTACTCAAGATAAACTGACATATTCTAATAAAATTACTCTGTCAGCAGGCAAATAAAGGCATCTTTATCCAGATGACTGTAGCAGGATTCCAGATCAAAATCTTTCAGGCGCTCTGCCAGTGCCTCTGGCTGCAACGAACATCCCTTTAAGGTCTCCTGTAATTCTTCCGTATCACCATTTCCAAAATAATCGCCAAAACTGCGATATGCGGTAATACATCCGTGTTCTACATTCATACTGATCTCAATCTGTCCACACCCTTCAATTCTGCGCTTTTTCTGTACAGAGAACTCCGGTGATGCGCCGTAATTCCATTCCCAGGTATTGTAACGTTCTTCCTGAATCTGCTGAATGCGTTTTAATTCTTCTTCACTCAGATGATGGATTTCCACGTCTTCGCCCTGAACCATGTACTGTTTTAAAATATTTTTAAAGGTCTCCATGTCCATATCCGCCGGTGCGTACGGTTTGATATTCGTCACACGGCTTTTGACTGATTTAAAGCCTTTGGATTCGTATTTGTCACTGGAAACCTGCAGCGCTTTTGATACCACAGACAGATCCGAATCAAACATCAGTGTTCCATGGTGCATGATTCTTCCATGCTTGATATACTGGGAATTGCCGGAAAATTTCTTTCCGTCGATGGTGATATCATTTCTCCCACTGACTTCTGCCTTTACTCCGATCTGCTCCAATGTGTTAACTACTGGTGTACAAAATGCATGCAGATTTAATGTTTCCATATCTCCGGTATCCGCGATAAAGGTAAAATTCACATTTCCCATGTCATGATAAACTGCCCCGCCCCCGGACAATCTGCGTACTACCGTGATTCCATGCTCTCTGACATATGTCTGATTGATCTCCTGTGCCGTATTCTGGTGCTTGCCTACAACGATGGTATTATGATTCTGCCATAACCAGAAATACTCTCTGTCCTTTGGCATTTCGTCAAATACATACTGCTCCAGTGCCAGATTAAATCTCGGATCATTTGAGTTACTCTCGATAAAAACTACTTTTTTTCCCATGTCTTCTCCTTTAGTCTTCCTTTTATTGCCATTTTTTAACAGGAAATTATCCGTCTTCACTCGGGTTTATTTTATCATACATTCCATATATGTTCGATAGTTTTTTCGTAAATTTCCAAATTGCAAAAGTTCTCCTATCAGATTCTCAATACTGCAAAAGGAACCATCGCTGCCGATGGTTCCTTTTGGATAGAGGGTTAGATAAGGGTTTTGAATATACTCATCTGTTATCAGAGAGGGATGGCGTCCTTTTCTGAAACTCATATATTCAATCTTCCAGTTTGCAGCGAAATCTGTTTTCATACTCCTGTTTCAGACTTTCTCTGAACGCAGGCGCTGCGATATGAATCAACTGGCGTGCACGCTCTTTTAACGTACAACCATGCAATTTTGCTATTCCATATTCTGTTACGACATAATCCACATCACATCTGGATGTCGTAACTGCTGCTCCTTCGGCAAGCAGCGGTACGATTTTGGAAATGGTTCCTTTTGCAGCAGTGGCAGGCATTGCCATAATCGTTCTGCCGCCTTTTGACATATTGGCTCCACGTACAAAATCAACCTGACCACCGACACCGGAGATCTGTTTTAAGCCTACAGACTCGGAACAGACCTGTCCCATCAGATCCACTTCCACACAGGAATTGATAGATACCACATTGTCATTCTGGCAGATGACTCTCGGATCATTTACAATATTCACCGGTTTCATCTGAACCATCGGATTATTATCTACAAAATCATATAATTTCTTTGTTCCCATCAGGAACGTTGCCACGCACTGACCTTTGTCAATCTGTTTGCATTTGTTGGTAATAACACCCGCATTGATCAGATCAACTACACCATCGGAAAACATTTCCGAATGGATACCAAGATTTTTTTTATTTTTTAAAAACATCAAAACCGCATCTGGAATCGCTCCGATTCCAAGCTGCAGACAATCGCCGTCTTTTACCAGAGATGCTATATGCTCTCCAATCTTTTTCTGCACTTCACCGATCTTTGGAGGCTGAAGTTCGATCAGATTGGTATCCATTGGTACAATATAATCCAGTTCGGATACATGGACAAAATTGTCTCCCATAGCTCTTGGCATTTTTTCATTCACCTGTGCAATTCGAATCGCGGCACACTCAGCCGCCGCCTTTGTATAATCACAGGATACGCCAAGGGAACAGTAACCGTGTTCATCCGGGGCACTTACCTGAAGCAGCGCCACATCCACATGCATATCATTCCGAAGCAGATCCGGTACTTCAGAGAAGAAAACCGGCGTAAAATCTGCGCGTCCTTCCTCTACTGCCTGTCTTGTAGATCCTCCGACAAACAATGCATTATGTCGAAAATGTTTTTCCATCTCCGGTGCACAGTAACCGGCTTTTCCCATGGCAACCATATGTACCACTTCTATCTCTTTCCAGTCATATTTTTCAGCTGCTTCTGTCATTGCATCTGTGAGAACGACCGGTTCTGCGCAGGCATGCGCTACAACGACACGATCTCCGGAATGGATGTGGGATACTGCTTCTTTTGCCGTACAGATTTTTTGTTTATATACTTCTTTCCAGTTCATAAAAACTCCCCATTTCTTGCAGAACCCATTACTACTGATTTTTCTTATAAACCTGGCAAACGAAACACTTGATTTCGTCCGCCGGGTTTGTTCCTGTTTTTATCAGTAAAGCTCTCGATATATTTTGATCAGTCTGTCTCTGTCTAACGGCACGAAGTTATTTGCCAGCAGACGCTGCTGATTTTCCAGTACAGAATCTGCAAATTCTTCAATCTCAGACTCCTTCATGCCATACTCATGTAATGTTTTTTTCTGGATGATCACATTTAACAGTTTCTCCAGCTCCTCATAGACATCTTTCTCATCGCATCCAAGAATATGTGCAATAAATTTATTCAGAACTGCGATCTCCCCATCGGTTTTCAGTTCCATATAATTTTTCATAACTCCGGTAAACATCGCATAATTGGATTCTCCATGTGCCACATGATAAGTAGCACCCAACGGATAGCTCATTGCATGAACGGCTGCACAACCTGCATTTGCAAAGGCAATGCCCGCATAGTTAGAAGCCATCAGAAACTGGCTGAGCAGCGCAATCCGTGCCTCTTTTCCTTTTTCTGCAATTTCTTTATAACCATTTAAGATCATGCTGATCGCCTGATAGCCAAGCAGCCTTGTTGTCTCATTTCCCTTCGGGGAAAGGCTGGACTCAATGGCATGGATCAGTGCATCAATAGAACTTGTTGCAAATACACCAAACGGAAGTCCTTCCAACAACTCTGGAATGAGTACGGCGGTATCGGCATACATCTGATCCACTGCCAGACCTTTTTTGGTTCCTCTGCTGTTTAACGCAAGGATGGAAATGTTGGTCACTTCGGAACCCGTTCCACAAGTGGTCGGAATCAAAATCAGTTCTTTATTTTTTACCGGTGGGATTTTGCCGTCATACAGATCCAGAACCGGGGAAACTGTCCGTAACGCAAACAGCTTAGAAATATCAATAACGGTTCCGCCACCGATGGCAATGACACGTTTATGTTCCCCTTTGATATCCTTATACATCGCTTCTACCATGTCATCGGATGGCTCCCCTGCACCGTATTTTTCCTGAAAGATCACATCACATTCCAGATTCATCTGTCCGAAATACGGATTGTAAATATACTCATTTGTGATAACCAGATCACCTTTGCCCGGTTTGAATTCATCTACAAATTCCTTTACAGTATCATATTTAAAAATGGTTGGTTTTAACATTAATTCCTGCATTTGTTCTCCTTTCGCCGATGCTTAAAAGTTAATAGCCCGGCCATAGAAAGCTGCCATAAATGCCTCCGGCATTGCCTCAGAAACTGTCGGATGCGGATGGATGGCTCCGATCACTTCCTCAGCAGTTGCTTCCAGATTCATTGCTACAGAGATCTCTCCGATCATATCTGTCACATGTTTTCCGTACAGATGTACACCAAGAATCTCTCCCAGTTCTTTATCCAGGATCACTTTTACAATTCCGTCGGTGTCTCCCTCTACCAGAGATTTGCCGTTTGCCATCATCGGGAATTTGCCAACCTGAATGTCATAGCCTTTTTCTTTTGCTTGTTTCTCTGTCAGACCGATGCAGGCAATTTCCGGATCAAGATAGATACAGGATGGGATTCTGCCGTAATCCATTTCATGATCAGCTTCACCACAAATGTCTGCCACTGCAACAAAACCTTCGTGGGATGCGGTATGTGCCAGCATAACTTTTCCATTGACATCACCGATGGCATAGATATTCGGAATATTTGTATGCATATGACCGTCTGTCTTGATTGCTTTTTTCTCAAATTCGATGCCGATGCCCTCTGTATTCAGCCCGTCGGTATTTGCCACACGTCCGACCGCCATCAGTACCACTTCTGCCTCTACAGCTTTCTGTTCTCCGTTGTATTCATAAATCACGCTGTTATCTTTTACTTTCTGTACTTTTGCACCGTTGCAGAATACCACACCGTTTTTCTCCATACGTTTTTTCGCCATATCGGATACTTCTTCATCTACCATTGGCAGGATGTGATCCATCAGCTCCAGAACGGTTACTTTGGAACCAAGGTGTGAAAATACATGTGCAAACTCAATTCCGATTACACCACCGCCGATGATTGCGATGGACTCCGGAAGCTTATCTATATTTAATGCTTCGCGGCTTGTGATTACATTTGTATTGCCTTCCAGCGGAATAAACGGCGGCATAAATGTGTTGGAACCGGTAGCAATAATGAAGTAATCAGATGTATAAGTTTTTCCTTCTACTTCGATGGTATGTGTATCCACAAAGGAAGCATGACCGTTGATGATCGATACTTTATTCGCGCGTAACAATCCCTGTACGCCGGTTGTCAACGTCGTTACTACACCGTTTTTGCGATCCTGCAGCTTCTTCATATCTACTTTTAATGCAGATTGATCTACTCCGAAAATTGCAAATTTCTCTGCTTCTTTCATCTCGGTATACAGATTTGCGGTACGAACCAATGTCTTTGTCGGGATACATCCCTCATTCAGACATACACCGCCAAAATGTTTTGCTTCCACAATGGCTGTTTTCTTGCCGGACTGAGCAGATTTGATTGCTGTCTCATAACCGCCAGGGCCAGCACCGATCACGATCACTTCGTAATCGTATGTTCCGGAAGCTGCTGTCGGAGCCGGTGTCGGTTCTGCTGCTTTTGCAGGTGCTTCTTCCTGTACCGGAGCCGGTACATCCACCTCTGCGCCTGCTGCCGCCAGTGCTGCGTCCGCATCCTCGCCCGGATCGCCGACAACGGCGATCGGGGTGAATACGTCAGCAGTTTCACCTTCTGCAAGGACAATTTTTAATATGGTTCCATCTGCGGTAGCTTCTACCGGCATCGTTGTTTTATCTGTATTGATTTCAAAAAGGACTTCACCCTTTTTGATGCTTTCGCCTTCTTTTCTGTGCCATTTTACCAACTCGCCTTCATCCATATTGAAACCGAGTTTTGGCATAATGATTACTTCTGCCATGACGCCCTCCTACAGTAAGATTTTTAACGGATTTTCCAGCAGTTCTTTCATATACTCTACAAACTGAGAAGCTAACAGTCCATCGATCAGTCTGTGGTCAACAGAAAGCTGGATGTTCATCATCGGACGGATCACAATCTTATCCTCACCATCTTCTTCGATGACAACTGGTGTCTTACGAACAGAGCTGATGGAAAGAATTGCTGCCTCTGGCGGATTAATGATCGCAGTAAAGTTGCCGATACCGAACATTCCAAGGTTGGAAATTGAGAACGTTCCGCCTGAATACTCCTCCGGTTTCAGATGGCCTTCTTTTGCACGGTCAACCAGATCTCTGTTTTCTTCAGAAATGGCTGTCAGCGTCTTCTCCTGTACATTTTTGATGACAGGAACGATCAGACCATTATCACCAGCGACTGCCACACCGATATTGGTACTCTTATATGTCACGATATTGCCATCTACCAGAGAAGAATTAATTCCCGGGAATTTCTGTAATGCTTTGCTTGCTGCATAAACAAGGATGTCAGATACTGTAATTTTTCTGTCAGATACTTCGTTCATCTGTTTACGGAAAGCAGTCATATTTGTTGTATCTACAGCGTCTGTAAAATACAGATGTGGTGCGGTAAATTTGCTCTCAGCAAGTTTATCACCGATAATCTTACGTACTCCCTTGTAAGGAACAGAAGAAAGAATCTTCTTGTCCGGATTTTCTGCAGGTGCTGCCGCCGGAGCTGCACTTGCTGCTTTCTCCACATCGGCTTTCATGATCTTGCCATTGATGCCGGTTCCTGCTACGGTAGCGAGATCCACACCACTCTTTTCTGCCAGTTTTCTTGCAAGTGGTGATGCTTTGATATCTTTCGCTGTGATGCCGCCTCGGAAACCTGTTCCTTTGATATCTTTTAAGGATGCAGGATCAATCCCCTCATCTTTTACCAGTTTCTTTGCCTTCGGTGTCAGCTTCAGATCTTTGACATCCACTGCCGGAGCTGCTTCTGCGGCTGTTGCAACAAGTGCCGCGTTTTCTTCCTCAGCAGGTGTTGCCGGAGCGCTTCCACCTTCTGCACCCTCACCATAAGCTGCCAGTGCTGCGTCTGCATCTTCTCCTGCTGCACCAACAACTGCGATCGGAGTAAATACATCTGCATATTCGTTTTCTCCGAGCATTGTTTTTAATAACACACCGTCACCGGTTGCTTCTACCGGCATCGTTGTCTTATCCGTATTTATCTCAAAAAGCACTTCGCCTTTTTTTACTTCTTCGCCGACTGCTTTGCACCAGCGTACAAGCTGTCCCTCGTCCATATTAAATCCGAGTTTCGGCATACAGATTACTTCTGCCATTTTTATGTCCTCCCATTTTTATACTTATAACATCTCTTTGATTGCTGCGTAGATTTTCTTGTCATCCGGAATCAGCGGGAACTCCAGAGCCGGGCTGAATGGAAGCGGAACATCTGCCGTACCGAGACGTTTCACCGGTGCCTCCAGATCATAGAACACTTCCGGCATAATTCTGGTTGCAATCTCGCCGCTGATACCAAAGCTCTCATGTCCTTCATCTACGATGAGCAGTTTTCCTGTTTTCTTCACAGATTTGATGATTGTATCTGTATCAAGAGGTACAATAGTTCTCAGATCGATATGATCAACAGAAATGCCTTCTTTCTGTAATTTTTTAATTGCTTTCTCTGCTTTTACAGTCATGATAGAGTTTGTTACAACTGTAATATCATCACCCTCGGATACCATTCTTGCCTGTCCGAATGGGATGGTATAATCTTCATCTTCCGGAACATCAAATTTGGTTGTGTAAAGCATTTTATGCTCGAAAAATACAACCGGGTTGTTGTCGCGGATTGCTGTTTTCAATAAACCTTTTGCCTCTGCTGCTGTGGACGGAACAACAACTTTCATACCCGGACAGTGAGCAACCCATGCATGGAAAGACTGGGAATGCTGTGCTGCGGAAGAACGTCCACCACCGATCGGCATACGGATAACCATCGGAACGCTTACCTGTCCACCGGACATATAAGTGATTTTTGCCATCTGGTTACAGATCTGATCCATACAAACCATCATGAAATCACCGAACATCAACTCAATAACCGGGCGAAGTCCACGTAAGGCAGCTCCAACGCCCATGCCGACAAATCCCTGCTCAGAGATCGGTGTATCTTTACATCTTAAGTCTCCGTACTTGTCCATCAGACCTTCGGTACATTTGAAGTTTCCACCGAGGAATCCAACATCCTCACCCATATTAAATACAGTGTCATCTCTTGCCATTTCTTCATCTAATGCTTCCCGAACGGCATCTCTATACATCATATTTTTCATTTTTCTGTTCCTCCTCTTAATCTACAAATACGTCGGTATAGGCTTCTGCCATATCCGGATATGGACTTTCTTCTGCAAATTTACATGCTTCCTGAATCTCTTTTTCTACCATCTCTTTAATCTCAGCAATTTCTTCGTCTGTCAGAAGTTTCTTATCCTCAAGGATCTTCAGTGGTTCTTTTGCTTTCCACTCTTCTACTTCTTCCTCCGGACGATACAGACCAGGATCACCTACGTGATGTCCCTGCCAACGGTAAGTCATACACTCAATAATGGTTGGTCCGCCGCCTTTTCTTGCTTTTTCTACTGCTTTCTGTGCTTCTTCATATACTTTAAATACGTCATTTCCATCAATTGTGATACCTTCGATACCGTATCCTGCGGCACGTTTTGCAATATGATACTCTTTTGTTACACGACGGATATCTACGGAAATACCATACAGGTTATTTTCTACCACATACACGATTGGGAGATCCCAGGCTGCTGCCATGTTGATGCTCTCATGGAATGTTCCTTCATTGGAAGCGGAATCACCGAAGAAACATACGGTAACTTCATCTGTTCCCATGTATTTGGATGCATATGCGGAACCAGTTGCGATTGGAATCTCTCCGCCTACGATACCGTTTGCACCAAGAATACCTTTGTCCATTGCCATGATATGCATGGATCCACCTTTACCTTTGGAGTATCCGGTTGCTTTTCCGAGGATTTCTGCCATCATCTTGTTCAGATCTGCCCCTCTGGAAACCAGATGTCCGTGTCCACGATGTGTACTTCCGATAAAGTCACGTTCCTCTAATGCGCCACATACGCCGGCTGCTACTGCCTCTTCCCCAAGATACAGATGTGCCAGTCCCGGCATCAGACCTCTTTTATAAAACTCAAATACTTCTTCCTCAAATCTTCTGGTCCGATACATAATTGTGTAAAACTCTTTTGCTTTCTGTTTTTGTTCCTGCTTTGTCACGTCAAACCTTCCTCCCTTTCAACAATTTGATTGTGATTTTCTTGTTACTCTATATTCAGCAAAACTTGTGCCAATTTTTTCTGATTATTTCCTGCTTTTCTATCATTTTATCCGATTTTTATGTGACATTTTGGCGCATGTGTGCTATTATCTTGTGTGACACATATTTGTATGGCACACTTCTGGGTGGCACACTTTTGTGCAGCACTCCTTTAAGCGACACACTTTTCGTATTGCAGTTTGTTGTCACACTTTTATATGATATTCTTGATGCTACATTTTCTGTACAGCAGATGTGTACACATAACACTACTTATAACTAAATGTAAATGGGATATTTTACAGGGGAGGAGATTTTATGATTTCAGATACTTATCTGTCTGCCTTAAAGCAGGCACGCAAAGATTTTATGGAAGGAACCGGTCATCCGGAAATGATCATTCGGGAAGAAGTGCTGGATTCCTGGCGGCGTTCCCGGGCATTTCATATCAATGCACAGGATGCCCGCTGCAACATTTTGACACAGGAGCAATTACAGGAAGCCATTGCAGAAAATCAGGTCCTTTACGATATCGCATCTTCCTTCATTGATTATCTGTACCAGATCGTAAAAGGCTCCGGATTTATGATCATGTTTGCAGATCAAAACGGGCATGTTCTGAAACTTGTAGGAGATGCAGACATTGTAGAAACGGCTAAAAATCAGGATATTCCATTGACAGAAGGCAGCTGTCGTCTGGAATCGGTGCTTGGCACAAATGCCATCGGCACACCATTGTTTTCCGGTAAACCAATCCAGCTGTTTGCTTATGAGCACTATTTTGAGCTGAGTTCTAACTGGACCTGTTCCGGTGCTCCGATTCTGCTCAAAGACCAAATTCTCGGTGTCATCTGCATCAGCGGTTCCTGGGAACGGGCACATCCCCACACCCTTGGCATGATAATGTCTGCTGCCGAAGCAATTTCCCGTCAGCTTTATCTGACCGAAGCAAACGAACATCTGATTGCTATGCGAAATCAGCTTCAGACCAGTATTGATTCCATTCACAGCGGTATTGTTCTGCTGGATGCAGATTATAACATTTCATATGTAAATGCGATCACACTGCGTACTCTGAATTTTGCGAAAGAGGACATGTTAAATCATTCCTACCGGGAGATTTTTCCAAATCTGGAACTTAAAAAATTAAAAGAAAATACCTACGATTTTGAAACAACCGTCTGCGGAAAACAGGAAGCCTTTAAATGCTATATCAGCATTAAATTTGTGGCACCAACCAACTACAGCAACAAAGAAAGTTTTCTGATTTCTTTCCGGAAAACAGAATATATCCAGCAGCTAGCTAACAAAGTTATGGGTTCGGACGCTCATTATACTTTTCAGAACATTATCGGCGAATGTCCTGCACTACAGCGTTTAAAAGGTCTTGCCTTAAAGGTTGCTCAGGGAAATACCAGTGTTCTGATCACCGGGGAAAGTGGAACCGGAAAAGAATTGTTCGCCCAGTCCATCCACAATAACAGTCCACATTCAAACGGTCCTTTCGTTGCCATCAACTGTGGTGCGATTCCGAAAGATCTGATTGAAAGTGAGCTGTTCGGCTACGATTCCGGCGCTTTTACCGGGGCAAAAAAAGAAGGTCGCGCCGGTAAATTTGAGCTGGCAAACGGTGGCACAATCTTTCTGGATGAAATTGGTGATATGCCTTACGAAGTACAGGTGCGGCTGCTGCGTGTCCTTCAGGAAAAATCTGTCACACGTATCGGCGGTAAGAAATCCATTCCATTAAATGTGCGCGTCATTGCAGCGACCAATGTCAATCTGGAAGAAGCGATTGAAAATCACGTATTCCGAAGCGATCTGTATTATCGGCTGAATGTTTTTAGTCTGCATATTCCTCCGCTTCGCGAACGTGGTAATGACATTTTTCTGCTGACAGATCACTTTCTACAGAAGTATCAGAATCCGAAAAGTGAACCGATCACAAAAATTTCAGAAGAAGTTCGAACAATCTTTGCAGCATATACCTGGCCGGGCAATATCCGGGAACTGGAAAATGTAATTGAACGCTGCTGTATTCTGACCTCTAACGGAACACTGACAAAAGAAGCCCTTCCTTCCAATATGCAGCATGTCCTAGAAAACCAAAATCAGATACAGTCAGAAAATGACATGAAAACAACGGCAGCCAGTTCTGCATCACCTGTTGTTTCCGGCAATTTGCCACTAACAGACATCCCTGCTGAAAATATGTCATCGGTTCAGGATACTTTTGTATCCCCGACAGAATCCGTGATGAACACGGATCACATCACTTCAGCTATTACCGCTGAAGAATCGGAGAAATTACTGATTATCGAACATCTGAAACAATCCGGTGGAAATGTAAAAAAAGCATCCGACAGCCTTGGTATAAGCCGCCGCACGCTTTATCGTAAACTTGAAAAATATGAAATTGATCCGGCAGAAATCCGATATCTGACTCACCGATAGGATAACAAAAGCGGAACAAGCATTCATTATATCACCGAAAAATGATGTAAAAGAGAGCAGAAAAACTTACCTCTGCAGCTGACGGTCGTCTTGCCGGGAAAAGTTTCCTCTGCTCTCTTTATTTACGTTATTTTTTATCAGAAAGTCTTTCTTCTCTGTTTACCTCAACGTCTGATATAGATCTGAAGCTGCGAAAAGTCTACTTTTTCCGTATCCGTTATTCCCTGAAATGTCGTATCCAGTAAACACTCATCGATCAGATTTCCCTCTGTCTTTATATCATGTTGTTTCGCCCATTCCAGCAATTCGTCTACTGCCTTTCGTTTATATGGCATGTCGAACCGATTCATACACAAATACTCTCCTGCTGGAAGTGTCTTGATATTTTCACTATACTGCGCTATATCAATTTCTGCGTTCTCCGGCAGATAAATAAATCCACCTGCTTCTTCCAGCCAGTCCTCATTTTCCAGATTTTTTTCCGGGAAAAATGCTCCCCATCCAAGATCATCTGAAAAATCCTGCTTTCCAAGTTCTTTTCTGATATTCATAAACGTCTGATACAGTTTACTTCGTGTCATGAATGTTGTCCCCCATGGCATCATAAACAGCATTCTTTTGGGGAAATATTTGATCATTGGAATCGATACTGTATATAACTCCAGTCCTGCCCGCTCTAATGCATAAATCCGGTTGTTGATTTTTTCCACTTTACGGTTCATGCTTTCAATATCTGTCAGCATCTTCTCCCGCGATGCCTTCAATCCCTTCTTGATATTATCCAGACTTTTCTTTTTAATATTCGCCTTGATAACTTCCAGCGGAACATTATTATTCTTCAAAAAAAGAATTTCCCGCAATTCCATGATCTGACTTGTCGAATATTTCCGGTATCCATTCGTGTCAATAAATTCCGGTTTAAACAAATCAATGGAGTCATAATAAATCAAAGTCTGGCGCGACACCCCAACCGTATCTGCCAATTCTTTCACTCCCAACCATTGCCTGTCTTCCATTTAAGTACCTCCTCTTATGTTGAAAAGTTTATTTGACTTTTACCCCCCCCCAAGACCATGGACTGAAAATCGCGCATTGTATTTTCCCATGTAATCATTATAACCGTTTTTTCTCATATTTGGATTTTTTTTCGAAGTACAAAAAAAGCCGAAAATTCCCGGAATTACTCCGGGAATTTCGTGTTCCGTCATATACGGATATTTTTATGTATCTGCCATCTGATCATACAGTAAAGCGGACATTCGCAATCCGCTTTCGCTACTTGCTCATGAACGCAGTCGCTTTGCGACCTGCGTTCAGATTACAGCGTTTCCTGTAATCTTCCTGCAAATTGCACACTGCGCGGTAGACTTTTTTATCCTGTTGCAATTTTGTTACGTCTATAGTCGGAATATATTGACCAATAAGCTGATCGGCCTTTACTTCCCTAGAAGGTTTTAAGAGAATTGAGGTATATAAATAGCTTGCATCCAGAATCTTTCCCTCCGCATCAGAAGCTGCAAGAACATACATCCGCAATGCGAAAAATTTACCATTGATTCCACGAAAGACACGTGGTGCTTTTGCACCAAGCCGGTGAAGTATGTTATTCATTTTTACTACCTGAAGATATTGAAAGAATCCGGTAATCGCCCAGATTACTCCTACAACAATAATAATGTTCGAAATTGTATAAATTGATATACGTCCCATATCTTTCACCAGCCTTTTTCAAAATTCTATTTCGTGTTTTCCTGTTCTTTTCGTTTTTTTGCTTTTCCAACTCCAATCAGGCAGCTCACTGCAAAAAATGCCATAATGCACATTACACCTATCATATATACCTGAGCAACACTATCTGCCATAATATGTTCTCCTTCCTGTTATTTCTTTCTGTGTGTCAATGTGTAAATTAACTGACCGCATGCACACAGTACAAGAATTAATACGATTGTAATAATAAAAAGTTTTAAAAACATCCTGTACCTCCTGTCTAGTTCTGCTGCTCTCTCATTTTTGCTTCTGCGATCTTGTAATATCCCGGCTCGCCGTTTTTACTTACAAGATTACCGATCACGAGAATTACGATTGTCAGAATGCATGTTACATATGCATTCGGTAAAGTTACGCCGATTGCACCTGCAACAGCTGCCTGAATACCGGTAAAGGACCATAAAATGTTTGCAATCCAGGAAACTGCCAGTGCTGCGATTGCAACTTTTGAATTTCTTTTCCAGAACAGTCCAAATGCAACCAGGAAGAATACCGGAATTACCCATGAGAATACCCATCCGATCGCATCAAGAATCGTCGGTAATGCAGTTGATGTGATCATTGCACATACCGCCAGAATGACGATGAGGATTCTTGTCACATTTGTTGCCTGTTTCGGAGTTGCTTTCGGATTAATATAACCAAGATAAATATCATTTACCCAGATAGTGGACGGTGTTAAACTTGTCATTGCAAAGGTTGAAAGAATTGCTGCCAGCAATGCTGCCAGTAAAACAGCACTGATCCAGCCTGGTAACAGATCAACCAACATTGTCATAGCTGCTTCTTTTGCTCCGGCTGCCGCATATTCCGGAATCGCACGTGCTGCCAGACCAAGAATGACCGCAAACACACCGAATAAACCATTTAATGGAGCTGCCAGCCATACCGAACGACGGATCGTTTTCTCGTCCTTCGCACTCATCATCGTCTGCATCAGCATCTGGGAAATACCCTGACAGAATGTAACTGCAATAATCTGACCTACTGCAAAGGATATAAACAGGTTTGCATTTCCAAACACATTTGTCATAAATGATTCTTCACCTGTAAATGTATCCATAATAAAGTTAAAGTTTCCACCCGGCATCTTAAATGCTACTGCTACTGTCGCAATAATCAGACCAATATACATCACGGTTGCATTTACTACGTTTACAGCACCAAGCTCTTTCATTCCCGCAAAAACAACCCAGAGAATACCGATAATCGCACCTACAATAATAGAATTCTGAAGCGGCCATCCCGTCAGTGCGGTAATAACAATACCCATACCCTGACATTCCAGAACAAGTACACCCCAAACCTGTCCTGCCATCGTACAGGAAATAGCCAATGCCACTCCAGGACCATACATATCTTTTAAAAGTTCCGGTACTGTGGTGATACCAAAATGGCGAACCCACTGTCCGGTTGCAAAACAGGCTACAACAACCATTAAAACATGCGCCAGGCTGAACCAGATTGCTATTGCGCCCATTCCGTAAGACATTTCAAATACACCTGTAATATGTGCCGAACCTAAAACCGTCAACGCAATCGTCGGTGCCAGTGTAATAACTCCCATGTTACGACCTGCCAGAAGGAAGTCTTTATCATCCCCACTTACTGCTGCAGTATGGGCTTTCTTCTTTTCTACCGCCTTTAAAACTATTGAGACGATTGCTACCACTGCTATTTCATATATAATAACAGCAAGAATCAATCCAACTTTCATTTTCTACCTTCCTCTCCTTAACAAGAAAATTTTTTTAAAGAATTAGCGGACTCAGATAGAGTGCTAGAATATACACTTATGATTGATTCAAACATTGACACAGAGGAGCTACGCCAATTAATCAAATACTTTACCTGGATCCGGGATTGGATATTCTCCCTTCAGAATATTGTCACGTTGACCGGACCACCAGGCAACATTATTGTCTATCGCTTTTACAATTAAGTCCCAGTTTCCATCTGCCATATCGTAATAATATGCCAGACTGTCGTTCACTGCATCAATTTCGCAGACCTTGCCATCACGGAAGCGCCAGTATTCCACGACCCGCATTTCAACACGCATCCCTTCTCTGCGTTCGCCTTCCAGAAAGCCAGCGTATGCACCAATTGGGAATTCACCGGACCATATAAATTCCCATACTAACAAGTCCTCTGTTTCTACTGCAGATTTGTCCGTTATTTGAACATTTTTCCATCCGTTTCCATCTGCCCGGAAATAACGCGACATGGTTTCAACTGCAAATTCACCATCCATCCACCCCTGTTTTTCAACAGGATTAATCATATGGAATTCCGGCGTTCTATGCCGATAGTCTTCGGTACAACAATCCTTGAATACATCTTTATCTCCTGCAAACATTCTGTTTACCATGGCTTTTGCAAATTCCAATTTGCTTGTAGATTCTGTTGCTTTGATGACTTTTACTTCGTTCATTAAAAACCCTCCTTAATGTGTGGAATATTCCGATAAATCGTAATTGTGCTTTGGTTTAATCACAAAGGCCAAAATCATGGCAAGAGCACCACACACAATGTATAAAATTCCTCCAACAACACACTGTGTCCTTCCATCAAGTCCAAAGCTATTGAAGATAAATGGGGAAAGGAATCCACCAACGCCTATCATAAAGCTCACAATGGATATTGCCTTTGATTGATTTTTATATGGAGTCAAGCTACCATTCTTTGCATAAATACTTGGCATCAGAAACGCGGATCCGGCCCCCAGACAAATAGCACCTATAATAAAGACCCCGGTTGTAACTGCATTCGAAGCGATCAGTAACGCAACACCGCCAAGCCCCATGCCAATAAAAAGGGTGACATATTTAATCTTTTGGAATACTTTACCGAAAATCAGACCAAAAATAATGGTTCCGACATTAATGAACGCATAAATCATGCCGCTCTGAGCCGGCGTAGCAATCTGTTCACTGATAACAATCATTGCAACGTTTGTGATGAACACATAGAAGAAAATCCAATGTAATAAGGCAAAGATTGAAAACAACCAAACAGACCCGGGGACTTTGACATCCACGCTTTGATTACCCAGAACTTCCTTTTCAAATTCCATCTTGGCTTTCCGGTCAGGCTCCGGAAGGAAAATAAGAGGTATTGCGATAAACGCAAAACCGAGAAGCACTGCCCAGAAGCAATAATACCATTGAATTCCTGCAAGCCAGCCTCCAATCAGCGTAAACGCTGCCCCACCAAGGCTATTAAAGGTATCTCGCATTCCTGTCAGCGTATGCTTTTCCTTTCCATCAAAGAAATCCACAATAAGGTCAATAGACAAAATAGTACAGAACCCAACTGCAAATCCGAGTATGATTCTGAAAATCAGAATTACATAAATGTTTGTATGGAAAACTGCAGGTCCTAAACCTCCAACCAGCAACAACACTGCACTCAGCCATAGAATCGATCTTTTCCGCACATGAGTGATGAGTGGCGTATAGAAAAATGGAACCACAGACATGATTAACGGTGGAACCGTTGAAATCATGCTTACGACAGTATAACTTGCGTCCGGAAATATACTCGCAATGGTTCCAAGTGCGGACGTCGCAGAGCCCATAACATTATTAAGCATTGCTACACAAAGTATTGCCAACTTAAGTGTCGCGTTGTTTTTTCTTGTTCTTTCATGTACTTGCATCTTTTTTCTCCTTTAAAAACTATAGTACCTATATGTCTCTTTTCACATCGATCCTCCTGTTTACAATGAACAGAAAAACCGCTGTTGCTACGAATAATATGGCTGTTAACCACATTTGCCCTCTTGCATCCAATCCGATATTATTGAAGATGTACGGCGAAATGAAGCTGCCGATTCCCAGAAACAGATAGGAAACAGAAACGGCTTTTGTTGCTCCTTCATAACGAACCAAACTGGTATTACGTTCCATAATTCCCGGAGTTACAATTCCACTACTGAAACCCAATAGAAACATTGCAACAATAAAACTCCCGATAGAACGCGCCATGAACGCAGTAAACATTGAAACCGCCGCCACCATCATTGCTAGTGGAAGAATGATATATCCCATTTTTTCGAGCAATTTCCCGAAAAAGGCAGAACTGATTACTGTACCCAGCGTCATAAAGGAGAAAATCAATCCTACCTGTGATTGCGCTGCGATTCCCTCAGTGATTAACACCGTTGATGCATTGGTAATAATTACATAAGCAAACAGCCAGAATAAGCACAGAAAGAATCCGGTAATCCAAACAGAAAAAGGAGTTTTGACCTTTTGGTGCGTTATATTTTGGTTTTCTACCTTCCGGTTCGCCAATTTTTTCTCTCGCATCGGTTCCGGTAAAAAAATAACTGGAAAAAGAAGAAAGATGACTGCTACGAGATAGGCAAAAAAGCAATAACTCCAATGATAGCTTGCTAAATATCCTCCTAATGTCTGGAACAGAATCCCACCAAATCCAGTAAAAGTAGAAGACCATCCAACCATTTTGGCACGTTCGTTTCCTTCAAAAAAGTCTACAATCAAGTCGATGCACAGCGGCATAAAGATCCCGCAAGCGACTCCAACCAGTAATCTGAGGAGCAAAATGATAAAAATATTAGAATTGATAAAGGCCGGACCAACACCTCCAACCAAGAACAGCACAGCTGTAATGATTAGTATCCAACGTTTTTTAAACAGCTGAACCAACTTGGGATAAAAGATTGGCATAATAGCCAACATAAGCGCAGGCAAAGTTACTATCATGCTAATCAATTGATACCCGGCATTCGGGAAAGCCTCGGAAATGGACTGCAATGCAGGTGTCGCTGCTCCCATTCCATTATCCTGCAAAGCAATCAGCAGAATCAGTATCTTTAGTACATTTCTGTTAATACCTTTTGTGTACAAAGCCATACCTCCTTCTACATTTTTTCGTGTTGTTGATTCCTTGAAGTGTCTGTAGGACACAGACATGTTTACTTTATACATAGTATATCATGTTAAAAAAAACGGCAGACTAGTCATAATTTATAGATTTGTCTGCCGCCTTTTTAATACCTATGTTTGTTTGTAAAAACTGTTACCTAACGGCAAGGGCTTAATGATAAAGCAAAACGTACGCACTGTTTGCTTACATTTTCAATCTCCCATTTTGCTCCCATTGGAATAACAACAGCATCTTCCTGTCTGTTCATTTCCAGTTTTTCACCATCAACAGTTGCTACACACTGACCATTGTACATATATGCGATCACGTCAGATTTCGGAGTATCCAATGTCAGTTTTGCACCCGGATATACATCAACAATATGGAATTCCTGTGTCGGAGAACCTGTTATTTCTTCATCTGCCAGTGTAAAGAAAGTTACGCCTTCTTTTTCTGTTACTTTTGCATCATTTACGTTCTTGATATACGGCTCAGACTGTTTAAATCCTCTTGGACAGAGTGTAACAAGGAATTTCAGATTTGCTGTTCCGTCCGGATACATCTCATGGTCATAATTACCTGGTGTCCACATGATATCGCCTGCTTTGTAAGCATAACGTTTTCCGTTCATCATGGAATATCCTTCACCTTCCAGAATGTAGAAAATGTGATCTGCCGGACCGTGGTTTGCGATTAATGCAGCTCCGCCATATGTAATCTCACAGGTTGAAAAATACTGATATGTCCACTCTGTTCCTGCCGGATCATAGCCCATCTTTGCCGCATTTGCAAACGGTCTGGAATGTGCGCCTACGTGCTGAACCGGTGCCATATCTCTCATATCATAAAAATTCTGTACATATGCTTTAAAGCTCATAATAATATCCCCCATATCATCTTAATCTTTTTATTCAATATTTCCTGTTTTGTTTATCTGTTACCTGTTATCTCTTATATCCACATGCATCTTCCAGAACCTGTGTCAGAATAGAGAAATCTTTCTCTGCTCTGCCTGTTGCAGAAGCTGCCTGAAGCTGCTGTCTTGTGATTGCTGTAGCAGGCATGGATACGCCATACTGTTTTGCTGCATCAAACGCAAGATCCAGATCTTTCATCATCAGTTTTACAGTAAATGCCGGTGCATATTCGCCCTCTGCGATTAATTTTGCTTTGTATCCGCAAAGTGGTGAACCTGCTGCAGAACCTGCAATAACTTCACAGACCTGAGCAACATCCAGTCCTGCTTTTTCGGATAATACAACTGCTTCTGCTTCAATCTGCATGGTAGATGCGATCATTGTATTGATTGCAAGTTTCAATACAACAGCCTGCTCTGCATCGCCAAGATAGAACTGGTTTTTGCCAAGAATTTCAAAATAAGGAAGCACAATATCATAAGTATCCTTATCGCCGGAAGCAAGAATACCAAGTGTTCCGTTCTGTGCCAGCATAGTACTTCCTGTAACCGGTCCACGGATCAGTTTACATCCTGCGCCTTCTACTGCAGCATTCAGTTCCTCGGACTCAGCCGGAGCAACAGTACTCATGTTGATCACGATTTTTCCTGCTGTCAATCCTGCAACTACACCATCCTCGCCCTGTGTTACGGATTTTAATGTAGGCCCGTCAGAAACACAGATGAAAATAATATCGCAATTTTCGCCGATTTCCTTTGGTGTTGCCGCAAGTTTGGCACCTTTTGCTACCAGTTCATCTGCCTTGGATGCAGTACGATTCCATACTGTAAGATCCTTTCCTGCATCAAGCAGACGATTGCTCATTGGCTTACCCATGTTTCCAAGTCCAATGTAACCTAATTTTGCCATTTTTTTATCCTCCTTTTTATATGAAGGAACTGTTATACCTTTTTCTGATTCCCCCTGATATAACAGTCCCTGCGAATCATTGAAACGTTTTGTTTTACGGGAACATACAGCCTGCAAAACCACAGGATACGATCTCGTCAGATGGGAAGTGTGTGATCACTTCGTGTCCGGTTTCTGTAACAACGATTTCTTCCTCGATTCTTGCGGAACCGGTACCGTCTTCTGACGGGCACCAGGTCTCAATTGCAAATGTCATACCCGGTTTGAACTCTAATGGATTATCCAGTGAGAACAGACGGGAAATTGCCGGATTCTCCCAAAGTCCAAGTCCGATGCCATGTGCAAACTGAAGCAGGAATGCCTCTTTTTCATCGTTAAATCCAAGTTCCTGTGCGGATGGCCATACTTTTGCAACATCTGCTGTCGTAGCTCCCGGTTTGATCTGGTCAATACCGTCACGAATCCATTTCAGTGCTTTTGCATACGCTTCTTCCTGTGCTTTTGTCGGTCTTCCACAGGAGAATGTACGGTAATAGCAGGTATGATATCCGTTATATACATTTCCTACATCAAAGTAAACCAGCTCACCCGGTCGGATCATACGATTGGATGTTGTATGGCTGTGTGGATTTCCACGCTGACCGGAAATACAGTTTACAAACTCTACAGACTCAGCTCCCCATTTAAATAGCTGATGCTGGATCAGTGCTGCCATCTCATTCTCGGTTGCACCCGGACGAAGGTTTTTCGCAACATCCCAGTATGCAGCATCAACCATTGCTGCTGAGCATTTCAATAACTGAATCTCGTCATCTGTCTTAATCATTCTCGCATTGACCATAACAGCCTGACCATCACCAATCTTGACACCTGCTCTTTCCAGCTCCTGATATAATGGAATATCCACAATATCAATTCCAAGCGGCTGATCAAAAACATCATGTTTTTTCAGGTAGCTGATAATTTCTTCTACTTCCTGCTGTACCATACCGACAGAAGCCGGAATGGAACCTCTCATAGAACCAACTGCAGGCATGATGTTTTCCGGACGAATCCATGAAACACGCTGTCTCTTGGACGGGCAGGCCGGATCAAACAGAATCGGCTGATCATATCCGTCAATCAACAAACAATGACGGTTCATTTTATTTCTGTTCCACTCGCCTACATGTGTACCTGTAATGTAGCGGATATTGTCAAAATCATAGCAGAGCAATGCTCCAAATTCTGACTCATGTAAAAATTTCTTTGCTCTTTCGAGTCTCTCTGAGTGAAGTCGCTCAAAGTTAATATTATCCTCGAAATCAACCCCGTTAAATCCTGATCTTGGCATAACTTTTTCTCCTCCTAATTTAATTTTCGGTTATGTGTTCTTCATGGCTTTATCCTATCCCCCCATCCTGCTATAAGGTCAATCACAAAGTCTCCACAAAAATAAACATATTTTTGCACAGTTAATCTTGTCTATTTCTTTGTTTTTTATACACATTGCACAATTTTATGTTTTTTAAGCTATAACATCATGCAACGCCAAACCTTATAGTCGACTATAGAGTTGTGATAACTAACTGTATTTCCAAACAAAAGAGAGCATCCAACAGCTTACACACGCCGTCAGATGCTCTCTTTTCCATGTTCAGACTGATTCTCTGCTCTATTTTTGTTTTATAAGTATAATCCTAATTTCTCTGCATTTTTATAATACAGTTTCTCTTTTTCTTCTTCTGTCATCGGACAGTTTTCCAGATATCCCACACATTCTTCCATATGCTCAAATGGATAATCTGTTCCCAGCATAATACTGTCAATGCCAATTGCAGCTCGTGTACACTCAAATGCCGGTATGGATGTATTTCCTGAAGTCGTCACAAAAATATTCTTTCCCCAATAAGCTCCCATCTGTTCCTTATTTTTTTGTTTTGGATTCGGCAGCCAGCTAAAACGATTCTCCATTCGTTCCATCAAGAATGGAAGTGCTTCTCCAAAATGTCCCAATACGACTTTCAGATCAGGGATCTCATCAAAAATTCCAGACAGGATCATGCGTACAATACTTCCCATTGTATCAATCGTAAACCCAAGTCCCGGTGCCGCCATTGCATAACCATATTCGTTAAACTTTGGCTGATGTGATACAGTCGGATGTAAATATGCAAAAATTCCAAGATCTGCAACTTTTTTCCAGACCGGCCAGAATTTTTTCTGATCCGGATCAATACCTGCACCATAATTGGAATGCGTCTGCCACATTACAAATCCATAGTCTTTCACACAATGTTCCAGTTCTTCCACTGCCGCATCTACATCCAGTATCGGTAAGATGGCTGATCCCAGAAACCGTCCCGGAAATTCCTGCATCACTTTATATAAAGCATCATTTGCCTTTTTGCAGGCAATGCGGCTTTCTTCCGGCGGCAATGCCTCAATACCCGGTGCCAGAGAAATGACTGCTTTTTCAATTCCAAGTTCATCCATTATCTTTAATCTGATATTTGCAAAATCCAGCAGATTTTCATAAAATTTATCCTGACACATCGCGATTCCTTCCAGCCAGTGAATCGTATTTGTTTCCTTATCCCAGTATGGATAATCTCCTTTTGCCCTGGACTGTAATGCCTCCACGGAACTAATGTCATAAAAATGGTTCTCCAGATCAATCTTCTTTATCATCTTATTCTTCTCCTTTTTCCTACTGCTTATTTTTTATTTCCTGCATTGCAGATAAATCCTGCGATCAGATAGATGGCAGGTACGATCATTACCAGTGCCATATACTGAACTTCTGCTATTTCATAGATAAATGTCATCTTCCACACTCCTTCTACTGTTCATCGTAATCTTTGATAAACACTCCGGCAATTGTTGCTGCAACTGCCAAAATGACACATACTCCAATTCCTTTTAACATAAACGCTGCAAACCAACTCATATTTACGCCTCCAATTCCATAATTTGCATGCATACTTATCTGATTCCATGTTCTTCCTTCCAGAGTATCATGTATCCTCGCTCACCTTTTGTTACTGCATAGGAGATCACTCCTACTACAATACAAACAATCAAAACAATATAAATCAGTGGCAGAGTAATGCCAAGTACAGATGGTAACGGTGTAAATGTATAAAGCAAAATTACGATCCACGAAACGCCCATCGTCGCTGCTGCACCAACCCGGCTCTGTTTCCAGAACAGACCAAACACCAATGTGAAAAATAACGGGGTAATCCATGCAAAGGACCAGTTTGCGCTGTTAATGATATTCGGAAGTTTGGAAGCAATTGCCATTGCAACAACACCGGTAATAACAATCATAATGCGTACAACCATTGTTTTCTGTTTTTCTGATGCGTCCCGATGTTTCAGAATATAAATATTATTTAAAAATATGGATCCAAGTGCCATGGTAGTGATTGCAAAAGTAGAAAGAATCGCTCCTAAAAATGCTGCCAGTAACAGACATACTACCCACCCAGGCATCATCTGTATAATAACCTGTGTACCAATTGCCTGTCCTGTCGCTTTCACACCTTCCGGAAGTGACAGATTTCCTGTTTCTACCATATATTTTCCTGCCAGTCCCATTGTCATGGTAATCAGTCCGAAAATACCATTTACCGGTGCTGATACAAGAACGGCCCGCTTAATATCTTTTTCACTTCTTGCAGCAATTGCAGACTGCACACCCATCTGTGAAACGGATTGTGCACAAAGCAATGCCAGAATATTATTTAGCGCAAATGAGAAAAATACTCCAGGTGCGCCAAAGAAATTTAACATATGCTCCTGACCGCTGCTCATAAAATATGCTTCAAAATCGCTCCAGCCATTTCCCGGAAGTACATGTCCTAAAATAATTGCTGCTGCGATCAGACCAACATACATTACGATTACATTCACAACATTGACCATACCGACTTCTTTCATTCCTGCTATGATCACATAAAAAATTCCAATGATTCCACCGATGATCGCTCCCATTGCAACAGATACCTTACCGGCAGATAATGCATTAAACACAGTTCCAAGCCCCTGCGTTTCGATCGTAAGAATAACAAATGTCTGAAGTGCTATTACCGCACACACAAATAACCGGATTTTCTGACCATACATTTTTCCAAATAATTCCGGCATGGTGGCAACTTTCAGTCTTCGTACCCATCGCCCGGTTCCAAGCGATATCATGATCAGTGGAAATATCGTTGCTATGGAAAACCATGCTACAACCGCCCCAAGATTAATCGCCTGCTGCATGATACCAAAAATTTTTACAGTACCCAGTAATGACAATGCCAGTGATGCCCCTACCACAGGCCATGTCATACTCTGTCCCCCTGTTGAGAAATCGTCTCCGGCCGCAGCCTGTCCGCCCTTATTCTTTCGCTCTTTCATCTTAAGGTATAGCGCACAGCCTCCGATTGATACGATTTCATACAAAATTACTACCGCTATGATTACCGAAGTGTTCATATCCTGTTTTCCTCCTTTCCAAGTCCCATACAGTCATTACATTTCCTTCCTCCTCTCTGTTTTTATATTCTTATTTATGCAACTTACATGCCAGTTTCTATTTTTACTTTTTGACTGGGTATTGCGCACGCTTTTTCTTTTTTGTGTCATTTTGTGCCATTTTGTGCCATTTCGCGACTGCCTGACACATATTTTTCCCAATTATGACACATTTTGGCACACTCTTTCTGGCATATTTCTTGCAATGAACTATACTGACACTTATTTTCCATCCACAACAGAAGGAAGGGTATTTATATGTTATCTGAAAAGTATGAAAAATATATCATTTACGATCAACCGCTGCCGGAAGCAGACAAGGATATTTCCCCTCAGGTACTTGAAAGCTGGAAACGGTCAAAAAATTTCCAGCTTCCCTGGCAAAAACTGAAAGAATATCACTTATCGTCCCAGGTTCTGCAGGATATTCTTTCCAAAAACCAGTTTTTGCTTGAAACAGGTCATTCCTATATGACTACCTTATATCAGTATTTGAAAAATACCGGGATTCTGCTTTCCCTGACAGATGCACAGGGAACAATCATTGATTTTATCGGCGATAATATCACTCTGTCAGATATTACAGAACATACGAATCTGTATCTTGGTGCCATGCGCGATGAAAAACATGCCGGAACTACGGGGATCGGGCTTTGTCTTGTCACCCAATCTCCAACACAGATTCAGGGCGCGGAACATTATTGCCAGACCTTTCATCATTATATCGGAACCGCTGCACCAATCCGCGATCGCAACGGTCAAATTATTGGTGTTCTCGGTTCCGTTGCCCCCATTGAACAGGCCAACCAGAATTACATTCTGGCCATGATCTGTTCCGCTGCTGACAGCATCAGTAAAGAATTATCTATGGAGCAGAGCCTCAATCATGTCCGTAAAGTCAAAAATCAGCTCTCCGCCACCATAGAAGCAATTCCTAGCGGGATCCTGTTTACAGACACTCTCGGTGTCATTTTACAGCACAATCGGATTGCCTCACAATTGCTTGAATCCTATCAGAATCTCAAAGGCGAAAAAATAGATCAGCTTATTTTTCCAAAGGCTTCCGGGCAAAAAATAACGGATCTGACACAAAATATACATAATGTCGAATATAATATTATCGGATACTCCAAGCGTAAGAAATCCATTTCCATATCAACGTCCTTTGTATATGATCTGCACCACAAGGCAATCGGAAAAATCATTTTATTGGATGAAACAAACAAACTGCATCAGCTGGCCGGAAAACTCAGCGGACTACATGCCACTTACACCTTTGATTCTATCATAGGTTCTTCCCCGGAACTGTCAGCCGCAATCACCCTTGCGCGCACTGCTGCGGATTCATCCTCAAACGTTCTGATTCTGGGGGAAAGTGGAACCGGCAAAGAACTGTTCGCTCAGGCAATACACAATGCCAGCAATCGTGCAGATTTTCCTTTTGTAGCCATTAACTGTGGCTCTTTACCCAAAGAACTAATTGAAAGCGAGCTGTTCGGTTATGTTCCAGGAGCCTTCACCGGTGCTTCCAAAAATGGTCAGCCCGGAAAATTTGAACTGGCTAATGGCGGAACTATCTTTCTTGACGAAATTGGCGATATGCCACTTGCACTGCAGGTATCTCTGTTACGTGTCCTGCAGACAAAAACAATTACACGCTTAGGAGACACACACGAAAGAAAAATTGATGTACGGGTTATCACTGCCACCAATGTTAACCTGATGGAAGCTGTTCATAACCAGACATTTCGAAGTGATCTTTACTACCGGTTAAATGTTCTTTCCATCGAAGTTCCTCCTCTGCGCGAGCGAAAAACAGATATTCCCGATCTAATTCATCACTTTATTGCAGAAAAAAGCCGGAATCTTGAGAAAAACGTCACAAAAGTCAGTCCTCCTGCTATCGAAGCACTATGCAGTTATACATGGCCCGGAAATATCAGGGAACTGGAAAACATCATTGAGCGTGCTGTAAACCTGGCAGACCAGGATTTTATTACACCGGAGCACCTCCCCCGTCAGATTTTTGAAGATCTGTCAAACACTTCATCCAACAACTGTAAGGATTCCAATGAAAAACCGGAATCTTCGGTCCTGACTTATCCTGCACAGAGCAACCTTGACTTATTTCTACAGGAACTGATTCAGGTTCTTCATGATGAGAAGGGAAATATTTCACAGGCAGCTAAACATTTTAATATCTCCAAACGGACACTTTATCGGAAAATAAATAAATATCAGATTAATTTGAAAGATTTTCGTTTTTGAACATTGGCTTCCCGGAAAGTTATGTTAAAGGGAGCAGAAAAACTTACCTTTGCAGCTAACAATCGCTTGCCAAGGAAAGTTTTTCCGCTCCCTTATCTCTGTTATGATACCAATATCTATCATTTTATTTTAAGATTTTGTAAAACGAAAAAAAATGCACATCGTATGGCACGTAGTGCAGGGTGACGTAAAAAATTTACGATATTCACTGTGTAACTTAAGAACTCCGGCAATTTTTTCTCAAGGAGCGATTGTTAGCGACTGAGACAAAATTGCCGGAGTTCTTATTAAAACCTAATATAGTAAATTTTTAAGTCACCCTAAAACAAGAAACTATTGTTCACGTTCCCGTAGTTTTTCGATCAACGTAAACACCTCCGGATGCCGTTCTCTCAAATGTTCATCCAGCACATGTCTCCGCTCCCGGAAGCGCTCTGCCAGTTCCGGATGTTCCTTTGCGATCCGTTCATGGATTTCCTGACGGTGCTGCTCAATGCGCAATGCCAGCGTCTGCTCGTCTTTTCCGGAAATATTAACGATTTCTTTTAAGTGTTCTTCCAGATGCTCCAGCCACTCATCCATATCCCATTCATCCATATGAGACCAGCTTCCGTGTAATAATTCTTCCACATCTTTTGTTTCTTTCAGGTGCTCGATCTGCCGTATGATCTGGCGCTCCATCTCTGCTTCTGCATCAGCACCAAAAGCCCATACAAATTCCTGCACGCGGTTGTCCGCACGCTTACGCGATGCACTGCGCTCGATATTTTCCACACCGCCTTCCAGCGGATATGGACGATTATAACCGATATCTTTCAACGCAATATGTATCGTCCGGCGGACATTTCCGTTTTCGATCAAATGTCCCAGACCTAATTTTCGCATCTGGGTATTCAATCCGGAAATATGCTCTGTAACGTAAAAACGGATTCCTTTTTCCTTCAGTGATTCACTCAGCAGATTCAGGCGGTCTGCTGCCGTAATATCCATGCTTCCGATACCGCTGGCATCCAGAATCACCGCTTTTGTATCTTCTTTCAGCGCTGCCTCAATTTCCCGCTGCAATACGGAAATATTTGCAAAAAACAGGTTGCTGCTGAAACGGTAAATGATTACACCGGATATCGGATGGATCTGCTGTCCTTCTTTCAGATCCCGAAAATGCTTATGACCTGGTTGAATTCCAAGGAAGCAGGTTGCCGGTTTTGCTGTTCGGATGATCATTTCCGTAAAAGATAAAATAATGCCGATCAGTACGCCGTTGATGGTTCCAAGGAATAACACACCGAAAAATGCCCCCAGAAAAATAAAACATTCTGTCCGGCTGACTTTCCAGAGTCGTGGTATCAATTCAAATTCTGTTGCGCCAAGCAGTGCAGAGATCACGATTGCGGTTAAAACCGGAATTGGAAGATAGCCGATAAATCCAGTACAAAACAGCAGCAGAATGATCATGGAACCACCTGCTACCAGCCCAGTCAACTGTGTTTTTGCCTGATACTGTTCACCCATGGCGGTTCTCGATACGGAACCATTGATCGGGCAACATCCGGTAAAGGCTGCCGCAAAGTTTCCAAGGGAAAATGCCAGGATTTCCTGATTATCATTGATCTGATATCTGTTTTTCTGTGCAAAGCTGTTTTCCGCCAGCAACGTTTCCGCCATGATCACGACTGCCACCGACAAACTGATGGTAACTGCTTCTTTTAATGGAACTGCTGAAAAATTCGGCAGACTCCATTTCGGAAGTCCCGGATCAACTGCTGCCAGTGTTTGAATTCCCCAGTCGCGCAATGGAAGTACCGCTGTCAATACCGCTCCAGCTGCCATAAGCACAACTGCCATCGGGAATTTCGGCATAATTTTTTTCGATAGTAATAAAATGGCAAGGGCAATCACGCCAAGGATAACGGATGGAACACTGATCGTTTTTGCTGTTTCTGCAATATGCTCTGCCAGTTCCAGAAATTCTCCGACACCTGCCGTTCCGCCCATCAGTTTCGGTACCTGCATTAGAATGATCGTGGTACAGATACCTGTGATAAATCCGCCCATGACTGGTGCAGAGATATAATTGACCAGTTTTCCGGCTTTTAATAAAGAAAATATCAGCAGCCACAATGCCACGAAAAAGGTCAGCATCGGAACTGCCACCAGTGCTTCTGTCGAACCGGCTGTGATATTCAATCCTGCCAACGCCGATCCAATCAGTGCCGCCGGAGCCGCATCCACCCCAAAGATAAACTGCGGTGATGTAGAAAACAGTGCAAAGATCAAAATTGGAAAGACGGATCCATATAGTCCGTACACTGCAGGTAAGCCCGCAATCTGTGCATATCCCATGGAAATCGGGATGGAAACTGCCATAATGATCAGTCCTGCCAGAATGTCCTTTCCAAGATTTTTCTTATCATAATTTCGAAGTGTATGTGCAAATTTCATAAGTCATCCTACCGATTTCTGCCATAAAAATACGTTGCAAAAAATATCACCGATGCAATGATCACGATCATTGGACCAGTAGCTACATTTGTATAATAAGAAATAAACAATCCTACAATTCCAGAAAACATTGAGAACAAAATCGAAAAGAAATGGTACTCTCTCAGATTTTCTGAAATATTCCGGCTGGATGCCGCTGGCAGGATCAGCAGCGCATTGATGATCAGAATACCAACCCATTTAATGGACAGCATTACCATCAAAGCAATAAATACGGAAAACAGATTTTCAATCAACCGAATCCGAATATGTTTACTTTTTGCCAGTGTCCGGTGCAGACTGATTGCCTGTAGACGGTTATAGCACACGATCCAGAATACAATGGTGGCAAGAAATATCAAAAACAGATACACGATCTCCCTGCGTGTAATACTCAAAATATCGCCCACTAACAGACTGGAATATTTACTGAAGTTTCCGCCACGGGACAAGATTGCCAGACCAATGGCGATACAGCAGGAAGAAAACACGGAAATGATCGTATCCGTGGATGCTGTACTCTTGCTTTTGATCCAGTTTAACAATAACGCAAAGGCAATACCGAAGATCACCATGGACAGATTCGTATCCGGGATTCCAAATACTACTCCGACCGCAATTCCCGTCAAAGCTGAATGTCCCAGCGCATCAGAGAAAAACGCCATCTTATTGTTGACGATCATTGTTCCCAATATACCAAACAACGGTGTAATGATCAGTACCGCAATAAATGCACTGACCATAAAGTCATACTGAAATAAGGAGGTAATTCCACTCATTTACTCTTCCTCCTTCCATAAACCATGGCTGTGTTTCGGCATGGTGATCTCTTTTTTCTGCTGTTCTTTCACCTGACGGCTCGGTTTGTAGTTTTCCAGATCAAATCTGCCAAACACCTGTCGAAATTCTTCGCTCTCGTACACCTGACGCACGGTTCCCTGTTTTTTCACGGTTCCATCAATCAGAATAACCTGATCTGCGTACTGTGCCACATAATCCAGGTCATGTGAAATCAGAATGATGGCCAGGTCATAGTGTTTCTTCAGCTCAGAAATCGTGTGATAAAACAGATCCATACCATTTTGGTCGATACCGGAAACCGGCTCATCCAGAAGGAGCAGGTTCGGCTCATCCATAACCGCCATGGACAGCAGTACACGCTGCAATTCACCGCCGGACAGATTACACACCTGTTTATCGATCAGATCTTCCGCCTTAAAAATCGCCAGATGTTCTTTTATTTTCGCATATACTTTTTTACTTTTTTTCCAGAAAACCGGGTAACGGCTCTGATAACTTGCGATCATATCATACACACTGATCGGTGTCTTTTTTTCGACATTCAGCGACTGTGGCACATAACCAATCTTCATTTTCTGCATATGACCATTTTCACTGTCTTTGAACTCAATCGTTCCGCTGTGCGGAATATCGCCAAGGATTGCCTTGATCAGCGTGGATTTTCCAGCACCGTTTTTTCCAATAACGGCTGCCAGGGTTCCACAGTGGATATGCAGATTTACATGCTGCAAAATCGTCTGCTCACCGATAGTAACACCGATATCCTGTATTTTAATACAATGCAGACCACAGGGCTGTATAATTTTTTTCATCATTGGAATGCCTCTTTTAATTGTTCAATATTGCTTCTCATGCCTTCCAGATAACTGTCTGCTGAATAGTCCCCCCGTGTTAGGGTATCCAGATAAACGACTTTTACGCCACTTTGTTTCGCTACCATTTCCCCCATATCAGTGCCATACAGTTCTTCTGCCAGCACAACGGAAACATGATTATCCTCGATGGCATGCAGAATGTCAGCCACTTCGCCTGCACTGACCTGGCGTTCCTCATCCAGGTTCATCTCACCCGCCAGCTGCAGTCCGTATTCCTGCACGATATATTCATATGCTTCATGAAAAACCACCACCGGCTGTGATGCTATCTGTGACGCAAGTTCTGCCGCCTCCTGCTGCAATTCCTGCACTTTTCCCTGATAGGTCTGTGCATTTTTGGCATACTGCTCCGCATGGGCACTGTCAGCTTCGGAAAGTCCGTTACAAATGTTCTGTACCTGAATCTGATAATCCGCTAAGTTCATCCATACATGCGCATTTTCATCTCCATGAGAATGCTCGGAATGGTCATGATCATCATGGTCAGCATCCTCATTATGAGAATCAGAATCTACATGTAAATCAGCTTCGTCACTATGAGCATCTGTACCTGTATTTATATCTGTGTGTACATCTGTTTCTTCACTATGAGCATCTGTTTCTGTATGTCCATCTGCATCTTCACTATGGTCATCATTTTCTACATGTGCATCTTCATTTTCATGCAAATGCTCCTCTGAATCAGCATCCGTATTGGAACTTAAATCGTTATGAGATTCCCCTGTTCCTTCTGCGGACTCAAGTAAATCAATGCCATCACAAGCCTGAACAATCTTCAGATCCGGATAGGACTCTGCCACATCGGATAAAAAGCTCTCGATGCCACCGCCATTTACGATAAACACATCTGCTTTGGACAACAGTTTCATATCCGCCGCCGTGAGCTGATAATCATGCAGACAGCCGGTTTGTGGTTCGCTCAAATTTTCCAGCGTCACACCTTCCACATCACCAATGACATTTTCTGCTGCAACGTACATTGGATAAAAAGATGTCACCACCAGCAGATCTTCGTCTTTCGCCTGTTCCTTCTTCTGCTCCGCCCTGACATAAGCCATGGTCAACACACTTCCAACAAACAGGATCATCGCCAGCAAAACTGCCGTAAATACATATTTATTCTTCATCTGTCTCTCCTGAAGATGCTAAAATCTGGTCCACCAGATCCCAGATTTCCTCTCTTCCCTGCTTTGTCTCAGCCGAAAATGGAATCAGGATGGCTCCTTTTTCTGTGTTCAGTCCCAGACGGATCACTTTTAACTGTTTCTGCAGCTGGCTGCGTTTGATCTTATCCGCCTTTGTGGCAATGATGATCGGGTGGAATCCCTGGTATACCATCCACTCGTACATCATTTTGTCATTTGCGGAAGGCTCATGACGGATATCCACCAGCAAAAATACAGCTCGCAGCTGTTCGGAACTGTTCAGATAATTCTCGATCATGGTGCCCCATTTTTCTTTTTCCTTCTGAGATACTTTTGCAAAACCATATCCCGGAAGATCAGTCAGATACAGTTCGTCATTGACATTGTAAAAATTAATGGTCTGTGTCTTACCCGGCTGACCGGAAGTACGCGCCAGTGCCTTGCGGTTCATCAATGCATTGATCAGGGATGATTTTCCCACGTTTGATTTTCCTGCAAAGGCAATTTCCGGCTTCGTATTTTTCGGTAATTTGCTGGTATAACCACATACCGTTTCCAGTGAAACATTTTTAATAATCATTGTTTTCTCCATTCATTGCTATTTTCAGCACATCTTCCATTTTTTTCACGTAACAAATCTGCAGACCTTCTTTGATTTCCTCTGAAATCTCTGCCACGTCCGCTTCATTCTGCGCCGGAACACATACGGTACGGATTCCGGCTACTTTCGCTGCCAGCAGTTTTTCCTTCAAGCCACCAATTGGCAGTACACGACCACGCAGTGTAATTTCTCCGGTCATCGCCACATCCGCACGCACCGGTTTCTTTATGATGGCAGACAGCATTGCCGTTGCCATGGTAATACCGGCAGACGGACCGTCTTTTGGTACCGCTCCTTCCGGAATATGAATGTGAATATCATGTTTTGCAAAAAACTCTTCCGGAATGTCATACTGCTCGCCTACAGAACGGATATAACTGATACCCGCCTGTGCAGACTCTTTCATCACATCGCCAAGCTGACCGGTCAGTTTAAATTCACCTTTTCCCGGCATTACATTTACTTCGATCTGAAGAGTATCTCCGCCCACACTGGTCCATGCCAGTCCGCGCACAATACCGATTTCATCCTGATCGTTGATGCGATCCACATGGAAACGCTCTTTTCCAAGATAGTTCTCCAACTGATCCTTTTCTACATGCACTGCGGTACAGTTTCCTTCATAAATTTCTCTGGCTGCTTTTCTGCAGATCTCACCCAGTTTTCGCTCCAGATTACGCACACCAGCTTCTCTGGTGTATCCGCTGATAACCTGATGCATCGCCTCATCAGTAATCGTAAGCTGCTCTGTCGACAGACCGTTTTTCTCTTTCTGTTTTTCCAGCAGATGTTCTTTTGCGATATGCATTTTCTCATTTTCGGTATAACTGGACACTTCAATCAGTTCCATACGATCCAGCAACGGACGCGGAATCGTATGTACATCGTTGGCTGTCGCAATAAACAGCACTTCGGATAAATCCACTGGCATATCTACATAATGATCGATAAACTTGGAATTTTGCTCAGAATCCAGTACTTCAAGCATGGCAGAAGACGGATCGCCCTTGTAATCGCTGCTCATTTTATCGATCTCATCCAGCAGCATCAGCGGATTTTTCACGCCCGCCTGACGGATTCCCTGAATCAGTCGTCCCGGCATGGCACCTACATAAGTACGGCGGTGTCCGCGGATTTCCGCTTCATCTTTCACGCCGCCCAGACAAATGCGTACATATTTTTTATCCAGTGCGCGGGCAACGGAACGGGCAATACTTGTTTTTCCGGTTCCAGGAGGTCCCACCAGACAGATGATCGGGCTCTCACCGCTCTTGGTCAGTCCACGAACTGCCAGAAATTCCAACACACGCTCTTTTACTTTTTCCAGACCATAATGATCATCATTCAAAATTTGCTCTGCATTTTTCAGATCGGTATTATCCTCTGATTTTTTATTCCATGGAAGATCCAGTAACGTCTCGATATAACCGCGCACAACGCTGCCCTCGGACGGACTGTTTGCCACATTTTTAAAACGGGCAATTTCTTTTCGAATCCGTTCTTTGACAGACTCATCTGCTTCCAGTTTTTCCAGAGCTTCCTCAAACTGCTTGATATCGGAGGTGGTATTATCCTCTCCAAGTTCCTCCCGGATGACTTTCATTTCTTCCCGAAGAATGTACTCTTTCTGATTTTTATCTACCCGCTCTTTGACTTTTTCCTGCAGTTCATTTTTGATCTGCATGATGTTTGTCTCATACAGCAGAATCTGCATCAATGCTTCGTACTGCTCTGTCACGGATTCTGTCTCTAATAATTTCTGCCGTTTTTCAAAACTGATCGGCAGATTTCCGGCTACGATCCGGATAAAGCTATGCAGTTCATTTAATCCATCTGCCTGCTTTTTCAATTCTTTCCCGATTTTCGGATTGGAAGCACAATATTTCAGCAATTCTTCCTGCAATGCACGCAGCATTGCTTCCTCTACTTCCGGTGCAAGCACTTCTTTTTCTTCGCTTTCCTCTGCCAGCACAACCTGTGCTTTCAGTAATTCATCATTGTCTATAAAATAAGCCAGCTCGGCTTTTTCTTTCGCCTCAACGATTACCCGCACGACATGATTCTGCATTTTGACGATCTGTTTGATCTCTGCAATGACACCGATTGCATACACATCATCCTGTGTCGCATGCTCGGTCTGCATATCTTTCTGTGTTACCAGAAAAATGCAGTTGTCTCCGTTCATTGCCTCTTCCACTGCATGAATGGATTTCCGGGCACTGATATCAAAATGGGATACCACCCCCGGCAGCAATACAGAACCACGCAGGATCACGGCTGGTAATTCTTTCAAAATTTCACCCATGTTATTCCTCTCTCTATTTCCAGACTTTCCCAAAAGTCTTTGTTACATTCCAAGCATTTTCCTATCTCGCACATCTCTTTTCTTTCAATTATGTACTATAACGAAAATGCTACAAGGGGCGGCGCCATATATCTGACCCCGCCCTTGCAAAACGGAAAACACTTTTTAGCTGTATTTCCCTCTTTTTATTTCTCAGTTTCAATCGCACCATTACGATACTCAAGGATTGCTTCTCCTTTTCCTTCTACCATATCTTTTGTAATCGTGCATTTCTTAATATTTTTATCAGACGGAATCCGATACATCAGATCCATCATGACATTTTCCATGATGGCACGCAGACCACGCGCACCTGTCTTCCGGTTGATGGTCAGATCTGCCACTGCATCCAAAGCATCATCCTCAAAAACAAGTTCTACCTCGTCTAAGGAGAACAGTTTCTGATACTGTTTTAACAAAGAGTTTTTCGGCTCTTTTAAGATGCGGATCAGATCCTCACGCTCCAGTGCTTCCAGAGAAACCGTGATCGGCACACGTCCCATAAACTCCGGGATCATACCGAATTTTACAAAATCCTGCGGAAGCGCGTCTTTCAGAAGTTCACTGATATTTTTATCATTCTCTCCTGCCAGTTCTGCATTAAATCCAATGGAACCACGATCCATACGGTTTTCGATAATACGATCGATGCCTTCGAAGGCACCACCACAGATAAACAGAATGTTCGTGGTATCGATCGGGATCAGTTCCTGCTGTGGATGCTTTCTGCCCCCCTGTGGTGGAACAGACGCAATGGTTCCTTCCAGAATCTTTAACAATGCCTGCTGTACACCTTCACCGGAAACGTCTCTTGTGATAGACGCATTTTCGGATTTACGTGTGATCTTATCAATCTCATCAATATAAATGATGCCGTATTCTGCTTTAGACACATCATAATCTGCTGCCTGAATGATCTTCAGCAGAATATTTTCCACATCCTCACCGACATATCCGGCTTCTGTCAATGTGGTCGCATCTGCGATTGCGAACGGCACATTCAGGATTTTCGCTAATGTCTGCGCCAGTAATGTCTTACCGGAACCTGTCGGTCCAAGCATCAGGATATTACTTTTCTGCAGTTCTACATCCAGATCCGGCTCTGCCAAAATTCGTTTGTAATGATTGTATACCGCTACGGATAATACTTTTTTTGCCTCATCCTGACCAATGACATAGTCATCCAGAAATGCCTTGATTTCTTCCGGTGTCAGCAAGTTAATATCCATATGGTCATTTTCTTCGTAATCCTGCATTTCCTCTTCCAGAATCTCGTTGCAGGTCTCGATACACTCATCACAGATATAGATGCCTGCCGGTCCCGCGATCAGTTTGTGTACCTGATCCTGGGTTTTATTACAAAAAGAGCAACGTATTTTATCGCCCTGATTTATTCTTCCTGCCATTCAATCTTACTCCCACGCTACATTTTACTGTCTGTTTGTGATTACGGCATCAATCAAACCGTAAGCTTTTGCTTCTTCTGCAGTCATATAGTTATCACGCTCAGTATCTGCAGCTACTACTTCGTAAGGCTGGCCTGTATTTTCAGATAAAATACGGTTTAAGCGTTCTTTTGTCTTCAGGATGTTCTCTGCTACGATCTGAATATCCGTAGCCTGTCCTTTTGCTCCGCCGGACGGCTGATGGATCATGATCTCAGCATTCGGAAGTGCGTAACGTTTTCCTTTTGTTCCGCCTGCCAGTAAGAATGCTCCCATGCTTGCTGCCATACCGATACAGATTGTGGAAACATCGCATTTGATGTACTGCATCGTATCGTAAATAGCCAGACCACAGGAAACCACTCCACCCGGAGAGTTGATATATAACTGAATATCTTTGCCCGGATCTTCAGACTCAAGGAACAGAAGCTGTGCTACGATCAAGCTTGCTGTTGTCTCATTTACTTCTTCTCCCAGGAAAATGATTCTATCTTTTAACAATCTGGAATAAATATCATAATTCCGCTCGCCTCTGCTTGTCTGCTCAACGACGTAAGGTACTAAACTCATATTGCTACCTCCTACTATTTTTTATTTTCTTTCAGAATTTTCACTTCTACACATATATTTTTATCAATCACGATTATTCTGAAAAAACATGAAAAGCAGACCGGCCTCGCCGGCACGATCTGCTTTTGTATTATTCACTTTGTGATACAGGACTTAATTTTCCTGCCCTGTCAGAGAATTATTCAGCTGTTTCTGCCTCTGCTGCTTCAGCTTCTTTCTCTTTTTTTGTTTTTGCTTTTGCACGAGGTTTTACAGATTCTGTGATCAGCTCAACTGCTTTCTGAACTGCCAGATCCTGTTTCATGTTCTCTTTCTCATCCTCGCCCATGTACTCTTTGAGCTTGTCAGCTTCCATGTTGTACATTTTAGCCATTTTCTCGATCTCAGCATCTACATCTTCATCTGTGATCTCGATGTTCTCTTCTTTTGCAATCTGCTCAAGAACAAGGCTGCTCTTGATACGTGTGATAGCGTCCGGACGAACCTGCTCTTTTAACTGGTCAATTGTCAGACCTGAGAACTGAAGGTACTGATCCATGGACAGTCCCTGCTGTGCCATCTGCTGTGCGAACTGGTTGATCATGTTCTCGCACTGTGTATCGATCATTGCATCCGGAAGTTCCATTGTGGATTTATCTACGATCTTATCGATTGCTTCATCCTGATATGCACGTTTGATCTCGTTCTGTTTTTTCTCTTCTAATTTAGCTTTTACATCAGCTTTGTACTCATCAACGGTATCGAACTCAGATACATCCTGAACGAACTCGTCATCAAGCTCCGGAATCTCTTTTGCTTTGATCTCATGAATTTTAACTTTGAATGTAGCTTCTTTTCCAGCGAGATCTTCTGCATGATACTCTTCTGGGAATGTAACGTTTACATCTACATCATCACCGATGTTTTTACCAATCAGCTGCTCTTCAAATCCCGGAATGAAGCTTCCAGAACCGATTTCTAACGGATGATTCTCACCTTTTCCGCCTTCAAATGCAACACCGTCTACAAATCCTTCGAAATCGATTACTGCTGTATCGCCGTTCTCGATTGCACGATCCTCAACGTTGATGATTCTTGCATTTTTCTCAAGCTCTTTGTTGATTTCTGCTGTTACATCTTCATCTGCTACTGTTCCGTCTACTTTAGTAACTGTTACACCAATATATTTTCCAAGTGTTACTTCCGGTTTTGTAGCAACTTCTGCTGTGAAGATAAACGGTTTGCCTTTCTCGATCTGAGTAATATCAACAACCGGTCTGGATACGATATCCTCTCCACACTCTTTTGCTGCATCAGCATATGCCTGCGGAATTAATGCGTTTGCTGCGTCTTCATAAAATACGCCTGCGCCATACATTTTCTCTACCATAGCTCTCGGAACTTTTCCTTTACGGAATCCTGGCATGCTGATATTTTTCTTCTGTCTGTTATATGCTTCCTGAAGTGCTTTCTCCAGTTCTTCTGCTGCAACTTCAATGGTAAGCTTTACTGTATTTTTTTCTAACTTTTCCACCTGTACGCTCATTCTGACAATTTCCTCCTTTATATATATGTAGTCACGTGTAATTTCTTTGAAAAAGGTATACTTCAACTACTTACAGTCATTTTTGAATTATAACACACTGGTTTTATAATTGCAAGTGATATTCCATTTGCGCTGTTAGTGTTTCGAACATTGGTTCGTTTTTCCAGTTGCATTCTCTCATTTTTTGTGTTATGCTATTTTTGCAATCGAACATGTGTTCTGCATTTTATTTAAAAATAATACTATAGCACATAAATATTGTCAATATAGAAAACACACAGACATTGCCTCAAACTTTCCAAACATGAAGCACTGAGGTAAATAACTGCGGATTTGAGGTGAAACAGATTATGGAACTTTATGATACAACACTTTCTTTACACGAAAAACTGGAAATATTATCCGATGCCGCAAAATACGATGTTGCCTGTACTTCCAGTGGCATTGACCGCCGTGGCAAAAAAGGGTATCTCGGCAATTCCTGCGCTGCCGGAATCTGCCATAGCTTTGCCGGTGATGGCCGCTGTATCTCTCTGCTAAAAATTTTACAGAGCAACGACTGCATCTATAATTGTAAATATTGTCTGAGCCGTGCAGACAATGACTGCCGCCGTGCCACCTTCACCCCGGAAGAAATCTGTACGCTGGTGATTGAATTTTATAAACGCAACTACATTGAAGGGCTGTTTTTAAGTTCTGCGGTATGCAAAAATCCAACCCACACGATGGAGCTGATGTATCAGACACTTTACCTGCTTCGTAACAAATATTGCTTCAATGGTTATATCCATGTAAAAGCGATTCCACACGCTCCCGATGAACTTCTGGAACAGGCAGGCTATCTGGCTGACCGTATGAGCATCAATCTGGAACTTCCAACCGCCGAAGGACTTTCCATGCTGGCACCGCAGAAAACACGCGCCTCCATTCTGACTCCCATGCGCAGTATGCAGCAGCGAATCAGCGGATATCGGCTTGCTATTGGGAAAAGTGCTGCCATGGAGCGTCATCGGGGTAACCGTTATCTGGATCACAGTATCTTTACAGATGCTGTGCATATTGGTAATTCGTCCGCGCATACTAACTCACGCAACACTGCTGATCTTACACACATTACCCCAGATATGCATGCGCTGCTGACAGAAAACACTCCCATTTCCGTTCACTCACAGCACCGCTTTTCTGACCATAATAAAACTGATTTAGATGCATTTTCGATATCGTCCACATCGGCTGCTTCTCCCCAGAACATGTACGGTCATCCGGATCGTCCTTTTGCCCCTGCCGGACAGAGTACCCAGATGATCATCGGAGCAACCGGTGAAACAGATTTTGAAATTTTATCTACCACGCAGGCACTTTATCAAAATTTTGACCTGAAACGTGTTTTTTACTCCGCTTATATTCCATTAAATGAAGATGCCCTGCTTCCTGCCATTGGAACACTGCCACCGCTGCTGCGTGAACATCGGCTTTATCAGGCAGACTGGTTACTGCGCTATTATGGATTTCATGCTTCCGAACTGCTGACCCCGGATCGACCAAATTTCAATCTGGCACTTGACCCGAAATGTGATTGGGCGTTACGCCATCTGGAACAGTTTCCGGTAGAAGTTGCCTGTGCAGATTACTCTACGCTCATGCGTGTACCTGGCATTGGTGCAAAATCAGCACTGCGTATTCTGAAAGCACGCCGGCTCGGTCCGCTGTCCTTTGACAGTATCCGAAAAATGGGTGTTGTCCTGAAACGTGCCCAATACTTTATTACCTGTAACGGAAAAATGCATGTACCGATCCGCCTGGACGAAAGTTTTATTACCCGACAGCTTACGGCAACCGATGCCAAAGCCAATTATATGATTGCCGCTTCTGGAGAAATTTATGAACAGCTATCTCTATTTTGATTATTATGGAGGCAATGATGACGATCTATACTTGTGAAAATACATTTGAAGCAATGATGACGTGTATCTATGATGCATGGGCATCCAAAGAAGGACATCAGAATATCCGTCTGAAAGCAGAACCAGTAGGCGATATGGAATTATTCTGTGAATACCGCCCGATTCAGGCAGATACGGAAAAAGCGAAGAAAGTTGTCCGTTCCATCCAGAAAAAACTGTCTTTCTCCGCATATATTATGATTTACCGTTGTGCTATGTCCGAACATCCGGATAAGCTCGACCGGATCTATCGCTTCCTGCTTCTGGGATTCGCTTATCCTGATAAAATCACGGATATGCTGCAGCATCCTTATGTCAGTGCCGTATTTGAATTAAGCCGAAGCGTCATGAATGAAGCTCATATATTCCGGGAAATTGTTCGTTTCCAGGCGCTTCCTGACGGAGTTCTGGTCGCACATATTGAACCAAAGTCGAATATTCTAACCCTGCTCTATCCTGCTTTTGATGATCGGATGCCTTCGGAAAACTGGCTCATTATAGATGATACCCGTTCCATTGCAGCCATTCATTCTGCCGATCAGGAAACTTATCTTACTACCTTGTCTACAGATGAGTTGCAGCGATTAAAACATACCGAAGATATGACAGATCCATTTATCGATATGTGGAAATCATTTTTTCATCATATTGAAATTGCAGAGCGGAAAAATCCAAGTTGTCAGCGTACGCATTTACCAATTTGGTACCGGAAACATGCAACCGAATTTCTTGATTAAGGTGGCTTAAAATTTACCATTTAAGTCTTAATAAGAACTCCTGCTATTTTTTCTTGGCAAATGATAAAAGTAGAATGGTATAAATTAAGAAAAGTAAATTAAGCGCCAGTCAGGCAATCTTTCCTCGGCGAGCGATTGTTAGCCGCAGAGGTAAGATTGATGACTGGCGCTTTCACAACCTAAATCTTGACCACAAAAGAAGCTATTACAGACTTCTCCATGCAGTTTCAAGTGCGATCTCAATCATCTCATCAAAGGACTCCTGACGCTCTAAAGCAGTCAGTTCCTCATGACGGAACATATGATCAGAAATAGACAGAATACTTAAAGCTTTCTTATGAGAAGCTACTGCTTCCCAGTAAATTCCTGCTGTCTCCATTTCTACACAGAGCATTCCAAGATCACGGCACAGTGACGGAATATTGGAATCTGCATTGTAGAATACATCTGTTGTAAATACATTTCCAACTTTTACGCTTGCTTCTCTCTCATTGCAGATATCAACTGCATCTTTCAGCAGATCAAAATCAGCAGTCGGAGCAAGTGTTCCCGGGAAACCATACTGTACATCAAATTTAGAGTTTGTAGATGCGCTCATAGCGATAACAACGTCACGTACTTTCATATCATCACGAAGTGCACCTGCAGAACCTACACGAATGATAGAATCTACATCAAAGAAGTTATACAGTTCATGTGCGTATAATGTCATAGACGGAATACCCATACCGCTTCCCATAACAGAGATGCGTTTTCCTTTATATGTACCTGTATATCCGTACATATTACGAACAGTGTTGAATAATTCCGGATTCTCCAGATATTTTTCTGCAATATATTTTGCGCGCAGCGGATCTCCTGGCATCAGGACTGCTTTTGCAACTTTTTCCTTATCTGCAACGATGCATGCGGAAGGTGTTGAAATCATAATTGTTTCCTCCTTATACAAACTTTATTTTCGTTTATTACCTTACACACTATAAGGGATGAAAAATAAATTGTCAAACAAAAAGTATACACGATTTTATTCCTTCGCACACTTTTATATTTTCACGATTATTTATCTGAGAAACTTATTTTTCCACGTAAGCAACATGTAATCCATCACCAGTACATACAGATTCATATTGATTCCATGTTCCCATTTCGTGTCCGATCAAAACATTATCTATTTTTCCATCTGCATATTTCAAAATATCCTGCATGGTTAGAATTGACTGATAAGCACTTCCTATTCCAAATCCATTTGGCATAGAAATACCATCATCGTTTCCTCCCATAATATTTCCTTTTACATAAGCACAATCGCCTACCATGACATATTTTTTTCCTGCCGTTTCTACAATCACTATATTACTTGCAAAAGAATGTCCCATTTGTCCTACTCTGATACTAATACCTGGAAACAAATTATCTACCTCTCCATCTAATAAAACTAAGCGATTTTCTTTTATCAAATTTATGCAGTTTTCTATGGACACATTAGACATGGAAACCTTTAATGTATTGTACTTATACGGAAGACACATTGTCTTAATCCAATTACAAAGTTCATCTGATTGTATATAAAACTTTGCGTTTGGAAATAAATTTACACCTCCCATGTGATCCCAATGCGCATGCGTTAAAATAACATATTGTACATCTTCTGGCTCTATTCCAATTTTACGAAGTACTTTCGCTGGACTTCGGTATTGTGTAATATTCATTCCTTCAGCTAATTTCCGATGTTCTTCGTAGCTATCATCATAACCAGTGTCAATTACAATAATTCCAGCCTCGCCTTTAATTACATTTATTGTATAAGTAACATCCGTCTGTTCACCATTTCCATAATAACCTGAAAATACAAATGTGTTAGAAAACCCTCTTTGCACTGCATATTCTAATACCGTAATAGAATATTTTCTTTCCATTTTTATTTCACCCTTTATTTTCTAAATATTATATCCTCCAACAGAAAATCTGACTCCAACCTCCTCAAAAATCTTTTTTATTCGCTGCATATCTTCTGATTCTTGTGGTTGCAAATCCTCTGTCGGATATCTTTTTCCAATTGTTTCATACTTGGATGCTCCAAAATTATGGTATGGAAGCACATTTAATAACGGTTTTCCACGCAATTCTTTCACAAACTTTGCTGTATCGCGTACGTTTATATCATCATCGTTTAATGTTGGAATCAACGGTAAACGTATAATCAACTGTTTTCCATGTTTTTCACACCACTGAGCTGTCTTCACTATATTTTCAAGAATTATTTCATTGCCTACTCCTGTAAGTGCTTTATGTTTTTCCCGATTCATACATTTGCAATCCAAAAAAACAAGCTTTGTGTAACCAAGAATTCGTTTTAAATCTTCCCATTTTCCATAGCCACTTGTCTCAATAGCAGTGTGAATACCATAATAAACACATTTTTTCAAAATCTCGCCGACAAAGTCCGCCTGACCTAATATTTCACCGCCAGATAACGTAACACCGCCGCCACTACGACGATAAAACATTCTATCATCAAGAACAGCTTTTACGACTTCCTCAACTGTTTTTTCTATGCCAACCTGAGCGCGTGCCTGAAAATTACATACCTGTACACAACGCAGGCACTGTCTGCATTTTTCAAATTTCTGGACAACAACACTTTTTTTTTCATTCCATGTAATCGCATTTTCAGGACATATTTGAATACATTTTCCACACCCCACGCATTTCTGAGCTTTATAAGAAAGCTGTATTCTCTTTTCCAACCCATATGCATTACTGCACCATTTACAGCGCAATGGACATCCTTTCACAAATACATTGGTACGGATTCCCGGTCCGTCCTCCAACATATAATGACTGATATCAAAAATAGTACCTGTCATATATGGTGCTCCGTACGATTAATGATATCATCCTGAACTTCTTTTCCAAGATCTGTAAAATATACACTATATCCAGCTACTCGGACCATCAATGTCGGATATTTTTCCGGATGTTTTTGTGCATCCAGAAGTACCTTCTTGTCCTGACAATTAAACTGCATATGATGAATATGCTCATCACACAACGCTGTCCTGATCAATGACGCCATCTTGTTGATTCCCTGATATTTATAATGTTCTTCTTCCGGATCTGGAAGTAATGCATCTATACCAACTTTTTTTACATCATAGCATTTCATGAATAATCACCCCTTCTTATTCTGCAATTAAATCAGTTTTGCTGATCCACATATTCAAAATTGTTCCATTCGTGCATGCACTGTGATTAATTTTACCATATGACTGTATCGCTGCCAGCGGACCATTCACATCCATATGCTGTTCTGCTGAGAGTGTATCTGCTAATGGGGTTAAAGCTTTTCGTCCTGACGGAAGTGCCCAACACATCTCTCCCATTGCTACATTTGTCTGCGTTGGCTGAACTCCTGCTGAAGAATAGTTTCCGGCTCTTCCACACTTCAATGTTGCACAATATTCTGCACAATCCTGCAAAGCTTTCGATGTAAGCATATCAACCTCATCGATATTATTTCCATATTTTGGTACATTGAGGCACATCTGACGAATTTCCTCATATCCTTCAAAATCCGCTTCAACAGCTTTCAACAGTTCATCCATAGAAATCACTTTATCATCATAGACAAGTTTTTTCACTACTTCAAGGGAATCTCCCATATCTGCAACACCGGTAAGCATATAATGCGGACCTGAATTTAACATAGCTCCACCGGCAACAACATCGATACCTTTTTCAATTGCATTCGTTGCCATCATAGTAAAAAGTGGCATCTGATGTTCTTCTGCCAGCAAACGTTCCGCTACAAGCATATGCTCCTGACACAGATTAATCTGATACTTGTACTGACGCATGAATGCTTCATAAAATTCATCGAATGTTTTAAACGCACGCGGATCACCACTCTCACAGCCAATTCTTGTACCGGCTCCATATCCCGGACACCCTTCAGGCAAAATACCATTTGTCAGAGTCAGACTGACTGTATTTCCAAGATTTGTAATATTTGCATTTGTATGTCCATAACAGTAACCTTCAATCTTCGGTTCCACACAGCCTACCGTTGTTGCACGCTCACGAATCAATTTTAACGGAAGATTATTTGCCCCATTCAGACCGGCACCGTTATACTGAATCATGTTATAAACACTGTCGATGTCAAAGAATGACGGATGCCCCAGTCCTTCTGCTGCAAGTTTTACCGCTTCCATCAGGAACGATTCCGGTGTCTTACTTCCAATATGTACATGTACCGCCGGTGCTGTGGTACGTGTGTCACGTGCACTTCTCAGACAAATATAGGACAATAAATTCACAGCATCATTTCCATTTGCATCATAACCGCCAACACTATAGCCACCAGTCCAACGGTAATAGCCACCAAAGCAATGCGCCAATCCTTCCGGAAGCAGCCACGGAATGTTACAGCATTTAATATTATATTCTTCCATCCATTCCAAAGCACTCTCTACCGTTTCTACACCACTCTGAAGATCCTTCTCCAAATATGGCCATAACAGCTGATCCAAACGTCCCACATTGATACACGGTCCAGATGCTTCCACATTCAGCATCATTGTATTAAGCCATACGGCGTGTAATGCTTCTGCAAAATTTTCCGGAATATCCCAACAAATTTTCTCTGCTCGTTTTCCGGCAGTTCTTAATTCCTCTGCACGTTCAGGATCTGCTTCCTTCTCTGCCTGTGCGTCTGCTGCCTGATGCAATCGAATACCATAATCGCGAATTCCCTTGCAGACTTCCATCATTCCAATATAAAAATCCTGTTTTCTGACATTATCCGGATCGATCACTTCCGGGCGTTTGACACCTTCTGGAAAATTCCGGCAAGTTGTCCGACAGCTGTGGAAGGTGAGTGGATTGAGGCGCCGGGATATGAAGTGATTGACACGCTCAAAGAGAAGATCCCGGGTGTAAATCTGGTGGCGGAAGATCTGGGAGATCTCAGACCGGAAGTACTGGAATTGAAGGATCACTATCATCTGAAAGGCATGAAGATCCTTGTATTTTCGATTGAGACAAAAGGAAAATATGCATATGACAGCTTCCGCGATGTAGAAAATATGATCGTGTATACGGGAACGCATGACAATGATACTTTGATGGAGTGGTATCATAATCTGACCTGCGCGGCGAAGCGTAAAGTGCGCAGATTTCTCACACGTGAGGGAATCAGACAGGGAAGTGTCAAAGACCGTCTGCTTGCTTATACATTAAAGAGCAAGGCAGAATATGCGATCATTCCGATGGCGGATATTTTAGGGCAGGGAAAAGAAGGGCATCTGAATACACCGGGGACAGTCGGTTCTCCGAACTGGGAGTGGAGAATGCCGGACTTTACACTTGCCGGGAAAGAACTGAAACGATATAAAAATCTGATCACATTCCGGAACTAAAGGAGAGACAACATGCAATTTGCTGGAATTTTTCATAAAACATCAGAACAGATGAGTTATGCGTTAAATGAAAATGAGCTGATCGTAAACTTAAGAACAGGATATGATGTCAGACGGGTATTCATTCATTATGGAGATCCGTTTGAATCGGGAATCCTTGGCGGAAACGAGAAATGGACCGGAAAGAGAGAGGAAATCTGTTTTAAG